>JGI24158J21664_10002986_pt1 | contig 20938 bp, 12 predicted proteins | sample Ectturendosymbi3_FD_21664 | JGI IMG/M metagenome (IMG submission 21664) | reverse complement strand
GTTAGGGTTAGGGTTAGCTGTTCAGAGTGCCGTACGGTTAGCCCCAGAAGCTAGCCATACGGCGCCGTACGGCTAGACACTGCCATAAAATTATGCTTCGCAAATTTTACTACACATAAATTTAGCTGTATTCTGAAATTCATTTCCACTTGTTTTTAAATGAAGCTAGACTGCTGGATCAAATTGTGTTGGCTCTCTTAAATTTTTGAATGTTTGCACTATGTCATGTTAAATCAGTGGTTCTTAACCTGGGTTTGATTGAAACCCTAAGGTTCGACACAGCCGTTTCAGGGTTCGATGAAGGTCATCTGAAATATGACTGAAAGCGTAGGACTACTGTATAATTAAATGTAAACTGTTGAATGATTTAATTTCAGTAACCCATTTTTACTTTCTGTTATATTGGGCAAAAATGGGGTTCGGCAAAAGGTTGGATAACTACATAAGGGTTTTGGTGTGTTTGTAAAGGTTAAGGACCACTGTGTTAAATTATACAAGACCAAGTTATAATTGTAGACCCAGTACTACTGTATGATCAAAGTAACAAAAAGAATATTGGCAATAGTCAAAAGTTTTGTCTGAACTGATTAAACAACATATTCAAATTACAGTTTATTGAAAAATGTAACTGCGTATGTTGTTCAGGTGTCAACTTTTCACCAATAATAACATTTCATACAGTAGAGTGATCATTTCATTGTTCATGGTTGAACAAGGAAAATGTTTGTAAATGGCACCTCGTAATTTCTACTGGAACTTCACTTCCTCATGTACATATATTAGGGTTGCCAGATGCGTTTTGTAAAAATACTGGCCATTTTTTCAACAGTGACATATCTAGGCTATGTTCATAAACGCGTATTTAATGGCACTGGATTCTCGAATAAAATTTTGAAAAGAACGTTTTTTTGACAATGCATATATTTTTTGTTATTTTCTTTACAATTCCATGAAGCTCCCAATTGGGTTTGCAAATGTTTCAAACAGTGTATAAATGTATGCTTTGTGAGCATACTCTATAGCCTAACCTACTTTAAATAAAAAACAATAACTTCAGTGTTTAATGTGAGTGGAGGCGTTTTCTTTAACTCTAACAAAAATAATGTACTTAGTAAAATTCCAATCTTGCATGTTGTACATCAATTTCTGAATTGAACATCTTTCCGTACAGTTTGACGGCACTTGCTTTTCTGTGGTAGTGGGGCATTGCCTGTGTGAACACCATAACACAATTAATAATTTCTTGTGTGCTATATTCTCTTTTTTTCTAGCTGACCTGAGACTCTTGAAAAAATTTCTTCCTGCCTTCTGGACCACTAAGGCTGGCTGAGAGATGACCTCCTGGTTGATTCGCTGGCCCTTGCATGAGCCAACCGTGGTCCGCTGACGAAATAATTGGTCTGTTCAATGCAGTTCACATGATTGTGAAAGGTGCACTAGTCTCTGCAATGTCACTGCCGTCCAGTCCATTTCTATGATTTTCCTGCATTCTGATTGCAATAGCCTACGATGGTAGTTCGGACAACAACGCCACCTACACCAGTTACATGATTAATAACCTAAAGAAATGCTCATACAGATCACGTTTAGAACGACAGAAGATGCTAAGTATGAATAAACAAAGAAAGAAGGAAAATGGAGAGACAATGAGTGTTGTTAGGCACAAGTAACAATTTGCCCTTATATGAACTACCTGGAAGGAACTGTCCTGACAAGATTCATTACTACAGTCATTATAATTTCAAAAGTTCTGCGTTAGCTCTTTTCACAGTTGCTGCAAATTATTTATTTTCAAAATACCGGCTTCAGAAACTGGTTTTTAAAATACCGGCTTCCTATTGGTCTCTGCTAACTTAGGAGTAAAATGCCGTCCAGTCCAGCCTCTGTTAAATTAGCAGTAAAATACCGACCGGGCTGGTGCTCACTGGCCATCTGGCAACCCTTACCTATATTGAACTGCTTGCCACATTTTACTGCAAACCTTAACACCACCACACTAATTTTATCTCATCTTTTCAACTTTGAGCATAACATTGACATACATGGTCCCCATGTCAACTCAAAGTTCAATGAGGAAAAGATGTTTGATAAAGGAGCTGTATTTATTATTGTATTAATGAGTGTTGTTTGATAATATTCAACAGTTAAAAATGATTTTTTTTACTTAAAACTTAAATAGCAAATATGACACATGCACATTGTCAAAACTGAAGTTACTGTTTTATGTTTACAGTATATTTTGTATGTGTCACTTATGCATGGAACTATCCGTAGCAATGGTTATTTATTTGTAGTGGCTTGATTGGAAGAAGCTGGGCAATGTTGTTTGCTGCTGCTGAATACAATGTTTATTTATATGACATCAAGCAATCACAGCTGGATGATGCATTAGAGTTTGTAAGGTACAGTAGTATGAAGATAATAATTAATGATGCTGTGTTTCATTTGATGTTTTGTTATATTTGCAGAAATTTGAAACAAAGAACCATATAGTTGTTATGATAAATTAATGATGTTGACTCACTCAGTTTTCATACATGCTTTACTTTCAGGAGGGTTTCAGGAACAGTAGTGTGAGGAGGTCATGAAATACCTCATGGTTTTCAGCAACCTCTGATAGTTATGCAGGCTCCACATCAAGATGGGTCCATACTGAGTTAGAGATTTAATCACGCCAGCTGGTCCTTTGTCAGGTTCTGGATGTTGCTAACAGAACTCAACTTTCCAATCTTACTTGGGGAATTTTGGTCAAGTGACAGAACCATTGTAGGATCTGGGATCTTTGTTTGGAGAAATGGCTCAATATTCAAAGGTTTATGAATTTCGCAGCTCTGTGCATTTAGTTATGAAGCATTGTGCCATGAACTCTTAGCAGAAATTCCATATAGCTTCTGCTTGCACTTGAAGCATTCTTACGGGCATTACACAAGGTTCATGACCATAGGTGAGGATTGGAATAAAGACCGATTGAAACATGAATGTTTGGAGGTTTATCAAAGCTCATATTTTGTGTCCATGGAATGATGAAGCTGATGCAAAATTGTGTTTACTTTTTTCAATCTTATTCTGTCTTATATTACCCCAAGGTACTTAAACTTCATTTTTCGGGAGCACCGATGTTAGCATCATGCAAGGGCTCGAACCCCAACATTGTTGGAGTCACAAACTTGTGCCAGTTGTCTTCCGGACCCTTGCCGGTAGAACAGAAGAGAGTTCAGCTTTTGCTGATCAGCAATCGATGGTTTCCATTGTCGTTTTTTCACTGTTCTTCTCAAGATAATAGCACCAAATGCTTCGCACTCAGGCGGACTGATGTTGGCAAAGTTTTTAAACGTTTTTACTGTATTTAAGTGCCCTCTACCACATAATTTCGAATGTTTTGTTGTTCCTTCTCTGTTTAAAGGGGTTGGTAGAATCGCTTGCTCCTTAACCGTGGTAGTTTGGTAGACAGCACACAGGATCGATTTGTGTTGTCACTTGATGCATGAGTTTTTTTATGAAATGGCGTATATTCGACCTGCGATTTTAACTGATAACCTAAGGACAAATACCCCATAGCAACATATCGGCTATAGCCTTATTGATCCGCACTAGGATTAACGATCCTAGGGAAGTGGCAGCCCGAGCAGGGTTGAAAACTCTTGGGGTTACCAGCCCTCCTCAGGCAACTCAATCCGTCCCAAAAAAGCAAATAATACATACACTGGTGCCGTTGTGCCAGTGCCGATTGTACCCGAGATGAAGGCGAATGCCCATTGTGCAAGATAACTTGCAGGGGATTGAGCCTACACATGAGCAAAGGGGATAAAGAGCATCAAGAATATTACCATTCGAAAAGTGTAATACAAACTAAAATAAAGTGGACTGATGAAGAAGTGTATCAGCTAGCTAAAGAAGTCAATTTGCAGATGACAGGCACAAAAATGACATCAGTTATGTAATAACTCCAAAAACTGTTCCCACACAGAACTTTGGAGAGTATTAAAGGGAAAAGGAGAAGTTGAACATACAAAAATTACATTGATCAGGTTAATAACGAATTAACAACATCTAATATTCTCCAGGTTAACGGATATAAGACAGTTGTTGAGAAGATGAAATCAGACAACCAAATGGATAGTTCGACTTGATCAATGGACAGCTACCGGCTGTTTTGGGAAGGTAGTGAACAAAAGGAACAACTATTGACAAAAGAATGGGGTGTATTAAACACTACTGATTTGAGTAACTTTTACCAAAGGGTTGATGATCATCTGGAAAACTGGATCCCTGCTAGGACACAGAGTTAAAAACAAATTGGCCAAAAGTGATAAAAAGATAAAGCATGAATGCAAAAAAGAAAATAAAAACTGAATATGGTTTGATGCCAAAATTTTACAAAAATAACAGAAACCACGCTATTAACAAAGTTCTTAATGGAGAATATAATACTACATCGCAAGGGGGACCAGGATTGACACAGTTGCAAACAATTTGGAAGAATGTATTCGAAAATGCCTCTGAAACAGATAATACGGATCCACCAAATAAACAACCACCAGTTATGGATTTGGAAGCAGCAATCACAACAAAGGAGGTGAACTTTGCAAAAAAAAGCGCTAAGAAGGACGGTGCGTCTGGTCTAGATAACATCTCAATGAAAGATTTAAATAAAATACCACCTCTGGAATTGACGCAGCGTTTCAATATATGGTTATTGACCAGTTACGTTTCCATAAGATGCAAGAAGGGTGTGACTACCCTATTTCTGAAACGAATTGGAGCAAGGAAACTCGATAATTTTTATAACAATGGCTTCAATCCTGCTAAAGTTGTTTCATCGCATCCTTGCGAAGAGAATGATGGCACTCCTGTAATTTGATGAACACCAAAATGCCTTCCACAAGGGTGACGGGATGGAACATAACCCAATTACAATTCAATCTCTATTGGAGTACCATAAAAAGCAGCTAAGACCGATGAGTGTAACTTTTTAGATGTTAAAAAGTGTTTGGCTCTGTCAATCGTATGGCCCTCCTGGCATGTAGAAGGATAGGTATACCAGAAATGACACTACAGTACTTCAAACAATCATACTCTGACTCAAATACTGTATTGAGGGTACAGGATTAACTCTCAATCGGAAATCATGGTGAAAAGGGGGATAAAGCGAGGAGATCCCTTTTCCATTCCATTGTTTTTGACCGTGATGGATTGTGCTGTGTCTGATATGGACAAGGAGCTGGGCGTCTCAACTGGAAACAGTAAAATAAATCATTTAGCTTTTGCCGACGATTTGATTACTATGACTTCATCTAAAATAGGACTGCAAAACACGTGGACACTCTTCAATAAAGTCCATAACTATCCGGTATGAAGTTTAATCCTAAGAAATGTTCATCATTTCAGCTGAAGATTAATGGTAAACACAAGAAATGGTTAAGGATCCTTGCCCATTCCTAAATTGTTGTGATGAAGTAATTCCTGCAGTATCAGTTGGCACATTTTATAAATACTTTGGAATTCAAATTGGATGCATGGACAACATGGTTTTCGTAACAGATGTTTTAGAAAAGAAGCTAATACACTCAACACAAGCACCCCTGAAGCCCCAGCTAAGGATTTACGCATTAATTAACCACATGATACCTGGATTGTTCTATCCACTAACATTTATGGCTGCATCAAAGAAGTTTTTAAAGTCATTGGATACAAGAATCTGGACAGCTTGCCGAAAGTGGCTCCGGATGCCTAAAGATGTTCCAAAACTCTTTTTTCACGCATCCTCAAAAATGGGAGGACTCGGATTACCGCAACTGCAATATAAAATTCTGCTTTTAAAATTGGCAAGCATGAATAATTTCCTTAAAAACCTTGACTCTGCTTCATCTGAAATAATTTCGAATAATGCTCTTCCGAAAATGAGTAAAAATTGGGAAAAGCCACTTGAAATTTCAGGAGAAACTGCAATGAATAAAGAAGAACTGGACAATGCTATGACGAGCCTTTTATATTGATCAGTGGATGGCAAAGGATCACACCAGACTATTGAAGCTGAACAAAACTGAGCTTGGATAAATAATGGAACTCTACTTTTAAATGGCAGAGATTGTATAGGGTGCAGAGGCAATTATCTCTGCACAGGCCTTCGGGCTTTGAGAGGTATTACAAATGCATCTCCCCTATGTGAGTGTTGTAGTAGAATTGAGGATCTCAGTCATATCCTGCAGTCATGCCCCAGGACCCTGCAACAAAAATCAGCCAGACATAATAGAATTCGCGATATATTGGCAAGTAAAATAAGAAGCAAAAATTAGACTGTACTAAAAGAATACACCACACCCCCCAACCAGGGCAGGAATAAGAAGAGCTGATCTCATTGTATATAAAAAAGATAAAGCTGTGGTGATCGGTATAACAGTGGTATCTGGTAACGGGATTTGGACGATGCACATAACGAGATAAGTCGACTATTATAGTAAAAGAGAGATAACTAATTGGATTATTTGACAAGACAAACAGAATGTCAGTTGAGTATGGAGCTTACGTCATTTCATGGCGAGCTTGCCAATGCAAACTTTCGCACATTTTTTTGACAACGCACTTTTATTTGAAACGTGATTTTTGTAACCTAACAAGTGCTATAACATCAACCTACGGATATTAAAGGGCTACAGTAAGGTGATAGCAGACATGACCACAGACCCTGTGGTCGTTGGTCATGTCTGCTACCACCTAACCGTAGGACATCCATCTGGTTGTCTGGTATTTTCAAATTTTCTGGTGTCTTTATGTGTTTGGTACAGCAAATGAAATGCCAAATTATTTTTAGAATCCAATTGGAAACACTCATGAAAGATGGTATGCTGCGTGGGAAGTTGCCTGCAGCATCGCAGTACGACTTGATCAAAACCACTTGCAGCTTGGAGGAAGCTGTACAAGATTCTTTCTATGTCCAGGTTTTGCCTTTGTTTTTTGCTAAAGATGTGCCAATTATTCTGTACTTCAAGTTGCAGTGTTGTTGAAATATTATTGAAGAAATCCGATGCTCTATAAGTCTATGAAGTTGCTTGGTCCACATGATTTCTCCAAATTTTAGTTGTGATGTCTTCAGTTACAGCCAGTGTGTGCTGTGATTGTCGTTTATTGATCCACGCTGTAGAAGTTTTTTTCGACATACCTTCAGTTTTTTACATTTTTGCACTCCTAGTTGGGTTTTAAAATCTGAATCACGAAACCATTTGCAGCTTTGGAGACTTCATTTTCAACAAAAGGTTTAAAAGGCAAAATGATCAAGAGGATGAAAAAGAAGAATGCATTGCATTTGTGCATTCCTGTGCAATGCAAACGTCCACTTTTCTGACTCTCTCCGCAAAAAGCTGTTGAGCTGGTTTTGTGCAATGGGTGGCTTCAACGTTTTTTGCAAAAACGTTGATTAACGTATAGATCTAACAAACCTGTCACGCGTGATAATCTGAACGGGCAAGCCTTATCTGTTTACCTCGAACAAATGTTGTGGTTTGCAGGAATGTGTTCCAGAGGTCTTGTCTCTGAAGCAAAAAGTCCTACTGCAAATATCCGAAGCCTGTACGAACGACTCAACTATCATTGGCAGTTCAGTATCTTGCTTACTTCCGTCCAAAATCTTCGATGGGATCGCACCTGTGTCGCGCTGTATCGTCGCTCACCCGGTGAGTATTTGTCTCTTTCTTTACTTGCGATGGTGCTGGGAAGCTTCCACTTCGCTTTGATGAACCTCGCAATAGCAGCCCGTCATTCAAAATATAACTCTATGAGACCTGATGGAATTTTTCATCGTTTTTAAGTTGGTCATTCAATAGTATCTTTTTGAGAGAGGGAATTGAATCATGGTCATATGTGGCAATTGCTGTAAGTTTTTTTATTCAGAATGGCGAGAACTTTGCATGAAGAGTACAATTGCTGGTTTGAAACCAAGAACTTTGTTGTTGCGGAAGTGTCGTTGACAGGTTTTTTTCAAGGTTCGACTTGAGTGACCGTTAAGACATTTAGAGAAATATCAACTATTTCATCTGAATACGGAGATAGTCATAAAGCGCAGTTTTAGTGCATTTTGGTGGTGGTTATGCAGTGAGGTTCTGCTGCATTTGGAGAGGGCGTTGGAAAATTTTGAGAGACCATTTCAGTCCGTCAAAACACCTTAAAAACATTGGTTGTTGGCAGGGGTGTAGTGCTCAAAAAGAGGCGTGGGAACGCCGTTCCCAGACTAAATAAAAAGGAAGACTGCACCACAGAGTTTTAATAAAGTGAGCATTCGCCTAGAAGAATTTCCACACTGGATCTTCCTGTTTCACTGTAGACTTTTGACTATCAGTGCGAATCTGTGTGTCACCAGCACATCTGTGGGATCGTAGCCATGTTTTAATGGGAACGCCGTTCCTATCCCACTACACCCCTGGTTGTCGGCAATCTAAAATACATCAGCGCTCTCTACTGTTCCGATGCTTAAGTACATTTTATCTCGTTTTTGTTTTTTCTGTTCCACCGTGGACCAGGACAATTGCGTAAAAAAACATGGACTCAAGCTAACTCCTAGTTTCATCAGACAAAACGGTCTGGTTCTTCAAGAACAAGATTAAGTTCGGGTTTTTAAAGAGCTGGTCATTTGCGCAGGCACCATACTATTTTGATACAGACCAGATAGAAAATCTGAATATTCTTTAGACAAGTTATCTATTTGGCCGAGCAAGCCATAAGTTCTTGACCAGTTTCATTTTATATCCTTGATCACGCGGTGCTTAACGTAAGTCACACATGTTAGCAGCAGTATTGTTTTGTGACCCCGCGTTTTGTTGAGTTGTCATAACATCATAAAAAAAAACTTAGGTTGTACCTCAACGAGCAAACTTTGTTTGCGCCAATATATTTGCTACTTTTTCTGACTGACAGACAAACCCGCCATATTATTGTCCTTTGACGGAGATCGTTCCGCATCCGGAAACCCATCCCGAAGTTGTGGCAAAAACCAAGGCACTGATGGAGGAACTTGGTCAGTGCCCAGTAATGGTTAAGAAAGAAGTGGATGGATTTTGTTCAAACCCAATGCAATACGCTATTATAAATGAAGCATGGAGACTTGTAGAGGTGTGGCGACTTGCCTCGACTCATTTGTGCTGTAGCGTGGTGGTAGTACCACCAGAAAAAAGTTCTCTCCACAGCCGTGTTTTCCTCCACGAATGTTGGTACTTGATAGGCGCCTATTTAAAAGTCAAAAAATGCTGGCGAGCATCCGAGCTCTATTTTTATCCAAAAGCGTCTTTTTTGGAGTTTAATGCTTGCCAAACAGTATGATCAGGCGGCGATGGCAGTAAAGCTTGATTTATACACACATATTACTTAAAGTTTTAGCTTAGCGCGTGCCCGGAAATGGTTTTGACTTTAGGCGCTGTTTTCGCTGGTTAGATGTATTTGAACGTGCGACAATTATCTTTCGTCATGTAAGGTGCTTGTCAACAGCTATCTCGTGAATTGCATTTCTTCTGAATCTGCTCTGCAGGACGGAATTATGTCACCTCAGGACGTGGACAAGGTTTTTACGCACGGTCTGGGAATGCGTTATGCGTTTATAGGACCTTTCGAAACAATCCACTTAAACGCTGAAGGTGCGTTGTTTTTTTGTATTTATTTAATTTTCTAGCAGTAGGTGCCGACGCATCAGCCATTTCCTGTTTGGCAAGTTGTTTTTGTTTTTTTCCAGATTACGGTGTACGTAAAATACGTGCTGGCCAACAGGCTTTGGACTTGGGGAGGCGAGTCTGTAACATCCGGTTCGCAGCGGGCGAGCGAAGTGTTTGGGTTCAGATTTAACTGATTTTCTGGGAGCGAAATTTTGACAATGAATTTTGGAAGGCAATTATGACATTAGACTCAATCGTATGTGTGTATGTGTAGGGGTAAATTTTGCCAACTCCAAAGAGTGAATAACAAGTATGGATTAAACCTTTTTTTCCCATTTTGTACGCATTGCGAAATAAACTACATTTCTGTGGACATGGAATTTTACTCTTGAGTAATCATAGTCTTTCGTTGCTTATTTCTAAGGAATTGACGGCTCACTCATCCCGGGGAGTATACGCGGCAGGGAACATTTTTTAAAAACTTTGTGTTTCGTTCATCGTGTAGGTGCGGACAGCAAGGTAGAGACAAAAAAGCAAGGGAAACGCTATTAAAAAAGAACAACACTGGAGTTGTTTAAAACATTCTTCTGGGAGAAAATGTCACAAAAACGTTTCCCCCCACCGGTACACTGATCCTCTTGACTACGCCACTTGGTGCATGCGCGACCTTCATAGATTCTTCGCATGCTCAACCGGTGGGGTCAATGAGGTCAAGGGTCAACTTTGCGTGGTGGAGCGGACGCGTACAAACAAGCGCAGCCTGCGCATGATTCTACTGCGCAATATGTTTAATTGAATTTGTTGGTTTGTGCCTGGCGTTTTCTGATAGCCTGCGGTCACCGAGAAGCTAAGTACTTGCGCAATCGAGTCCCGCTTATGTGAAAAACAGGTGTGTTTCAAGTAAATGATGTTTTGTTCGTCCCTGTTAGGTCATAAGAAGATTTTGCTATTAACGGTTAGTGACATGTTTCATATTGCGAATGAAACATCACAATCGGAAAAAAAATCCTCGAGAACGCGCTTACGTAACTAAATTGTCTTTGTTTTGAGAATCAAAGAAGTCTTGGCCTACCAGTTGACTTCACTTCACAATAGTCACTCTGAAAATCCTGACCAATCTTTAGAAATTCGAGTAAAAGCCTGTAACATATTGGAAAACAGTTTAAGCGGGATGTTTGCGACAGAGCATTTTGTGTAATTTTCAACTCTTCAGTTGTAGCGCAGGCTAAATTTCACGGACTGGATAGAGGTAGAAAGCACCAATTACGAAACTCTAACCTTTTTACTCTTAAATACGTGCGGAGTTTTCGTCCGAAGTACGTCATGCATGATCGCAGCTTGTTCAGAAACTCAGTTTCAATTTTGCTCCAGTTCATAGAATGCACGAGAGAGTTTTGTTTCGGCTGCAACAGCTGCGAAGCCATGTCGCGCTTACACTTTGACGCTTGTGTGCAGGCACGAGAAACTACATGGAACGGTACAGGCAGTCGATCAGACGAGTCTCTAATACTTTTGGACCTATTCCTACTTTCGATGGAGAAACACTGGAAAATATTAACAAGGTAAAGGAAGCTCGGGGAACACGTCATGTACTGTGATGTGCGAGTGATCGTACCGCGGTAATTTTGAACTTCGCGCATATTGTTGACTGGAGCAAAATGGGTTTATGGTGTTGTTGCATCGAGTTACCGCTCAGCGCCTATTCCTGTAGTTTTCTTGGTGTTGTGGTGTATTTAAGGTCGATAAATTGCTCACACGTCTTTGAACAGTCTCTGTTGCTGTTATCTTCTCGTACTTCCACTCTTCAAGACGTGATTCCTTTTTTGCTGCACTGACAGGAAATCCACCAGGATATATGTGCAAGCTCGCAAAGTCTGGAGGGACGACGACGTTGGCGCGACGACAGATTGGCCGGTTTGGCCAGGCTGAAGAAAGAGATGAATGAAAAGACTGAGGCTTGAGCTTGTTCCGCTCCATGCTCATGTCAAAATAATTGCGGACCCATTTTTCACTTGTTACCCTGCCGCCAGCAGAGTTGTTTCCGTCAGTTGCTTTCCAGGAAGGGAAGGCCAGTGCACTTTCGAGCGTTTATCTGGCGAACTATCTGCTGTCACATGGCTTGTTCTTGAAGCTGCCATTGTTTGGTTCGGGCGCCTGCAGAAAATCCACCTGGGAGCGGATATTAACGACTATAGCAAAAGCTTGGAACGAAAAACACGAGTATTAAATCATACGTAAAACCTGATTGAAGTTCGATTATTTGAGCGAGTAGTAACATGTGTCTGAATGAAGTTTGAATCCAACCATTGCTGCAGTTTTGGGAACAAATAGCTTTTTAACTGAGGTATCGTTCGTCCCATCTTCACTCCTACCCGTGATTCCCTGCCACGCCTGAGAAACCAATAGGGACGATTCGGAGTGAGTTGATGTATACGAAAGATGCGCTATTCTTTCTCTGATAAAGAACTTCGCCCCGTGTTAACCTCCTTCAGTAAAACTTCGTTTCTCGCTGGAGCTTGTTCAGGTTGTTTGCTGAAGTCGCTTGTTTGTTTGCAGTAGTGACCAGGGCCATTACTGGCCAAAATTTTTGGGGGATCTCGAAAGCGATTTTGTGGCAAAAATCGTACAGAAATAAAATAACGTTGTCTTTGTATGTACGTATGTGTTGAGCAGAAACTTCGTACGATCCCAGAAAATTATATTTTACCCAAAATTCTAAATTGCGGTAAATTTTAGGGGCATTCCTAGGCTTTCTCCTGGTTTGTAGCCATGGTGAAGTCGAAAGCATAAGAACTCTTATATCTTCCATTCACAATCAACTTGTTTGGACTGAAATAGTAGATAATGTGTTGAAACGTAATTATCGCATGCTTTACCCATTGCAATGTTGCTTATCTCTCTGCAGAAATTTCAAGTGATTCTGAACCGTTTTTAAGCTTTTTGGTTTTGCTGCTGTAGTTAATCATGATTTACTATGCACTGTTTTTATCCATGGAATCTGTGCAATCATTAATTAGCGTTACGTCTTCACCTTGCAATCTCTTCATTAATTTTTTATCGCCTTCACTTGTGTTGGAAGCGTGTTGCTCGCTAGGCAGTGGTAAAACGCAGGAGTTGATCGATGCCGTGTAGACTGGTTGAGAGGTATGTGTGTTTCCATCTCATCTACTGGCGTGAACCTTCGAAAGGCTGACGTCCGAAAAGTTCCAACTGAATCAACACCATATACTATGGAGCCACCGATTTAATCGGAATGATTTTATTGGCCGAAAGAAAGGGCGTCGCCACACACAAATCTTGGCTGGGAAAATCAAAGGAATAAATTGCACCTTGTGATGAAGATCGACGGCAGATTGAACTGAAGTACAGGTAAACTAGATGCTTTCAGTTAGGTCGAGTTAATATAGACGAACCATTCTATTCTCGAAGTGCATTGCTGTGGGCGCACCCGAAGATAATGTTATCCCGTCGTAGTGGCTTTGGAATGGAGGTTTCTGCACGCAGGAACAATAACAATGATCAGGCCCGTAACTAGGGGGGCGAAACCACCCTTGGAAAAATTTTTGCCCCTCCTGGAAAAACGTGCTGGACATAATTAAAAAATTGGGCTCAGAAAACTTTTCGCCACCCGTAGTGTCCCAAGCTGGTTACGGGCCTGACTATGATCATGGCAGTATGAGACATTTAGAAGGACACAAACTTTTGCTCAACTTCTTCCACGTTTTGTTGTGAGTGTCGGGGGTTCGTTGACTTTCGCAAGGAAAAGCGTTATGTGCCCATTGAAACCTAAAATTACTGTATTCCTTTTTTAGAATTTCAGAAAAAACTCGTTGGATTTTCTATTCATGATGACCTTTGGTGGTGAAAGTTAAGTTTTTTAGATTGCTGCAATTGCATCATTCACGTATATCCGAAAATGTAATTACAGCAACTGCAAAATTAACTCATTTGACGAAAAATCGATATTGCGGAAAAGTAGTTTCAAACGAAAATTTCGATGCGTTGATGAATCTCCGTTGAAAATGAAGATTGTTTGAGAAATAATGAACACACTAAAAATCGCTTCGAAAGTGCTTCCCGGAATTCGGCGTAAATGGGTAATTAAATCCATGCGGAAAAACGAAACTTCTAATCTATCTACCGAAAAATAGCTCATTATCTTGCGAAACGTTTTCCATCAAATGTCTAAAATGTCATAGATGAGTTTTTGTTGTCCACATGGGAATCCGCAACGATCACCTCGAAAGTTGTCAGCATCTTACCATTTGCATCTTCATTTCTTTTGCGAGTATGTATTTTCTCCACTGACTGAAATCGAAGTAAAAATACACAGATCTTTATGGCATAAGCGAGGCTTGGCAAACCCACGGGTCGCGAGCAGGCTCGTTACCAGCTTGGGACACCAGGAGGGGTAAGAGTTTTCTGGGAGGGGCCCAAATTTTTTTAACTTTGACCAATAGTTTTAAACGATGTCCAACACATTTTTCCAGGGAGAGCAAACATTTTTCTAAGGGGCTTCGTCCCCCTAATTACGGGCCTGGTCGCGAGCCGCATGCATCGCAGCTCTTTGCTTGGTTTCATGCGGCTCTTACGTAAATACCGTATTTATTCGTATATAAGTCGCAAAATTTTGTACCAGTTGTTCACCTCAAAAGTCGGAGTGTGTCTTACATACGCGAGTGTGCCCAGTGGTGTAGGAGGCGGGATTTGTGGAAAATCCTGGCAAAATTCTTGAAAATCTGGGAAAAATAACTGAAAATCTGTGCAGAAATGGCGCACAACGTTGTTTGATTTCAAAAAATGGTGCCTGACGTTTGCAGAAAAACACATGAAAAACTCTTTCTAGAGGTCATACCAAAAAAAGGTCTTCATCTTTATGGGAGAAAATTTGTAGTCAAAAGGCGCGAATAAAATTTTCGGGCAAGTTTGGGGGATCCGGGCAAAATCCTTCGCACCCTCTAAAATTTGCCTGCTCCCACATCTGTGTGTGTGCCCATGTGTATGATGTTGCTCTTTGGGGTGACACAGTAGAAAATTTGGCTCTTGGTCTCAGGGGCGGATCCAGCCAATAAGGTTAGGGGGGGCGATTTCAGTAACATTTGATAGTCTCATAATGGCTGTTGTAAGAGGGATGAAGTATACTTTGCAACACTGCTGTGACAAAACAATGGACGACAAAATAGCCTTATATCGCGAATGTTTTTTGCTGAATTGTAAAAAAACATGTGAATAGGCTAAAGCAGGGGTGGACAATTAGCGGCCCGCGGGACACATGTGGCCCGCCACAGCGTTTTGAATGGCCCGCGGAAGGATTCAGGAAAAATCATCAAGTCTGAAATTTCCTCGAGTTTTTCACAGTAAATGGTAGTGTTCAGGCTAACTTGAGCAGACTTGCTTCTATTTCTGCTAGAGCAGCATTTCTCAACCTGAGGTCACGAAGTTCTTTTAGGGTGCGCAAAGATTTTAATATAACGATATGTTTAACTTGTCGTGTTTGCCTTAACACTTAAGTTGAAACCGCAAAATCTGCTCATCGCAATATATTTGCTTCTCCGACAACTTGTTTGTTGCGTATATCGTGATTTACTACGTGCAATTTATAGCATCGGAGTTACCAATTCAAATATCGCAATATGTTGCAAATTATGGTTGGCAATGTATGCATCCAAAGTCGCAACTGAAAAGCATATACGTTTTTCCGTCGTCAAACCACCGTTGCACAATCCAATCTGTTAGTTTTATCATCCACAATCTTGCACGTCTATTGTCGAAATCCGAGCTGAATTCCCAATTAAGAGTGTGATTTTAAAAATGATCCAATTGGACATCCGGAGTCGGACAAAAAATCCGACTCCGACTCCCAGTGTTGTTAAGAATCCTACTCAGACTCCACCCAAAAACCTCCGACTTCCATTATTATCGGTTGTATCGATATACAACTTTAGATTTCAGGCGAAAAAGTTGGCATCATTTCTGTCAAGTCGTTAGAATCATCCACCTTTAAAAATCTAAGCAACTTTGAGTTGTATTGTATATTTTCATGAGTATCACGCGTTTCGAAGTATTGACCGAATTCCTAAGCACTATCTGAATTGAACTAATAGCTGAGGACTTTTAGACGTTTTTTGGCCAGGATTTTTCAAGCCATTTGAGACAAGTTACCATCAATCCCGCTCAGATATGATGCTCCCCTCAACCACCTAATAATCAAACTGGGACACTCGTTTTTCGCGAGGTGTCGCAAAGATGAAAATATGGTCAATTTGCCACAAAAAAAATAGTCAAAATTTTAAACCTTTTGAATAGTTTATACAAAGCTATATGCTTTTTGGAAGCAGGGACCCTGTCCAGTGAGGGTTCCTTTTTTCAGGGGTTTGGGTGGTTAGGTAGGTTTATTCATACGTCTTTGTGATTCAAACCACCAAGTAACAAAAATGCTATAAAAAGACAAAACACCAAAGCACAGAAAAGTTAATTACATGCTAATCAAAAGCAAAAATATGAAAAACGGCAGAGGACTTAGGAAATTTGTAAATTGCTGAGAACTACATGTTTGAGACTCACAGGGTTGGCGAAAGACCATATGAATCTATTATTCAGCCAACCCTATTGTTGGCATATACCAATACTAAATTGAACAAGTTTCATGTGTCTGTGAAGAAGAAAACAGTGACACAGTGCAGAAATTTGAAGGTTATACACGGAAGTAAGAACAAAGCATAACATCCAAGAAAAACAAAAAACGCAATGTGTGAAAAGCATGCCTATGGCGTAGATAGCCCCCAACGTTGGGATGGGCCAAATATTTTGACCTTAAGCGAGCTGCAGTACTTGGTTTGGGACACCGCCTCTCGAAGCGCAAAACGACAAGATATGCTAGAAATTTTGGGGGCATAGCCCTTTTCCCCCCCTGGCTACGCCTATGTTTGCAGCTTTTGCTGTCATCTAGCAAGTAACCGTGATTGATGAACTATCATTGGCAAAACTATACGTTTTGTGTAAAAAATCGGGTGCGAACATGAGATTAGTAGATTAATCAGCTGAAACGGTTTTTGAGTAAATATGGGCTCGCTTCAAGAAAAACGTATTTTGTATCGCTATCAATCAAAATCTTAAAATTAAATTTACATTCGTTGATTAAATATCGATGATGTTCCGAACAGTGTTGCATTCCAAAGTGCTAAAATTTGGTAACTCAAAGAGGATTTGATCAGAACTGTCGCCAGAAAGTCGTCAATAGGGGGGATTTACGTTTGTTCAGGGGCACTGGACATTCCAAAATTTGACAAAAATTCTACTTATTCATAGCGTTTCGTATTGCAATTCATTGGGGCTTGGAGCTTTGTTTGGGGGGATAAGCCCACCAAATGATCTTACAACAGATCGGACTCGGACCTTTCCTAATTAGGTTGTCTAGCTCCCAATATTTTTGTTTCTAAAGAACATGATTACTGATACTTTTTCCAGAAATTAAAATCTAAATACTGAAACACTTTGCATTTCTTATTTCATAAAAGACCTTGGTTGTTTGCGTTATCACATTAACTTATATGTTAAGCTCTGCATTCATGCGATTAACGTACCTGCTGGGAAAACTTTGGTTAAGCATTTTTTTTTCACCATCTTTCCTGCAATCTTCTCTTACTACATATCGACTTCATGTGATTGGGATTAAGGTACGTTAATCGTAGGTACATTAATCGCATGAATGTAAGGTACGTTAATCGCATGAATCGCAGTAAGTAACGCGATGCATGGCTCAGATCACTAAGGATCGAAAACGTCGTAATCTTGTTTATCGTTTGCAGCATTTGCTGTGCTTTTTGTGTCCCCAGGCACAAAATAGGTTCTTACTGGCCATTTGTGTAAGTCTTTCGGAAGTAAAGGTGATGTGTGCTTATCAGTAGCTGCGGAAACGCGCTGAAAAACGAAAACGTCATACGATCGATAAGATCTGAGATTGACACCGAGCTGCGACGGTATTGAAGCGAGCAGTTTGGAACTACAGCAAAAAAGAAAAATACGCTGAGCTTGTAACCGGTAGTGATTTGTGCCGCTTGACGTCCTTTGCAAGAATGGCGATTTTCAGGTGTTTTCTGAGGTTTTTGATATAAGTTAAAACAGAACTACTAAAAATGAGTTTGATGTGTATATGGCAAAAATCAAGCGCGCGTTAACGATATTTCATTGCCAAGTTGCAGCAAACACTCAAGGCTAGACTATGTATTGAAAACGGAATTGCTAGAATTCTGACCGCACTGAGTATCAGAATGAATATTTGTACACATTAAAGTGCTGGATTCGATTCCCAGTCTGTTATTCATGTGGCGTTCTCTTTCACCGCTGAAGCAAAAAGGAATCGGTTTCACGTTGTTCGTAAAAGTTTTATCGTGTGGCTTTGCGCATCCTTATGTCGAAGCAACATTTTTGGTTATTGGCCAGTAGCAATGTACACTTCTGAAGTTGCCATTATGTAAGACTTTCACAACTCTCCTTAATGAAAAGTTCAGTTGCATTGCTGACATATAAAAAGCGATAGGAAGATCTTTTGGAAAAGGTGCAAAATAACTATAAATTTAAAGCATGCGGAATTCCAAGCATGCAATGAATGTAGTGATGAGCAGTGAGCGCATATTTTTACTAAGCAAGTATCAGACGAACGTGTGTACAGCAGGAAGGTATGTATATCTTTCAACGGTTTTGATCAGACAATGCGATAGACTAATTTCAAGAGTTTTACTCAGCGTTTGCAAAGTATAGACCGGTTTCACTGATAAATTTTCTATTGAGACCTGTTACGACTCACGTTTTTGGTCATGGTGTCATATTTAATTCAAAATTAGCCCTTAACAACCCTTCTTAAAGCATCGACGAAATGGCGCAATATAATAATAGTAAAGCTTGCCCTTGCTGCGGTTTTTGTCGCTATGACGTGGTGGACATGTTGTCGCCATGCATCATCAGTACTGAGCAGGAGTTTTTTTCACAGTGCACTTCTTTCTCCGAAGGAATGCACTTTGTGAACAGAAATCAGATCTGCAGCCGAAAGATTCCGTAAAATTTGCGTCACCAGACGTGTAGGTTGCGAGCAAAATTTGTGCAGTCTAGCTGCAAGTTTGTATCGTGTTAGAAGTCTCTCTGGGTGCAAAACTCTTTCTAAATTCGTCGCATTCAAACGTATCATAATAAGATGTAAAAGAAATTTGGTTTATTTCTAAGGTAGCATTTATTGTCATCGACCAACATATATATGTCGTTCTGATAAAAATCACATATGCCTTTTGAGGGATGAGTAGCATGTAAGCGGATTGAACGTGGGAGTTTATTGATAATTTCCATAGCGATGCTTTCACTGAACAATATGCTAATAGACCTAAAACGCATTGTGGTATGAGCAAACCATCACTGCTGCGATAAATGCTTTTAGCAGTTGCTTTAGTTTGATTTGGTAATCGTAAGATACCTCTAAAAGAGAAACAAAACATTATAGGGTTGTTCTATTGTTGCATTTAAATTTAGAAAGATGATTAACCAACTGCCGACGGTTCTCACGACTGGAGAGCCTTGGGGTGTTTCGATGTTCCCAGCTTTTGAATATAAAATGCGTGCAGCAACTATTAACATTTACCCCAATATTTCATCTAAAATCAACTGTTTTTGGTTGCTATACTGCTGGTGCCAAAAAAGATTAGGAACGCTACGCATGCACAAAGATGTTTCAATGCTTTTTACGGCCCATCGCAGATGTCTAACCAAATATATACAATTGTCTTGAAATAAAAGTGCGATTTCTACAATACTGTAAAAATGCAAACAATAACCGGCCTCTTGAAAAACGTTTGAGAGCGCTTGCTTCTTATATAGGCGAAACAGCAACAGAAATTCTGTTAAGCATTTCATTATGCAAGTCAAAAATTTCGAGTAGTATTCAACTATGCGGGTTTGTTAGCGCAGTCAATTGCTGCATGGTTGCACACAATCTTGTGCATAAACTTCGCGGCAACAGGCAATTAACCAGCCTGAGCAGTCACAAACGAGATCTTAAATTGGTTTACCACAGCCTGGCGCAGTTCTAACGGTAACCGCAATCGTGCATTTTTAACGAAGCTCGTAAACCTATTACAGCAGAAACGCATCTGCACGCCTGGTCTGTGACTCACATACAAGGGTTATGCTGGGGTCGTTGGAGCGTGATCAGTGTGCACATAGTTAGTTGGCCGCATACCAGGGAGGTATAGGTATGCGGTATGTGCAAAGAAAGTTTTATGAGGTTTTAACTTACAAGTCAAGCGAGAAGACCTTCTAAAATGTTTCAAGTTTGGATGGGTAGGCCGGTATTTCAGCCACAGCATTGGTGTCAAAACCTCTACACAGGGTGCAAAACAGTGCAGTAAGTGAGCAAGATACTGTCAAAAAAGTCTTTGTTATGGTCATGACGAGCACCGCCACACAGCTTTCATCAGCGAAGTTACCCTGGTAGCAAATGTAGATGGTGCTCGTTAACCGCATGGGACCAGCAAGTACGATATAATGTCAATGCATCGTGGCCCAAGGTAGTTGCCGTCACGGAGTTTTACGACTCGGTTATTCGTTTTCAGTGCATCATTCTTACTCAGATAGGGAGAGTGCGGGAAGTTTTCCTGGACTTGCAATGTTTTGCTGATGATGCTTATAGCTAATAATAAACTTCTGCAGTTGTGTTGCTTAGTTCATTTCTTTTGGATCCGTTGTGGGGTTTTTCTGTTCGTTCTTATTTTGCGTACTAATTTTTAAAAGGCTACGTTCAGGAGCTTATTTAAGGAGGGGGTCACTGGGTTCTTGCCCATTGACGCAGTAGGTATTTTTCTTCCCTTTTTTGTCATTTTCTCATAAGAAGTTACGTGATTGGTTTCTCTGGCTTCCTCTTAACTGTTTCCTAACTGCTCTCGCATTTGAAAAAGACAAAACGCATTGTTAGTCAACAAACGTAAACTTAGTACAGTGCATCCTCGATTATCCGGCCATGTTGGGCAACCTTTTTCCAAAATCTTGGCCGGATAAGAAAAGTATCTATCGAAGGGTGCCCACCGTCCACCACCTACACCACACTTAAAAGAACCTAAAGAAAAAAGAACGAAAAAACGAAACTAGTATGAGAACAAGCTTAGCCACAAAACAATTCAAATGCTAAACGGCTTTCTAGTTTTTTTCCACTGTAAAACGTGTAGATTTTAGACTAAATAATTGAATGTACCTCCCTGTTGAACCCGGCCGGTTAATCGAGGGGCCAGTTAATCGGGGGCTGGAATCGAGGATGCACTGTA
>JGI24158J21664_10002984_pt1 | contig 20957 bp, 17 predicted proteins | sample Ectturendosymbi3_FD_21664 | JGI IMG/M metagenome (IMG submission 21664) | reverse complement strand
TCACCAACTGCAGTACAACGTAAATTTAGAAGTGAGTTTGGAGAAGACCCTCCTCACACTAACAGCATCAAGAGATGGTTTAAAAAATTTANGGAAANCGGAAGAACACTTGGCGCNAAATTGAGTNTCGCCTTGACATATTGAGAGCAACAAATGGAGCACATGTTGAAGTCTATCAATAGCATGAAAAAGCAAATTCTTGAAATATGGCTATTACTTAATAAACAAACTTCACTTTGCAAAAAACTGTATGATTTTATCTACTTCAGTTACTTCGCAATTACATTTTGAAATGTGTGCAGGGCTTCATGGACAACCTGTATAATAAAAACGAAAACCTTGCCCCTGAAAAATGTAGTTTCCTCCCCAAAACCTGGCAACAGGCCAAGTCGTGATGTGAAAGCGGCGGCCGAAAGCGGGGTCAAGAAAACTTGTCCATAAAAGTATGGTGGGAACCAAGATTGAAAAGCACTTTTTATAACACTCGAATAATAATAGTAATAATATTTCGAAGACGGTGACTTAATATTTCAAAGGTGACACGACTTCACAGCTACGGGAAACTGCCGCACTCTAGCTGCAGCAGATGAGACGCTACGCGAGGCAGTCGTTTGTGGAACTCGCGCCAACACACACCAGGACGACGACTACAAATACGCGCGAAGGATACGCTGCGATGCCGGCGATGAGCCAGTAATCGTGCTTCCGATGCCAGATCTCATTGATGCGTCCCGACTGTATCGCGGCCTGTTCCTCCGTTTGCCAGAGCGTGTGCAGCTCGGTGAAGCCTGGGCGGAAATTGCGCAATGCAGCGGGACGAGCAATTTCGACTCGACGCAACAAGACGAGGAAAAAGCGGCTCGCGCGTCCACTCACCTCCGTCGGCGATGTTGAACATGAACCTGTGCGGAGTGCTGTGCGTGAGGTCGACCACCACCCCCCCGGGCTGCTTCGACGCCGGGCTCTTGTCTGCGCTCGGCTTCGCTGCGGGATCTGACGGCGTTCGACGTCACGCCACGTTGCAGTGAGGAGAAAAGAAAACGGAAGAAAAACGTAAGTCGAGTGCGACGTAACAGGGGAGGTTCGCACCAAACAAGGAAATCTCCGACTTCATGTTCATGTGAAACGCGCTTAGGTGGGTGAGTTTATATGAATGGAACTTTAGCAGAAGACAAAGTCGGAGGTAAACTGTGCAGTAAAATAAAGATTTAACGAAACTTCATTCCCAAACGTCTAGCAGGGTAAGCTAAACGTGGTTCACCACGACTCCTAATGCACGCACATGTGTGTGTTTAAAATCGACTGCAGAAACATCCAATGGCGAAATAAAACCAACTTCTCAGTCAGCATTTTCATATTGATCGATAAAAAACTGCATGCCATCTCGATTCAACAGATTGGGAAAGTAATGACTTTATGCTAATGTTTATCTTAACAGAAAATACTTTGTTGGTATTCACAGAAGTCTAACCAAGAAACAAGTTGGCTACGTTTACAAGGTATCGCCATCTTTTAACGGAAACAATCACATTGCACGACCGATTATGACCTCACAATCACACCGTACTACCGATTATGACTTCATCACCTACAAGAGTTTGTTCAGTTTAAACTGCGCGAACTGCTGCTGAAACTCTTTTATAACAAACGTTAAGCAAGCCCGCCCCATTTAGATATGAAACCTCACCAGAAGGCTCATCAATTTTAGCTTTGTCTTCTTTCTTGACACTGGCCTCGTCTTCCTTCTCCGGTTCGGTTTCTGAAACAGGTTAAAAGTTGTCAGTGAATTGAAACCCATTACGCAAATAAAAAGTAATGGGGAATGTCCATTTTTAGTGAATTCACACCTAAGCAGAACCAAAAAGATCGGCACATCCTCAACAAAGAAACAGTTCCAGTCACCCCCTACTTCAGTTAACTAATGCAAGGTAAATCAGAACTTTGACTTATGATTTCATAATTGACATTCCAAAACCTTACTATTTCGGATTTTTGACATAACAAGCACATTTGATTACGTGTAACGGAAAATCGCCGCTTTCCAGGTGAACAGGCAAAATTTTCCGCGGTTTGACAAACAACTGCTTGTACAGAAAACCGTAATGTTCGCGACATTGTCTGCATCAATTGATGCGATAAGATAAAAGTCCCGGTATTTCGGTCTCATTGCGTTCTAAGAACGCCAAAAACGATCAATTGTTTAAAAAATGCACTTTACAAATGTCGTCAAGAAAGCGAAACAGCAACCGCACGCACACGAAGCACGAAAACACACTGTTTCACACCATCCGCAAAACAAAGAAATACTATGACAGCAGCTAATTGAACCCTGAAAGCAGAGGTCGACGCTTTCTGGGCACGCCAGCACGGCAGGCGTACGTTGACGAGAAACTCACTTTTGTCCTCGTCAACTTGCATCGCTTCCTCGCCCGGGTCGCTTTTCGCGACGTCTTCAGCTGTGGTCGGTTGCTCCGCTTTGTCTGCGCCGAAAATCAGACCGGCATCACTGTATAATACGGCCACGCAACCATGCCGCTCTTCGCCACGAAGCACAAAACCAACAAAATAAAACGCCTTCATCAGTGGGTGCGGCGGTGGCAAAATCGGGCAAAGGCGAAGTCAGCTCCGGCAAGAATAAGACCAAGCGTTTTCTAAAACTCGCAATTCAGAAGACGCAGCAAAACCATTAACGGAACGAGTCTACGCGTGGGTTGCGTCACAGGGTGGTCACCTTCGGCCTCTTTGCCCTCCTGTTGCTCTGGACCGTCCTTTGATGAGGAGGGGTCGGGTTTGGTGCCACTTGTGCCAGGCTGGCTGGGCGACGGAACGGCCGACGAGTCAGCAGATTTTGCCGACGACACAACAGATGTGGGCGTGTCCGCGCGCTGGGCGGCGACGGAAACAGTTGCCACCTTTTTACTCTGGTGCGGTTCGACGTGGAGACCAGGCATGCTCCAGCTGCCGTTGATCGACTGGAATTCTTTCACCTGCGATGGAAGGGGAGGGGGTCACGTCGCAGGTGAGGAGAAAGCGACAAAACACGCAACTTTGGGAAGTTTGACAAGTCTGTGTTGGAAACCACATGCAGTTCAAGGTTAAGCGTGTGGCCACAAGGGGCCGACCACACCCGGTGAGCCACTGGGTCGATGATGCATAGCGTCAACTGCATCAGGGCCTGAAGGCTCACGTTTCATCAATTTTGGCCGATATTTTATGTCTCGATTACACCGCGNACCGAGTCGCGCGAAGAATCCGTTAAACACCTGTGACAATTAAAATCTCTAGGTTTTCTGTAGGCTTTCGAGGAATCAGCCGACTGGGCTCTGCTTTCTCCTTTTTTGCTATGATTCAAACTTGCGCGTATCTGTATTCAAGAAACTTCACTCCACAGATGAAACATGCAAGGAATCTATCGCAAAATTTTAATAAGAAAATCGATTTCACGTAACACTACGCATCGTCAGTCCTTACATCAATGTAAGGAATGATGATTTGTAGTGTCAGGTGAGATCTGTGACAATCTGCCTTCAGAGAAAGACAAACGCGTAAGCGACGGTTCATTTCCACGCTGTGAAAATTTATATTCCCTTCAGTTAACACTTGTCTTCCATTCATCGACACCACCGTACCTTCTTGTGTATGAGCGACATGACTCCAATCCTGGTCAGCACGTGCTGACGCGACACGCCCTCTCGCGGCACGCCGTCCGAGTAGGTCTCGGCGTTGTCCGGGCCCGGTTCGCACAGATGACGCATGAAGAGTGACGTGTAGGCCCTGCGTTGTGTAAAGCGCAAAGCTGCTGAACAGTGAGGACGCGGTATTGTGCTGCTGTGCAAGACATGGCTACGAAACCTACATTCGTAGCAAGCAATTTTGCCAGCAACTTCCTCACTTCTCGGCAAACCCTCGGCACTCACAGCGTTCTGCGTTCGGAGCGAGTTGCTGCTCGCTTGTCTTTGAAGAGTTTGCGAAACAACGCTACACAACCTTTAGAAGTTGCTGCGTATTTTCCTGAGTGGTTCCGTCAAGCAATTTAATGCTTAAATCAACTGTTCCAATTTCTGGAGTAACAGTTTTTATCTTATTTGTATGTTGAACCACACGAATAACTGAAAAACGCGTATTTTCGAGCATTTGTGAAAGGCAACGCACAAAAGTTAACTTGTCAAAACGGTATAGTTTCACACTGATTGGTGCCCTTGTTGGGCAGTCAGTGGCTTCTACTTAACAATCCTGCCCAGGGAGGAAACGCTTGCGCGAGGTACTAGTCACGTGAGTAAAACTGTTGTCATGCGAAGCAGTTCACATCGATCGTTCCGTCCAATCACAGGGCACCGATATCACACTTCCGTTGTCAAGCAGAAAAACTCGCCGCGCTCACTTGAATTCTTTTTCCGTTTTTCCGCGCAGCTCGCGAACGAGCCAGCGCGCGTGGAAGTTATCAGTGGGCGGCATTCCGTAGCGCATCACGAAGTTGAGGTAGGTGCGGCGTTGCCGAGACGTGAAGCCGAGAACCTATGTGGGAAAGGTTGCAATTGAAGACTATACGCGATGAGGCCCGAGCGCGAATCGGACGCATCGCTGTCAACGCAAAACATGCAGTTATTCGTAAACGATGTCAAAACTTGGACGCTTTCGCAAAAACGCCGTCTGTTGATCGGAACATAATTTTTGAAAATTATGAGCAAGAAAAATGAAAACAAAGCAACACTGTATTTTCTATTATGCTCTGTTATCATAAAAAGCTAAGGACCGCGTCCGCTGTTCGACGTTGCCTTTGAAAGGAACGAAAAGTCTGTTTCGCTCTTCCCTAAACGACGTCGCGACACTTTGCGCCCAACGCAGGCCAGTCCTGCACAACTGAATCAGCACAGGCAGCGAGTCGAGGACTCGTAGCGTACGGGCGATGTAGTGGATAACAGAGCTTAGTGTACAGCCAGCGCGCCTCTCAACCAACTGGTGGTCGCGATGTTCGTTCAGGAGGGCCGGGAAACATTTCCAATTGTTACAATATTCTAGTATTTATTTAAAAGGTTTCTTGAAAATTATCCGATTTTGTATTGATTAGATCGGGAAATCTTACGGGATTTAATGAGCAACTTCAGGTTTTCCATCAACAGTAAATTGCACGTGTTGTTTACGTTTGTTTCTTCTTCATATTTCATTTGTATCGTTGTTTTAGCGCAATATCTTATAGTGAGGCACACACAAAAATTTTAGAAAGGAAGGTCGCAAGCTGAGAAGCACTGGTCAACACAATACACAGCAAACCTGATGAGAATACGAGACGAATTATTAACTACAAACATAAATCGGTTGGACAGTTCATGCATGGCAAACTTATGTTAGTGCAACCGGTTCATACTCGATCTTACCTCGATACTTCCAGCGACTCTGGCAAGCATGGGCGGAAGTGGTTTGTCTTTGTCTCGGCGACCTCGACGTCGACCTTTGAATTAAAGGTTTCGGGACATGAAGCTCGGAAAACAAGGAAAAACGCTGTATTTTCATATCCCACAAAATTCTAGGCACACAACTGCGACGCAAACGTTTCTAACATGTGTTGCAATGTTTAAGGGGCTTTGAGCTCTCAGCATGCGAATGGCCAGAAACTGGACACAATCAGGTCAAGATCAGAAGCTGGACACAATCAGGTCAAGATCAGAAGCTGGACACAATCAGGTCAAGATACTTTAATATCTGCGGCACACTTCGTATTTTATCTTATACAGCATAGGCACAAGCGATGTGACGTTTGCTCTTGCTGGATCAATGGATTACGTCCTAACCACGAAAAGGCAATTGGCAATATGTCCGGTTGCAGTAAAGAAACCCACGTAGTTCATGGTATAAAAACCGCGCATAAATTTCAAGGGAAGTAATACTTTCTCCAACCCATAAATATGCAGGAAAGTGAAAATGTTCGGTTAAGCCGTATGACAAGAAGCAGTGAAGAAAATCTGTACAAGGAGCAGCAAGGAGAGAAGAGACCAAACTAGCATAAAAAAGAGAGTAATATTTCTTGGCAAATGGAACTGCGCAAGTGCTCGTATTCAGCTATACAGTAAAACCGAAGCTGTTTGAAAGCTTTTTCAAATGGTTGAAAATGTCTGTTTTTTATAACGCATCGCGCTACAAATATACAGTTTGCGGCATTCGTTTTTTGATTTCACAGAATACTGTATTCCATTTCTATTTAATATAACATAAAATCTGACTTTACCTTTTTCAAGCTCAATTTCTATATCACAAAGCCTTTCGGCATTTCCAGCCAGCTTGAAGTAAACCGCACAGTGCCCACAACGCAACTGACTGGACACGAACAGGCAGATAGCACCAACATCTGTGTTAGTCGATGAACCTAAGACCAATCCTTCAGAATTTAGGCGACGCCGCCAACGGTTTCCTCAGGCAAAGCTTCCTATAAGACTGATGACTTCGAAAAATAACTACCGCGTTCATGTTTTGCTCTAGCTGCTGCATCGAGCCTTTACGTGTGTGTCTCACAGGAAACTGCGATCCTGGCTGATCAACCTGCCCAGCTGAAGATCTATCAGTCGCGCATTTTCCAAGCACACCTCGCTGAATCTGCCACGCATCAAGACCCACCACACACAAGTTCGTGGTAACACCACCAGAACATATGTGCATTGCCTCACCCCTGTGCTTTCCCACGCAAGTACATCCCGGATAAGTCTTCGCCAGCAGCAAACTCCCTTGTCAAACATCATGCCCAAGTTCGAACCGTTCAGCAAGTCCTTTCCGTACCACGCTTTTGCAACACGTGTGCCGACTTGTAGTTCCATGAGAGGATTATCGTCGGGCGGTCACGTATGTCCAAAAATGGTTTCGTTAGCGGCGCACTGGACCCGGACTTGTAATTTTTATATTCCAGGCACGATTTTCTACTTTCAGCGCGTTTTGAATGTTCATGGGAAGTATCAGTGCTGAACTTTATTTGTCCCATCGCACCGGTTGCAGCCTCAAACGACGAGGTATCCTCGAAACAGAGATAACGTGGCGAAGGGCTCCTCAAAGCCATTCAGAGAAACGACGATCAGCCTCTAGGTAAAAGTTTGTTGAGCACAGCTTTGCGAAGCAAATACTCCACACGCTTCAGGTGACGTCATTTCAGGCTCTGTTTCACACGTTATTACACTTCATGCAACACGTCTAGTTTGGATTAGACCTAAACATGAAGAACAGTGAGACAGAAAAAAGAGTAAAACGTGTACACTTTTACAAGCAGCTGAAGGAACGCGCTGCGTTTGCAAGCACAAAACTCATCAAGACAGTGAAAACTAACCAGTGGTAGGTCACAGGTTCTATCGAAAGCAGTACCACGGCTCGTGAAGAACACGTACAGCAGACATTGCCGTCAAGTTCGTTAAGATAAAGTCCGGAACAGGACGGTGAGGCAAGACAACATCAGCAATGGAAGCGGTAGTGGATGCCTGAGCAGTGACAGCGGCAAACGAGAAAAAAACAAAAAACAAAACCACTTCGATGCATTTTCTGCGTACCAACGCACTGCAAGAACAACGCATTCTGAATTAAGTGAATGAGAAATAAACGAAGCACGCACTCTCAAGCAGAAAAAAGCGAAANGCACGAAACAAACCAGCAAGGTCTGTTTCAGTTCTATTTGTGGCAAGAATTTTCTAGTGCTGTAGTAGGTTTTTACTTTGCCAAACTCAACGAAACGCGATGGTGTTGCGAAGTGTTGGAGCTACTTAACTCGAAACCTGCTTTTCACCAAAAAATACAACCCTGTGAACAAGACGGGAACAGGCGAGTACGGCAGTGATCTTTCGAAAGATTATACAAGTTATATGGAATGCACAAGTATCACTAAGAAAGCTAATAACCAAACGATAACAGTTGCACAGGTACGTCCAATACACTGCATACAATAAGGATTCAATGATTCGGCAGAAGAGCACCCGACACCTACTTTTGATTCCGCACAATTTGCTAGAAATGAGGTAAAGCAAAAGGAGAAAACGCTGAAAGGATGTCGCAGACTGACACTAACCATGGCGGACAAACTATCCTTCATCAAACCACTTGTGATCTTATACACAATGACGCTGAGTTCAGATTAAGGCGATCCGGGCCCGCACGTAAGAAGGGCGTTGTAGCGAGACAGTTCAAGAAAACAGACATATCATCCCCCCACTGCAACTGTATTTATTTCTCTTGAAACTAGAACTGCTAAGACTTTTTGCGATTGCTCAAACCACTGAAACCAAAATGCTGATGAAAGCGTCGTTAAAAACGATAAAAAATCAAATTAAGCAAACCAGCAGTGCTGCTTGAAAGCGACACTCGCCCAAGATAAAACTTNAACTTGCTCTGCGATTTGTATTCAACAGAACGTTCCTGCACAGTTGCCCGTCGCGCAAAACATTAGGCCAGGCAATAATGACTTGCAGCAGTAATGCACCGTGGAAAAAGAGCCAGGCACTAGCTCTTTCGCTACATCATACACCCAAACCTTTTTCTCGGCATCGTTCGTTTCAACACACAGCTCTCTTGTTTACGCAAAAGTTTGTAACATCCCTTCCAGACACGTCAGGATGCTGGTACCAGTTCGCGGCGACGGTGACTGCATCCAAGCAATCTCCTACAACATCTTTAGCGAGTGCGTTTATTCGAACTTGGTGTTCACTGGACGTGCCAACACGTCCGCTCAGGAAACAGAATCAGGAAATGGAGGAGCAAGACATTTGCAATCAGCCGGAAAGATTTCGGTCACAATCATGCGCTGTTTCGTGTCGATCGGCTGATTTCTCGCCACGATCAACCCGCTTGGCCGCGTAAGCCAAAATAATCAACTTCTTTTTCCTGGACGGCTGCGTCGCCTTCTCAGACACACCCGAAGTGCTTTCGCTGGCGTACTTCACGTTGCCTGAAGCGCTGGAACCAACTCCTCCGAGCGAGCTTGGCCGGCCATCTGCAATCGTCGGTGGACCCAGCTTTAAGTCACCGAGAATTTTTCCGCTAATTGTCCAACAAGGTCTTTCACCATTGGCCCCCGTGGGCGCCTTGTCCCGGGACCGCTTCAGCCACCCGAGCATATCAAGGGACGGGGCAAAACGGACGTGAATGGTCTTCTCGAGCCGCACCTGCCGTAGGCGCAAACACGACGGACCCCGTTCGGACTGCAGAACGTCACAGGTCGCGCCGTTCGCGTTTCGATCGGTGAAAAAACGCTCGCACGACTTCTTGATCGCCGGCAAGGTCAGTGCGCAGCCCACGAAAGGCACCAGTTGCCTCTGGCCGATCCTGGGGTAAAGGAACCCCGGCCCGGTCGGCTTGTAATAGTGAAGTTGCACTTTCAGGAACTTGGGAAGCTTGTACCAGCTTGAGCGCTGCGAATGCTTCCGGTCGAGTCTTTTCTTGAACTCCTTCCAGTTGCTGTCGTCCATATCATCGGACGTGGCTGCCCAACAAATACTTTATTGTCGCTAGCGACACAGTCACTCCCAATCGAGAATCGGAGCAATACGTTATTCACTAAGACTGACATTCACGCTGACCTTGGTGCGCTGTCCGAAAAATCCCGAAGGCCGAAATCCTGGCGCTGGGCTTCGAGAGATAGCTCATAGTTTCAAACAGGGGACGAAAAATTTTGGAACAACACACCAATCGTTATAGAAAGTCTCGCCAAATATTACTGTTTACTGTTACCAAGACTGAACTCCAGGAGAAAGTTGCGCATAATATGCAATGGTCAACTTAACAGGGATAAGTGCGAATTGGAAACAGTACGACTGCATAGGTCTTACGAAGAGCTGTCGTCAGGTTGCTCATCGCGCATGTGGGAAACGCGTGCGAATCAGCGCAGCAAATTTTGCAGCTAGCTGATGTTCCTGTACTTGGTAATTCGTTCATCTGCTTTCTTGCTCCCACACTTGTCAGTAGCAAGGACATTAAGTATAAGATATTGTCGTTCAAGCACAAGTGGACGGGCGCAGGTTTTTAGGGAAAGCTTTCACTGGGAATTGCAAGCAAAGCTAATCGCCGTGTGCCAGTTTGCCTTGCGACAATGAGACACGTCGTGAACCACCTGACTGTTTGCTTTTCACTCAGAGGGTTACGATCGTAAGTAAAACCTCGATCTGCAGCCTGGCAGAAGTCTTATTCCACGTGTGAATTAGAGTCCTGCGCCGGAGGTTTAATCAGCACAGGTTTCGCGTACCCGCATTTGCGGGGGTGGGTGCGGGATAAGAAACTTTTTGTGCTCGTGACTGAATGTTGATCCAGTGCGTGTGAAAATGACATCAACAAGAAAATGCAATGCTACAGATAGCTTGCGGTACAACGGTGTAGCAACATTTTCCAACGGTGACGAGACCACAGAGAATATGTTCTCGGTGACCGCAAACAAGCGCTGCTAGTGAAATAGTGTCTATTACGGCTGGGCATGTCGTGAAAAGCAGAAGAGCACATTTAGTTGGTCAGTGAACAACATGCAGTACTCTTGTTCAACAGTGCTTTCAAAGCGCAAAACGAAGCGTTCAAGGTTGACCAAACGGTTTCACATTTTTACTCTTACAATCTTTTTCAAAAGGTTCTGTTGGCTTCGAAATGTACCACTGACTGAATTGCCACTAGCGATGAAACACGTTACACGAGTTTTTATTGGTTTTCTAACACACAGTGCAACTATGGGGCGGAAACAGTGCGGGGGCGAGTTTAAATTTTTCCGATACGGGACGGGAGAGGGCAAAAAATTTCCACCCGCGGGGAACTCCAGTGTGAATGGAATGCCGGCTTCTCAGCTTACAACACAAATGTAACTGAATTCAGCGAAAACTTTCAACTATTTAATTCAACTTTTTTTCAAAATCAGGTCACTTCACTAATCGCGTTGTAATTTTGAGACATACGTATGTACGTCAGGAATTAATATATCTTCGACTATCGTCAAACAACCAGTTGAAGTCAGTTGACGGTACTTACACTGTCCAATACATAAGTACAAGAAAACAACGCACCAATTACACGTTAAGCAGACGCTTTCAGTGGTGATCGGAGTGTTTCGCATCCCCTGCACCATATCGCGCTCTCCACATTCACGACAGAGTTCTTTCCTGGTCTCCTGCTCTACGCTAATGCCTCCTTGCTATTTTCTCGGCCTTGTCCACGCTCACCTCATAACAAACCTACGTCACTAACACCGACGACAGACATAACACGGCGCCTTAAGATTCCGCAGTGTTCATCCTAAACTGAACGTCTTGCTTGCGGAGCTAATTGCCAAATACACTTCGTTCAGTCGGTTTTTCATTGTGAAACAGAGCAAAATTTCTTGCATAGCAGCCAACCTCACGTACTACAACCTAGAAACTACAACCAAGTGTTACATGATTACAACGACGAAGTAACTTTGTCGTCAGCGGCTAGTCTGTAGCTCAACTACTGTACTGCTTATTACAAAATTACGCATTAGCAAACTTGGCAAAAACGCCTCTTCGAAATCTGTCAATTTCGTTATCTGAAATTGAATGAAAACATTTTTGCAAAGGAATAAGGATCCTATCAAATCTGACGGCATTGTGCTTTCGTTGTTGAAGTCCTGAACTTCTTTTCAAGGATTTTCAATGTTTGGAAAGTACGAAGTAGTCCTAAATTTCAAACACGCTTCGAACCGCAGTTGTTCAATCTGGTCCGCTGTATTTCGTATGCCGTGCACGCTTGAAACAACTTGTTCGCAGAGGTAAATCGAGCCAAAGATTGACAGAATAATCCCACTTTGAAGTTCTTCATATTTTCAAGAGTCAGACGACACATCCGGAAAGGTATTGTCCAAGGCGCTGTGCATTTCAAGTACTGCCGGGAAGCTTATTTGCACTTCAAGCAGGGGAAACATTATTGCTCATTGTTAAGGTTTTTGACAAAGAAGTTGACCTCTTTAGGGGACAAAGCTGTACTAAAATTTTTTTTCTAACCCTCTGCGGACAGCCAGTTGGTTTTGCTTGCAAAAAATTTTTTAGTGTTTTTTTAGGATATTTTTGTATTTCGTGACGTTACTGTTTCATAAAGTGTTACACATCTGTAACACCAGTCACCTAAGCACAAATACTAGAAACCTCTGACTTCAACAAAACTTCTTGCGAAACTCTGTCACAGAGCCTAAATAGAGTGCCCTCTGGTACAACACAAAACAAACGCTTCACAAAGAACTTGTTTTGTAGGAAAATGTATTAAAAAACAACGCAAACACTTTCATGCAGCATCCCCAAATTACCAAAATAAAAGCAACTCTCATTTTTTCAGGCCTCACACTTTTCCACGCTTTAACTCTTTCCTATTTCAACCTAAGCAAACCTTTGTCACTGACCTCACCCAATCCTAACATCAATCATAACCCTATCCCCCATTCTTATTCCTAGAACCGTAACAAAGATATTTGCGAGAGAGAATTTGAGAGTTGATTTCACATACAGTTAAGTGTATGATTCCATTGTTTGTGAAATCTCCAAAAGCAGTTTTTGTATTTTTCTATGCACAAATACACTTCACATTTGTGACAATACATTAATGGGGTGCTGGTGCATCCTGGGAACTGGCATTGACCTCTTTCCTGTTGACGAATAGGAAAATGATTCACATTATCAAATCGAGGTAATCTTTCCAGCAGAACTTTTGCGTTTTGTCCTCTTGCTTCCTCTGCGTGGTATTCCTTTTGCAGAGCAGTAAGTGACTCATCTTTTTTGCTCAATTTTGTTGCAATGGCATGCTTGAATTCGAAAAGGCTCAGCTGCCTCTTTTTTGGCACATCCTGGCCATCACAGTCTCTTTTGTATAACAACCAAGACGTCACAGCTGCCATATCAACAAAATGAAAAAAAATTCTGTGATAATATTTTTTGGAGCTGAGCCTTATTCTGTACAAACCAATCAGGGAGTCCAAAATGTCTACTCCTCTCGCGAACTGATCATACGCATGAACAGCTTTTGGACATGGGACATCCACTTCCGTTTTAGACAACTTGTCCCATCTCTTCACAGAAGTTATCGGTTCTGCAGACTCAAACGTTGTCAAGAACGTAACTGATTCTGAATCCAACCACTTCATTGCTCTCAAACGTACGTTTCTCGAAGTGTACTCTTTTTCATCATGTGCACCCCTTCCTTTTTCGCTGAGCTCTTCATCAGATGCCAAGCTGCAACCTTGCAACTGTTTTTCACGAACCGTAGACAAACAGTAAATGCCCCATTCTGCCAACTCAACAGCCAAGGCCAGCGGCACAGGGGAAGACCAGTTATCAAAATACAGCAAATAGTTTAAGCCCCGAGGGATGGTACTGGCCAGCTTCATCACTGCATTTGAACTTGCTCCCAAATCACTGCAGTCATCTGGAGGACTATTGTGGCCAGTGTATAATTCAAAGTCATGCGCGATTCCATTTGAATCACAAAGCAAAAACACTTTGTATCCGTGTTTTTGTGGTTTGCCTGGAATGTACTGCTTTAGCAATGGCATTCGTTTGATTGGAATTAATTGTTCACCCACACACAGCATTTGAGACATTGGAATGTCATTAAATTTTTGCTTCAAATGGTCCAGAAGAGGTCTTACTTTGAAAAGTTCGTCAAAGTCTTTGTCTCCTGGAGACGGCATGCAGGAGTTATCATTGAAATGAATGTACATCCTTATTTTTTCAAATCTATCTCGATTCATACACTTGCACATCTGATTGATACCAAGCTGAAGAGACCAGTACACCCTTGTTTGGGGCAAATTCATAATTGACATATTCAAAACAATAGACAAAAACTGCTTCAGCTCCAGTCTTGTGAGATTAAGGTGATTGGATGGATCTACTTGGATTGCATATAAGTTTGATTGATCCACTATTTGTTCCATTAGGAAATCATCAAAGAAATTTAGAAAATACTGTGCTGGCGATGAAATAGTTCGCGATTTTGGTTGTTCGTCTAGCCATTCTGGAGTTGTTCTGAAGGAAGAGTCTTTAGTTACCGTCTTCCACATTGTTTTCGTTTGTTTTTGTGTTTTTCTGCATACAAACGGTGTTGGCGATGAAACGGATTGCAATGCTGGAGGTTCTTCTGGCCATTTTGGAGTTCTTGTGAAGGAAAAGTCACCAGTTAGCGTCTTCCACGTAGTTTTTGTTTGTTGTTGCGTTTTTCTACGCACGAAGTGTGTTGGCGACGAAACGGATTGTGACACTGGAAGTTCGTCTGGCCATTTTGGAGTTGTTGTGAAGGGAGAGTCTCCAGTTTTTGTTTGTTTTATTGTTTTTCTGCATACAAACGGTCTTGGCGATGAAATGGATTGTGTTGCTGGAGGTTCGTCTGGCCATTTTGGAGTTGTTGTGAGGGAAGAGTCACTAGTTTGTGTTTGTTGTTGTGTTTGTTTTTGTGTTTGTGTTTTTCCACCCACAAACTGTGGNGGAGATGAAACGGATTGCGATACTGGAAGTTCTTCTGGCAATCCTGGAGTTGTTGTGAAGGAAGAGTCACTAGTTTTAATTGGTTTTTGCAACTTTCTGCACACAAACAGTGTTGGTGATGAAATGGATGGCGATGCTGGAGGTGCGTCTCGCCATTTTGGAGTTGTTGTGAAGGGAAACTCTCCAGTTACAGTCTTCCACGTTGCTTCTGTTTGCTTTTGCGCTCTTGCACGCACAAACACAGCAGCAAGTTCAACCGGGCTTTCAGAAGTGCATTCATCTGAAAAAACAAGCGGTGATGACTTTGGATTGGGCTCACACAACAATATTGGGTTGACAACGAATGACTTTTGTTTCCGTTTCGCTTTCACTGCTACCAGCAGTTGGTAAACCAAAATGACCAATAAAAATGCAATTTATATTTCTGGGTATTGTCTTGTTGACTGGTGCTTGCGCAAATTGCCTTAACATATTTAGGGACTTGTCGCATGCATGACAGGGGCAAACAAAATCATTAATCATAAATCTGGGCAGCAAAAATATAATCATATATAAGGGATAGCGCAATACATCGCCTCTTCTTTTCACATATGGTGATTGCCACATGACTGCGCTTTCAGTAGACTAAATGCAAAGCCTTCCCCACACAAACGTTACCCCAGCAAGGCCTTCCCAGGTCCCGCCTTATATCGCATAAAAGGTGCTGTAAAGGCGTGACCAGTCTGTCCAACGGTATAGCTGGGACTGCTACTAACATGAAACGTGCAACATTAATCAAACCTATTGTGCTGACCAAGGACCGCGCCAGGCATTAGGTTGGGGGGTTTATTTGAGCAGTTCAAGACAGTCTCGCTCACCACCTATCCACAAAAGGAGGCCCACGTTGCGCCCACTAGGCATCTGGGGAGGCGACTGGGGACAGCGCAGAGTGCTTCTACTCGTGAGACTTGAAAACCGCATGTAAACAGCNATCTCGCCATAAAACTTGTAATTGGAAACTGGAACATCATTTTACTCACAGGAAAACTGGATGTGGAAGCCAGACGATATTCCCTGGATGTTGTTGGCGTTCTAACGCTGTTCATGTGAACGAAACTTTTAGGAACTTTTCTACTCGGGCGTTCAGCCAACAAAGTTTTCCCTGCCTAGAGTGGGGGTGCTTGTTAGTCCGCAGCTGGCACGTTGTGTAGATGAATGGTTCCCACAAGAGGAAGAAGGGTGGGAATGTTGAGGCTGAAGTTGTTGGGCCGAGCCCCGTGTTACACAGAGGTATAAGATCCAAACTTAACTGTACCCGGAATTCGTGAAAGAAATCAGTGAACTAACGAATCCACAATCCTTTTGGGGACTTCATTACTAAAGTTGGGAACGATGCTGGGTATGGAGGGTTTGATCGACCGACATGGTAATGCTGACGTTACTGATAACAGAAGGCTCCTGTTGCAGCTGTGCTGTAACAACACACTGTGCATAATGAACACTTTCTTCCAACACAGAGATTTACAGAAGTACGCCCAGTGCGGAGATTACTTTGAGCCCATGATCACTTATTGGTTTCTGCGTACTTTTCAGCTGACTTCTTCCGTTCAGTGTTGAACGTTCGTGTCAAAGAGGCACAGAACTGTCGACCGGTCACCACCTGGTGGTCTGCAAGCTGCGTCTTGAAAAACCGTCATGGTCAACGCAAGCGTGCTGGAGGCCCTGTCGGACAAGGGTGCAGGTAAAACGTTTGCAGACAGCGTATTTGCAACGTACGGTACTTGTTCCGAGAGCTCCCAAAATGCACAGCGGACGTGGAGGCGGTGTTGCAGCTGTTCAAAGCAACTGAACGGGCACCGAAAGATTAGTTAAATGGGGTGATCATCTCCATACACGGCTGCCGGTTACTGGCCGTCAAGTCACTCTACTCCTGTTTAGATGTTCGTGTGTCGGCGGAAGTTAAATCAAAACCGTTACAGTGCGTGGCGGACTACAACGTGCTATTAGCACTCTTCCTTTGTGTGTGCTATTAGCACTCTTCCTTTGTGTGTGCTATTAGCACTCTTTTAGTCTAAATCAGTGGTTCTCAACCTGAGGTTCGCGAAACCCCAGGGGTTCACGGGAAGATTTCCAGGGGTACTTGGATGGCAGTTGAGTTTTCATGTACCGGTATTGCTATTTTTAATATCCTATACTAGAAGAAAATGCGTGGCGATTGAAAACTCGGTGTAGATTTTGCCTGATCTTGCGTTGTTGTGATGCAACAATGTAAAACCCACGGCTTTGCCAGCTAACCTGGGGGTTCGGGTCGATTGTTTTATGACTCGGGGGTACTTAACGGGAAAAAGGTTGAGGACTCCTGGTCTGAATGAAATGGATAGGCAATTGCAGCGGAGTCGATGCGGGTGTCTCTGTTGGAGGGGAAGCAACAGGATCAACCGCTTACTTTTTGCGGGCGATTTGGTGTTGCTTGCATCTTCCGAACAGCGCTTTCGACATGTTCTTTATCGATTTTCAGCAGCGTGCGACCAAGTGGAAATGGTAACCAGCACCAAAAACACCGAGGTACGTCTTCAGAAAACCCAAGGCAGTGTACGCTGCAACTGAGTACACTGCAGCAGGTAGTGAAGTTTCGAGTACCTTGGAGTGATATGCAACGAGCCATGAAAGGCGGAACAAAGGGATTGATTCGCGGATTGGTACAGCTTACGCAGTTCCGCGTTTTTGAAATCGGTCTTTGTTCCGTTCCTCACTTATGGTCATGAATCTTGGTTAATGACCAAAAGAATATGCTACCAGCTGCAAGAGGCAGAGATGGCATTTTTGCGAGAAGTTCACGGCGTGACGACACTTCGCGACAAAGTTCGCAGTTGTGAAATTCCCTGAATGAGCCACGCCTCCTCCTAATCGAGAAAGTCCTGCTGGCTGCACCATCAGGAAAGCGACCCAGATGTTGACCAGACACAGGTGGCGTGATTGCATCTCCGACTTGGTCTGGTGCTGTCTATGCGTGGATCCAGCAGAACTATCCGAGATTGCTGTTGGTACGCGGTATTTCGGGACCTCGCAGAGCTGCTACCCCCACGACCCTCCCCAGCGGGATAACGAGCATGAGAATGAATGAACACATCTGGTCATTTTTATGCACTGCGCAAACACAGACACATGCATAGTGCGCAACAACATGTGAATAAGGACTGAGGATGCGTAATTTTACGTGAAATCGATTTCCTATTAAAAATTTGCTGATCGATTCCTTGCTAACACCCATCGTGGAAAGCACATACTTGAACATGTATGCGATAATTTTCCAAGATAAGGAACTTGGTAAAAACATAAGAAACACAAATAAAATCACTGCATAATGAGTCTATACCAGCAAGAACTCACCGGAATCATATTATCATCTTCAATGGAATTATATTCCGATGCATTTGGCAATTAACATTCTTGTGACAAAAAATCACTTTCTAAGAGAAAAGTGTCTTCTCTTACTCTATTTTCACCACTTACAACTCGACTGATACACGCTTTTTCACAAAATTCGCTCACGTCCATTTCTACAGCTTAAATCTTTGTTACTTCTTTCAAAACAGCCAGAAAATAAAGAAAGACTAATAGCTTAATTTTCTTCTATAGCCATCACGAAAACAGAACAATTTTTCGTTAAACATTTAATTGAAGCTGCAGAAAAATCCTCGCCCTTGTTTGGCCAGCAAACGGTAGCACTTCCGTCGGCTCCTTTTTTGGCCTGATGTAGCGGCCTAACAACACTGCCTGAGCGGTATCACCAACATCGCGTATCGCAAAAAATAGGAAATGCTGAAGCTGTTGTGACGTCATTGACTTGCATGGCAGTGATGCTTTCAGCCAACCTCAACGATCTGTCACTAACTGTCTTTGTCTCAAAGCTTACCTCTTCATTATTTCGTGGCTCATCACAAAACCGGCTTTAGACACATCGAAATTTATTTTGTCCAGTTGTCAAAGACATTTTTCCTCTAGATTGAGATTTAAGTTTAAATTCTTACACTGTTTCTTGTGGTCCCGCTGAGGTGTATTTCCCAAACGGCGCATGTTTCCTAGCAACGTGTATTTCCAAGTTCGACTTCTTGTTGCACAATTCATCGCCGCAATCCTGCAGCACTGCCGGGTCTGATGCACATAACCAGATTGGTCCACGGGCCACTCACGGAAGATTGACAATGCCCTGACAATGATTGCCAAAGATTGACAAAGCCGTAATGCTTGGAGCAACGGGCCACAGAACTTCAGGTCCCGGAACTCTTTTGTCCCGCGCGCCACGGGTTGCACACCCCTGGCGTCAAGTTTAAGTTCGTATCAAGGTAACCTATTTACAAAACGCTACAGCGAATAACCGCGTAACATTAAGAAAATGAATTTTGTCTACGAAGCGGTAAACTTTTATTCTATTTGTAGAGGTGAAGACGTCTGCTTGGTAGGCGAAATATGTACTCGGCAAACATCACAGTGTCTGGTTCATTAGTGTGGTTGGATTCTTTTCAACAGATTTATCAGGACTGGTTGCACAGCTTTTATCTACATTCATAGCAAAATAGCATTTAGTCTTGAACGATGATTAGCGGGGTGATCCAAATAAAGTTAACATACAAATCGGGCGTCATCAGATTGCTACAAAACAACTCCGGCCCAAAAACGAAATGTAGTCAACCTCAAATGTGAAACGCACGCAAGTGTTTTGAAGCGCTGCGAGAGGCATATGTCTGCTACGTGTTTTTCTTAGAAAACAAGATGATGACAGTTACATAAACTGCGTTTGATGAAGTGAAAATCGAAACGAAGCAATGAGCTTGTACATCGTACAGGAGAGCGAATAAACACCTATGTTCACCCAGGAGAAATAGGAAAGGACGCCAAAGAGCAGTACTTTTCAAATACCCCTCAACGTTTTTGTGCTGTGTTTTCGTTACCTTGTTGGTGATCACTGCCTGCTGCACTGCGCTGTGGTTTGAGTTGTCTGCTTAAAATTTTACTCTGGCTGTTGCCAATCAGTTCGAATTTGAAGATCAAAAAATTGGATGTGAGCTTCGTGCATTTCCACAACACTGGCAATGATTACTTTTATAAGCTTTTGAATAATCTACAGGCCACTCTTGCAGCCTGCATTCACAACCAGCACTTCCACAGGCCATTTTTCTTTCTTAAGAATTCTGTATTTTAGTGGAAATTTGCACAAGCTGTTTAGGAACAACCAGCTTGAAATACGTCTATATCGATATTCAACTTTTCAACTATTACACCCTAAAACAAACTTCGCCTTCTTTCTCGGCGGCAGAGCTAGCGCAGGCCATTGCCAGTTTTTTTCGGCTTGTAGATGACATTTTCAAGAAATTTTCAACGGACTTCGTTTTTAGCTTCACAGGTGTTTTTTCACTACTGTTAATTGCTCTTGAAAGAAGGATATGATCTTTTCAATTTTGGATCACTCACCTAATTAGCTCAACTTTTCACCACTAAGTAAAACTGCTTAACAAATTTTCACAAGCATGCAAATCGACTTTGATCAATTCCATTTCTTCCTCGCAAATCCAGTAACCAATGCAATAGCTCCTAGCAACCTTTTTAGCATACACACAGCAGTGATCTGTATTCTAAAACGCTTTAACTTTTCCAAACCGCTCCTACTCCGACCAGCGCATATAACTGGTCACGGTTTGATATGACACTGGTTTCAAAGACAATGAAAAAATATAACTGCGAAAAAAACGTTAAACAAGCCTTGATAGATTCGTTTGCATCGGTTAATGATGGATTCCTACAAAAAGCGGAGTTGAGCGACAACATACACGTGCTTAGTGATGCAGTAAACTACGCAAAACAGTGGATAAGGTCGATTGTCAAGCGTTCCGAAAGCACGTGATGTTTTGCACTCAAGCATCTCTCACAGATCCGTGATCAGTGTTCAGTAAAAAAACAACACCTGTAGTATTACAGGAGCGCAATACTTCAAGTCTACAAAGACCACACTCGAAAATACTAGCGAGGCAACCCTGTACCATCATTCTCTTCTCCTGTTGTGTAAAAACAACTGGCAGGACTATCGGCATAAGATAGGCATAAGCAGTCAGTGTGCCAGGGGTGGATGTTAGAACTTCGAGGCCCGAGGCAAACTCTCAGAAAGGTGCCCCAAAACTGCACATTGAAGTTGTTGAGACGGCCCTATTTGCCAAATTTTCCCATAATTTTTGCTATATTTTGAAATGCACATGACTTGCTTCAGAGCTTATTTAAATGTGGCTCCAGCAGTGGCGTACGCAGAAAATTTTCATGGGGGGGTTTCAAAGTGCAAAAATTTTTCTTTGCACTAAAATCGTAAGTATGATAAGAAAAAATATAAAACAAGCAGCAATACAATACGTAAACGTTGTCAAGCACTTATAAACACATATTGAAACGCCTGTTGGATGTCTCATTTAACCTGTTAATAATCTGTTCCGGGGAAGGAGTGTAATTTCGATAAATGCTTAACAATGCATGCCCGTTCATTCTGGTATCACTGGTCGTACTTCG
>JGI24158J21664_10002981_pt1 | contig 20985 bp, 12 predicted proteins | sample Ectturendosymbi3_FD_21664 | JGI IMG/M metagenome (IMG submission 21664) | reverse complement strand
CAAAGCATGATGCAATGGAAGGAGGTAAAACTTCCAGAAACAAACGTAACTACAAAATTTTGCCATAACTGACAGATATGTCATGGCACAACACTTCTAGCAATAATCTTACTGCAAATGCAAGCTAAAGAAGCCTTTGACTTTACTCAAGCAAATGCTAAAGAGTGTGAGACAATCAAATTTCAAAACACACAGATGTGAACAGTAAATTGAAGTGTGCAACAGTTTTGACAACATCCAAACAAACTATTTTAAGCAAAAGCAACGTCAGCATGAAAGTCGACTTTGTCAGGCATCTTGACAATATATTAGCTTCCACGGTTATTTTAGTTATGTGGCATGCCAACAGTTAAGGTGTGCATAAAAACCAACATTAAAAATCAATGAAATGCACAAACCAAATATTAATCTTACTTCTTGCTCAGACTATTCATCATCTAACTACTAATTTATTGCAGCTTTGCTTAAAATCGTTCTGATGTCAAGTGCTTTTCTGCTGACTCAGCTAAAACCGCATTGCTGTTGTTGCATTTTTAAAACGAGTTCAGCTGTGGTCTGTCAAATTCTGTAACTACTGATCTTGCTGCAGCAACTTACAACTTCAACAATTCTTTAACGTTGCTTGAGTATATACTACTGATTATTATTAGGGAGTTAAGAGCATTTGGAGACAAGCTGGATCGTCACTGGCTCATAGTGCAACCATTGCTGGTGACGACTCTTCACTGCTAGCGCATGATACGGGAACACTCAAGACACCACTAGCAACCCTACTCGATTTAGGAAATCGGCCATATTATGCACTATCCATTCCCTACTATGCCCACCTTGTCTGCTACCTCTTCGACTTGTAAATGACTACCGAAAAAATCACTCGCATGATGCAGTCCCAGATACGGCCCCGGAAAAATCTTTGAAATTTCGGAAAATCTTTGAAATTTCGCAAAAATCCCGACTCGGGGTTTTTCCTCCGACCGCGACAGAAAAAAACTAGTCCTGTGGGAGTCCATTCCACCAACTCCGTGATCACCTCTCGTGCACTGCATCTTTTGGCGCGAGGTCGTGGTAATTTTGGCATTGCTGCTGCTAAATGAGAAGTATATTCTGCTTGAGGCACTTACTTGGCTTCAGATGATAGACACCGTGACAGGCGAACAGATTAAAAGACGATCCTAGCAGTTGCTACTGTTTCGTGTTCAGACAGAGGATCATCGTCTGTGTTTTACGTGTGCAGACTAAATTTTTTAAATACAAGCGGTCGCGTGCCCTCAGTCATCCAGCGGGCCAATTTTGGTCCAGGGGCCAGTAGTCGGACCGTCCTGGGTGTTGCAATGGAAACTGTCGTGCCGAGTAGAACTTGCGTTTTGAAAACAGCTTCCGAAAAGTCTTGACGGAACTGAAAACCGTGTTTCTGTCCTGAGGGAAGTAAGATCGCGCTCTTGCTTCACTCATTTTGCTGACCAAGTGAAAACAAAAGCGACATTTGCGCTTAACGTGATGGAAAAAGACTACCGTTTACCAGAACAGCCGCTTGTGCATGCCTTCCTGAATCTTTTTCCTTTTTCGTTTTTCTTTCTCTGTTTCTTTTCTCTCGTTTTTTAAAAAAAGATTCGCCCCTTCCTGTGCAGGGCATCAACGACGACGAAATGCCGTGGCTTGGCTTTTTGATCGGACAAACTCCGTCGTCGATATGGTACTGGTGTACCGATCAGGTACGGCTCACGCAGTCATTGTATTTTCCGAGACAAGGGGGAGCGTTGCTCGGCGACCAGTTGCTGTTTCATTCAACGATTAGTCGTGTTGCGATTGTCAGAGCTCTCTCGCGGTATTGAGATTGAAAGTATTGAACAAGTATTGAATTGTGAAATCGATTTTCAAGACCTTGAAAAAGTAGTGAATTTGGCAAAAAGTACAGAAAGTATTGAAAAAGTATGGAAATTTCTAAATTCAGCCATTTGCTTATTCAAATTTTGTTCTTTACCGCTGATAACAGTTCTGCAGATGTTTTTGCATTGTGTTCCATGAATAAAATTTTTGAAAAATGAAGCTAAATGATGGTATTGAAGTCTTTTAATTTAGTACTGAAAGAGTATGGAAAATGTTTTTGAAAATGTGTAGGAACCCTGGACTGTAGAACAAGATGCGTATTCATACGTCGTGAAACAGGCTTTCATAAAATTCACTTCTACTAAGCGCCGGTGAGGCGCAAGCGGTGCAGAGTTCCAAGTCGGACCGGGTTTGGGCTTAAAGTTTGCCAAAATGTTTCGGGCCTGCATATAAAATTTTTTCGCCATAATGGGCACATTTGTCGCCAGTAACTGTTGAAGCAATCGGGTTGATTGCGTGTTTACTTTGCTGCGCCGCTAATTCCCCACAGTTGCGCTTATCATGACTACCTCGGTAAATTTGGCTTTCGGGCTTCAAAAATAAATACCGGGCTCAGGCATGTGATTTCGGGCCCGGGTTCGGGCTTCAAAATGAGGCCCGTTTACAACTCTGAAGCGGTGTTCCTCCACTTCGCATATTTACGAGTCCTGCGGACGCACTATTGCTTTCTTTGGGCGTTAGGTCAGGAGACTACGTAATCGTGGAAAAAATCTTATTGCGTCATGAATAGCGTGAAGATCTGGTTTCATATCGTGAGGCGAGCGTAAACTTCATGCGCTACCCAAAGAAGGTGGTATTTGCCCCCGTCTCGCTGTGCGCCGTGCACTTGAGACTCGAACCAGGACCCCAGGGATCAATCCGGCGTGGTCACGACCCGGCACGCGTCTGTTACATAAGCCTTCGCATTCCCTTAGGCTAACGCAATGCCGACGACTGTCACCCTGTACTAGCGCAGCCTAAATGAGCACAACCGTGTCTTATGCAGTTCAATCAGCGGCAATTTTCTTGTTCTATGACAGTGCTTCTCAGCCCCCTTAAACTCAACCGAGGATTTATTTCATGGCCTGCAATAAGACGTGGCGACAAAAAAAACAAACAAAAAAGCATCGCTAAGAACACATGCAATTTACTTTAAATGCGAAACTTGAGCTTGCTCATTGAAACACAATTATTGTATTGTGTTTCAAGTAGGTTTTATAGTTTTGGCTTTCGTGATTCATAACTTCTTACGAAGAGATGCTAACCTATTTGCACCAGCAGCCAAAATTGGAATAGTTCAGCAAAAAGCATACTGCCCGATTATGAACGTTCGAGAGCTTTTCGACCCAACGGTTGAGAAGCGTTGTTCTATGACGTCACGGCGTCTGCTCCAGCGTCTGTTGTAGTGGTCTCAAACTGCTCCGAGGGCCAAATTAGGCCTTACAAAGTAACAGAGGGCCGCATTATGACGCTGACGCAACAATGGCGGTATCTGAACCTTACTAGATGCATTTATTTCCTGCGAAAGGTATCGTGAGTTATGGGTGAATCATTTCTCGCCGTCTCTACGTTCATTTGAAAGAAACGTAATAGCCGACTACTTTTAAACACCGGCGAACAAACTAAACAACGTAAATATTAATTTCTTGAAAATTCCCAAAAAGCATCGTGAGCCGCGCAAAACGCCCACGCTGGTCGCGTGTTTGAGACCTCTGGTCTATTGCGAGGTCTGCCTTCGTGTTTGTATGTCACAAACCGCAGCCTGTGTGCGTTGCGTAAAAGTTGACGTATAGTTTCTAGTCTAGTCGAACGCAGACCTTGCTTGACGCTGAAGCGTGCTCTGTGACGTCATAGAATAAGACGCAGGCTTCTGAAAAACGTACAGTACTAGACGCAGTCCGTGTGTGTTGAAGTTGGCAATTCTCCCTTAGTTTTGACCCTCTGCCCTTTGCTGAAGAGACGACTGTTTTCGACATGCACCCAATCGATTCTTCTGCAAACCCGGTTTCTACTTCAGGTGATTGTTCAACGGGCTCTCGCCGCCAAGTCGATCTCTCACGCCCAAGGTGGCACCCTGCTGGCCGGCTTCATCAAGATCCTGCCCATCTACATCATGGTCCTGCCCGGAATGATATCGCGAGTACTTTTCACCGGTAAGCCGGCGGCCTCGGATAAGAGATGCCGTCCTCTTGCGCTTTGGTGCACCATGACTGCTTTTGTTGTGGCGTTATTTTGCTGAAGCATACCGGAAGCGAGACCATCGTTTAAAACGTGCAGTCTTTTTTCCGGGTAAGAAGTGGTTTGCTACGGAGCGCCGGATAGCGGAATGTATCGTACGCGCGTCACGACTTGTTTACGATATGCGCGCCTCGACCAAAGACAGTAATTACCCGCTCGTTCAGCAAGCTGCTTGTCCGATTAGCTCAGCGGTTCTCAAACTTCCACGAGCCGTGGCCCCTTCTGAGTTTACCTGGCGAATACCTAATACATCCTGGCGTTTGGGCAATGCAATGTCACGGCAAAGCTACCTAGTGAAGGCCTCTGCTCGTGGCCCCCACAGAACCGCTCCGTGGCCTTCAAGGGGGGTTCCAAGGGCCTCGTTTGAGAAACCCTGGATTAGCACATTTAACCGTCGTTTCTCTGACGCTGGTGCTGTGCGTTGCAGCTGGCTTTCGGTTTAACGCCATTCGGGACGCGTAGTGAGTGGACTACGCTTTCGCTGGCTTCCAGTCCACCTCGCGAGGCCAGGGGTACCTTTTGTACTGTAAGTAGCAAATGCATGCACAGTCCACGCATGCAATGTCACAGTGGAAACAAAAACGTCGCCAGAAAGTCTTCAGTGGGGGGATTTTCGTTTGTGCGGGGGGGAGGGGCTTGAGATTCTAAAAATTGACAAAACTACTTTATAGTGTTTCATATTTTCGATTTGGGAGGCCAAGCCTAGGCGACGGGACTGCGCCGAACTTTGGTTTGTGGCAAAACTGAGCAAACCCAGGTGGCTGCGATCGTGGTGGCCATTGCCACGAGTCGAGCAAGCAAATGCCAGGCCTGACCTACCTGAATGACGTTCTCCCCCAAACGTGTCTGAAATACCCCTCCCCCGGCAAAGACGGCAAACACTCGTGAAAATGGCTGTTTGCGAACAAATGTGTCACGTTGATTGGTAGACCATCGGCATAACTTGTTCGACTGCGAAGTGTGCTGCACTGTCTTAGTTGCCGGCCTATTACTCCCACTGCGATATTGACGCAACAAATCAATCTGGCTTAAGTGACTGCCAGATTGAGAAGAGTATGTGGTGGTGCATTTCCTCATAATTCCCCATTCCTCTGTTTCTCGCTATTATGCATGCTCTGAAATTCGAACTCTGGTGCATTCCTCCCAGTTTTTAACCAGGGTTGCCAGACTTGCCTTCTTAGGCCAAATTTCAGAAATCTGATCTCGTTTCAAGTTGGCATTTTATTTATTAACAAGCAGCCAATGATGACAGGCCAAGGTCTGAAGAGGTCATTGGCAACGCAATGGCCTCTTCACGCCTTTCAAGTTGGTTAGCCTAAAATCATTATTTGGCCTTTTGGCTTCATCTCAAGTTGGTTGGCCTTAAAAAATGCATTTGGCCTTTTTGCGCCGAAAGTTTTCTCTGAAGAAAAAAATTCACTATTCCCATTTTTTGGCAACACATTTGAACAATTTTTGTAAAAAGTGCTACATTAGACCGATGCCCGCGTTCTGATGTTGGTAAGATTTGAAGGATGCGAGATTCGAAATAAACTTTTGCGTGATCACTGGTATGTGCGCACTGTGTAGTGTGTTGCAAGCACTAAGCAGGCTCAACGCCAGCAGACAGATCTGCGCCTCCGCGATAGAAATACGACAATGACGTCGTGGAAGTGGGAGGGCTCTTATGATTCTGGTCTAAGTGCAAGAAGTGAATGGGAGATGACTTTCGTATGGGTGCAGAAAGCTACCAATGGATCAGCATGCAAACTGTAGCACCATTGTACCCAAATTGTGCAATCTCACAAACCATGAAAAGTCAGAGAAGCATCAGTAATGAGCTCCAGTGCAAGGCCAAGCAAGACTTAATCTCAATTTCGAAGAAAATTTCGAATGATATTCTTGTAATCTAGATGTTTCTTTGTGACAAAAGAATAGCAATACCACAAAGTTTGATTTTTTGCTAGCCTTTAAACAATCGGCTTGGCCATTTTCTGGCCTCTTCAACACCGTCTGTTTTTTATTGAAATTTTCATCTGGCAACCCTGCTTTTAACCCCGCGTGCTTCTACGCTGTGATTCTGACGAGGTGTGGGATCTTGCACTTCCGCCAAACGAAGCGCGATGACGTGCGTATTTATAGCAAACATTCTCACTGGAGCAGTTTGATAGAAGCTTTCGCTGTTTGTCTGCCGTTAAGGCGAGATTGTCGAACGCAAGTAAAAGCAGCTGTGCCGCGAAGCTACACTTGCATTCTACACCCTGGTGCGTATATTGCCCCTGTTTTTTGAGAGATCTGATCAGAATGTCAAACATGTCGCAATATCCGCTCTTCTGTCAGAGATCAGCTTCGGTGACGGTTTTCAAACTGTGTCCCTCTGTCGTGCTGACTGCAAACGAATATGATCTTCAGAAATTTCTGCAATTCCGACGGAAGCATGCGCCGATACAGCATTTCCGGCCAAACAAATTAGTTTTGTTTTCTTCTTGCAGACGACTTGATCTGCGTTCCCGGCCCCCACTGCATGGAGCTTTGCCAGAGCTCGGCCGGCTGCACCAACCTCGCTTATCCGAAGCTCGTGCTCGGTATCATGCCGTCCGGTGAGTCGTCGCTCGTTCTTGCGCACTTTGCTCTGCGTGACCATTGCATTAAGCGCGTGTGAACGGATTTGTTGTTTTGGCCAATCTGCTGCCAGCTTAGGAGGTCGCCGCAGCGATCGGTTGACGTCGATGGTTTCTTCGCACGCGCCTTGGAGGTCAAACCTAAGCGGGTACCGCGATGGGGATTCGAACCGACGCTTTTCGGTTACAAAAGCTGAACGATAGTTCTGAAAAGCCAAGGCACGCCGCTCTGTGCTGATCTAGATTTTTTTCGGTCTTAGACCGAAATGTTTTTGAAATAACCGAAAAAAATCAAGTCATTTCGGTCAGAATGTCTGAAAATATACCTCCTAGGCTAATGAACACTGTTATGGCGAGTTTTAACACAACTGTACAACAATTGACCGAATTGTCTCAGCGACCAAAATGTATCTCAAAAATGACCGAAATGTGTCAGCGACAAAAAAAACAGGACTGATGCTTAACAAACTCGATTAGGACCAGAGAACGAAGAAGGTGTGTTTACGGGAATCGAAAAGCGTGGACTACAGAGGGCAATTTTTTGCCCTTTGGATCGGATCTTTGTGTTTGTTCGTGTGACATTGCGCCTCCACCGCACCGCCCTTTACTGCCGCGTTGTCGACCTCTGAACACGAACACGCCGTTGCTTGGCTTCGGGCTTCCAACCGCTGAGTAACGAGATTGCGTCAAGTTTTCCTGCGAATATCAGTAGCAACGCGCGCGCTTTCCTGGAAGCGAGTTTCGCGAAACGCTGCGAGCCCGTCGTGAGGTCACGCCTGTCGAGTTTACCCGAATCGATTGCGGTCTTAATTGCCTGAACGTACGTTGGCTGGTGCGACTTTTTCAAGGGCGGAACGTGATTTGCGTCTTGTCGATCATGCTTGCGTCAATTTAGGGATCGTTGGACGAACGTCAACAGAGAATTTTTCGGTCTCTCAATTTTTCCCACGGCCTCTTGAACCTCGCTGCCTAAACACCAGCAAAATACACTAAAATCTTTCTTTACGAACCTCTCGGTATTCAAATGGCCATAGTTGCGGTTTCTCAAAATGTCTTTGTAGTCAGCAAGGCCAAACCTTGAAAAAACCTGGACAGTGCTGTCCAGATATTTAAAAAGAACGTCAATCAAGTTTCATTTACAAAAACATCGTTGATTGATAACAATGCTGACAAACTGCCATGCCAGATTCTGTGTTACGCAAGCTTGAAGGTTCGTTGGAACAAGTAATTAAACTGCGGCATTGCTAACAAAGACATAACCGTCAACTCGTATTGGTCTGGTGTCATCCTCGCATAACTCCCACCTCCCCAGTCCCCATATGTGCTAAAACTTTTGACCCCATGTCATCCTTCTCGTGTTTACCGATTAAAAACCTGCGAAACCAGAAGGAGACACGTTTATCTCTCCAAGGCCAAACGAATACTCCACCAAAATCTCGCAACGACAAGTGATCTTAATTGCCGTGCTGAAGCGAACCAGCTTTTGTGAGTGAGATGCATTTGCTGCACGACGCAAGCAATATTTGCGTTGTTGTCGTGTAGGGGGTCGATGAGACCCTGTAATGGCGCTTAAACTCGCGCCACGTCCGCAGCGCAAGAAGGGTCTTCACTTCACACCGTCTGCCCCTTCACAAATGCTATATTCTTCCCACGATTGTATACCTGCTATGCAAAAGGTCTCTTAGCGGTATTCCGCGGCACTGCCATCAAGTCAATGTTCCTCCCTTGCCATCTGCAGTCTAGCAGAACGGTTTTTCAGCGGCTGTGCGGTCCGGCCCTGGAAGGTGTCTGCAAACTTTCCACTCCGCGCAACGCGATCGTTGGCCGTTGCGATGACATCACGCCCTTAATCTAGCTTGCGAAGGTACTGCGATCGAGTCAGGGGCGCTGCTGCTTTCTGCTCCTTGTTGATTACACGCTGTCCAAATCCGACATGAACTTCTGGCGCAATCCATCTTTGGTGGCTCGCGGTTGACTTCACCTCAAAGGTTTGGTTCTTCTGCGGTTTTGCTCGACTGCAAGCGACTAATTGCACGCGACTTTGATTGATTGAAGAAGCGCTTCTTTGCCACACCCATCGCAACAGTAATTGCGGTGTGTAAGTTTCCTTTCCCTTAGGACTCTTTTCAAACAGATGGTTTATTTTCCTTCTTTGGGTGTTCGTTCAAACAGATGGCTTCTTTTCCCCAAGCCGAGTCCTTAGATACGGTTTCCTGGCCTTGGCAGTCTGTTTAAACTGGTGGTTGGTGCTCTTGTCTTCCTAAAAGTGATTTCTTTGTTTGAAACCGGATATGACAACCACACAACGCCTCCGCAGTTTCTGTTTCATTCGAGAAAGTTTTCATTGTTCTGGTTTGTTTGATGCGCATGTCTTTCTTGCGCGTATTTGTGTTCTTATGGCAACCAAAAATGTAAAGCGAATGAATCATACTAGTTGTCGTTTTATAGCCAGGTGGACGAGCTGGTTAATCACAAGCTAGAATATGCCAAATTTGCCCGAGGCTGGTCCACAGGCCCACATCTAAGCAAATACGCGAAGAGAACAAAAAGCAATGCAACGGAAGTAAGTGCGATGTTGCCGCGGTGGTGCGGCGGCAACCTACACGTAACAAAAGCGCTTTGTGCTTTCCGACAAATCAGAAGTCAAAATTGAGCGTCGCTGCCTCCCGATCTCGCCTCAACGTAACGCAATCGCCGGTGCTGCAAGCGTGTGAGAAAAAAAATTGTGCAACAGCTTTGATTGCGACAAGCCAACAGTTCTGGCAACTTGTATCGCCGCCAATAGCGCCCTGCAACCCCCTCCCCCCCAAGAAAAAACTCAAATAAAATCAGCTTCTCCAACGCGTCATTGCTGTTCCCAGGCGCGCGCGGATTGATGATGGCCGTCATGATCGCGGCGCTGATGAGCGACCTCGATTCTATCTTCAACAGCGCCAGCACCGTCTTCACCCTCGACCTGTGGAAGCGCTTTAAGCGGTCGGCGACCAGCACTGAGCTGATGATCGTGGGCAGGTAGGTCGTGTTTCAGCTTGAGCTCGGCCGAAATACGCCAGTTCGAGTTTGCGTGGTCCTCATGCCGGTTCTTCCGAACTCTGTTCGGTCGCTTCCTTTAACACCGTGCCTGCGGGTGCCGCTTTCGTGCTTAACGTGTTTTGCGTTTTTTTTTGCGCAGTTTCCTCGGTTTATGCGTCGGTCAGTTCTTTACCTTTAATTGATCTTCGTCCGATGCGAAACATTTCATTCACATGCGCGGAGGTTCTGAGAAGTTCTCTTCTCCAGCTAAACGTTTCGACCCAAGACTGTTGCAATGATTTACTGCAAACACTGTCAATGTAACTCAAAAACGTTTTTCAAGATAAAAATAACTTCGGAAATCATAAAACTGGGGTCTCGTTGTGCTTCAATAATTATCTTTGTCCTGACTTTCAAAGTGCAGGTGAAAGATCGATTTACGTACAACTGTGCATAAAACCAATGCTGAAGGATCAGCTTTGGCTGATTATGTCGTGAGCGTTATTTTAATGAGGTCAAAATGCGTAATTACAAATTCCCTGCTTTAATTCAAAACCAAACGCTTTGCTTCCCCGCGCACAGCAACTTCTTTGTGCAATGCACTTTGCGTTGTAACTACATTTGCTTTTTGTCCCAACATTTGGCAGCTGCAAGTTCAAAATAGGTGATGCGAAAAAGTCAAGCGCTAATTCTTTTTTCAAATCGATCCTTCGCCGCTGGCGACTTGCCTCCTCACAGGCCCGTAACCAGGGGGGCTTTTCTGAAAAATGTGTTGGACATAGTTTAAAACTATTGGACACAGTTTAAAAAATTTGGGCCCCTCTCAGAAGACTCTTCGCCCCGCCCGGTGTCCCAAGCTGGTTACGGGCCGGCCTCCTCACGCTTTGAAAGTAAAGATTTGCATCTTGCTTGGTGTTCATCGTTGATGCCACTTCAGTTTGCCGGGTTTTCCTGTTCGCCTTATTTCCATTGCTTTTCGTTTTCATCACTTTCCTTCAGTTCTTTCATTCTGCTTGAATGCTTTGAAGGAAAAGCAGAGCGCATCAAATGTCCTTGTGTCCGCGCTCAAGAACCGATGCAAGTGTAAACAAGATGAGAGGAGTCACAAGCACATAGAAACTGCGTTTTCAGCCGGTGAAGTTGTTTGGCTTTGCATCGCAAACTCTTCCCCTATTCAAATCATCCGTCGCTATTAACTGCATGTGATCAGCCGCACAACAAAACGCACTCAACCTCCTGACAGACATTTATTTGTTCGCCCTGCCGGATTTTCGGCCTGTCCGTTTCCCACCTGGCCTTTGCGGGAACGTGCCTGGTGGTGTTGGACTTTGTGCTGTTGTGCAGATCGGGATGCGCGTGACCGCGCGCAGGTATTTTGGGCGCTCACTGCCGTTTCCAACTGTGCTGCTCGAATCACGTGATCTTCCGGGAACCGCATCCACGTCCCAGGCGCTCGCAGGCCCACCTTTCGCTGCGCGGTCGCATTTAACGCGATTTCAGCCTTAAGGTGGTCGGCGTCCGGAATGTAAACTGCTCGGCGTTTTGAAAGCGCCTGTTGCTTCTTGATTTTCTACTGTGGTTGCCTTCCGCTGCGTTGCTCGAAGTATTTCTCAACCTGTGATGATCTGTGGGGGGCTTCAATAACGCGACGGGGGTCGGAATACCGAAGATGCGCGGTTCCAGAAGTTATCTTTGCTTTAGTTTTGTAAACGTGCAATGCAAAGCATGTCTTTCTGATCAGCCGCTTTCATTGTTTTGTATTCGGGCCATCAGAGCTGTCTTCGCATCATCGCCTACTTCTCGATCCGAGATACGCCGTAAGTCGAGAGACTGCGCTTCATTCGAAAGCGTTTGTTGCCGCTGGGATCGGAGCACGCATGTATGCACACGGTTGCGTACACGGCGTGTATAAATGTGCCTTACATGTGCACGGCTGCGTATATGGTGTGCACGGCTGTGTACTTGATATGCACGGCTGTGTACGACGGCGTACGCGGCTTCTTTGCCTGTCGAATACCGACGCACGTTAGTGCACAGGAGATTTTAATTATGTCTGCCGCATTTTCAGTCACAGGTGGTTGTGTTGACAAAAACCTACAATTGTAGTCGTAGGTACCCCGAGTCAGTTGTGCGCAAGTGGTTTAAAAAGCAATATAACTGATTACCGTTTTGACAATGGTAGGTCGTGGTATCGAGGTTCAATAAACTTGGTTCGCCGTTTTAAAAGTACGTTCATGCTAGCGAAGCCACACATCGAAATTTGTTGCTGGGGCCCAGGTTCATGGGTCAAAATACAGGTTCATGGGTCAAATATTGCGGCTTCGCACGTTTTGTGAAACGTAATAGCGAAAGCGAAGAAGATAAATCTTCATTGCAAATGTTGAATGTGTCATTTCTGGACTGCGTCTGGACACATGACGCTCATACCGCTTCTGCCATAACAAAAGTTTTTTTCGTCTGATAGAGAAGGCGGATTGTTGTATGCTTTTTTGGAGCAGTCTAACTGAAGACATGGGGTTCGGTAAAATGTTACTGATCCTTGTGCAAAACTCATCCTCTTTGCTGCATGGATGCGAAGGTGTTCAGCAACGAAATGTGGCTTTGAGCTGATGGATCGTTTTGTCAATCAGTTACGAACATTTTTTGGGTTGCTTTGCGAAAGAACAACCGTTTCTACATCTTCCCGATTACAGGGATTTCCTTTTTCTGTGTGCATTTTATGGGTCTTTGTGAATGAGTTCGTTCTGCGGAGGTTGCACATCTTAAACTAACCTTGATGTACGAGAGGCGTACTGTGAAAACACGAGGTTACGTATCATACGGTGACGTCCTCTGGAAGCAACAACCCTTACGAAGGACGTTCTCCTCTGAGGCAACGTGTTCTCTGTTCGTCAGATATTTCTCTTCAATTTTGAAACATTTCGCTTCAATTTATGCCAATTTTTCAATTTTTACACATTTCGCTTCTATGAATGGCAAAGTTTTGGTGGTTTTCGACCAGTTCGCCTGTAATTAACACGCGCGCATGTTTGCTTCAATTGCTTCGTGTTGCGCTTGCGTGACTTCGTGCGATAGTTTCAGCAACAACACTGCAAATCGATCTGATTTAAAGTGGCGTTTTTACAAACGAGGAAAGTATTGGACCGAGATATTATGTTGATTTGCGTGATTCAGTCAATTTCTCGGAAGCGGAATCTTCGCCAGCTGAAGATCCCGGTGCATGCGATCGCCTTCATCGGATTCTTTCTTTTTCGCTTTTGAAAAGGATTTTCGCTTTTACACATTGTTTAGCGCAACGTCATAAGAGAAGTATAATTTCACCAAAACTGTACTTCAAAATTTTCCGTGCTTGGTAGGCAGCTTTTCACTTCATCAGTTATTGGCTTTGACCTCTACCTGTAGCTCCAGAAGAATGCAGAACATAAATCACTGTTTTACGTCACCCGCCTCAACAAAACGAAACATAGCTCAGTGGTAGAGTGTCCGCCTCTCAATTGGACGGTTGGGTGTTCGATCGACGCCTCTGGGCCACTCCTTAAAAACCATGCCAAGCGTAAACACTTGCGGCAAGTAACTTACAAAGAAAGCCCTGAGTCGTTGTGGCTGAAATTGGCACCAGCATAAGGGGTAGATGCTGGGAGGGGTGGCTCTACTGTATTTTTGGAGCAAGGGAATTTCCGTTTGCAAAAAAACGCTCGCTTCGCGTCTGATGCCACAGTTTCATAAAGTCCACGCGATCCCTGAGCAGGCCTTTCTACGCTACGTCACAGATATCGGGATTCTCGGCGTTTGAAAATAAATAAATCGCGAAACAAGTCGGAGCCGGGCTTGACTGCTGCAGTGGTGTTCTGTGCGCTTTTGTGCCATGTTCGACCGTGTGCTGTGTTGTGTGCCTGACGGCAAATAGCTTTAGCGATGCGTTCATCGACAGCACGTGACGGTCGCCCACAAAGTGCGCGAGCACTGCGAAGGCGCACATCTTCAGCGGCTCTGTTTTGCAGAAATGTCGGCAACCTGGGAACCTTAGCCGCTTAAAGCTGCAAGAGTTTCCCAACAAAAATGGCGGTTCGGTGCTTTTGCTACGGGAAACACTGGGGGCACCGAACCGCGCAGTACCTTGTGTGTAAACACTGCGAGACACGTGTAAGGGTTGTTTTGCTTATTGCTTAGCGCTGTTCGATCGCGATTGCCCGAGAAATTTCAGTTAGGGCGATTTACAGGAGCTCCCCTTTTTGTGTTGTCGAGATCGGTCGCTTTTTCGGCAATCTCTCTCCGGCCGTGGACAAGTCGCGGACAGTCTGTTTCGACGCTAGCTGCTTTTGGTGATGCAGGTCACACGCTCTTGTCCATGGCTTTTCAGGAGTACAATGTAGCGTTTTGCAGCGATTGGCTTCAGCCTGAAAGCGGTCTCAGTATTTAACTCAAATGGTTGTCTTCCAGACCATCGGTATGCTTCGAATTGCTCACTCAACACCATTTGTGTTCTTCACAAATTATGCAGTGGATCGAGGACATTGCTGTGGTGGCAATGCGATGAAGTGTGTTGCGCGCGTAGGGCGGGCGGTGAAAATTCGAAGCTTGCGATGCGTAAGTCCATCAGGTGTGTTGAAAATCCCGTGTTTCACCTCAACGCCAGCAAGCAGTACGGTAGAGTAAAGACGAACGGCTCGAGGGAAACCGCAAATAAAAAATACGTTATTTTTTCGTGTGCATCGTTTGGAATATCACCAGAAATATAATGCACCGTAAGTCAAGCGATATGTTGCTCTGTGGTTTTTGATCGAACGCGGCACAACTCAGCACACAGCGGGCTGAGCAGGCACAATTTCACACTTTATTTTCTAAGCTGTCAAAAAGCGATCACTTCCAAACACTCCCATACGGCTAGGATTGCGCTTGCAACAAGTTGGAACAAGTCCTGTTGGGTTTTCGAGTTCGTGCCGGGCTTGGGCAAAAGTACGCAAAGGAAGTGCGGGTTTGATTCGGGCTTTCGAGTAACAGTGTGTTGCTGTGTGTAGTAATGTGTATAAGCAAATGCGTTGACGTGCTCACAGCCGTTTCTAGCAACCTGAGGGCTTGCAATATTAACCAGTCGGGTGCCGGCTTGCTGCGTCCTGCCCAAGCTGAGCGTTCGCGAAACTCCGCTTTGCGCCTTTTAGCGTCGGTTTGCAAGACTGCATGTTCATTCAAGCGTAGCCGACCTTTTTCTTGGTAGAATTAACGATCTCCCATATTGAGCGCTTTGTGCGGTTGATCGCTACCTTTACTTGGATTGCACATCCATGCCCGGGTCGCTGAGAAGTGGCTTTGGTGAATGGAAAGTGACGTTGGTTGGTTTTACTATGAACATAATCGACTAACGTGTCGCTGTTTTTTTGTCGTCATTTTTGAAATTGAATTTCTCTTATGCCAAGTGAACAGAAAATGCAAGTTTCGCAACCGTCAAAAAATTCACTTTTCCTGAAAACGTCCGTTCAGCTTCGAGATCAGAGTAAAAGGGGGCAATCGCGATCAGCAGTAGATGGCATGTGCACGTGTGACAGTAGCGACAGTTTCTGTAGTTTCTGTTGACAACATATAGTGGGTGAGGATTTTTTTCTGTGGCGTAACTGTCAAAAGGTTCGGTGCCGCAGACAGTGTGCACGTCATTTTTACACGTCTCTACGTATTTTTGCGTTCGTGCAGGATTTTCATTGTCATACTGATTGGCGTGAGCATCGCCTGGGTGCCGATTATCATTCAATTCCAGGGCGGGCAGCTCTTCTTCTACATCCAGGAAGTGACCAATTACATCTCGCCGCCCATAGCGGCTATTTTTCTCACCGGCATACTTTGGCCAGGCTGCACCGAACAGGTAGTTGTGATTTAGAGGAGGTTTCAGCGCGACCGAATGTGGCGAAGCTCGACTTGCGTGCTGCTGTTGTTAAATCGTTCAAGACTCAAAAGATCCCGCGAGTCTGCTGTTCTCACTCACCAGGCAGTGCCGCAGACCGAGACGATGGAACAACTAATTTTTAAGACTATACATAATTTTGCGGCCAAACTAATAACGGAATAAAAATCCGGGAAAATCGAAGTTCATCGTTGAACTGCGTGTGTTGAAAAAATTAACAATAAAGGATCTGATTATATCAAATGAAAATGGAGGGAGAATAAATATTCCATTCATTGAAAAACAAAATAAACACGAAGCCAACATAACGAAAACCAGTCGTGAACAAGTATATTGCGTGCAAACAAAATCGGAAACACTTGTCTTCTGCAACAGGGGGCTTTCTGGGGAGGGTTGTGCGGGAGCACGATGGGTCTCATCCGGCTCGTGACAATCTTCATCTTCACGCCCCCGCAGTGTGGGGAGCAGGACACCCGGCCTTCGTTCCTGTCCGAGATGCACTACATGTATTACTCGGCCAGCCTGTTCTTCCTCACCGTCGCTGTCGCCGTCATAGTCAGTCTTTGCACGCAGAAGCCTTCCAGGAACAGCGTGAGTCATCAGTCTATGTATTAGTAGCATATTATGAAAAAACGGATATCTCCTGGGATTAAGTAATTAGTTTGATGTTTTTCAACCATAACTTTTGGAACTAGAAACGCTAGAAAGCCAATCAAGTCCTCCTAGTTTCAAACCCTAGTTTCCAATAAAAACTTGAGTCAAAAAATTGGCTCGTACCATTGGCGCCCAGGGCCCGATGACGTCATCCAAAATGTGTAAAGCTACTCCCATTATGACGTCAAAATCCAAAACTTTCCATTTTTTAGAATCGCAACTACAAGACTTTCCGCAGCTTTGGAGTTTTGAATAGTTCTCTGGCTCAATGTGCCACCGAGTTATGGCTGGACAAATACTTGGCCAAACGATGCCTTTTGCGGGGCTTAAAGGGGTTCGCTTTCCAGCATCGTCAGATTGAATGAGAAGCGTTCGCTGAGTCCAGATTTGGCGTGTTTTGAGGGAAGGGCCTGTGATAGCGTAATAGGAGGTTGAGAAACACGTAACAAGCTCGCACACGCTGCGAAGATTGTGATTTAAAGAACGCTGCGATCGTTTGTGAAGCAAGAGCGATTGCCAAGAACCGGCTCGCCCCCTTTTGACCTCAACTGCTGGTGAGGAACGTTGGGCTTTTATTTATTGCCCCGCGATGCAAACTAATCGTTGAGCGGGTTTCGTGCGCGCGNGAGAGTTTTTACGATCGCCAAATACGAACGTTAAAAAACANATTTCCGCAACCGCCGTTTGTTTGCGAATAAAGCACGCCGCGCTGTTNCGAACTGTTTGTTGCTGGATTCCGTGCGTTTGGTCGAAGGTCGATTGCTTGTTTTCGCGTTTCTGCGACGTCTGAACGAACACAGGTGAGTGCGCCAGTGGTCCGATTCCCAGCAGANTTGCAAGTCGGGCCGGGTTCGGGCTTAAGTTTGTCAAAACGTTTGCGGCCTGCAACCAAAATTTTTACTCAACAACGGAAGCTTTTGTCGCCAGTTACTGTTGAAGCAATTGAGTTGATTAAACCTTTCTTAAAAAATGATTATTTGTGCATTGTTTAGTCACGAATATTCTTTGCAAAGCCACCATTACCACGCAGTTGCGCATAACATGACTCACTCCCTAAATTTGGCTTTCGGGCCTGAATCGCGCTTCAAAAATAAATGTCGGGCAAGGGACGGGTTCGGGCTCCAAAAAGAGGCCTGTTGACAACGGTCTGACACCCAGCATCCCCGTGCTTTCGCAGCTCGCCCGTCTGACCTTTTGGACTCGATGCGAACCGCCCCCTGTGCGGAGCAAAGCCTCCCCCTGTGCGGAGCAAAGCGAGATGAGACCGATGGTGAACGGTGACGCCGACCAGAGCTCTGGAGAAGAGAAAACGGCCGCGTGAGTAGTGTTCACGCCTGTGGTTATTCCTGTACCAGGAGACCGGAACCAACGCAAGCCGAACGGAAGCGGCACCGCCTCTGAACGTGCGGTGATCGCCGTGACAACTGACCTACGCAGATTTTAAAACCTGAGGGGCGTGAATGTGCTGTTGCAAGGGGGGCGCGAGTATGGCAGCGACGTATTGTTGAAAAGCGGGATAATCGAGAATAAATTGTGGTTCTGTGTTTTGTGTTTGACTTTGAGGTTAGGTGAAGCGCGAGTATCAACGGGGCGTGACTGAAAAAGTTTTAAGAACCTCTGGTTAAAAAGATAGTTGCGAAACATAACGTACCTTGTGCTGTTGACGAGATAGTAATCGATGAAAAAAAACGGAACTGAAGCAGAAAAGACAATGGCGATTTCAAATGGCGGAAGTGTTTAAAGTTATACCTGGGACTCTGATTTTAATGATTCGAGGCCGGGTTCTCGCGACTGCGTCGTGTCCACATATGGGACCGTTGCTCGCTCCACAAGGCAGATAGACGCTATACGCGAGTTAACAACATCCGATATCATCACATACCGCAAAAACGTCGCTGGGAAAAGGAATCGGATTTGTTTGCTATACACGCCCAGTTCACCAGGGATTGAGTCGTAAAACTGTTTAATTGCTTGTTTTACCAACATTTTGTTTTATTTTCATTTCACGAAATCTTTAAGGCAAGGGTTTGCGCTTTAGGTCGCAGCGAAGTGCGATGAACGTGATATCACTTCCGTTCGCGGCGCTATAAGACGTTTCGCTCAAAAAACCAGTAAGACGCGAAAGCCTCGTGCGAGGTTGTCTTACAACTGTTTTTTCTTTCGGTCATCGACGGAATTTTTTTTGGAATGACCGAAAAAGTAAGTCAATTCGGTCATAATGTCCGAAAAGATAGACTAGCGAAAAGTGTTACGACGAGTCTTAATACTATTAGGGGACAAATGACGGAAATGTTACTGCACAAGAAATCCCCAGTCTTACAAGGGGTCTTTCAGTTCAACTGCTGAGCGATCGAGTCGCAACGTGGGCGCGCACTATTGTTTATTAAAAGCAATACCGCTGTGATGCGAAAGTGCGAAACGTTCTGCAGCAAACCCCATTAAACTTTACCGACTCTGAAATGCGCTGCGGTGTAAGATCGCTCATCCCGACGCCTGCAATCTGATTTTCAGCGACGACCTGGAAGCTCCATCCTCTTCTTGCAGCAGAGATGAGATCCCNTCTCAAGACACCGGATCTGACTGTCGAGTAAAAGAAGGTGAGCTGGATGATGGTTTTGTGTGCTAAAANCGCGCGCTGTGCAGTTCGCGCCTCCACAACGACACGTTTTCGTTTTATGGACTTTTTCCATTTCCTTACGCGACTTGTACCCTCCTTGTGGCGAACCTTTGCGAAATTTGAAAGTAGCCGTCGCGTTCGTGTCATTTCCAAAGTAACTGCGGAGGGTAAGGGCCGGTCGCATGTCGGGTTTCGCGACCTCCCATCTTTCAGGCACAGCGAGTCTTTTCGAACTAAATCGCCTGGTGTTGAGGTATTCCGACACACCAGACTCCATCCGCGAATCGAAGAAAAGCTGGTGCGTGTTTTGTCAAATACTTGAGTGTGACGAGACAAAAGCTTGTCAAATACGCGAGTGTGACGAGACAAAAGCTTGCCAAATACGCGAGTGTGACGAGACAAAAGCTTGTCAAATACGCGAGTGTGACGAGACAAAAGCTTGTCAAATACGCGAGTGTGACGAGACAAAAGCTTGTGGCCGTAGTCGTCATCAACCTTCGCGCGGCTCAGTTTCTTTTACCAGCAGTTTGTCGCAACCCATCCCATCTCGATTCAGGGGGTTCGGCGATCAAGGCTTGGGGGCACAAGGCGTTCCGTTTCGTGTGCGGGATCGAAGAGCACCCGAAGGACGAGCCGGAACCCGAGGTAGTTTTTCCGGCGATGAAGCAGAGCAAGAAGGCGAAGACTCTGCTGACGGTGGGATTGACCTTCATCCTTTGCACGGGCTGCTTCCTGTACATTTTCTGGTCGGTCTTTTAACTGATGTCCCGGTGCTGTTGAACAAGAAAATTTTGGGAGTTTTATACCGATGGAAAGTTGATTGTCAAAACCGACCAAGTCTCCTGGGGTACAGCAACGCTATGAGGGGGAACGGTTTTATGAGTGACTATTTCTCTTTATATCCTTTTTTACGATTGTACAAAACGGAGTTGGTTTACGGCATATAACCCAAATTTCTGACTGCTTTTCTTTCGTTTCGTCTTCACTCATTAAATTCTTCACGGAACGTTCTTCATGCTCAAATTTTCGCCGCGTCGACAGATCTTAGCAATTAAGTGAACGTACTTGCAAAACACGGCATTTTCGAAGTGTTTGTTTTCGTTTTGTTGACGTTCGGATTGAGAAACTTACATTTTCGCCGTTTCCGTACGAAGCACCCCATTCCTAATTCATCGGGCTTCGTAAGTTTAATTTGAGAAGTGGATGAAACGATTTCCGGGAGCACTTGTCTAATTTCCAATCTAATGGAATGGCTGCTCTTAGAGCTTATTGAAGTGTCGATTAACCTCGGCGTGTTTTCAATCATTACAGTTTGCAGTTAGCTCATGCCTGCAGAACTAACTGAGCGATGGGTTTTGTGTTTTTTTCGAAACTGGCGGGAATTCTCAAGCACGAGCTGCGAAACGCTGATTTGGCGTGATTTGAAATCCGTTGCGACAGCTGCGTCGGCAGAAAGTAATTTTGCTAAAAAGCAGGTGCTGCTGATGACTCATCTCCTGTTGCCGGTGGATGACTCAACGTTTCTCACTCACGGTTTCTGGAAATTGCGTTTAGTTGTTAGGCTCAGGTTGATATGCCGCTGTGTGACCGAATTTTCATACGCTGCTGTTTTTCTAGCATGCACGTAATATCATCGAAATACCAAAAGCCGAAGAGTTTTGATTGTTGTTTCTGAGCAGCAGCTTTTTGTGATCTGCGTTCCCCGTCTCGGATGTACGCGTCAATACGTGAAACTGCTGTGGCTCACTGGCGTCGTCTGGCTCGATTGTAGCTGAAAAGTCGTGCTTTTACAGTTTCTTTTTTATTTTCGTGATTGAACACAACAAGATGCGAATGCCGCAGCAACCCTTGCAGCAATTAGTCTAGATCAGGGCTTCCCAGCCTGGGGCACATGTACCCCCAAGGGTACATTTGTCTATCCGAAGGGGTACATTTAAGGTTAGCAATGAGAGCAAAATATATTCAAATATAACTAAATATAATTGTCTCCACATATTTATACATATATCAGTGAATATTCTTTTCAAAAATCATTATATGCTTATTGTTGAATATATCTATGAATAATCATGATAAAATGTTTTGTCATAGGAAATTTTAGGGGT
>JGI24158J21664_10002979_pt1 | contig 20994 bp, 12 predicted proteins | sample Ectturendosymbi3_FD_21664 | JGI IMG/M metagenome (IMG submission 21664) | reverse complement strand
TTTTTTTCTGTTAGAACATCCAAGAAGGCAAGAGAGTCACCGCACTCCAATTCTTTGGTAAAAGTGATGTTATTATGTACACTGTTGAGGGTATTAAAGAAAATGTCCAGTGCACTCATGTCGTTGAAAGCAACAAATATATCATCTTCATAGCAGCAAAGGATGATTGGCTTGTTTTGAACGTCAATTTTTGTGAGAGCCTGATCTACAACGTAGTTCATTATTACGTCGGCAAGCAGAGGAGCAATTGGCGAACCCATTGCTACGCCGTCAATTTGTTTGTAGAATTTGCCATTGAATTGGAAAGTGGTGCTTTGGCAGATCCACTTTAGTAGTTTTTTCATTTGATTTTGGCTAATGCCCTGAAATTGTGTGCAGCAGTCATGAAATAATGATTTGACAATAAGGTTGGTGGTGAACTTTAAAGGAATATTTGTGAAAAGGCTTTTGACACCAAACGATGACACAACCTCGAAGATCGTTTTTTTGAATTTCTTTTACAAAGCTGAACGTGTCTTTAACTACTGTTGAGTGATGACGAACCTGATTTAGGTCAACAAGCTGATTTATTTTTATTAAATATTGTTTTTAAATTTATGCACCTGCTTTGAGACGCGTGCCCAGGCAGGTCGTAATCGGGATTTTTGCGTTGTGTTGCAGCCAGTCCATCAAAGGTATGTTTCTCCGATTTGTTTCGCCTCATCCCTTTCATGCCACGCGCTTCCTATCTCTGTTGCTTCTTTGAGGCGTGGAAAAAATATGTCATAAAACACCAACTGCTTTGAAAAGTCTCTATGAACATTAAGAGGTCGTTACTGGCCATGATAAAAAACAACCATGAGTATAGTTGTTGTTTCGTGCCGATGTATTCGAGGGAGTGTGCCGTTCCCTTGTGTATCACAGTCATCCACATAAGAAGTGTCAATTAGCGATTTCAAACCTTTTGCTCAAACTTGAACAAGCAAGATGACCAATGCGTTTTCTGGTCAGGGCAAGATAACTAAGTGTGAAATGTTATTATTGCGACAGTTACCTTTTATGCTCGGAGTCAAATGGCAATGTTCATGCCAAGCATGCAAAATAATTTCCGCACTGAGAATTTATTCTACATAAAGGTTTCGCGTTTGTGTTTGAATTCATTTTCAGTTTTCTGAAACTTTATCGTCCACTCTCAAACAAACACATGCAGCACAAGTTGTTCCTGCCAGACTTACCACTTCTATTGCAACTGACATATACAGTATGTAAAATGTCTGCATCGCGCTTCATGGACTGAAATTTTACACTTTTGCGGAAGGAAAGGGGACTTTTTTGTTCTGAAACTAAACTTTTCTAAACACCCGCATTAAAAAAGTTTTTTTCTTTGCTAACTCTCAGTGAATACTGACAGTTTTTTTTGGATTTAGGATCAACTACCTTCTACCTTACATATGATTTCATTTAAGTTCTGTTTTATTTAAGTCGCATAACAATTAAGAGTCAGTGGTTGCAACAAAAGTTTGAAGCATCAAGATAATACGGTTAAGTACCAATTTGCAATATGTCAGCATCCAAAAAAACGACTAGCTAAAGTTGAGTTACTGACAAAATGCAATTAAACTAGGTAGATATAGCACCTCAAGATTGTAAGTTTAGTTTCTTCATACTTAATTATAAGGCTGAATTCCAGCGCAAAGCCAACGTTCACAGATAAACTGAATTGCTTGTAGCAATTTAGGTGCATACAGCACTTTCATAACTTCTCTGTTTTTAAAGTTCTCAACGTTTTCTCAAATGTGTCACAGACAAACCTTTGAAGGTTGCCTTCATATAGAACAGTGGTTCTTAACCGGGGGGCACGTTCCCCCTGGGGTGCGTCAATAAGGTTTTAGGGAAACGCCAGACTTGGCGTGCTACAACATAGAAATCTGATCAATATACTTACCAATAAATACATTTGTTTTTGCAGCTTATTTAAAGTCAGGGGAGGTGTGGTAGAAAAATGGTTAAGAACCACTGATACAGAAAAACTTATTTAAGTTCTTCACCTTCACATTGGGAAAGTGAGAAAGAATTTCGCGATAAATTTATCACATCAAAGTATGTTTTATCGAATAGTTTTAAGTTAGTTCCGTATTTTCCTTTCCAATGAAAAAAAACTCTTGGTATCGTGATGTTCAGCATTAAAATTTTGAAAAAAGTTGCAGTCACATAAAAGGCCATGCCCACCTTTAAATTGAAAGGATAAACATGTACTATATCTTTTCCGAGCCTTATGGCTATTGGCTAAGTAAAGTCACTAAAAACGATTAAAAATTAAAACTTTTTCTTATTAAACATCTGCAATTAAAGCGTATATATTCAAACCTTCCAATGTAGCTAGAGCTCGGTCAACATCCAAAGTAAAAAACAAAGATTTTGGAATCAAATAGAGAATTAACCAAAGTTCTTTACGTGAAAAACAATACTGATTGAACATTAAATAAAAGCTATTTCAAAAATGCCACGTGAATCGACCTTCTAGCGAAGCTCATCTCTAAATGAAAATTCTTTGTATATTTCACCGTTTATGACTTCAATACCAGATTCTTGTTGAAAAGCAGAAATTCAAAATGGGCTTGCTTTGAAGCTCAACCTTTTTCATTATTCAATCAGCTAGCGCAACACAGCATACTACATGAATCATGTGTGATTCTTGGTTATGACAAAATTCCCTTCGATGATTTAAGGAACACAAGGAGGGGTGATTAATTGACTGCACTCCTCTTCAAAGAACTCACGTTAATACAAAAAAGTCGCATTTCTGTTAGATTCTTAAAAGGTTTATCATTACATTGCAAATTAGCTAATACACGCGGAAAAGCTGCAAGCTTACTACTTGTTACAAAATATCAGGCATTTGTTACTAATGATGGGAATGTATTGCGTTATAGTGCCAAACAAGGTAAAATTTTGAACAAAAAATTGTGTTCCAAATGGTTTTGACATGCTGCTTTTACACGTTGGAGAAACTTACAATTTTCTAATTTGCAGCAAACGTGGTTTCAACACACCGCTTTCTTGGCTTTGCGCTTTTTGAGACTATTTACATTTTGTGTAGGACGGCAAACTAAGATGATAAATATCTTCAAGTGCAAAGTGGCATTACTTCTTGCTCAAGTGTAAACACACATTTAAAGAAATATTATAGCACACAAATATTTAATGTAGATATAGCTTGTATCATTCCAACGTTGTCAATTACACATTTTCACTTTTTATTTCAAGTATACTTCTGTTTGAACTACAGAGGAATCGAAAGTTCCGCTGCCTCGAGCATCACGAAAGTATCCTTTCAAAGGACAATGGCTCTATGACTGTAATGACGAACTTCCAAAAGGTGTAGATGTCAAACCCCACAGAAGATATGTGAGTGCGGTAAGCCTCCTTTGGTTGTTTTGAACGGAAAAACTTACGTTCTTTAGGGCTTGGGGGGAGTTCATATAGTTTCAGTAAACATGCCCAATTTCGTTGATCAAAACTGATTCTAGTTGACGCAAAATTTCCAAACTTACTGTCTCAATCACGATTTGTTTTTTTTTGTTTTTGTTTACAAAAGATGAACAAAATTTGTGTACAGCAATAGTCAGCTTTGAGGAAAACGATGATACTGGTGTTGGCCAGGCATTGACTAAACATTGCAGCATAGGCTTGAGGAACATAGAGCAGTTAGGCCAAAATGAGTTTCAGGTGAATGTTTGAAAATCTTGTCAAAGAAATGAAGTCATTATGATTTCTTTGAAAACATATGGTGGTAGTTGACTGAGATTTAAACGACGTATAAGTTTTGCTAAATTCTTATCAATTGCTGTGTTCGTTGAGAAATGCCGTTTCCTGCTTTTCTCCCAATTACATTAAAATTATACCATAATTTGACGCAAACGCACTATTCAGTTCAGTTTGTTTCTGCATCCCTACCAAGCACAGAATACTTCATCACGAATACAGGGACAGGAAGCAACGGCCGTAACTGTCATTTAAGTCACTGCCCCCACAGTTTCAGGCAAAACAACAAAATACAAATGAAACACCATAGCGAAAAAAATAAATGCAAATATCAGTAGAGACGTTGCACGAAGTTAACAACACCACATGTTGAACAATTCAAAAAATTACACAATGAGTCCAATCAAAGTAAATCCAGTTTATAACTGCAGCAATCCGCATCCCTCAGCCTATGAATCAGCCATCCCCACAGCAGGGCAACCGCTCAAAAATACGTGGTACTTCTCAAATAAATCAATATCGCGACCCAAGGCCACCTTAGATAAACGACAACAGTAGTTCACAGCCAACCTCGTTACCATATAACAAATACTTGACATGGTAAAGACAGTTATTAGGCTGTCAACAGTCTACACATAAATATATTTTGGAAACACTTTCACCCTAAAAGTCCATTCGAAATTGTGTTTGGAAACACTGTTTCCACACAGGCAAGCCTTGTAAGGCCTTGACCACATGACACAGTACCTACGTCTAGCCAACCCATTTTAGTTAACCCAAAGTCAACAATCAAACAAACGAACAAAAAAATAAACAAATGAAAAATTAGACACATGTCCAACAAGCTTCAGTGTACATAAACCTAGACTGGACGTCATCGTTCAGATAAATAAAAACAAAAGATAAATATCAAAGCAATCAGACACGAGACAATACTTATTAGTCATTGTCTACTTAAAAATCCATCCAGCACTTATGCATAGTATTTTGTTTTCAACCAGTTTCTTAAGCCAATATCATTGCATGTGCGAGAACAAAACTAAGCATAATTTTCTAATAGGTAATCATAGTAAAGCTTTTGAAATTGGATAAATGTTTTGTTTTTAATAGTTGTTGGTAAGGAGTTCCAAATTTTAGGCCCTTAGTACATGAAACTCTTTTGATCTGGATTTCGGTGTCTTAAAATAATTAAGTAATCATCTTTTGCTGAGTGCCTTGTGTTTTATAACAATGCCAATCACCAACAAGTTGGTTATTTCCAATCAGTAAAAGAGGAGTTTCATTGTTGTGTAACTTAAACATATGCTTTCCAACTTCATAACGTTGTAGTTCATTGAGTTTTAATATTTTGTGCTTTTTATATAAGGTGTTTTGTTTTGTTTAAATTTGTATGTCTATTTGCGAATGCTACAAAATGAACTGCGCGGTTATTTAAGATACTGAATTTATGATAGTCACTTTTATAGTCTGAGGCCCAGAGAGTTATTGCATATGATAGTTTGGATTTAATGAGAGCATTATATGGTATTTTTAGAAGATTTTTTTAAAGGTATTGTCTAATTTTGAATAGGACTCCAACACTTTGTGCAACTGATGATGTTAAATGTAAAATCCGGGCTTTCCAGTTCAATTTTGCATCAAGAAAAACTCTCAATAACTTTGATTCATTTGTCTGCATTAAAATGTTACCATGAAGATTCAGCAAAAAATGATGACTTTGTTTTTCTTTGGCTGGCTGGAATAATAAATAGTTAGTTTTATTTAAGTGTTAATTTGTTCTGCATGAGCCATTTTTGAACATTTTTACATTCATCATTAATAGTGTTTTGTAAATCAAGTGCATTTGGACCTGACATAATTAGGGCTGTATCATCAGCAAATAAGAGTGTTCGCATTGCATGACAATCTGGAAGGTCATTTATGTGAATTAGGAAAAGAGTAGGCACTAAAACACTCCCCTGAGGCATCCCGCAAGTTATATATTCTTTATCTGATTTACATGCATAAGTTGTCACAAACTGCTTACGATTTGATAAATAGCTTGCGAAAAGATTTTATGCATTACCCCTAATTCCAAAATGATGTACTTTTTCATAAGGATACTGTGATCCACTGTATCAAATGCTTGCTTCAGATCTAAAAAAATGGCTCATGTATAAAGATTTTCTTCTCTATTTGAGGTTATTATGTCATTTAGAGACATCAAAGCATGAATAGTGGAACAAACTTTCCTGAAAAAAAATTGATTTTGGAACAAGATGTTGCTTTGATCAAGAAATGATTGCAAAACCTTTAGCAAAATTTTTTCAAATATTTTTGAGAAATGTGGAACTATGGAAATGGGTCTATATTTAGATGGATTTGAAATGTCACCACTTTTATGTATAGGGATAACTTTAGCTACTTTTAGAGCATCTGGGTATATTCCTTCGGCGACACAATTATTGAAAATGGTTGTTAAAACAGGCGCTGTTATATGTTTACTTAGTTTGATGATATTCACATTTCAGTTGCTGAACTTCAAACAGGGAACAATGTAAAACACGGACGAAACTTTGAAAATAGAAAAACTGACCACCATGTAACATAATTGCACTGAATCACAGGAAACCGATGCCGGCAAATTCCACTTGAAACCTGTTACGTTCTTTTCTATTTTATTTTAGCTGGTCATTCCAAACGTACAGGCAGATCATGCTGGCCAGTATACTTGTGCAATCACTTACAAAAATCAAACAAGATCTTTTGTTAGACACACACTTTGCGTTAAATGTAAGTACACTGTATTGTGGCGTTTTTAAATCTGATCATAATAAAAGTTTTAATTGCTTGTTGCCTTTCATTCATGTTTTAGTTTCTATGGTAATGTGTTCATATGAGTCAGAGAAACTTTTATAGCAGTTATAGCAACACCAAGTTCTATGCATAGCGGGAAATTAAGCGTTTAAGTTCAGAATTTATGTTTGTGAGAGCGACAAAATTTTTCATACAAACTACATCCTGCTGAAGTGATTCTTTCCTGGTAATTTTTTAGAGCTAAGGCTGCCAATTCTGTTGGCAAAACGTACACTATGTTGTCATCATAATGGCACAAAGTGGCTGAACACTGCTTGCATGTTCGCCCCAGCGATTATTTTGTAGTTTGTTTTAGTTTGTTCAACTTTTATCAATCAAAAATTGTACCTTCAAAAAAATGTAACACATCTTTAAAATCGTAATAACAAAGTTCTAATCACATGGAAATAAATGATTTTATTGCTATAAAATGGAGCACTTAACCTCATTCCGCTAATAAAAAATATTAATCTTTTTGTGAAAACACTTCTCTCGGACATTTTGTTTTCAACAACACGTTTAAGATGTCTTTCATCTGTTGCCTTTTGTTTCAAATTTGTTTACGAATACTTTTTAATACAGACCCGGTAAGAAAGGTTCATGCAACACAGATCACCTGCAGAAGAAAACATGTTGGAGTGACCAACGTGGACAGAAGCCAAACAGCGCATTTGGTATGTGATGTGAGCGTCGATGAAGTGGTGCAAACACCAGGCTCTGTTGAAGTGAAATGGAGAAAGGTGAACTCAGAGGTGGGCAACCGCTTCTTAGCGTTACCGGTAGCGCCACTATCTCCATTTATGAAATGTAATAGCGGCGCAACCGCTGTCAGTAAGCTGTGTTGAATTGAAATAGAGAAAGGTGTGTGCCTGACGGTAAAAGGTGTTTGACAAAGAAGTCTTAGTCGGTTAACAGATAAGCACCTCGCTGGATATTGTATGTGAAAATTTGGGATGTGATAGACAGGGACGGATTTAGGGGGCGCGGGGCCCTAGGCCATCTTAGTTTTTGGACCCCACGCAGGTGTGACCTATTGGGATGTTCGTCTGAAAAGCGTGAAAGAATGCCCCTCTTATGTGTAGTGCCCCTCAAAATCCCCCCCGATAAAAAGAAGTATTGTCATTGTTACTTTGCGTAGCAAACAATATCATCGTTTTGTTACGGTACTGATAAAATCTAGGCGTTTGAATTTTCGCTCGTTTCAAAGTAAATTGTTAATTTGTGGCTCTGCGCAGTTTCGCAAATTTTAACTTAGTGTTGAGCCGTGATAGGAAGGATTTGTGTGGGGCCTCAAAAAGCGCGGGGCCCTAGGCCATGGCCTATGCGTACATCCGTCACTGGCTAGAGATAAACATGTCTGTTTTTTTCGCCAAATTCTTCTTTGGTTGCTATGCAGTTTTGTGTGTGTGTGGCGTTTCTGTGGCAACTCATAAATAAGGTGAAGGCGCATTTCAAAAAATTAATTAACAAACAAAACAGCCAAAAGTGGCACAACAGAAACTGTTGCTGCAAGACTAACGCGAATCCTACCACACATCAACAAAAGCAATAGAAAGTTGCGTGCAAGACATATCTTATTTTTACAGCCAAACACCATTATTGTTTCATAAATTTGATCCATCCCCGCCGATTACCTTCAACATTTTTTAACGCAAAACAGCTCTGAGCTTACAACATAGCTGCACAGCCACCACGGTTTTAAAGCATACTTTTTTCTTGACTTTTTTCTACAGACTAAAGCAAACGAAACCGTATGTGAAAATTCGAGATGTGATGAAAAATCTCAGAAGGGTTTACCATGCAGATGGTAAGTCTTGAAATTAATTATAGTTTCTTTTTTATTTTGCTTAACATTTTGAAATGGAACCTGTCTGTGCAGATTAACCTAGGTACGTTTTCACATACAATTACGTTTTTACCATAACAAACCGCAAAATCCAATCACTATCAACCATTTGCTAATTTCTTGACTAGCTTCTGTAATATAATACTGTAATACTGTATCAATAATACTTATAATATAATACTGTATCAATGAATATCAGAACTGAATTGTCCGTTTTTTGCCATTTTTGGATAAATCCTATGAAATGACAAGCGGTGAATCACCCTCCATTTTATGTTTAGTAGGATTTTGACCTTGGGTAATAAATTTTTTTAATGTAGCAAAATTTGTTGAAAATAAACATCATTTCTTACAAACATATACCTATAAACAGAGCGACCACATCGTCCTTATTTCTGAGATTTGTCCATATTTTGAAGTACGATGTCTTAGAAAACATTATACTGTCCTTATTTCTAAGAAATGTCGTTACTCGCGACTTGCATCCTTATTTTTTCTTATTTTCTGTAGCATAACAATTTTAATTAGCAATATCTGGTGGGCATACAGACCATTCTTATCTCATCGTAAACATTTTGTAATCAAAGTTGTGTGATGACATAAAATTAGCATAATCTTGCAGCTCAGAGGCGCAACGCACTATCAGGCGTTGTTAACACTGTAAGTCCATGGTTCTCAAAGTATGCGTCGCAAAGCCCTGATGCGTCGTTTTAATTTTCCAAGGGTCGCACAAACGTAAACTCCGTGCAGTTTTACTCATTGAGCTAATAACAAGGGCAGTTCCATAACTTCACCAAAGAGTAGTTATTGTTAAGTACAGTCATGCTGACAGTAGATAGCATACTTACTATCTCGTGACGTAACTTTAGTTATTCTTCATTATTGAAACACACTGCACAATTTTCATTTACTTTGTTTGATTGAAATGAAAGCTACAGCAGTCATTCAGTTATAAAAATAATCAACTTGCTGATTGTTTCCCTCAAGAACAAGTATTTATTTAAATTTTCTTGGTTGTGTGATACCTTCCGTAAATTGAATAAACTCAATATTTCTGTGCAAATGCCTGATAAAAATATGCTTGACGTGATATATCAGATAAAACTGCGGCGTTCCTTGAAAAGCTATTGTTGTGGAAGGAAGATATAACAAACCTGCAATGAACTGCTCATTGCTTCACTTTCTTTTCTGATTAGCTTGAAAATACATGTATGATGCTGCCGTCAACCTTACAAAAATATTTTTGCAACATCTAACTAAGCTTGAGTAAAATTTTCGGGGTATTTATCAAACTGTAAATGGATTCGAGATCCTTTTATCCAACCTACACCCTTTACTGAACAATAAAAAGATGAATATATTGGCCTTATCTGTGATAAAGTATTTCCCTAAAAAGATAGTTCAACTCCGGAAATCCAGCAAATTCATTTGAACTTTATTGAGTGACGAATGCCCAGTTTTGGCGAAAAAAGCGCTACGAATAGTTATCGCTTTTGCAACGTCGTATTTATACTAAACAGAACTTTCTGCCATGGCTGTGATTGAAGCCAAATATCAACCACGACCAACCTTGCGAGGAAAATGGGAATGGCAGTTTCACAAATTCGTCCGAGATTCAACAAAGTTTGCAAAAATAAGCAAGCCCACACATCACGTTAATGATGCACATTTTTTTGTTGTTTCTTCAATTAATGAAACTTCAACCATTACAAAAGTATCTATTAAATTCATATTGTTGGTGTGTCGCAAGTCCAACAAACTTTTCCAAAAGCGTCGCAACGAAGAAAGTTTGAGAACCACTGCAATAATCTGTCTCGGCTAGTTAGGATTAGTAGGAAATCTGGTTTTTGGTTTGGTTTCTAAAGAAAGCGAAGGTTTATCGTTTATTTACTTCAAGAAACAAGCAAGCGTAAAAAACGTTTTCCATGATGATTACTACAAGGAATTCGAGAATAAGACGTTGCTGAAGCAAATGGTACCTAGAGATAAATAAGCATAAGATCAGACGTTAGTTGTGCAAACAGAAACAATTGTTTCACTTTCGGTAATAAAATCAAATTTTCCTCAGCCGTCCTTAATTTTGGTTCTAATCTAGATCGATGTCAGCCCTGCCTGAAAATAAAACGCACAAAACCTGAAAACCTAAAAAAAGAATGCATTGATCAAAATATCATCATCACTTTATTGAAAATAATTGCAACAGATTGCTCTCTGATTTTCACTCGCACTTCAGTTTCTTTCAATAAATTTCTTACCTCAGGCTGAAAAAGTAGTGGTTTTACAAATTTCGATGAATGTATTTATGGACTAATCCAACACTTCACGTTTGATTCAAATGCTTTATAATCGCCACCTGTCATTTTTATTTGCTACCTTGACATTAAAACTTTCCCAAGGAACAGAAGACTGCGGACAGTTAAAACGAAGCTTTGCAAAGGTTTTCACTTTTTCCAAACGATACTATCATCAAAGGCTATTTTAGTAATTGAAGTGTTATTTTAAGTTTGAGCTTGCAAGCTATTGCATATTTAAGAGACATTTTCCCAAGATACAAACGCGTTTCGTCAAATTTTCAGAAACACTAATTTAAAACATAAAGTATCAGCAGAAAATCTTAGTAAATCAAATGAAAGTCTTGGGGTAATTGCAAAGGAGATACATAACTTTTTATATGTTAAATTTGTACTGAGTTCATTTTTGCTCGATTTTGCTGAATAATTGGAATGAAATAACTTTAAATTTTCCCTAAGAAAGCGAATCAAGACATATAAATAGCAATCAATGTCACGTTTTCTAAACGCACACCGAAAATTGGGATAAATCATTATTGACAGTGGATTTGGAACACAAGTTCAATGTTACCTCGATTTTCTAAGTTTATAGCATTAGCAATTACAAACAGATCTATCTTAATTTTTTTCAGCGAACTAAACCTGATGTGCACTGATGACCCAGACTACATAAAACGCCATAACGATACACCAGTAACTCTGCAACTAAGTTTGACAGTGAGGTAAATCTTCAACAAATTGTCTATTTTGAAATCATTATCGGTCTGACGAAAAGAATAACTTTCATTGAGACTAAATTTGTTCTATAGATCTGAAAAAGTAGCTTCTGCATAAAATAAGCTAATTACTATCAAGTACAAACCAAATTTTATGGTAGTCTTTGTAGACGAACAACTAAGAACACTTTTTTAGATATTAGCTTTACCATGTGTTAGTTAGTTGAGTAATGTTTAGTTTGCTCTGCCGTTTCATTATGTGCAAGTGAGCTCAACTACTGCCGTAACACATTATTGGTGATAGTTGATCAGTTAAAAACTTCAAGTCCAAACATCTCCCGAATTGTCTTGAGCAGAGATTGTAGTATGCATGAAAAGTATTGAGTTTGTATTAACGGTTAAACGTTAATACCTAAAGTTCTACGAGAAAAATAAATCACATTGTGCAGTTAGAAAAACGAATAAAAATTAGCCTAACAATTGTACACCAAGACCACACCTACTACAACAACTTAACGCTGTGTCTTATCATGTGACTGTTGAAGTACGGATGGTAATATGGGCATGTCCAAAATCTGAATACTGCGCTTCGGTTTTAAAGGTAACAATCACACCTATGCACTGCTTAATTTCAAAACTTTGAGGGTACAGAGGGCAATCGAAAAAGGTAGTAAAGTCAACGAAATGTTTGCTCACAGCAACATTACGGACGGAAAATTGGGAATGTACACCGTGGAATTACGCCTTCCTTCTGGTGAAGATCTCCATGATTATGTGGTGCTATTTCACGATCGCAGCAATACATTGCAGGGAATCGCAAGAACCTTAGCAACTGTAATTGTAATAATCATTTTACTACCGGTTTTCCTTGGAATACTTCATTACTTCCGGTTGTATCTTCGCTTAATCAAGAAACGTTACTGTGGAGCCTATGAGTCAGGTAAGGATCTTTAGCTGAACTTTGAAAGAAGCGTTGCTGTCGAAATGATGTTAGAAATATAAAATGGAAGATTTATGATCTTATTCATGATTGTTGGCTTATTGAATGCTTCGACATGAAGTTATCGCCAAAACTCTGACCAGAATGATTTAGAAATAGAAAAAGTTAATATAACAATATCTGAGATTTTGAAAATTGTAAAGAATCATCGTGGATAGCTGACAAAGAAAAAGTGAACTCCACAAACTTGAATTTTTAGTAATTGATACTGATATTTATCTCAAACGTTGGTTTGTATATTACTCACAACTGGCAATAGTTTCAAGCTTTCTTTATCAATGGCGTAAAAGCTTTTCTAATCTCAATTTTTTAATTGAATGAGCCACAGCATGAGATTTTCACTTCTTATCGTGTAAAAGAAAGTACTTTATTCATATTTTAAACCAAGATAAACAGCAACGACCAATTTGTTAGCATTTAAATCAGCAAAGATTCTCTTTGAAACATATTGGATTGGGATTAAATCAACTTTTAGGTACGTTGGATTTGTTTGCATGAAAAGTTCATTGGTTAAACGTTTCTGCAAAAAAAGCGTAAACATTTGTATTGAAGAATCGTTAAAAACAAACTAATCTTTGCCACTGTTAAACCTTTGCAGCTTCCAGAAACGTAACAGACCTATGTAGATGCAAACGGCTTTATATCATCATATTTCCAAATGTTTGGTTCGTGAAAACCTTTCAATAAAATGTAACAGCTTTAAACCTTGCCTCCGATGGAATGAGAATCAAAACCTCTTTTTTTGAGTTACGATATTTCAACATTTCAACACTCCGTGCTTCCCAATATTTCTATAAATCCTATCGAGGTACAAGCTAGTAAACCTGGCATTACTATGTTTTGCTGGCAGACTGTCCGTTTTGCCTGAAAGCGATTTGGTAGTTTATACAGAAAATGTGTAAAAATTTGTGTAGAATTGCTGGACGTTTTCTTGCTTTTTCATCAATTCATTGTGCTAACCTACAACGGTGTTTGTTGTGTATTCATTGTAGATAAGAGAATTTACGACGTCATACTGTCTTATCACTTTTCCCTAAACGATGATCTCTATGCACAAGGGCAAACACGTGAGGTGGTGTCCGGTGTCAGTAAGGTCCTCGAAACCCTGGGCTACAAAGTTTACGATGAACACAAACATGGAACTCCTGGGGGTAAGCTATGGAAATAAACTTTGATTTCTGTGCACATTCACCAACACTCTGGAATAATTTTTGCAAGTTTTGAAAACGAATTGTTATTGAATTGAAAAATGCATTTTTGCCAAAATTGCAAATTGGTGTTAATCGTATCCAATCTTTTCAGCCCGCTTGAACACCACATTATCTATGATACACAACAGCCATCGCTTTCTCGTCATTTTAACAGCGAACTACATCAAAGACGTCTGGATAGTTTTTCAAATGCAACAGGTAATATTGAAACAACAATTTGAATATGTGACAAGGATTCTTAGTGAAAAACAAATGACATTTGCGTGTTACGTTTCTGTTTTTTCGCTTTCAAGAATGTTGTCGATAGGCTTTGGGTTGTGTGCGATGCATTATTGTACCTTTTGATGATAAGTTCAGTAGTAACGGTGTAAGAAGTAGCCTACTTCATTCAGGCAAAATGCAGCAATACAACCATTCAGAAGAAAAGAGGGTACTTACTATGTTTTCTCCTTCCAACGTAAATATAATCAAAATTTAAATTAGGTGTTAGGAATGGAGCTTATTCGTTTCCTACTTTTCTCAAATTTTGAATGCGAGCAATGTGGTTTTGGACCAGTTGCCATGCACCAGAATTTTGCACAACGTTACAATACCGTCGGTACAAATTTTTTTGCTGTTTCCATACCTACGAGATGTGCTCTTTGAGAACCTGAATGATGCCACTTTTTCATTCGTAGACCATTCCCCTAATGTGCAAAATAAGGCCGCCATTGCGGCAAATCTTGTTTTAATCAATATCTCAGTAGCTACGCATGGTATCACAATAATTTTGGTCTATTCCCATGTTTTTAGGTGTACATAATTAGAATAAGTTAATTCAGTTAAGGCTGCACCTTTATTTTGTGCTGGATAGGTTGTTACGACCGCCGTTACTGAAAATATTTTGTTTAATCCATATCTCAGTCACTTTCATGCCGGAGGTATATATCATAATAATTTTGGCATCTACACATGCTTTAGAAGTAAAAAATCAGATCAAACCATTTCAGAAAAATTCACTTAAAGTGTGTATTCCTGTCACTGAGCATCTCCTTTCTATGCTGATGCATATTGACACAACCAGGCCTTCTTACATGACGCTTTAATGATTTCGTTTGTGCATTTCCTATTCACGTGAAGCGACTTCTGTTTAATCACCAAATACTTGAGTGGTCGAATGAGCTTTCAGAAAAGTGAGCAGAGCACCCTCGTAGTTTAGGGTTGCCAAATGTGTTTTGAGAAAATACCGGCCATTTTGCCAATCTGACAGATCTGGGCTGCATTCGTAAGCGCATATATAATGGCACGGGATTTTCGAATAACATTTTTTGAAAAGAACGCTTTTTTGGCAATGCATTTATTTTTCGTGTTATTTTTTTACAATTTCATGAAGCTCCCACAATGGTTGGTTTGAAAATGTTTCAAACCGTGTGTTAAATGCACAGTTTGTGAACATAATCAATAGCCCTGTGCTATGCATTAGCAAACTAACTTACTTTGAATTAAAAAGATTAATGTGAACTGAGGCATTTTCTTAAACTCTAAAAAAATAATGCGCTTGGTAAATTTTCAATTTTATATGTTGTATATCAGTTTTTGAAGTGAACATCTCTCCGTACAATTTGACGGTACAGTATCTACTTTGCCACAATGGTATTGTTTGTATGGATAACAAAACACAACTAATCATTTCTTGCGTGTTACATTAACTTCAGTACGTTGACGAAATAATGTGTCTGTTCAATGCAGCTCGCGCTTACCCTTATAAGTTTTGCTGAAGGAATTGTCCTGACAAGATTCACTACTAGAATCATTATAATTTGAGAAGTTATGCGTTAGTTTGTTTTGCAGTTAAAATAATTTATTTTCAGCGTACTCGCATCAGGCACCGTTTTTTTAAATACCGGCCTTTGACAAATTATCGGTAAAATCCTGCCATGATGGTGGAATACCGGCCATTTGGCAAACCTATGGATAGCGTTTGGTTCGTGAGCGACAGTGTTGCCACTCTGTTGTTGCGGAAAAGTACTAGATTTCATGATAAACAAGGGGGATGACTATGTCTTTCCTTCTTTCTTGCGTAGCTTATGTAGCTGACACGCTTGCGTGTCTGCAACAGTGTTGTACTTCAGAACAGATAGGTGTTTGATGAACATTATATATTTATTTCTTTGTCTCACACACATGCAAACGATTATTCTTTTGCGCCTTAAAATCTTACAATATGACTTGAAGTGCCACACCTTCACACTTGGTAAATGTACCACATAGAGGAAAAAGACCAACCACACATTCCCGCTATTATTGAGAAATTCCTTGTGATCTGCAAAGGCAAAACTCAGACAAATGGGGAAATGGCACCTCTGTTTCATGACTTGCTTCAACGTGACTACAAACACTGCAATGCAAACAAAGACATTGCGCAACTCATTGCAAACTAGAGACAAAGAAAACAGGAGATGGCAGCAACGCTTGTGCTTGTTTGTACAGGGTACTGAAGCTTTTAACCAATGACCACAGCGACTTCGCAGCAGCTTAACTCAAAACCGATATACTCTTATGTAATTTAAGACGTTTTAGGTAGAATTTTTGGAAAATTACAACTGCACAAAATCAAAGACACAATTCCAGTTACAATTAACACAAATTGTTATTAATTACATTCAGATCACTCATACAAAAAACACTAGACAGCTATGAAAAAACACTAGAAGACTAGGTGTAATGCAAAAACACTAGATCTAATGTAAAAACACTAGGAGTGGCACCGGTGCGAGATTAAGACAGCACGGGGCCTGCAGCATTTTAACAACGCGGGCCCTAATTAAAAATGCACTTGAACAAATAATAAATTCAGTAGGCATCCATGTGAATACCATAAGGCACTGAATTTCGTATGTACGAAAACCTGGTCATAAATACAAACTGGTGAACTCTATGGGCAACATCTTTTTTACCAAAAATGTATATGCGTATAGTTTTACCACTGAAGGAATACATCACTGTACACCTCAAAGTACAGTACAGAAACAGTCATTACTCCTTCCAGGCACAGTAACAAATTCGATCATTGCTACAGTGTAGTTTAAGTATAAATGTCGAAGTCAATTGTTAAAGCAGCAAATCAACTGCTTTTAAGCTTGTATTTTCTAGATATTGCCATAGCAAATTTGGGTATGATACTGGCAGTGTCTATTTCACATAGAACTTCATGCTCTTATAGTACTCTTTAATAATCAGGCTGTTCAGCTTGTTTTGTCTAATGGTGCTCCTTTAACATTCATTCTAATATCTTAAAGTTCAGAAAATGACCGTTCACCATGAGAGTTAATAAATGCGCAAATCAATTCCCACATTTGTAAAATACTCCAAGTACATTAACCAATGTCTAGTGAATATATGCGAAATCCAGGACTGCCAATGAGATTTTTTGAAAAAAAACAAATGTAGACTCACCACAAAACATATTTGAACAAAAATCCTTCACTTCTCTCTACCACATCTGGGCATCTGCAAGTCACGAAACGTGCTAGTGAATATATACCGAAACTTTGCTAATGAACCTTTGTGTCTGTCGATATTATTATATCGCAGTAACATGAACTTGTTTGCATTTCTGGCGGTGATCTGGCAGAAGTTACAATAATTAAGTCTTCATTCCCAGTGTCCATCTTCAGCTAACCTTTGAGATCTGGATCTTTCAACCAATCTGCCTAATAATTGCTGTGTGTACCACTTCATCTTTTCATTCAGGCTTGCTTCATTAGTGTCTTTGTCATTTGAACTCATTGCACCTAGCTAATATTTACAGCTTACACTAGAAATTTCCACCAGGCTGCTCTTGGCGTGATAAACATTCTGTCAAAAGTTTTTTCCACATTGTTATTCTGCTTTGTTAAACCCAACTCCATGTTTTATTGAGCGTTGAATTTTGTTATAAGGCTTTTCATAAATTCCATCTTTTGTGTATTAAAAATTTCATTTTACTTGGAAAACACCATTCAAGTTAAGGCCATGCGGTTTCATTACCGGTGGAAAATTCAGCATGATGGCTTTCGCATTTTTCAAGGGCATATCACATTCATTGCTGTATTTACGAGCAGGTGAAATAATATCACTGTATTTCAGTAAAGATGTTTGTAATGGAATGACCTCAGATAACTCCTCTTTAGATTATTAAAACCACGTTCAAAGAAAGACTCATTAAATTTTAATCGCAAGACAAAATTGAATCAAATGTCACCGAAGCAACAAGATATTGTAGGGATATGCGAGATCCTGTAGAAGGCGAATGAGATGAAGTACCAATATGCGACATTCTGAAACATGACAAAGTTGTAAAATTCCAGAAATCACATGTACGTCGGACAGATTTTTTTTCTAGGGAGGAGCCACTAGAGGAGTTTTCTGAAATTTTTCCAGGGGGGTAACAGTGGTGAAATTTGTTTTTTGCCACTCGAAATTAATAAAGCAACGTTTTTTGCTTAGGTTTTTAAAATCCAGGGGGAAAGCCCCCTGCACCCCTTTCCGACGCCCATGAGAAATCAATTATTAGTTTCCGTCAAAAGCGCAACCACAGGTGGTAACATGATAGTAAAGATGCTGATGTCACTCCAATGAAATTGCCCCAAGCTTTTTGAAGGAAAAGCTTTTCTTTATAGTCTCCGGAGGAACATTTCTTCAAAAGACAGATTGGACCGATTAAAATATGTGACTTACAGAACACTGAACAACAGATGAAAATAGCAATGCGAGCTTTCAAAACCTACCCCTCTTGAGTTAGTGTAATATAGCATTTAAAAATACTTTTGTACACAGCACAGTGCAGAGTGCAACTTCTTCATTCCGTTTATTTCACCAAAACTCACAACAGTAGATTATGTTATATCTGAAAAAGTTACACAAATCTATTTGGTAAATAAGAATCCGATGTATCGAGTTCATGCATTTATTTTGTAGAATATGATACGCAGTATTTGAAGTGTATTTGTTTTTCAATGGAAGAATAGCAAAGCTTTACGAAATCCATGTGATTGCAGGCTTTCCAGGCAATGATTCGCTCTGGGTATCAATTGATCTTCGTTCTTTTACCGGGAACAAAAGAGTATTTAAAGCAGCATTCGAACAACGATGAAATATGCAAAACGATAGAAAGAGCGATAAAAGTAATGTACGCTTTGTTTGCATGAGAAAACTTGAGTAGGTGTTGAGTAGTAAAAGGAGAAGATTTCGTCATACATTTCTTTGATAAATTGGGATGAACAGAACGAGCAGGGATGTAATTAAACCCTACCCAACACCATGCATTTTTGCAACTTTGAAAATATAAGAAACGAAAGCGAAATTTACATGTACGGAAGAGCGTGCGTATGAAAATTAAGTGACGCAAAAGTAATGACCGGTAAATGTTCATTCCGAATTCTTTTCAAACAGAATTGATGGTGTATGACGTAAGGCGCTTCCAAAAAAAAACTAAAGGTTGAACGAACATGGCATGACCACCAACAAGCCCAACCTAACAAGACTAACAAGGTTTTATCGGGATAGCTGACGGAAAAATCCAAACCGCACAGGCATGCCTTGACAAAAGCAATTTGTGATGTCTGGAGGCAGTTGTAAAAACTTTAGACAGTTATATTAACGGCAAAAAACGAAAATGCATTGCATATTCAAAGAAAATATAAAAACTGAATAAAGGAGAACGAAAATTATGGGAAACGTTTGCATAAAATTGAAAAAGCCCCCAAAACCCGCGTGTATTTGGTGAAACGCGGTTTATGTTGGTTCAGTGTGGCTGCCGAAAACTTTTGTTTAAACCAAGAAAAGTTTGCAGGAACATGCAAAAATATTTTCCCTGAAACGTCAAAAAAACTGAAAAGAATAATGTTTCGAAAAAAATCTAACGCATGACAAAAGCTGGGTAGGGGCAAACCCACGTGATTTACTTGCACTTTATACCCATCCGAAGTTCTTCACAGAAATTTCAAACGAAGTCCTATCCTGTTACTGCTTTGTTTCTACAAGAAAGTCTGGAAAATAACACGTCAAACATAACCCGGAATTCCAACTAATTAACATGCATACAGTAGTCTACCTACAACCAAGAAAGTTATCGCAGAGATTCTGACATGGCATTTACTGTACTTTATCTAGTCTTACCACAGATCATTTGGATCATAAACCAAGACTACCAAAGATATGAAACCATAGATGACACAGCTACTGGCAGACATTTTGGTGACCAATAATACACTCAACCTAATAAATTAACTTCCATTTTAATGTTACATAAACCTTGAATAAAAATTGCAATAAAATTTAAACCATTTGCTACTTCAAAGTTTCGGAGATTTTATCATTACCAAACACAAGAGAACTTGCATTTGTTATAATTTCATGTGTGTTTTAATCAAAGTTTTCTTGAAGCAGCGTTTAAGCCTGTAAATCCAGAAGTAAATCTGTGAACGTGATAATTTCTTACACCAAATCACCTTTATCACGGTGGTTGACAGATGGTTTAAATTCATTATATAAAACATGCATTAATACATTCAGATCAACAAAACCATCAAATGGGGCGATGGAAAAAGACTTCTGAAGAAACTTTTTGCATTTGCATGGGAATTAGAGTATGCAATGCCCAAAATCAGGCGCGTGTCTGATTTTTCCGAAAATGATGGGATGGAAACCAGAAGCATGCAACTGAGCTGCGAAAACAGTGGTTAGTAACGCAGAATGAAACACCCCTTCATTTCATATATAATTCCTCACATTTCGTATATATATCCTTTCATACATAATTCCTCAAATTTTATATATATAATTCGAAACTACTTTACTTGTGCTTGACGTCATAACTAGCACTAGCAATAGTAGAGGTTTCGATCTGGATTCTACGGGTTTTGGGTGTGTTCGGGTTCGGTTCAGGTGTTCAGGTTCAGGTAGCCAGTCTGGGGTCTTCCCCTAACCCGACCAACCGCCNTGCCCATCGAGCTATATTTTCAATATTTTTTAATTATTTTCATATTTTCTTGCGTTATGGTAATATTTTTCATATTTTCACGTTAATATCTTCATTTTCGTTAGTAATTTCATATTTTTAGTTAACTTGTTACTTTGAGCTTTTGTCTAAGCCGGCTACTTAATTTCTCTAAGCCTTCACTGGTTGTGGATTGCCAAGACGCGCCAGGGCATGCCACGGTTCATATTGTATTGTATTGAGTAACATCTTCACTCCCACACGCAAAACGCTAGACTTTTAACATGCATCGCAATAAAGAGAAATGAAAAAACACATATACATGAAAGAAAATGAGGTCGTATACATTACGGTAGTGTAGAGTATACGCTTGATGGCGCTAATGCATTTTGT
>JGI24158J21664_10002978_pt1 | contig 20995 bp, 15 predicted proteins | sample Ectturendosymbi3_FD_21664 | JGI IMG/M metagenome (IMG submission 21664) | reverse complement strand
AGCATTGACAGGCAAAACTTTTATGACTGGCGGTCGTTGAGATGTGTCGTTGACTGGCTTCAGGGTTGCAACGTAGCTGTCAACAGGGTCAGGTGATGGTAGGATGATGACATTGAGTGTTGCATTAGCATCTGGTTGTACGAAGACTGTGGATGGAGGTCGTGGAAGAGCTGGAATGAAAATCGTATTTGAGACATTAGAATTGTTTCGCCACTTGATTTCTTGCGCTAGAATTGCTTTTTTTGATCCCTGCGTGATTTTGCTTTTGCGTGTATTTCCAAATTGTCTTGATTTTCTTTCTCAACAAAAATCCTTGGGTATTTTTACTGTGAACTGAGTGGAACCATTTTTGGTTTCAAGGTTTTTGTGTGGTTTGTGTGAACTCTTTGTGATTGTGATGTTTTTCATTGTTGTCATTTGAAATCTTTTGTTGTTTTTTTTCTAACGTTAATCATGTGTTTAGTCTTGTTTTTTTGAAGGTTTTGGAAACTTCCGATATGAAGATTTCTGTTTTCAACATTTCAGCGCTAAGATGAAGTGTTTTTCTATTTCGCCCGGCATAACTTGCAGTAAAAACTACAGACGAATCTGATTTCGATTTAGTAATGTTTCGGCTCTCGTCTCGTTTATAAACCTATATCTGGTAACCGAGTCAGAGTGTTTCTTTTCACCGAAAAAAGCAAAGTTCAGAGCTGTGGATTTCACACCAGTTGGTGTGTGATATACGTTTATTCCTATTTCTCTTGAACGTTAATAAATCACAGTGAATTTAGTTCACGTTTCCAGCTGTGTCTTCGAGTTCGTGTTTATTTACCTGAGAAAAGTCGCGGCCATACGCCTTTTTATTGTTAACTGTTGAACTGATTTAAATCGCAGTCGTGGGCTTTCAAGGGTTAATTTTCCTGCCACACTGAGCTGATTGATAGTGAGGTCTAACGGCTTACTGTTAATGCGCTTTGTAGAATCGCTTAGTTGTTTCTGTTGTTTTTGAGAAGCCGTGTTTGACGATCAATCGCCGTTGAAGTTTGCTGCTTGTTGGATTTTGTGACAACAATAATTGCGCTGATTGCCTTCGGTTCCGCTAGCAATTGCTGCTGGGAACAAGAGACTACAGTTCCGGTGGTGCGCGGACTTTGTGAGGGTCAGGTTCTATGCGAAAGATTGTTCGATGGGTGTTTCTGATATTTCTGCGGACTAGCATCCCCCACGGCTCGCGATTGAGGCTAGCTGCTGTAACATGTTTTACAAAGTATATTTTTACGTTTACTTACGTGTCGTTGCGTTGATTGCCACAGGTGTTCCATTGATTCCATTGCTATGTGCGGTTATTGTTACACTGTAAGTCTCTCCTGGCAAGATGCCGTCCGTGAAATTTACATTCAAGTTCCCTGTTGGATCCACCTTGTTCGTTCGAATCGTTTCTTTAGTATCACGGCCGTTTATTGCTACTCTGCATTGAAAAATATCTGTTCTTACATTTTTTGTGATATTTGCAGAATAATGCTTTGGCTAGAAATTCGGGCGTTGTAAATATGAAGCTTTGAAACGCGGAAGGACACTTGTGAAAGAGCAATGTTTGTTGTTACGCAAAAAGCTAATCTTCCGTTTTCTACAACGATTTGTTTTTTTTACGCTGGTTTTAGAAATTGATAAGGATCCTTTGCAGTCGTGTATGGTCCGATATCGAATGTTGTGCGTTCCTGGAATTAACATGTTTTAGCCGGCGCTTGTGTTATCACCATCGTCTGAAAATAACAGCCTAATGCAAAGGTTCAGAACACTTCCAAAAGTTAACTGTGTTCTTGAATACTTTTTGTGGCTTCGAGAACAAACAATATCATCGGTAAATGCAATTCATAGCAAGGAAAAGAACATTCAAACTAATGTTTTGAATGGTCTACCTGTAGTAATCGACTTCTCCGGGTGCTGGCTGAAAGCTGAGGTTGACAACTGTTGGTGTTGCACGGTATGATGCATTGACCACTGCGTCGGGCACTAAAACAATCACTGCAAATTAGAATTTTTTTGACATTTTTTATTTGATACACGTGGCATCTGCCAGTAATTTCGGCCACTTTTTTAGAAAATGCAATTGGAGATATCTCGAACCATTTGTTTCTTTACTTTGTGCGAAAAGAATATTACAATTTGTCGTGGCAGTTGGAGTAAGATCATAACCGTATGTTGTCATGATGTTGGATTCAAAAATGCAAAAGCTCAAGCCGGTGGCTATTCAGTTTTTCTCCACAGAAAAACATGTCTTAAAATACTGCAGTTAAGCAGAAAAGCAGGCGTTTGACTTTGGAATTCTTTTGCAATAAAATCACTTTTTACCCAGCAGAAAGTAGTGCTAGCTTTAAAGACTGATTTGAATACATCTCTCGTGGACGCAGAATGTAAAACGCGATCCTATATTTTACTTGAAGATTTCCACTAACACGTCATCCGGGCGGTTCTTTTTCGAACCGGAACACGCACCTCAAGTTCATAGACTGGTTTCGACAACCGATATCTGAAAACTTCCTAACCTCATGCACAGTGCTGCCAAATGCTCACCGCCACTGTGACATTAAAGTGTTAAAGTTGGAGCGAGGCCACTGGCCACAATTACTGAAGACGGGCACTGGCAGAGCATTCGTTATCACCACCAGTTTTTATGAGGCTACAAATCCATGATCTTAAGTCTTCAGTTTTTATGAGGCTGCGGTCCATTATCATGCAAGCTTTTGGGTATGCGACTGCAGTTGTTGAGTTTGGCGCTGACTTGTATTATTACGACAGAACAGATAACGACACGCACACGTCATTGGCGTAGCCAGGGGGCAAAGGGGGCTATGCTCCCTCAAAATTTCTAGCATATCTTGTCGTTTTGGGCTTCGAGACGCGGTGCCCAAACCAAATCCTGTTGCTCGCTTAAATTCAAAATGTTTGGCCCCCTCAATAAATCTTAGGCTGTCTACGCTGCTGGCACACGTCTATACCATCAACAGCGACAGATGGTGAACGATCAAAAAACACGCACATGCACAACCTCTAAATACGTGCAAACCTTACATGCAGTGATCGTGATCGACGCCGATGGACCTTGAACGGAACGGATGACCGTGCTGATATTGACCGTGTATTGCTTGCCCGAAACGACACCATCGGTTAAGTTTGATTTTAAGGGACCAGAAACCGGGACAAAAACCGTCTTCAAAACAGAGGGAGCCTTTTCCGTTTCGGAGAACCGCACAATATATCCAGAAATGTTGGGCGCAACTGTGGCGTCAAAAACCACCTCGATCTTTCCAACGCTGCTTTGTCCGGTGATGTTCAGTGGTGGTGGAGGAAGATCTGGATGAAAGAACGAAGATTTTAACCTTTGTACCTTACTGGCAAGCACAGCATGTAGACGTTCTTTGCGGAGCACTTTACAAACCAATGCTTAAGCGACACTTACCCACGTTATTTCTTCTAAAGTAGATTTTTGCTCTAACAGCATTCGTTATTATCAGCCTACCAACACACAATTACCGAAAAAATATGACAAAGCCATGATCAGCTGGAGAGCGTTATCTACACGCTTTTTATTTTCAGTTGAGTTTTGAGTCTATATTCTGCTGAGATTCACAAAGAATATACAGATTGCTATGGAAGCAAGCCTTTCAAAGACTACGTTAATTTTATGAAAGGAAGGGATTTCGCAGCAACAACCACTGTAGTGTACAAGTTACAAAAAATGGTTACACCTTATAACCTTAAGCAACATCATACAGTAGTGATGATCGTTTTCACACATTGCGACCAATGTTTCGAGAAGCTAAACTTGCACGCCGGGTAAGCCTACGCACGGCAACGAAAGATATCCTTACATGTTTTCTTTATGGTGGTTAAGACTGTTTGGCGATTTTACGCGTCGAGAAAAACAAAACAACAAATCCAACATAGTAGCGGCGTCTCAATAATTTTGTTAACAGTTGCTAGTAGAAACAGCGTGCATGCTGGTTTCGTGACAATCTTCTGCGAAAAGAACGATGTCCAACACATACACAAACTTTTGTCAGAATATCATTATAGTGTCTGTCTTGTCACTCACCCATAGTCATTGTAGTATTAGTCGAGATACTTTCTCGTTCTCCACTGACTGTTTTAAGTGATACGGTATATTTCCGACCAGGTGCGAAGTTGGGATGACTGAGATACAGCGAGTGAGACATGTTTTCGGACAGCTTATCCGCTGTAACTATGATCTCTAGGACCTTTGCTGGAGCTGTGTCATTCAAATCGAGCATAGAAACCACGGCCGAGTCGTAAACACCAGTAGGTGCCAGGAAGGTCAAGTTAGCGCTGATTGTACCTGGTTCCAGAGAAATAATCGTCGGGGGATTCGGATCTGAGAAAAAGTGAAGCCAAATAAGCCAGAAATTAAAAATTAGCAGTTACAATTGCAAGAAATCCAAAAGAATGTAAACAACGGCTAGATATTACCTATCCGTGCGGTTGAGTAAACCGGATGGCTTGGGACAGAGTTCATCCATGCCAAAACCGAAACGTTGTACAACTCTCCCGGCACCAGATCTCGCAAAGTCGTCTCCCTTTCAAATGATCCCAGTAAGGTTCTGGCAGTTTTGTTGCTTCGTGGTGACAGGGGCACAGCATCAACTTGGTACTCATCAACATTGCTTCGCGAAGGTTCGAACAACACGTGTATTCCTGCTGTCACTGGTGACGCCACCAACGCTCGCGGTGGCGCTGGACGAGCTGCAAGCACATCAATACGTGATGTCGACTGCGCAACTACTGACAGCAGTATGACTTCTTAATTTGAAGTAGTTCATCTGCTGTAGCAATGAGTTTTATGTGCACAAAACTTGCACGCAAGCAATCTACTACAATACGCGTCAGCACCATTGCTGTATAAGCTTGCGTCACGTTTCGCCACCGGTACCAGGGTTACGGAGTCGGAGATAAAATCTCCTGCTCCGACCTTTCCAAAATTTCCGACTCCTTCATATAACGTGAATGAAGTTTGACTGTCAACAATTTCGTAGCAGCTAGCAATCAATGGAAATCGTGGCACACAGCAAAAATTCTCTGTTTCAATAAAAGTTTCAAAAGAATTTGTACCATTTCAACAGGCACGAGTTAGGATTCCTAACTTAGGAGTGCGATGCAGAAATGATTCAACTGGACTTCCGGAGTCGGAAAAAAGTCGGACCCGACTCCTAGTGTCTTAGGAATCCGACTCTTTGCGACTCCAACTCCACAACCCTGACTGGTACCTGGTCAGGTGTCTTTCACACCTCGGCGGAGCTTTTCCATATGAAACAAAACGTTCATTCCATACGAAAAACCAGCTTGCAGCTGCTTGCGATCGGTTGAACTTACGGGATTCGATGCTTCGCCATGCGAGAACGCTGGTTTTCGAGCAGCTGTTAGTTTCCACAGTCACGTTGTAGGTTTGCAGCGGCAAGACAGGTTCGTCGAGCTGAACTGTGTATTCTCGCTGCTGGTCGTTCGATACAATCACTTGCTGCGACGCGTGAACGGAATTGTCACCTCTTCGGACAGACACTGTATACGACTCGGCTGTTCCGTTTGCAGCAACGAAGGTTACCAGCGTTTGGAAGTTCGCATTCACCGTGACGTTGGTTATTTCAACGCTTGAAGGATCTGCAAACACATGCAGCATGAAAACTTTCAAGTTCAGCTCGGTATAGAGTGAATTTGGTTTCTATAAAGAGCTCAACCGACCGATTTTTTCATAGGAAAGAAAACTTGTGCTTATCAAAACAACCGTTAAGCTTAGATTGTAAATCCCGAGCAGAAAACACATGTTTGGAATCGCGTCAAAGGCCAGCTTTAATACAGCATTGTTCATTCGGCTTAAGGAATAACCATGTAGTCAAGCAAATACACGTACATGTGCAAAACTCAACACTTGTTGTATTTCCAGAAAAGTTTGCCAGCCTTGTCCGGGCAGTGATCAAGTATCTTGTTCCAGGCATCAGCACACCGGGTGGTATGACAGTTTGCGTGACGTTCGCAGGCTGAGTAAAGTTCTAATGGAAGCATGAACAAAAGCATTTTCAGTGTCTGGCACTTTAAATTTATGAGTCCGCGAAAAACTCTTGAAGTGTGATCAGCGAATGAAGCGCTGTCTATGGCATGCATTCCTCAACTCTTAATAGTCACCTGAATGAGCAAGCTGCCATTGCTTGGAGGAGTTGAAATGACTACCTCGTAGTATCCCCCGAAGGTTGGCGGTATTTGCACGGATACAACTGTTTGACCAGTTTGTTGTGGTGAGACACTCACGTTAAACACACCCGGTAGTTCCGCTGCGACACAGACAAAAATCAACCAATTGAAGCAGCGCCTGTCATTAAATTCTTCAAAAGTTTGTGAAAACAGAACATACCAGCAACAAAGATCAGGCCATTTCGTTACCGCTGCAATCGACTAGATGTGAACTTTTCTTTGACAAATTATGATTTTTATTTCAGCTACAATTACTTTCGACGACATTTTTGCCAATTCCAACTAATTTAGTGCAGCGATTAGAGCAAAGTCGAGGTTAACGATCCCTGCGATGCGAGTTCGAACACCGACCTTGGGTTGTTTAGTCTCAGTATTTCTGTCGCAGACCAACTCGCTGGAACTAAAACGTTCTGCATGATGCGGATAAAAAAGTCCAATGTCGACGAGAAACTTACGACTGGAAAACATTACGTAACATGCTGGCTTGCAACATAACAGCGACATACGGGTAGCGGTTGTCGAAATGTAAGGTTCGCTCTGCGCTCCTCCACTGTGCGTTGTTATGGCAACGTCGTATGAAGTGCCTGGTTCTATTCCGGTGGTGAACACAGTCTGGAGATTGGTTCCATTTACTGTAAATCAAACAGATATCTTTTGGTTCCGTTGCGTTTTGCTGTGAACATAAAAGCTTAATATCTCCAGGGTTGCGAAGATTTGGCACCAACGCAAGTACACCACGAACGTCAATAAACCAATTACATCATATGCTGTACACTTCTACTTCGCAAGTTGCTTCAGTGAAGCCTTAACTCGCACACCAAAATTTAGGATGTGCTTTTCTGATCTTCCGCGCCATTCCTCCTTAATTTTTCCGACCATTGCTTCCCTGCAGCGAGTTTTGCATTAACTGTAAGATTGAAACTGAATACCATTGAACTTTATACGCACACAACTTTGGCTTTCGAATAACAACGATTCAAGTCAAGCTTCTGCCATGTAGTAATTAAAAAATAATCTGCCAATTTTTTATTGCGTTAAACAGAAGCCTCTCGACACAGACTATGATGCATTGTTTCTAGCAGGTTTTCCCTGTCAGCTGCCAATCAAAGTCTGCAGTAAGCAAGTCCCGGTATAGGCTGCATCGCTATTGGCCATCCTTACCGTAGCTTAAAACAAGAACAACTGCAAAGATTCGTCGAAACATTTTAGCAGTTCTGAGATGCACATCCCTAACCGCAAGCAGCAAAACAAAAAATCTCGTTTGTCTTTCAAACTTCACCTACACTACATTTACGATCGAAACACTGGTGTAGTTCGGTCGTTGAGTCAATAAATGGCCTCGAGCAAAAATGGCGTCACCGCACACGACGCGTCAAACACATGAAATAAGGTAATTACCTGTCTGCGACAATATAACGTAAGCCAGGGCGGAGGAGGCCGGGAAACTGTGCGCTCGGATGGTCACGTTGTAGAATTGCACGATTCCGGCGACAGGAGCAAAGTCAACAGTTACAGATATGAGTCGCGGTGTGACCAGAGCTGCCTTTACGGCGTTGGGAACTGGAATACGAAAAAGTTGCACTGTGCGCTGAACTAACGAGAGAAATAACTTTACTTATTTCATGCAGATGAAATACCGTCTTGAAATAAATCCTTAAATTTCAGCTGTCACTTGGCGGGTACTTGAAAAAGCTGATAACAGTTTTTGTTAGAAATCGAAATTCGTTTAGAAGATAGGCTTTGAGCAAAATAAGTGTTTGAAACAAACGTCAGAGAGCAGAAAAATTTTGAAAGCCAAAGTTGAATGCTTTGGTTTTGTTTTTGAAACTTATGCAAATATTGACGATCACTGAAAGCTTCACACGTGGTCTTCATGACACACAGATCAAGATCAGGTTGCAGCATACCAGCTTTCAACACACAGAGCCACATTTCCTAAGCGAAGTGTTTCGAGGTCCCATTGAAACTTATGCGCAGCTAACACGTTGAAATTGTTCACACGAAGATTGCTTTTCTTCATCATGCAAGAGTGTTTTTCGAAGCAAGATTGTTCTCCCGGCAGGTGTCAACCTCTGAACTTATTTTGATTTGCAAGAAGTGTAGAAATATAGTGAGTGAAAAACAGCCTCCAGCATCGTTGAATGGGTCGGCGCGAGGTTTATTTGTTATGCTCAGCCAGGTAAGGCGAAACAAGTCAGACGTCGTCAGCAATTTAACATGTCCTGCGACTGTTTGCCACAGCAAACTGCAGTGCTTGTATACGCAAAAGTTTAAAATTCATAGTTATATTAAGGAGATGCCTCAGCTTGAACTTTCGTGGATGTTAACTTTCCGTGAAGCAAATCATTCAATAAAACGTATTTTCAAAATAGAGAAATCATACGAATTATAACTGAGACAAATCCGTGCTAAAAGAAGTCAATCGTGATACACTAATATTTCATTGGAGCAGCCGTGTTTGCCCGTCACGGTGCATGACAGAAGTACAATTTTAAATATAAAACCTGATCATTCCTTCCGTCATGCCGTGATATAGTTTGCTGACACATGAGGCCAGAACCAAAATGAATGGTACTTACTAACATGAGGACCTTCATCAACATGTTTCCAGACCGTACCACAGCACGCGAAGTGCGTGAGAGCTGGTAGAGATCGTTAGTGCGCAGACAAAACCTTCTAAACAACTTTTTTATGCTCATAGTGATCTCATACGTGGTGGAGTAGTGCATAATTATTAATGGACTTTCGGAAACGAATCGCAGGTAAGTCGAAAATGGAACATGAACTTCCAGCGCCGAAATCCGCGTTATTGAAAGAAAATTCACCTGCTGTATCGTTGAGTCTTGTGGTTTCGCTGGCCACATCTTTTATGAAGTATTTCACTTCAACTGTGTATGGTGCGCCAGCCACAATACCGTTCGTAAAAACGTAGCTTTCTGTTGTTCCCGCGAGTAGCTGTTCGTCTATTGTCTCGAATGGCCTCAGTGGGTTCTTCAAATTTAGGCTTGAAGAAAAAAATACTTATTGGTAAAAACACTCTAACTGTATGAGATTGCTGATTGAACTCATAGGAAAAGTCTTTTAATGCCAAACCTTATTTGGTCAATAGCAACTGCTGGCAAATCCAAAGCAATAGTCAATGTGGAGTTGGTTGTGCTCGTCTTTCCAGCTGGCGATGGCACCAGTGCTGAAAAAACAGTTATTACATTAGCTCAGAAAACAAGCGATCAAAGACGCGAATAAGCACGTCGCACAAGGCAACGGCATTTTTGCAATTCCAGATGAAAATATGTTTTGTACAAGTAAGCAATGCAATTCTCCCCACCTGTCCGAGCTGCTGTTTGTGCAGCCGGTCCTTCGACTGAATTGCTGATAGCAACTACCCCAATAGTGTAGTTTGTGTCAGGCTTTATGTTGCTCGTCAAGTACACCGAGTATGAAAGTTCATTAGTGTCATTTGTCTCCGTTTCTGTAACTAGTTGTCCATCAGGATAGGATGTCACAGATATTCTGCACAGCACAATGGATCCTTGAAGTCGAGCGACAAGCCAGTTGTATTCAACAACTTACCTTTCATCGTCGGAGATAAACTGTTCTGAATTTGAAATTTTATTGTAAAAACTCTGCAATCATAACCTACCTCGAACTGCTGACATAACAACAGTCGGAAAATTTCCAACTTTTTAAACAAATTTAATGCCTTCGTCAACCATTCTCAACTTACCTGTAAGAATCTACTTTTCCTGTAGGTCTTGTAAACGTCACCGTGATACTGCGTGCATCGGTCGTAATATTCGTGATCGTTACGATGGACGGCTCTGTGAGAGGAGCAAAGCAGACATCGTTGCGCATGCAAACCCGGAAAGAGAAAAGTCGATTGGTTGAAAACCAGAACGGGAATATTTAATCAGGCACCATCGGGTTTTCTTCAGTGCGAGTAAGACTGCCAGACCGACGGTAACAAGTGAGGACAGCTTTAGTTTTGTTTATAGTGACTCACTGCTTTATGAAACTTTGACGTTTCATTCCTTTAAACCTCAGATCTTACCAATGTTGACGAAGACTTGGTCGGGAGAGCTGGTGACGTTTCTGAGAATGTTTGTTGCTCTCACAAGGTAGCGCTCGCCAGGAACAACGTTCGTAAATGTGGCGGTAAGCGGTGCTTGGGCACTGTCAAGCGTCACATTTCTGGTCGTGTCGTTGCTGTGAATGTACAAACGCGTTACAGGTGCAAGTTCTACGGGCAAAAGTTTGGAATGCAAATTGTTGACAAAAGACCTCTGCTAAGGTTAACATAGTTTTGGGAGTTGAGCATAAACCTCTGAATCAGTGTTTCCCTAACTTTTTTGCCAAGCCCCTTTGGGTCTTTCACCTAGTCAAATTTCTGACCTTTCTCCTGAAGACATTTTTAGCTGTCACTAAAATTCCGCCACTGACGCTCCTTAAACTGCCATCCCTTAAGTGCTTTTTAAACGTGAAAGTTTTTTAATCTAAACTTTTTAAGTTTTTTGCCGCCTTCCTAGGTTATTTCGTATGCCTCATCAGGATAATTTTGTTTTGAGACGATAGAAACCTTGTATTACGCAGAGTCAAGTTCATGTTCTTCAGTTTAGTATTGTCACAAGTACCACAAAAAGGGGGCATTGACAAAGAGGACACGAAGAAAAAATCCTACCTGATAAGTTCAATCAAGTAACCATCAGAATTGACAGCTGGAACGAGCTGAACCTCAACTGCTGTTCCGTTCGAGGTTGCATTAGCGATGGTGACACCTGGTGGCGCATCTGACCAACAACAAACAAAGTAGAACCTTTATACGATAGCTATTTCTTGACGCAATAAGACTCGAAAAAAAGCGTCATCAACTCACCCATCTTTACAGGAACAGATGCACTTTGCCCACTTTTTCCGCTGGGGGATACAGGAATTATCGTAAATTCGTACTCGTCGGACGGTCGCAAAACGTTTGAAGTCGGCACGATGACGAGCTCGTATTCGCTGCCGTTGGACGTGATGTTAAACTGCTCTACAACCTACGAAAGCAATTGATCACTGGAAATACTTGTTTGCAACCACGTCGAGCACAGCCAAGGTGCTGCGCAACAGGGCGTTGCGTTCTTTGCAACGTTGCAGAGTGATAAAGCATTTTCAAAGCACGAGAGACGGGGAAACGCACTCACGTCAGTTGGATCGTTTTTGCGGGTAAGGTTGACCAGGAAGTGACCGACCCGGCCCTTGCCTGCGCTGAACGTCAGAGTAGCGTTGTCGACGCCGGTGACCACTTTCGCAGAAATCACTGGACTTGGTTCTGTACAAATTTAAAGCGGGTAAATACCGTTTGTACGGCCAAGTGTTTGCATCTACGTATAGCAAAACAAAAAACAATTTGCAACTTCCAATTTGCGCGAACACAATTGCATCGGTCACGTTCGAACACAACAAAAACCTCAGCCTATCTGGCCGCTGCAGCAATACTGAAAGACATGGGAATCGGTAGTGGATGCAGGGGGGGAGGGCTTGACCCACCTGGATTTTGAAATTTGAATAGTAGAAAAATGTCTTACTCCTAATTTCGAGTTGGTAAAATGAAATTTCACCACTATTGCTCCCCACTGGAAAAATGCTTCTAGCCAGCCCCTGAAAACTAAATTATTGCCCCCACCCCGAAAATAATTTTCCGACGCCCATGCTGAGAAGTCTAGACTTGTCTCAATAATCCTCTCACCTAAGTGCACTTCTCCCACAGGTTGCACGCTGCTGTTGGAAGATCCATGCCTAGCAACCACTGTAACCAAGTAACTTTCTCCGGGTGTAAGGTTGGCGAATGTGTGGTTTACCGACGTGGTCGCGTTGCCCGAAACACCGAAAGTCTGCACTGGAACGGGCGGCTGACTGGTTACGGATACCGCGAACGTGAGTTCTGGTGCCCCGATTGTCGCTGGTGGTCGAGGACCATACACGGGATTTCGAGTGAACACCATCTGTGCTTTGTCCAAACCAACAGCCACAACCGAACCATTTCCAGGCGAAGGTAGCGATTCTTCAAAAAGAACAAATAAATTCGTACTTTATACGAAGCAAGATTTATCTGAAAATGTGCAGTAAAGAACGAGACCGCTTCGTTAGCGCTTTGCAAAGAGCATTTCCTATGCTACCGTGCACCGTCACCTTTTGCCAACGCCCTCCGGCTGCACCGAATCACCAGTTAGTTTGAAAACAAACAAACAAACTATACACAAAAGCAATAGCTTGATCCCGCATTGATCGAAAGCTTGCAAAGTGCACGTAGGCACTTACATAAATACCGTAATAGTAATGTTGTTTAACTGAGAACCCGCAGGCAATATTCGGGCTGCTCACCTGTCATCACAGTAAAGCTGGAAGGTACGCTTTCCTTGGTGTGCGACCTCGTCACAACGAAAACGACATATGTCTGGTTGTCAAAGATCGTTTTGTTGAAACGTGCGATGAACTGCAGCAAAAGTATTTCTTTAAACCGAGATAAGCATCTTGGCAACCCATTCGCTGAAACCGCCTTTTAAAGATAACGAGAGACTTCAGCAAAATATGATCAGATCCTTGCTACTGTATACCAGCTACCGTACACGTTGTCTGGCCATGACTTTTCGCAACCCACTGACTTACCGTTCCGTCGGGATCCATGTCGGCTTTGTTCACAATCGACTCTTCCACTACACGTCCAGGTTCCAGCTTTGGAGCCAAGTAAACACGGAAAGAGTCGTACGTACCGTTAGGTGGCTTGAAGACAACGGAGACCCGACCGCCTGAGGTCGAGGTATTTCCTTCTGGAACTGGGTCCGGTCCTAAAATGGAAAAAGTTTTTTCCTCATCTCAAATGTAACGATTTGTAATTTTTTTTTTCTGTGAGTAAATCATTTTTGAATATATGTTATCTTCCGGACTTTTAGACACAGAAACAGCAGCCGTTGAAATTGTACTCACGCAGCCTTTCTGATCCCAGTTCAATTGCTGGTTCCATTTCACCACCGGAAATCACGGAATACTTTATAAGGTACCTTTCTCCAGGAACCAGGCCCTGGTCGAAGACAACCTGAGAAGCGAAAACAACGTGAAAGCCGAACTAGCCAATAGCCCCACAAAAACGCAATTGCGTCTTCTACCTCTAAGTTGACGACTGTAGTCGACTTTCTCTGGAGCGTTAGTTTAGTCGTGAAATTGGACAAGTAAACGTGGTATCCGCCGAAGTCGCTGCTGCTGATTGGCTGCATTTGCACGACAAGAGTGTTGTTTGGGGTGAGGATGATGGTGCCCGCACCTCCCGAGAAGGTAATGTTCTCTGCGCCAGAAAAAAATCATGTTGCCCAAAGGTGAATAACAAGCAGGTCACAGTTTTAGAAGCACATGTTCCGAAACCATCTTTTTTTGCCAGGAGGGAAGCGTAGTGCCCGTTCAAACGCAAAACCCAACATAACCGTCTGTAGGTGCGAGGTTTGTTAGTGGAATTGGTTCTGCTTTTGCTAGATTGCTAGCAAGTCACACAGATTGATACTAAGCCGAAAAAAATCTCATTTAGGAAACTCCAGAAATACAACTTAAAGATTGGGCAGTTGTTTTCCAGTTATTTCAATAGCAATTGGCGAATATCACAGAATGCAGTTTTTCACGGGCATGAAATCAGTTGCTTCGTGGTTTTTAAAGATAAGTATTTGCTAAACGTGACTTGATATAGTAGTGCATTATTTACTTGTAGAAGCCGTAAAAGTCGCGGTTGTACTCGAAGTGTTGAAACTGTAAGTGACAACATTGACCATATACGCAGTTCCATGCTGAAGCCCATCGAAAGTAGCTGTGAATGTTGCTTCTGAGCCGTTTCGTTTAACCTGAGTTAAGCAGAACAAGTCACGATAACTGTCAAAACTAGAAAACATCTTTCCAAAAAAACTTCGTTATTTTGAAACTTACGTGATCTGGAGCGAATTATGGCATATACTGATTTGTTGCACGCTGCTGCCGATTATTTCAAACATTTTCATAAAGTTCCATTCTTAGTTCGTTGACTTTCTACGATTTTTGTACAGCGAAATACAAACCTCAGTGTATTTCAATGGAGGATTTTTCGTGTCGTTGCTGGCAACCACAAAAATGTAGTAATGGTCGACCAATCCGGGAGCTTGCTCAAACGTCCACGTGATCGTGTTTGCTGACGTGTTTGCACTTCCTCGTTCAACGGGTGCTGGAGCTGGGAATAAAAAGACGTTGAGTTTTTATTGACTCAGCTCGGCTTACGAACAGGTTGGGTCTTTTAAAACTTAAAGTGTTCAGTCATGATAATGCTTGCATTGACGTTGTCTTGGTTTTTGCGACGGAAACCATTTTTTGGTTCGTATTTGCAAGTTCTCCGAACAACCGAAAAGATCGCCAGAGACGCAATCAGAGTTGAAGCGGTTGCATGTTGAACAATTGCCTTGCTGAGTGCCAGCGTGATGTTCTGATCAACAGGCTTACTTTTCTTTTAGCCAAAGCGGATTATCTATCGCTGTTGTGTTTCAAATAAACTGAAAGTTTGAACATGGTTAAATAATTTGCGACCGAGTTTCTTCCAGTTTTTTTGTGGATCACAGCGAATTGCATGTAGAACAAACTTACGAACGACAAATGTTCCCACTTCGTTGGAAGAGCTCTCCACTCCTGACACAACGCTGGTTACGGAAACTGTGTATTTCTCCCCCAGCGTGAGGTTGTGGTATCTATTAATTGTACAAATGTAATATATTGTTTCTCGTAGCATCGAATAGAGCTTTTCAAGTTTGGCCTGCCCAAACCCATTATCAGAAGAGCGAGATATAAAAGCAGAATCAATTAATGTTTTCAGTCGAGTCTATAAATTTCGCCATCGCGATATTAGCTGGGTTTTATGAAGATACAACATGATAATAAAATTAGCCTTTTTTCGCTATCTCTGCAGTGGAACAAGGTGGTGCCGCTGATACTAGAAAGTAACATATTTGAATAAATACCATTTAAAATCTAATATGCAAACGAACGTGTTTCAGCAATAAAAATTTGCCGGAATTAGCAGATCCAGCTTGCTCCAAACGCCAAAGATTCAGAGAGTAGGTACGCAACGTAGTATGCCACTAAGCCATACAAAGCACGCAATCTGAACTGAAGCGCAAATCACAAATGGTTGAATTTGACTCCAACAGCCGATAGTGCTTCAGAAAAGACCTTCCCATTGTTTTGTAACACTCACACGGCTGGCCGGATTTCACTCGCTGGCACAGTTTTGTTGATGACGTCACTGGTCGATTGTGACTGCAGAAAGATATTGTAGCTCGAGATCCAGGAAGCCAGCTCCTCGACTGCTGGCGGTATGGGAGTTACCTCGACAGTTCTGTTGTAAGGCCCGATGATGTTTGCGTGGACCGGAACCGGACTTTCTGTGAGGAACATGGTCGCAGATATTCCAGGCAGTCGTCAAAAACCACGCAATCAACGTGTACTTGTAAATATCGGAATACGCAGCATGAGGCAGCGCTCGTCTGTAATCACTGCTGGAAGTCTGGGCATGTTTTGTCGCGACAAACAATGCACCCAGTGGCGTAGCCAGCCCCCAATTTTTTTTGGGGGGGGCAAAATGTGTGATTTTAGGCGAGCAATAGTATTTTCTTTGGGATCCTGCCTCTCAAAGCACAAAATGACTAGATATTCTAAAAGTTTGGGGGCTCACGGCCCCTTGGGCCACCTCTGGCTACCCCTATGAATGCACTCACCGTTTTCATGGCAACAGAGCTAAGTCCCTAACAGTGCTGTCGCCCTGCTGTGGATGCCAAACATCTGTGTGCGTAACTACAAGACATTAAAAACATCGGGTAGCATTGCCCTTTGCCGCACCTTCACCGTTAACTGCTTCGTAAACGCATCAAAAAAAATGCTGAGCTAAAGCCGCATTCACACCTGTAGTGAAAGTGAATGAAGTCACAGGGCTGCGCGAACTCTGCGTGATCGTAACGGCCGTTCCTGTGTACGTGGTTCTGGGAACAAGGTTCCTGAACATTTTCACGAATTGACGAGACAGGTCGTTCGACGAAGCGTTGATTCTTCCTCGTCCGACTTCAGCGACCGGATTGTTCGTCGTGTACACAACAAGCTCAAACTCTTCTGCCACGCCTCGAGGTGCGGTAAATGTCACCGCTGCCGTTGTCGAGGTTACGTCCACTTGAGGATATATGGGATCTGGATCTGAGGAAACACGAGTGGGAAACCTTAAACTGTGGCATTTGCCACGTTTTTTAGACGTTTATCAATATTCTTTAAACACTTGCAAATTGGCACTAAGGTGTACCTGAAGCTTTAAGGTGCAGCATGACGTTTGAATAAGAGTAGCGTTTAGTAAAGTGTTTCACAAAGCGTACGTATGAAAACGATAAAAATCGGGTCTTTTCTTCATTTGAATGTTTTCTGAAGATGATTTACACTGATGTAGAACGGTCGAAATGAAAAGTGAATTACATAGCGTCACATTGCCGATGTTTCCGGAAGCACCCTCGAAGTTGCCGATCNTGGAAGTGGCGGTCACGACGTAAGTCTGCCCTGGGACTAAGCCGGAGAAGTTTGCTGCTGGAGACGCGCTCTGGGGAACTTGCTTGCTTCGGACGTGCTGTTGTGGAGAAACTGGCAAAGCGAGCCTGATGGCGTAGCTTGTGATGGGAAACTCCGTCACCGGCTCCAGATTCACCGTGATGACGTGATTCAGCTGGAGGGAGATGTTGCCACGGGGAGCAGGAGGTGCAACTAAATGCAGTACGAATTTTTTTTGGCATTCGCGTTTGAGTTACACGGCACCAGACTACAGAGCATTTCGGACAGCGAAAATACGCAACCGCAGCGTAAAATCATTTTTAATGGTTACCTGTCCTGCCTTGAAAAACTGCTGGACCGCTTTCCTTGTCTAAACGCCGTGAAATGACATGAACAGAGTAACTTCGACCCGTCTCAAGATTAGTGAAGTTGTGCGAATATGTTCGTTGTCCCGGAACGGCAGGAAACTCGGTGTCCTGGGCGCAAAGTACAGTGTTAATTTCTGAGTTTGTTAATTAGGCCTAAATGTGTTAGTTAGGCTACTGACACAATACCACAATATTTGGAACGAGTCGGTTGCTGGAGCGCACACAGACGGTAAATGGCTACTCGCGACGGTGAAAACCTTGGGCCACGTTTCACTGCTTATAAAGTTAAAAATCCACGTACAGGGCAATCACAACACGCTAATACACAACCTCGCGTATTGGAGAGTTGTCGATTATCGTGATTGTGAGGCACCTGTTTTGCAACAAACGCAACAAATGTGACGCTCAACGACAACGTTTTGCAGAGCTTTCACAAAAAACGTAATTTTTCCAAGGAGACCGCAGGTAGGTTGGTTCTCTGTTCTAAATGATTCTTCAAAACGTTTTTAAGAAAAAATTGCTATTTTAACCACACCTACAATACGGGCACTGTAGATCATATCCTTTTGGCAACTTGGCTGAAACTGGTTTATCAAAATGAAGCAGAGCTCGTCGAGCTCGAAGGTTACACAATTGTAGATCCTACCTGCGGTAACCCTACAGATATCTCTTCGCAACTAATAACGTCAATGATTAATGTTTTCGAAAAATGTCAAACCAGCAATCAGGTTATTAACATAAGATGTCAAAAGTGAAGAGCCGCCCTGCCTGTTGTCAACGGTCCTCTAAACGGCATTGGTTTCAACCTGTGCGAATGGTTTTCATGCTTACTTGTAGGACGGCCGTTAGATTGTCGCTCTTCATTAGTGAAACGTAATAGGAATCCACAGAGCCGTTTGCAACATTGAACGACAAGAGAAGAGACGACGTAGACGTCGTGACACGGCCGGAGACCTTGGCAGGATCTGTGCAAAGGACTAAAGTGTAATCACAAAACCAAGTTAACAGGTGCAACAGACACACAACCCACGTTCATTGTTGCAGACTGTACCTGTTACAATAGGTCCGTATGGCTGACGAGGTCCATTCCACTGATCTATCTGAGACGCAACATGTCCTGAGAAGCGTTCCCCGGGCGTAAGGTTATAGAACGTCGCTTGTAGGGTGCCATCGAAAGGTGGGGTGGCCTGCAAAATACGGTGCGACGATCGCAAAGTCGTGGTGTTTCATTCTGTGCTTCTACCTGAAGTTAAAGTGAACTTTCCAGGGTGCCACACAGCACAAGATTTAACACTTCACTCCTGCATCACTTACATTTACGGTAATAGGTTGTTGATATGTGGAGTTGTCGGGACCAAGAAGCGTGACGACATACTGGGAGCGAACAGTGTTATTCACGTTTAGCACGACCGTCAGTGATGTACCGTTGAGTTTGGGATCAATTGTCAAGACGACAGGCATTGTATCTACGCAGAAAAAAAGTCGATAAAAATTTTGTGCACACAAACTCTGCAATCGCTTATATGGACAACCTTGATAGTGGCGGGTTGGTTCATATACACATGCGTACACCGTGTGTCTATGATTTCTATCCCTCAATTTGTGTTATCCTTTTACATCTGCACTGACGAATGGCAATGCTGCAATTCGGAAGCTTACAAGCTACAAGCGTATGTATTTGTACGACGTAATCAAAAAATCACTGGACCACGGCAAGTTTTATTTTCTCCAAGCTGGTCATGGTGCCTTTCAGTTAGCTGAAGCTAGGGCTTTCGCAAAGCTTTCAATCACATTGGGTAGTACCAAACATTTGCTCGTGGCATGACAACAGTTATAACCAACACGTGCAACGATTTGCATAGTATGGATTTCTCGCTACTTGATAAACGTTGTTCATGTTAAAATTGGCGTGTTCTAACCTGTTGCTGCATTCTTGCTGGTTGCTGGTCCTGTCCGATTATAACTGACCGACTGAACTGTCACATTGTACGTGGTGTTCGGCGCCAGACCAGCGAAACGATGTAATGGAGGAGTCCCGTTAGCATCAAGAGTATAGGTTCGAGTTTCGTTTTCAGGGCTGCTTAAGCTTAACCTGAAAAGGAAAAAACATCACATTCGTTCAAGTCGAAGGTGAGATAAAAATAACCTCCACACAATTCAGTAAGGCTTGCAAACCTGTAGCGGTCAGCTCTTCCACGTGGGGGCGTGAAAGACACGGTGAGGGTCGTCGCTGTTGATGTCACTTGCAGATTATCAACACTTCCAGGATCTACGCGAAAATTTTACCGGTGATCACCACGTTATAAACAGTCACAGCTGATGCAGACATAGCTGTTGCAACATAGAAATGAAAAACCAGGCGCGAAGGCGTCGGCAGGGGATGTTCGGCAGAGGTAAGACAATGGAACAACTGTGGAAGAACGAAAACTGTTTGACATGCAACAGCCGTCGGAAAATCGCTTTAGCTGAGTACTTGATAGCGCGTCTAATTGATCGTCTGAAGGCTTCAACAGAAATTGGGTGCGTTGCTGTGCAAAATTTCATGTCTTTGGATGTCAGCAAGGCCAGGAAATTGAGGTCTAACAATAAAAATCTGGTACAAAAATAAAGAGGAAACTGAACTTACTGACAACGAACGATTTCACCAACTTTCTTGACGATGAAACATTGCCGCTCAGGGACACCGAGAAAATCGAATAATGCTCTCCTGGTGTTAGGCTCGTTCGATTGAAAAGACCTTCTGCCTCGCTGATGAGAACGTTTGTTGCCACATCTTTCCGTTGCAAAACAGTTCCCGGATCAGAAGTAAGCACCAGAATTATCGAAGATAGATATCCAGGATCAAAAATGATGAAGGGAAACTCGATAATCGGTGCTGGAATGAATTCTGGAGAGAAGGAAAATTTTCAGTGCTTGTTATAAGTAGGCTATAGCAACGGAATATCACTCCCCTAAAGAAGCTTACAATACGCAAACAGTAATATTATTTGAACCGCACAGTCGCAAAGTTTTTGCAGTGACTGACTTACACCTAAAACTTGCTCGTTCTGTACCTGTATCGAGCTGATAAGAACTCTGTTGAGCAAGGTATGTAGAACCACGTATGTGTGGCAAGATATTTATTTTCTTTCAGCTCGGAAAAAAATTTAACTTCTGGCAGAAACAAAACTCGGCCCAAATTCGAGGTTTTATGCCTCGGATGCACACAAGCGCGATTTGAAGCAAAAGCGTGGAACGATGATCGTATTGTTCCAAACTTTTGACTTACTCGTGGTGAAAAACTGGCGGTCCGCAGCGCCATCAGTCTCATTGCTGACTGCGTTGATAACGACAGTGTACCCCGTGCCTTGTTCAAGGCCAGACAAGGTGAAGTTCTGCTTGGTAAGAAGCGGGTTGTGTTGAGTAGTGTCACTATACTGGAGCGCTCCGTCGCTGATCCGGAACGTTGCGATTCTGACAAGCACAAATGCTTGATCAGTGTTTCATTGCGCTCAGTAAGAAAACAAAGCAAATGGCAACTGTCGCATTTTGTTTTCGTACGTTCACATAGCAGCGAACAAACAGCAACGAGGCACTGCATGCATCAACAAAAATAACAGAATGCCTCCGTACTACATTCTAGGCTGCCCAACTCGCGGCCCGCATGCGGCCCCCGAGGTTATTTTAAGTGGTCCGCGATGTAACAAGTTCGTAAGCAGACTTTTCAAATTTTTAGTATTTTTTGTAGGCTCAAGTATATTTGCCATCAAAACACACCAAAATTATACCTGTTGTTTCTGTTATGGGCCTACCACCCAAAAACTTGTATAACAAACGCTTCG
>JGI24158J21664_10002977_pt1 | contig 20998 bp, 16 predicted proteins | sample Ectturendosymbi3_FD_21664 | JGI IMG/M metagenome (IMG submission 21664) | reverse complement strand
GGACAGTCGGTATACAACTAGTCATAGACTTAAGGAAAACAAGCTTTTAGAAAAATGTCCGTACCAGGACCAAGCAGTTACGAATAAATTCCTGGCGAAAACAAATTCGATCAGAAACAACGCAATATTACAAGCCAAAAGAAATTCGACTGCATGACAACGCGCATCACATTTCAAAGCAAAGACCAAGCGGCGAGCTGCTACCAACAGTTTTTTACGGCTCGCAGGCGCTGCACTAATCAACGCGTGAGGAATGCGCGAAACTCGGCCGGAGGAATTGCTTGGACGTGACACACCGGCCCCAAATGACTGTGCTAAGGAATAGTCATTTTAAACACTTTACAGATAAAGCATTGACGACGGAAAACGCAGCGAATTACTTGCGTAACGACAGACAAATAACAAAGGGAATCGTGTCGCATTTTACCTGCAAGACCGCAGACAAATTAAACCAAGAGGACAATGCAGGCGAACGATAATTTCACGTACGTAAGAAAACGCTGCCATCAAAACGTAAACTTACGCCGACGATGTACTGTGCGTCGACAGGAACGCAGTTATACTCGCATCAGCTAACAATCACTTCACGTGATAGTGAAAAAGATCGAGTTACGTAGTGCGTTGTAAGACTACAAGCAAATACAGGAACAAGGAAGCAGGTAAGAACACACAAACGAGGAAATAGTTGTAGACCGCAACTACCATTACGTATTTCCCAACAAAACTTCACGTATATGTTGCTGCCTGAGACGACGCCAGGGAACACAAACGGACACCACTGAGACGTGTGTGAGGATGGTTTGGCATAATGCAATGACACAATAGAAAGAAACACATAACTAGTCGCACGAGGCATCTTATCGGTTCGCGACTATTGCTAGTTGAGACAGTCTAACGTAAATCAGCAAGACCAAAGTAAACAATAACAACGTCAACGGCCAAATCGAGAGTCAGTTGCTCAAATCGCTAGCTTCCAATAAGCATAGCTTTCGTACATCACGTAGGTACTCAGTTGAAGCCGTTCGTACTCGTCTCACCGTTCCGTCTCCGTCGGTAAGGTTTCTTCTAATATGGCTTTTGGCCAAGCGCCTCGCTTCCAATTTATCGCAAACGAGCACGAGGTCACCAACCTTGAGGTTGCGCTGAGGTTGCAACCACATTCTTTCATCCATCGCCGCCAGAATAAGTCAGCTAGAAGTTGTAACGTTCTCCAAGAACGGCGGTAGTCGTCCGCTTGGAAAAACACATCGGGAGGCAACGACGAATCCAAGCTGCCGCAAAGCAGCGGCATCGGTGTCAAAGCCGAAAAATCGTCCGGAGAATCGCTCACAGGCGTTAACGGACGAGTGTTCATTATCTCGTACCCTCCTCTCGTAGGCCCTGCTCTAATCAAAACTAGACGACAAATTAAGTATTAACGCTAGAACGGAAAAAGCTGTCAGCTTTAGCCAGTTTGGAACTGAAGAGATAGCCTATTCTTTCTTTTGGTAGCAGCAAACCAGAAAACAGCCAACACGAAAACTCGTTTTAGAAATGTCTTTGTGTGTCCGACACTTTGACGTAAATGTCGAACAATAAACCGGGTTTTGAGCTTCCGCACAATTTGCCACAGATATTGCTTGAATTTGTTTTCAAGATTTTTGTTGAGGTGAAGAAGCTACTCAACTAATTCATTTGACTAGTAATTAGATGGGCTATACATTATTTTACAACCACAGAAAAGTTTTCTAACCTTTCAAGCAATTTAAATCTCAGTGATTTTCTAGCTCTAGGCAGTCCAGCACTCCTTTTCTAAAACTAAAACTATGCCACAGAAAAGTATCTATTGACATAAGCGTACGGCATGGGGATGCGGTCGCCTCCCCAATGCTGGAAGATTGGCCATTATTATTCGGGCAAAAATCTCAACATTTGCATAAATTATACAGCTACATTCACATTTCAGTGAGGTAGTGTCTATTTTGCCATCAACGGCAAAAGCTCTGCTGAGACTATTTTGTTATCCTTTTTTGCCTCTGATGGCAAAGTAGACACTGCCTTTAAGCGAACTGGAGTCATCTGGTAATTCCAACAACCTTCATCAAATTTGGGCCAATTGAAAAACTTCATGCCGGTTTTGGGTAAAATTAGAAACATTTGGGTAAATTAGGAGCGTTTGGGTATGATTCAACAGCTTAAATTAAATCTGGGCAAATGAAAAAAACTTCATTCAAATTTGGGTGAAATTAAAAACATTTACATAAATTGGAAACATTTGGATGAAGTCCATCAATTTACAACAGCTTCATTCAATTGGGGGCAACTTCAAACAGTCTTATTCAAAGTTAGGCTATTTAGCATAGCTCCTTGAGTACATTCAGAAATGTCTGGGTGAACTATAAAAGCTTTCTTCAAAATTGGGTGAAAGCAGAATCATTTGGGTGAATTTTAACAACTTCAATCAAATTTGAGCAAATTAGAACAACTTCATTCAAATTTGGGTGAAATTAGAAATATTTCCATAAGCTGAAAATTTTAGGGTGAATTCCAACAGACTAAGTCATCTTTGAGCAAATGGCAATAGCTTCATTCAATTTGGGGCAAGTGGAACTGCTTCATTCAAGTTTGGGTAACTTCAAACAGGTTCATTCAATTTCGGACAACTTCAAATAGTTTAATTCCAATCTAGCTAATATGCAAGTGCTTCATTGTAATTTGGATACAATTAGAAACATTTGTGTAATTTTCAACAGTTTCCATCAAGTTTGGGTAATTGAGACAGCTTAATTCAAGCTTGGGCACAGTTGGAACCATCTGGGTAAATTAAAAGAGATTCATTCAAATTTGCCTGCATTATGAACACTTCGGTAAATTCGAACAGCCCAAATAGAATTTAGGTCAATTGAAACAACTTCATTCAAATTTGGGTAGGATTAGAAATATTAAAAATTAGGAATATGTAGTGGTAACCCACCATTCCAACTAAACCCTAATTTTTGTAAAGATCAATGTTTGATGCTGTACGCTGTGTTTTTTGAGCTATAACAACTAAAATAATTAGGCGTGCAGGCACCTTGTTCGTTTGCAATGATACATTGAGATTTGCTGTTTATAGCTTATTTGGGAAAAGCAGGATCAAATTTGGGCAAAAAATTTTTGCATCTCCATAAATATGCACTCCCGTACACCTATGTCTACTGACATAGGAGACTGAATTCCGCTTTTCTGTAGGCAGAAATTTCTAGATTCCAGAACTTAGTACAGCGCTTTTCAAACTTTATTTCGTTACGGCACTCTATAATAAATACTGGATTTGGCCGCGGCACACCTACTGTATAAAAACCTACTCTTCACAAACTTTTTAACGGAAGTGATGATGCATACAGAAGGTTTTGTCAAAACATAAAACTTCTGCGGCACACTTCAGCCTCTTCAGTGCCACACCAGTGTGCCGCGGCACACAGTTTGGGTAACACTGACTTAGCAGGTTGAACAATCCGTTTTCAGTAAGGTAAAATGTGGAATTCAACCGATTTTGGCAGAGATCACATAATAATATTGCAATATTTGTGAAACAAGTATCTGCTGCATGGATTCCAAAGATGATATGAACACTGCATCTTCATAAAAATAGTACAATGAAGACAAAATATTAAATGTATTTCCAGCTGCAAGATTTTAGTCGAAGCATTTTACAGATGTAGTGGGGCATGCATCTTCAGTATGGTGTCCTCATTGGGTTGGGGAATGGAGTACACAATGTCAGCAGATAGCGAGTGCAACCTCACTGCTATCGTACCGCTTGATGTGGTCACTTGTTGAGATACCTACAGCACTATCTTTATTGGGCATTTTTCATGCTGCTTGATGTGTGAAAGTAGATCAGAGGCTGCAACACAGCAGTTTTTTTTCAAGAGCTGCTGGCTTGAGTTTGCGCATGCTGCATGCAGTTGTACTGTGGTCAGTGAAAGCTGCAGCCTTTTCTCATTATCTCTCAACAATAGAAATAATAGCATTTTTTCGTAACAATAGCGCCTTTGATATTCTCTGGTGTGCTTTAACTGTTGTTCAAACCTAGGTTGTCACATAGCGAATGAACCAAAAAGGGCAGTTTAGCTATTCCAGTTCTTTGACAATGCAAACCTTGTTGCTCTTTTTTGTCTCCTAGTTCGCTGCTTGGCAGCAGCGTTGGAAAGCGGTGAACACTTTATTAAAATGCAGCAGAGAAATCGATGCGAAGTTTTGTTCAAATGTCTGAAAGTTCCACGAAACAAAACGTAAGTTGAGCTGTGTGTCTTAATTTTAAAAGCCAAGATTTGATATAAAAAAATTTTGAGCACGTATAAGCGGTTGCTCTGCAGGAGGAGATGACAAAAGCTCAAAATTAGTCCTACATGCAACGTAATTACTCATACGTAGCAACCTATATCAGAATTCATATTGTACTATTTCGAATGGGCAAGTGCTGTTAGAGAGTTGAAATAATTTGCCACTTCGAAAGCACGTTTCTGCTGCATCTTAGTAAAAGTGGCTTGGGCATATTGAAATGAGAGGACTCATAAAACCTATGTTACTGCTGAAAATATCGTTAAAATCCATAAGAGTTTGCCAAGTTCTGACTCTCTCTTTATAGCCAAGTCTTCCATATATTTTTATAGATCAGCTGCGCTACGGGGCCTTTTACGCATTTTTTCTATATCGAACATTGCTTAATTGTGAATGTGGAGGTCTTAAGATTTTATATCCTTCATGTTGTAAAGCGCAGTTAGAAAATATCACCTTTGAATAGAAACCTGCCCGTTTTCATTAAACGTAGTAGCGCCCCAAATGAAGTATTCTGGATACTCGCCTTTAACAAAATTTTAAAGCAACAAATTAGAATGTAATTGCTCAAAACGGTGAAAAAATAGTAAAAGCGATGGAATTAAACACAAAGAGTTTACCCTTGTTTCGTATTGGAATATACCTAACGGGATTAGAATTAACATACCTTCACAACGGTACATAGTTCCAGGCTTAGAACGTCACTTATCAAGATGTGTTTCCCGGTATGGATTAAAAACAGCACAAGTTTGCCCAAACGTGTTTTTAGCAAACAATCCCCGATAAATTGCTGGTTAAAGTAAAAATTTGGCAGAGCATGTTTATTAGTGTCACTGACATCGTACAATGCATGACAATTACCCTAACAATTACGTGGAAAATCGTTCCGCAGCCTGATGCTTTTGCCTCCGCGTCAGTCTTGGATGTTTGGGGTTCGATTCTAGGCTAGTCAGACCACATATAGACAAGTTCGTGCGGCGACTGGTGCTGCGTGAGACTGCTATAGGGAACTTCCCCAAGTTCGTTCTGATGACGGGCACTGCCCCTTTTCAGGCCATGGCAAGCTGCCTGATGCTCATGGGCCACCTTTAAGATGTCTTTGAAAAATGGTTGCGCTCGTGTTGGACCACTGCCGACAGTATGCGCGCTTACGTCACCTGTGTACTCCATGCTTTTTTATGTGCAGTGTGCTTGTGTGTTGCGCGCTTGTTGAGCATCACCATCGGCGACAGTGACTTAACCGCCGGCGGGATACGCCGTCAATCATATGTTGGTAGAAAGCACATAGGCACTTCAAATAAATAAATTAACGATTTTTTGTAAATAACCAAACCCTTTTCTTTTCCATCCATTTTTGCTGTGATCCACATTGTCTCGTACCGCTTTGAAACCATTTGTCCTCAGACAACATTTAGGACCCTCTCTCAAATTTAAATCTTTGTCATTAGATAAATTACTCAAAAACGCGTATTACCTTAATTTCGTAGGACCTTATTCCTGTGGTTGCAGCCTATTGCCAATAACTGAAAGTAATTTTAACGCCAAACAGTAAATAAGCAATATTTCACAAAAATTCCCACATAATGCTAAGGGATTTAGCAATCGAAGTTGTTGAAACAGAAAGTAAAAACATATTTCATTTCCATATTTTCGTGTTTACAAAAAAATGCCACCGGTTTTCCTGAGGTAAGCAATTGTTGTTTTACGCTACCACAGTGAAGCCTCGGACTCTCAGGTAAATAGTTGAAAATGAAATTGCTACTTCACATAATATTCATTAGAGCTCTTTGGGCGTGAGCATCAGCCTCAACCACACGATTCAAACCTAGATCTGCCCTGAGATCTGCTTAACACCTCCTATTCTAGTTACTCATCTTTTCCAGAAAACGACAACGGCGTCATGAGTTTGGGTGTGGCAACTGGGAAAAAATTGACAGTATTCTTAGTGTCCCCTGGCAGAGGATTATGAAATGAAGAAAAACACTGCTGCAAAAAATTAGGCAAGATTTTCTGACAAGATTTTCAAAGTGTCAATTTTTCAGAGTTTTTCGAAGTCTGGGTCGAAGACCTTTTTTTGGTAGTTTCTACAATTTTGCTTTCTTATCGCTCTCCCGACCTGGCAGTCAATTTCCTTTATTTTGCATTTTGGCACTTCCCGGGGACAATTTGGTGTCCCCAAACTCTGCGCCCCGAGGCACGTGACGCCGCTGAAGGGGACCAAACACATAGGCTGTTTTCCCGGCCAGATGGAAGTTTGCTTCCAACTGGAAAATCCCTATTTGTTGCATTGAAAAAACTCACGATGTGAAAAAACGTCAATCAAATCAAGCGGCTCCCGCATAAAGCGCTTCCTGGAATGTGCAAGAGCGTGTTCCCTACTCAAGTTTACCTTTACTTTGTAAAAACCTTAATGTGCTTGATCTAATTTAAGCAATTGCAAGACAGTGACTACTTTAGGCAATGAAGGTAGTACTGTAAACGTTTTTGAAAGTTAAGGTATGCGCTTAACAAAGACAGATGTCAAGGATACAGTACACAAAACAATACAGCAACACAGTAAAGATGAATATTTGTGCCTTCAACATTTCTTGCAGTTAATGTCCCAGTTTTTAGTGTTACTACTTGTCATTAACGTGTTTAACATTTTGATTGCTTTTTTCTTCTGTTATTATAATTTCACCAAAAGCGCGAGTGAAAATAAAAGTAACTCTGAAAGTTTGAAATCTTTCGTTGCATTTTCCTTGTGTAGTTTGCATATACAGTATTTGTTGCAACGGCTTTTTTATGCAAGTGGGCAATTTGACATTGTATTGTGGCCTTCGAGAGAAATACTTTATTTCTAGCCGCGAAAGGCTGCGAGTATCAATATTTTCAATTCGCTTTAAAGTTAAGTTGTATGCAGTGCTAAAATCAAATTAATTTTAACGGGTTTGAGTTCTTTTTCTTGCTTAGTGTTGACAAACTTCACCTACATGTACCGACACCTTTTCTATCCAAACACTCCCCTTTATTTTCTTGAAGGCGCTGCTTGTACAAAAACAAATGTGGTCATCGCAATGCCTACCGTTTTAATTTCAAAAAAATGTCAGTTAACTTTGTGTGCAGTCAAGCAATATCCTTCGCCCTTTCTAGACTTCTGGATTTCCGAGCAGCAGCGTTTCATACCGGGTTTGTTGAGAGCCAAATTATTGGCCTTAGCTAATTTAGCTGAAATGGCAAAAACGTTATGCAAAACTCACATGAAACTCGACAAAATAACATCTAAGTGGGGTCATTTCCCATTTTTTTCTCTCTTGAATGTGCTAATATTTCTGAAATGTAATTCTGCCTGTCTTATTGTGTGTATTTTTTGACGTTGTAAGTGATACGAAACATCTCTGCCGTAAAGCTTCTACAAGGCGAACGACAAATACTTTTATCTTACCCACAGGAATTTTAATAGTTAAATAGCGTTAACACAAAATTATAACAGCTCGTTGTTTGCGGAATGCGAAATTTATAATCTGTAGATCTGTTCAACTTTTGACCAGCAACTTTTTAGTTCACCAGAGCTTCTCTAAACAGCAATTTATTTTGCTTCTGTATTTCTGTGTTTTTGTTGACATTATAAACTGTTTTGGAGTACAATCAAAAACTCAAATTTATGAAAGTATGCTACTTCTTTAACAGGAGGCCAAAGCAATTTGATTTAATGGGTTACCAAACACACAAAAGACTATGACTATACTTCTGTATTTCGAATTCAATTTGAAAAAAATATTTGCGATATACTTTGATAATATATAAGCAAGATTTAACAGATACATATCGCAATAAAAAAGACATTACGCAACATAAAAGTTTGGTCAACGTAAATACAGTGCGTAAAAACTACGTGCTTCTAGTTACTACTCTGTTAAAACAAGAAAAAACTCAAGGTAAAAAGAAATTCTACAGAAACTTGACAGCATTACTTTCTGTCTGAAATTCCATGTTGTGCCAAAGTTTGCAACCGGTAAAATAATTGATTTCAACCACCGAGTTTGAGTTGAATGACTGTTAAATACATATTTAAATATTTGTTGGAAGGATGCTTACCGGTGATCTCCGACGGATTTTAGCTACTATTAACCCTGCCTTGAATAGTAGTCGTGGAAGTTTTCAATTGCAATTTGAGTTAGCAGCCCGAAAAAGCCATCTTCAACGTTACAGCGGCACAGAGGCTCAAAATGGAAGTTTTTGGAATTCCATTACAAAGAATCCAAACATTGTTAGAGACTCCACCAAAGAGTCAGTTGAATTATGAAGCTGGATACAAAGCGAGAACTGTTTGTACTACCACCTTCGTCTTTCATCCATTCAAGCGCATTGCACATGACTGTAAGAGCAAGCTGTTATTGTTTTCTTTCATACTATCTTGCGACGTGCTAAAACGTAAACCGCCTTGTGCCTGCCCATCACGCTGTAGAGTGGTCTTTCAACGTCAACGTCAATAAGTTTTTATCCGGTGCTTTCACTATGAAGTGCACCGGTTGATAAAACAAGCTGGCTTAAGGCAGGAAAGTCACATGACGCGTGCGCACGCAGTGTTTGAGAAACGCAACTGCGTTGCTTGACATCAACGCTGCGCCAGTCGCGTGCTTGGATAGCTGTAGGGTAGTGCTGACAACAGGAGTTGACTTAGCCCAAGCCTTATTTTATGATTACTATACCAGGTACCTGGCAGAGGGTGAGATGTTCGTTGTGGATCTGACGAAAAGTTGTGGAATGATTTGTTGATTAATCGGGCAAAATGGAGTATGAAAAGCAGCTAGAAAAGAAACTTTTGTAAAATAAAAATCGTCAAGGATGAAACTTGAAAGCAAATGAGCTTGCAAAAGGACCTCAGAGAACAAACGCCATCCATCTGTGGGCTCACCATAACATTTTTTGTGAAATATTTTCAGGCTTAAGGCTGTAGTAGAAATTTCTTTGCAGTTCTGTGTGGTTTTATATAATCAGTTGCAATACTCAAGCCAGATTGTTGTTTGAACTAAAAGATCTGAAGCTGATTTCGTGGTATTTCGAAAATCCTGTTATGCATGAAATAGCTACGTCCAGAAATAACGTAAAATATTGCTCTTCAGTGTTTGCGTAAAACTTAATTGTACGAAACTTACTTGAAATTGTAGAGATTTCAGCTGTGCGTTAATAATGTTAATAAAAATAATCTAAGACCCAAGACATGACCTAGCATTGTTTGTACATTTTTGCAATAGGAAAAGGTACAGTCCTCTTTTTTCAAGTGGTCACTTCGAGAAGAATATGAGAAGCTTCTGTGCAAATGAAAGCCCCTTCTTGGTAGTCTCGACTTAATTTGGTTAGACTAATTCATGGTAGTGACGTATTCTTGAAGTAACGTGTTGCCGGTTCCAGATATCTCAATGTTTTGAATATTGCCTCATATTGCAACAGGATAAAATAAGTCTGTGTGAGAAGTCGCTTAGGCTGTGCCCTACATTTTGCAATGGATATCACTACGAACGGATTGATGGACATTTACAAGACTGTGATCGAAGATCGCGCTGGTAAGGTACTTCTTACTTCGGCGAAGCATAGCGCATGCCCGTAATGTTTGTACGGCTCTCTTGAGGACAGCATGGTAACACGGTGCTGTGCAAATACGGCGGATACGATGCGCGGAAAGGCATGGGGAAGACTTCTCTATTAATCACGATCATTGTTGCCATGCACTCTGTCACTTCCAGCTCGACTCGACCTGTTGGCTGCACTGAGTTTGTAATTTAAAAACATGCAGATTTTGTGAATCGCGAAATAGGAATTTCGTTTGTGGACGTGTGACTGTTCTAAATACCATGTATTTCTAGTTTCAAATATTTTTATAGGCCCAACACTGCGCTGTTGTTTCGTAACATTGAAAAGTTGCGGTACACATGAACGGTAGGAAGAATGTATTATTGAAATCGTGGAAGCACCGCTTGAATACACGTCAGTCATGACGCAGTTAGTTCAATAACCTGGTTGAAAAGTTGCTCCTAGAAAAACTACTGTCATAGCAAGAGTGGTTGAACTTAGCTGCTGTCGTATACGATATGTGCGTTTACTTAAGTCAAATGCGCGGCAGTAAAATCTACAGAGCATTAGGCATTTACACAAATTGTTTCTATGATTGGCGTTTTCAATCTCTGCAGACATGCATTTCAGATTTTCCATAAGGTTTGTCGTTAAAAATATATATACTATTTTCTTTGACAGCATCGTCTAACGCCACGTCGCACGCCTGAGTCATTGACTAAACCAGGGTCGGCAACCTACGGCCCGCCAAGCAAAATCATCCGACCCGCAGCCCCTTTACAGATTGTGGTAACTGTATAGCCCGCCTAGTGGTATGATATTTTTTAATCTGCCCTCCTTGCACTTCTTGTATTGCATACTTACGAAAAACCGCACTGTGCTATAAATGTATTTTGGGCTTTCATTGTGAACTGTGAAAATCAGGAGTTAATCTGATTAAAATTCCATAAGTTTCCAAGTTCTACCAGCATCATAAACAGCCAAGGGAACGGATTTGTTGGTGCAAAATTAGTAGGTCCATACGGCCCGCCATACCTTGCAGAATCTGTTTTTGGCTCGCGACTGTAGGGAAAGGTTGCCGACCCTGGGCTACACAAAGCTCTAAATTGCATTATCAGAAATTTGCGAAAAGCGAGTTACAGCGTTTGAATCCAAGTAAATTAACGACGAACAAAGATCAAGGCAGTAATAAATAAAAAGCAACAAAGCGAACGTGGTTTATTTTAACTGTAAATAATTAAAACGTTTTCAGCAAAAAATGTCGAATCTTCGCTATTACTTAAGGCAAATTGAAGAAAGTAATACACCATTGCATGCTGAGAAGATAGATATATCTTTTCCGACATTTTCAATCTAGTGCGCTCCCATTTTGTAGCTTAAAATTTCCTCACCCCCATATGGTGTCAGAGTAGCGCCTGCACAGAATTACATTTCTTAGTTTCAGAAGCAAATCAACTGGATCATATTTATACAGCATACATTTTGTAGATGTTTTTAATGAGGAAAACTCACAATGCAGTCACGCTGTGGCTTACAAATTTTTAGTACCAGCAAGAAAGCGCAAGATCCACTTTCAGTTGATGTTTCAAAAAATAAGGAACCATGAGTCGGCGATGACTAAAAAATTAAGTTTTCTGTGTGGATTGTGCAGTAGACTACTTTAATAATAGTTACCGTTTCACCTGACTACATTATACAGAAATGCAGAAGTTTGTATATGCCTTGTAAAAACTTTCAAAGTGTTTGTTTTCGATGCCTAAGATTAGTGGTTCTTAATCAGGTTGGGAAATCGGTTCCTACTCTTGGGAGGGTGAGGATGCTGAATAATTAGGGTTTGTTTTAAAACTTTCGTCATTAGTACACTGTATTGTAGTCAATGTGGTATTTGGCGATCTGAACTAATAGCTTACATTGTAGAAATTTCACCAACTGATACCATCTCAACAGCGTAAATGTATGCTTAGGGAAAAAATCAGCAGACGTTGCTGGCAAAATTACGTTGGAAACACTGCTGCCACAGCAATAAGCAACTTAGTGCAAAGTGTAAACATAGCCGTAGCTTAGAAGGGGGCGCAATAACTGGTTGGAAATTTTAAAGCGGCGCAAACCATGTAAAAGGTCAAGAACCACTGCCTTACATTATAGCAATACGCGTGTCTCAGTTGTAACAACAAGAACCGATATTTTATTGTGCCTTGTTAACATGCAGTGGCTACCATCACCATCACATGATGGAATGGGCCAAGTTCAATTTTCGCGCCTGCTCGTTGTAGAGGCAGGGAAACACTCGTACCTGTTTTGAGTTAGTACGAGAGTCGTCATACCGGAGCCACATTGCCCTGCAGGAACCGATAAGAAAATTTCTAACATTTGATGTTAAGCAAAACCTTAATTCCACTGGTAAACACAATCTCATTCACGTTTATACCCTGACTGACTTAAGAGAAATGGAGCATGCTTTTTCACGTGGATAAAGATGAAAGCAAGTGGAAGTATTTTTTTCTCGGCCAATATTGCAAGTTGAAAGAGTGACGGACTGTTTGTGAGACTTTATGACGGCACTTTTTCGAGCCAACTGTTTGTGCATATGGCCTACATGGTGAGGTTAAACGGTGTGGCCTGTCTATTAGCTCTTAACTCCACTTTGTACGCACATCAATGATATTCATAAGGTACGTCGATAAAATGTATTCAAGCATAATTCCAGCCTATCATTGATACAAGCGGTTCTTAAATATTTTGCTGACACAGTGAATCGCCGTGTTGTTAACAACGGTTTGGTTGTTGCAAAAAAAGATCATGAAAATTGCAGTCGGTGATATGTTAGGGGTTTCAAAGACTAGTCAGTTTGTAATGACAGCTTGAAAAGTGCTCCCAAGTTGCATATGATAGTTTGACGTAGTCAAAAAATGCTGTTGACGTGTATCAGATTAATGTTTTTAAGTTTAGTTTAAGGTAAAAAGAAGCAAGAAATGTTGAATGAAAACGATGTTGAAAAAGTCTTCATAGGAAAGTTTATAGCGGCAACTCATATTTCACAAATGGGGTCCTGGTAGTGGCTGTTACTGAGAGTGTTTTCCAGCTGAAATATCTGATTTTTGTTTTTGCTGATTCCCGCTCTCTAAACAGTGGATTAATTTCATCTTGCTTTGTGTTTTTGCCGATATCAAGCGTTACACGAAGAACGATGGCGGATGGAGTTTTTTGCAGAATATCACAAACTTTCAGAGGAAGTTTTTAGAAGAGAAGTTAGCCGTGCCTTTGTAAGGAATCGGTATTTTTTAAAGTTCCACTCACTAAATGTTTTTTTCGCAAAAAATGCCAAAATTCATTGCATAAAGAAACATTCGAAAAAGTCGGTGATGTGGTACGCGACTTACAACTTAAATCTAAAAATAAGCCTAGCTAAATGTAGAAAGAATTGCAAGATATTTTGAAATACACCATCCAAAAGGTACTGGCAAAATTGTCTTCTACCACTTTCTCTCTGCTTTCGCGCCACCACGTGTGCTTTCGCGCAAGTAGATAGTGAAAACATTTTCGCTTTTCATTCCGTCCTTGACGACGATGAAAACATTTGTCCTTTGAAACTAATTAAATCATGCGTTGTTGTTTCTTCTACTACTTTGCAAGACTTCCATGTTTCACTCCATCTTCTACTGGAAATAAAATTACTGCAGTGTTGCAGACAAATTACTGTACTTGCAAGCATTTATTAAAAGTAATGATGTGGCAAAACCCGGTGTCAAGTTGCACAAAGAATCGTTTGTCGATGAAAATTTTCCCACATTAATGTTGTTGCCTTGTTTAGTAGTAGCGCTCATGGGAAAGTTTCAATTTGCCCACTCTCATATATCATCGTTTGGTTATGGGTCCTGCCATTAATAAGGCCAAAGAAGCATCCAAACTGCTGTTATCTGTTGTTTGTTTTTTAAAACATTTTTATGCGCTTGCAGCTAACGTGTTGTTGAAGGTTTTTCAAAGTTTGGTTAGAGAAGAGTTTGTGCTTTTTGTAAATACCATTACGCGTGAAGAAATGCATTCTTCTGCCTCAAAATTTAAAAGTAATAATATTTGACAAATGTTAACGCACTCTTGCTCTTTTATTGCAGATCTGAGGGTTATAGAATGGCCCCTGGTTAGGAGCCCTTGGCATCCAATCACAGCCGCAGCGTTATACCTCTACTTCTGCTGGAATGCCAAAACGCTCACGGCCAAGATGCCAGTCTACCACCTACGGCCTTTTCTCGTTCTTTATAACGCATTCATGGTCTTACTATCTTGCTACATGACTTATGAAGTAAGGGTCGATATATAAAACCTCTGATGATTTGACAGCGATTAGATCATTTGTAAATCCGATGAAAATTTGTAGAAGATATATAGAAACGTTTTTTGTGAAAAATGGTAAAAATGTCGCGAAATGTTCATGAAATCTTGCGAGCAAGGAATTATTGGGTGAACTGTTCCTTGCAAAGTTCATTTATTTGTTTGAAAAACCACTCGCATCAAATACACTGAGAGNAAATTATATAGCGAGATTTGTCATCTATCTTCTTNTTTGTTCAGCTTAATTTCTACACGCGTCGGGCAAAACTTGAAAGTACTGTATATGCCAATACCACAATGCCGAAACCTGCTGCCTTGGGAAAAACGCTTGATTTTAAAGCGTGGAGTTTTGGATGATTTTACGCAAATAACTGCACCTTTAAATCAACAAACAGGCTTTAATTAAATTTTTCAGTTTTTCGTCACGGCTTATTTGTCCGGATACAATTTGCTGTGCCAACCCGTGGACTACAGTACGAAACCTCTGGCCATGAGGGTGAGTTCGAACTAGGAATGACTATGCCACATGTTACGTGCCATAAACTGAAAGGGGTGAGTTCGAACTAGGAATGACTAGTTCATGAGGGTGAGTTCGAACTAGGAATGACTATGCCACATGTTACGCGCCCTTTGCCAACAACGGCAGTGCATAGGAGAAAATTTTGAAATAATCCAACAACCTGATAAAGCAAATGTCACGCCCAACCACCTGGTTACGCTTGGCATGCAGACCCGTGAGCTGGAAATGGAACGTTTCTGCGCCCTCGTTAAGAGTTTGGCTGAACCGATAAGGCCTGACCAAAATCGTATCTTTTATTTCTTTCAAGCATGGCCTAATAGCACGGTAAGGAAAGCTTTGGCGGTTGCAGTAGTTTCACTACCGTTTAAATGCTCAATTCTGCTGTGCATTGTGGAGGGTTAAATTTCAGTGACGGCGACGATGCCTAAGTGATTTTCTCCTATTTCGCAATGTCAAACAAAGTGTCACGGTTCGAATGTTGCGCGTGACGTTTGCTCAATTCTGGTGGTGCTTAACTTTGTACGGGATGGAAAAACACTGATAGCTTATATTGAATTATGATAATTCGTAGGTTTTATGTCGTTTGAAACGATTTCAAAGCAATTGAAAAGTTATGGAAACAACGTGAAATTAATTCAGCAAGGTTGAAATCAAAACGATCTCGGCAATTGTTTCTTTATAAATACTTCTACCGCTAAACTGGTGTTGCGGCTACAATCAATCAAAAGCTATAGAATGCAGCCAAAACAACAAATCCTACTTTTTTGACTCCTGAGGAAAAATAGAGAAATGCTTGGTAAAAGCAAAAAGATTATTAACTTACTTTGAGTGGACACGTTTTTATTTGTCGTTGTGTTTCTAAATGAAAAATACTTTTCCAGAAAAAGTCTGTAACCCTTGGGGTAAACACTGATTAACCAAAAATCATTGCTGATTGAAATGGTATCAATGGAAAGGAATCCTACAGCAATGAATAAGATGCTATAAGTTTTACTGAATAGATATTTCGCCTACTGAGCAGGCATTCCAACAGCAGACTCCTTCAGCTCTTTGAAACACATTATAAACACGTGGTATACGATAACAAAACACTTCAAATCTGAGGTATCTATTACAACTTATTTCAATGTGATGCCAACTGAAGGCCTGAAAAAAGTACCGTTAGAATGGTGGTGAGCACTCGTCAGATACAAGCAAATGATTAGTGTCATAAAGTTCGAATATGCTGAACAGATGGCAAGAATTTGCTGGGTTTACTACTTCTCCAAGTACATCGAGCTGACAGAAACGGTGGCTTTCGCCGTCAGAAAGAAGTACAACCAAATATCATTTCTCCATGTCTACCACCACACAACTATGCTGTTTGTTTGGTGGAGTGCTGTGAAATACGCGGCCGGAGGACAAGGTTCGTTGTAGCACAAACTTAACAATATTGTGTTGTTAATTGAGGCTGCTGATAACAAAATGCCAATTAATTCTGCTACGTGCTAAGCATTCGAGTGAGACTGGTTCGCATGTTTGCAATTTCTAATCTTGTTTTGCTCTGTGGTCTGTCTACAACGTTTTGAAAATTCATAAACCTAACATTTCAACAAAGTTTCATGAAAATCATGTTTTTGTTATTTCGTAAAATTTTAAATTCTTACTTATTTTTGTTTTCCATGTAATTTTGAGAAATAAACTGAATAATTACAAAAAATTTTGAAATCTCTCCCTGCAGCAATTGTAAAATCATTTTCCGGCGATAAAGTAATACATCGTTATGCAGTCTCATCAGCAGTGGCCACAGTGATTCAACGCTTGCCATGTACGTGTATGAGGCAACCCGCCACGTGCTTAGGCGGTGCCAATCTCAGGGTGGTTCGCTTATTGAACGCTCGTGCCGTCGTTGCATGCAGCGAAGCATCATCATCACGTGAACGACGTCAGCAAAATATCGTCCGCAAACCCTCTGATGTACAGTTGCATTTAGCACGCGTCGCGGCTTCGCTAAACGCAGCAATAACGTCCACCTTGTATGGACCGAGTTGGATGATATTATCTCCAACCCGTCATTTGCAAAATGCAGTAGCCATGGAAATGCGCAACGTGAGATGACACGAAATGTTCAACAGAAAATGCAGCAATGTAAATATGTGGGAAGCTTTAAACACCGCTTTTTGAAACAATTCTACAGGAGCGTACCTTTGCGAATTCACTGTCAAATCTTGCAACGCAAGTACGAAATATTTACCGCTTGCGTCTGGTGAAAGTTTACGTTTGTTTTAAATTCTCTTCAGCTTTTTTATTCGGCGGTATCAACTCCTTCGTTCATGCTGTGATGTACACCTACTACGGTTTGAGCGCTTGCGGTCCACATATGTATAAATACCTATGGTGGAAGAAATACATCACCGTTCTTCAGCTTGTAAGTGACTTTGTTTACTCATGGGCACACTTTATTTCGTCGTTTGTATAGTGCGCGACTTGAGACATCGCCATGTTGGTAACGATGTATGCGCCGTTTATGGCACTGATTGGCATTCTACTTGACATATGATTTTACAAACAAAAAGTGGCCTGCTGTGGAGTATGTCTGGCCACAGTACTTCGTTACGCAGATTCATTTCTTTTCTCAGACCTAGTTATGGAAATGTAAGAAGTGCGCTTGATCTGAGTGTTAGCACTGCAAGCGCATGGGGTGTTATACTTGCAATCAGGTTTTGTGTTTTGTTCTTATCTTTGCTATGTATTTTCATTTTCCTTTTTCTTCTGTTGCAGAGTCAATTCGTTATCCTATTTTTCTACTGCATCCGAAGCATCGTAACAGGCTGCGAGTTTGCGAGCTGGCTTTGCAAGGCCATGATTTTGTACTCAATAACTCTGCTTGTCCTTTTTTGCAACTTCTTTCTACAAGCGTACGTCTTTCGCAATAGGAAAACTGAACTATCGCAAAAACCAAGAAAGAACAATAAAAAGGAATAGATTTGTGAAGGTAAAACCTCGCATCTCTCTCGCGATTCCCATCAGGGTAAGGGAACGGTAATACTTTTTACCAATCATAAATATTTCGTTTAAGGTTTTCTTCAGTCAGACATTGCTGTGTTCGAGAAAAATTTTGGTAAAAAATCTTATACTCTGTAACCACTATTCCCGAATTTTTTGTTTCTTGTCTTTAAACCTTTGCTAAAAACCTTACATCTTCAGAGATAATTGCTAACTGTTGCATAGACAAGACTAAAAAATGACATTTTCTTGCAGAGTTGCTCTTTACTGTTCTTAGCTCTTTTGAAACAAAGCAAGCATAGCGAAATCTACTCTACTAAGTTAAGAAAAAAGCAAACCAGGGCAACAATCGCGTAGTTGTGTTGCTAATATAGATAAGTCAGCAAAAATGCGTGTATCATTACCGCATTAGTGTCTTCAGAAAGTGTGTTCGAATCAGTTACCTAATTTTGTGCATGAAATAATTAAAATGTGCTAGTTTCGTCGCTAGAATGTTTTTTAAATTTTCTTTGTTTGTTATAATTTATCGCATGGTTTCACGTTATTCTTCAGTGATACTTACTACTTTTGTGTCCCTGCTTAAAATTCAATTCAATTTTGCTTAAGTCACTTCAAAAACGGTGGTTCTTTAGTAGTTTTTAAAGACATGCCGTCACACACAGTATTTTTTTAATCAAACTGCCTCATTCTGCCCGGGTCGAAGTAAGACGTCCACGATGGATGTAATTGAGCACTAGATTTATCAAAATCACGCCACCGTTTAAACTTTAAAGTGACTGTTGGCAATTTCAGCAATACCATGATTAAAAGATCCACGCTGGATTGGAAATACGTGTTAAACTCAATATACAGTTTGTCATCACGTGCTCGTCTGTCTGGTATGAAGTCTATTAGCTCGTGGTTGCGAAAGCGACAGCAACCGGTAGATCTAAGCAGTGCAAGGTGCGTCACTGGCGGACGTTTTTAAATCAGAAGTGCGTAAATTTCAACAGCTTTACTTCGTGTCTTTCAGTTCTATGTGCTTTGCACAGCTGTTTGTCGCCCAGTGCATGCATCCTTTCGGGATCTTCGAATCTCCTCGTGCAGTTTGCTGAGAATGAAATGTGTGAACAAAAATTGTTGGCGTTATTCCTCGGTCGAAAAAAGCCTGTCACACACATGAGCATGGTGACAGGTAACCGTGCGGTTTCCTTTTTGGTACGAAAGAAGTTTTCATACTCACGCATCTGGAAGCATCTTGTGTCTAATTTGTGGCCTGTATGTGCCAGTATGGATGACTTTTGCGTTATTATATACAATATTGCTTCGATTACGCACCATCGTAACAAAGGACACTCGGAATAATTGCTCTTGTGTTGCAAAACCTTTCGTGGTTTTCTCGGTTCTGAGGTGAACAACGCGTGCAGATCAGGAAGCTGAGAAGCTGGCCGATTCCTGTCTACCAATAGCGCGACAGTAATCTTGTAAACATAACGCCAAAGTTTCTGGTGAAAATCTGCTGATTGGTAGAAAATAAGTCGTTTGGTAGAAAACAAGTCGCAATAATTACTTTTTTCAAAGAAGGAAAGTTAAACCGTAAATTGCATGATCACGTGCTGATTGTCTCAGCTGTGTTTTCGTTTCCTTAGGTTAAGTTCAGCGCAAACATTCACGTTAGTTTTGGACTGAGAAAGGTTTTAAAGATAGGACAGAACAGGAGTCGAAACGCGAAAAAGTGCTAAAACGAGCATATGCTCTAGTGCGCGTTTGGATACTCTTCAACTTTGGAGTGAATGGTGTGCGGGTGACCTTCGGGTGAATGGTGTGTAGCTATAATAGTGTTAGCCGACAACCAGACACTTGCTCTGACAAGGTTTGTGCATAAAGAGCGCTTCCTTCGAACCTGTGGTGTAACACTTATTGATAAGGTTGATGGTGAATCAGTGTGTTGAAAGCTAATTTTCGTGATTTGCTTCAAAATGTTTTGGTGAAGATAATTTGCCTTCTAAAGTTTGCAGTTGTTCGAAACTGGGTATATCTTGCACTAAGATCCAAGAAAATCAGCATCCAGTCATTTAAACTTTTTCCCTTAGCCTGCGTATCCGACGTTCCACTCGATTGCGTAAAAGCAACCACTCTTTATTCATGACAGGTCGTAATTTTTCGCGGCCCGCGGGTGACATGGTAAGCGTCGAACATTTTCCCTGAAACATCAACTTGATGAAAGTGATGTTGTAATAAATTTTGTTTGATTTGCATAAAATTACCTATTGGTCTCACATCGACTGGTTGTTTATTTATTTTCATGTCTACTCGTTTGGTTGTTAGTTTCATTGTGCGATAGATATACGCAAGGCAAACCTCCCATGCAGGCTACTTTGCCAGACTAAGCTAAGCTAAATGGTCAGGTCGGCAAAATATGAACCGGGTTTTGTTTGCAACTTTGCACTGATGTTTTCTTTGCTAGCGTTGCTTATCAAAGCTGAACAGCAGAAGTTTGGCAAATAAACTTAACTACCATTTATGACAAAGCACGGTATACTGTATCTACTTTTTATCACAAAAAGTATGCTGAAGCTTTTACCTCAACTCAGCCCGATCCTGCCATTCGATATAAGGACTTTTTAACGGAGACTTTGACCGAAAACATTTGCATATATTTGGAAAAAGTAGGTTTTCACGCGTCTGTTTGTTGCCACACTCTTGTGTGTGATCATATGTCAAAGTCCAGTTTGCTGCTTTTACAGTACGTTGCTTGCGACGTGAAGACGCTCATCAACTGGCGGTTTTGCGAAAGTGAAACTTCAAATATTTTGCATAAATTTTGTGGAGATCCCTTTACAGTAAACGTTCTCCTTGTATGTAATGCATAATTTTCTTCACAGATTTTTTCAAGGTGATCTACGCGTCAGTTATTTTTACCACGCATTTTGTTAAAAACTTTATATTTGAGCGTCTTCAGACTTGCTTACATGCTCAAATTCAGCATTCTTTTTGGGAACAAAGACATTAATTCACACGCTTCTTGCATGAGACGTGTAATTATAATAGCTAATTGCCTGACGTTGCGAGCTGTTTGGAATTTCATGGTAATTCAAACAGATCTTCGCTGAAGCGGCGCGGTGCACTCGGGAGCGGCGCGGTGCACTCGGGAGCGGCGCGGTGCACTCGGGAGCGGCGCGGTGCACTCGGGAGCGGNGCGGTGCACTCGGGAGCGGCGCGGTGCACTCGGGAGCGGCGCGGTACATAGCCATTTATTTCGCAGTTAATTTTCGGCACGCAAATAACGACAACACTATATTGTGGGAATTTTTGCGGCATTTGTGACAC
>JGI24158J21664_10002975_pt1 | contig 21003 bp, 15 predicted proteins | sample Ectturendosymbi3_FD_21664 | JGI IMG/M metagenome (IMG submission 21664) | reverse complement strand
TATTATTTCATCAAAATTACCTGCAATAACAAATGTTATGCACAAATTACTATGGGTGTTGCAGACTATTCCAAACGACAATTAAAAACTATAAGGTTCCCAATTTGAAGAGCACCGATCTAAACCGCATCCAAGTGACTACGCTCTCTTGCTGCAACATACAAGTTAAACAGCGCTACTGCACTATGCTGGCTACTGCCACCGGTAATTGTGATGTAACAAACGTAACCTAAAATGAGAATAAGTATTATGTCGTCACGTGAACTGTTTATCTCGAGTCTTCGATGTACCTGCGCCGACGTCAGTGACTACGTCAGATTGTTGTTATGTGCCACATTGATTGATGGTTCCGTAGCGGTGCAGTGTTAAGTTTGACCAGTTTTATCACTCAAGCCTCTTTAAACCAAGCTTAGACTTGTTTCCTCGTAAATGTACGTATGCGAAAGTGATTGATTTACCCAATGTGGTCATGTGAAGCATTGGATTGCAAAGCGACGTCGCATCCCCCCCCCACCAAATCAGCCTGTGTCCGCTGCTGCCTAGAGCTTTAAATTGCCAAAAAAATGTGGTTGCAAACTCCGTTGATGTTGGCATGAATCGACGCGCTGCGTGAGTTTGAGCAACGAGCAACGATTTCTCGTTCGTGATTGACTAGAAACAGATTTCAGAGTTTAGCTCATCATTTACGGTTGACGCCCCCGATCTGCTCACCGACATCCAATTTGAAATAATTTAACTGCGTGTGATTCAGAACTGGAGAACAAATTTTGTTTCAGTGGGCTTAGACACATTTTATTAGCATCTCTTGCCAGCATTGCCGAAATTGACCATCCTTGCTGCAAAGGTTTTGTGCATGTTTGTAACTACCTGATTGTCTCTGTTTTCCCTGTATCGCTTACGAAATACGACACGGCTTAGATCTGGCACTGTTGACAAATCAAAATGGCCGGTATTTTTACAAAACGCATCTGGCAACCCTACTGATGAACATGTTATCGAACTACTCTCCATAAACTGAGTACCTACATGCAGATTTCCCAAATATGTGGCTTGTTCCTGAATGCGGTTTAAATGTTAATGACGTCGCTAGAGAAAGTCATATATCGGTAACGTTGGTTCAGCTAAAGTGATAAGCCATTTTTCTCAGAATATCAAAATTTCGAATTTCTCACCGTTGTAAAAGATCACGATATAAACACAAAGCGATACCAAAATACAAGGTAATAGCAAAAGCGCAGTAAAAAAAGAAATAGGAGTTACATAAAATCGTGGGGGGAAATGTTGATTCCATTGTCCTTATTCCTTACCCAGCTTGATAAGTTTCCAGCGAACACAAATACTTTTAACAGCGATGACTTTGTCAAAATCAATTTTGTTAGTGAATAGTCCACAACATTTATCAAATATTCCTTTAGCAGTGGACCTATGGAATCGTGTTTGGTGTTTGACAGATCTTTTTACACGATAATCCACTTGAATAAAACTGAAAGAAAAAATATTTATTTTGCATTTATCCATCAAAATCCTTTCAACGGTAAGTGCACTTCTTGTGGACTCTCGGAAACTACGAAAGCTAGGACCCTTTGTTAGTCAACAGGTTTCTCTTGGTATTCTGCCCAAAAGCATTGAAACACATTTATAAAACTTTATCAAACCGACAAGAACTCGCCTTAAAGCACAGCTGTGCTTTCTGCTGTTTGTCCACGTTACATTTCATGCTGACGTTGACGGCCTCCAACACAGCTGAACAATTTGTAAGCACATTGCGCAATTCGTCACACGGTTTAGCGTTTTCTGTAAGAACGGCCGTGGCTAATGAACATTTTAACACTCGGAAAGTTTCCTTGCACTTTCGAAGCACTCATTAGATTGTTGGCGTGATAAAGTAGAGCAGACCCTTACAAAGTTTTTTCAGCTTTGCACGTCTTGTAAAATCATCAGTGATTTCAAGGCTTTGCAAAATCGACGTTTTCAAGCAGCAGCTTCTTCACGCGCAAATAGCTAGTAAATGTTACATGAGCCAAAGCATGCTTCAAGAAGGTTTTGCCAAGTGCAACTGCATAGTATAAACCACCACAGTACAGACGAATAACTAATATCTTCTGTTCAACAGTTCAGCAACTGCAGCACTGTCTCTGGCTTGTTGTTTTTCGGCTCCGTCAGAACGAGTCGGGCACGCTCTTCTGCGCTGTGCCGAATAAAAACCTTCCACGCAAACAAATTCATCCATTCAGACTTCTCTTCAGGATTGACTGCGTACATGTAGTAAGTACGTTCGGGAAAAACAAGTCTGTCATGAAACGAAATAGCATTTAGGTTAAGTCTAGCACAGCTTCAATAGAACCTAGGATTTTTAGGCATAATGATATGATTGATGCTGCAGTGTGAACTGTTACGAGTTTATAAAGCAAGTATTGGTTGCCTAAAAGTACGATTGATCAGTCCTAGCTAAACAAAAAAGTGTGGTGGCTTTTTCATGAAAGGAAAAACTGGACACTACCCAACTTCTTTTCAAGCACGCTCATCGCTTTGCTCACTTTATCTGCATGAATCTAATTAGGTCCCACTAAACAAATACATTCTCTTCTGAAAAGCTGTGACCAGGGTTGCCAGGTTGCCCCTTTTGGGGCCAAATTTCTGAAATTTGGGCCCAATAGCACTTGCTGGTCCCAAAATTTTCGTTTGGCCCTTTGGCTCTTTTCCAGGATAGAATTGGGAATTTGGCCCTTGCAAAATTAGATCTGACCACCCTGGGTCCTGTCTGAGAAACCACATTTTTTGACTAATTGATTGCACATTTTCACCAAATTCCTAAATTTTGAAGGTTTGCGAATAAAAAATTTTGTTAGGATCCTTAGAGTTTCTGAGTTAATGTGAAAGTAAACTCATCAGAATACTTAGGCTGAGTGTTAGGTTACTTGGGGATTTTTTTTCGCTGAAAAGTTTCGGTCATTTTTTGCTGACATTTTGGTCACTGAAACATTTCGGTCATTTGTCTCACAGTTGTAGTAAAACTCGCCACAACAGTGTTTTTTAGCCTATATTTTCAAACATTCTGACCGAAATGACTTAATTTTTTTTCGGTCATTTCAAAAACGTTTCGGTCTATGACCGAGAACAATACAGGCAGTGAGAACTGTTACGTTACCTAACTTACTGTTAGTTAGTTGGTGCTGTTGCGGCCAGTGACCTAACTATATGGACAAGTACGTACGGACTTGAACCAGTGCTTTGTAATAGACTGCTCATTGAGCCATCCGGCTGGGCACAAACCGTTCGCATGTTCACACAGCGTTGTACGTAACACGTGACTCAATATTCATGCCGTTCGTTGAATGCGTTTTTCTACTCGCCTTTCTGTGCATGTATTTACGACCTCGCGGAACCTTACTTGCGCTCTTTTCGTCAGTAGTGCCGTGAGCGAGTTTCTCGTCTGACTGATCCATTGACTGTTTTCTGTGATATGTTTGCTTCTGTATCGTGATAAAGGACAAGTCGCTGTTTGTGTTATGGCCGATAGATGTTGCCGTTTTGTGTCATTAAAACCAGCGCAGAACTCGAGGCAATAATTTGTACAGTATCACCTCTCAAATCCCCTGTCTGCTTCGTGTCTCAAACAGCCGCCAGCCTGAGTAACGCTTTCATCATCGCATAGGATAGAGTGAATCAGATTCACAGTCCCTGCTTGTGTGTTACAGTGAGAGACAGGTCAACAAAATGGTGCTGTGACCAGGATGTGGAGGTCGTGCCGAGTTCAGGCCTTCACACAAAGAACGTGCGGTCGGTGTGGTTCGTTGTAAAAAGGAAGGGATGTTGTTATAATCTCTCCGGTGGTGTTGCGTCGATTGTGTGATTCACCACGAACGGGATGTGCGTGAAGAATAACACCATAATATATGTAGCGCGAGCAAGCAATAGTAAGAGAGATTGCGGCGCATGGCCTTTGTTGCTGCTTGCTGCCACGGTGCGAAGCTTTGCGCACATGCCGCTCGGGATTTCCGATCGCAACAGTGCGCATGTTTGTTGGTTTTGTTTAGATTGTTGTTGATCGCTTTAGCACTTATCGAGGTTGGTAAATTTTTCTCAGTTTATGGCCACACATGGAAATTAAGTTGTTCTGTTACGATCTTTCATCATGTACTTGTTTTGCTATTGAGCTACAATTGTGATTGAGGAACATTGCCATTTAATAAATTGCGAAGTATGGGTTCATATGACTTTGTAACTGCTGATAAATTTGGAAAAATGGTTAGCATTTCTTTGCCCCTTGTCTTAGAATTTGGTTCTTTTCTGGACTGGATTTAGCCCTTTGGCAAAAAGTAGATATGGCAACCCTGGCTGTGGCTTGCAGGGTTAACCGGGAAGTGACAACTGCGCATTTATCAAAATCACACAACTAATCTTAAACATTTCGATCCATCTGTTTCTAACTAAAATGGACAGCTTCCAAAGAGCATTCACCATAGTATGAACTTTAAACGTCGCCTAAGAATCGGTGTTTTTGAGCATTTAACTCTGAAATTGTAAGCTACTGAGGGGAAAAAACGAAGTGGGACCGAATATTGATTTAAGGTTAACATAAAACTGTTCGTGCATGTGAAAGGACAATCGTTTGGTTGACTAGAACAGAAGAATTTACATGGTTGAAATGAAAATTTACTTTTCCAGTATCTGCAAAAGAAAACAAAAATAAAACCTGCAGGCATTTTGGACTCGAAAATATTAATGCAAGCATTTACATGCGAAAACTTTATTTGCTTGATTGCGTCTCACGTAATCGCTTACCCGCTTTGGTTCGATTAGATTTTTTGCAAACAGTTGGTACTTTGACGATAATCAGTTTGTAGTTAGTGTATTCCTGCGAATACATGCCACTCACCCGAAGCAGTTCGGCTTGGCTTGACTGTCGCCTTGAACGACTGCTGTGCATTGGTGCAAATCCAAAGTGTGTAGAGCTTTTTCTTCCTGAACGTAAGATTTTCAAGAGCAAAATGCATATTTTATGGTTCTTGTAGGTTTACCCAGTGGTGTAGGAGGCGGGGGTGCAGGGGGTGCAAGTGCACCCCGAGAAGTTTTGATTTGTTGAAAATCTGGGAAAATCCCTAAAAATTTGGGCAAAATCCCTGAAAATCTGAAAATCCGGGCAAAAAAGACACCCAATGCTGTTTGACTTCATAAGATGGCGCCCAGCGTTTGCAGAAAAACAAATTAAGACCTTTTTTCGGAAGTCACACCAAAAAAATGTCTTCATGATCTTTGTGAGAGAAAATTTGTAGGAAAAAGTTGCACAAAAACTCTTCAGGCAAGTTTGGGGAAATTCTGGCAAAAATCCTTCCCACACCCAAATATTTGCTTGCTCCTACACCTATGGGTTTACCACAATGAAACTCAACCACAAATGAAACTCCACAAATGAAATTCAACTAAGCACTTTTGTGTCCTCTCATTTTAAACTACAATCAATTTGCAATGCAGTCTGCATCTGTATTCAAGTCTGCCTGATCAGTAACTACATGAATCAAACATTTATATCTGCAAGCTGCATGCAAGATATTGGCCTTCAGGACATTGATAGTTCTTTCCCAAAGCAGATAAACCAACATTTGATGTTTCTGTAGTAAAAAATATTAAAAGTAGGTGTTAAAGGCCTATGCAATGCCAAACAGTTGCAGGATCGTGAAAGCCACTTCAATGGCTCTTGAGGCAATTTTCGGTCATAAGTCGCCGACCGCAGCAGCGTACCGAGTTCGGAATGGGACAGTTCGGCGCCGCTGTTTCGGCGATGGACGTTTCGGCGGGTTCTACTAAATTCAAATAAAGTCACTGGTTTATCCTCATGACATCACACCACCAAAACTTTTCAAGTGCCAATTTATCTTTTTTTGAAAGGAGCACGAAAATGCGCATCTTATTAATAAAGGACAAAGGTTAAAAGCCTTCTAGTTGGAGCCCTCAGGCCTTTGCTAAAGGCCTAAGTAATACCAAACAGTTAAAGCTTCAAACACTTTCAATATCAGCATCCGAATGCTGAACAGGTTACAGCTGAAACTACGGTCTGAGCAATGATGAATATTTTTCTTGAAAAATTATTTTGAGTGAAAATATTAAAATAGAATCTCTTCAATCATCCCTAGTTCTCGAACAACTTTCAACATTTTCCCGCGGTTTGAACGCTAATCATATTAAAACACGCTTTTTGTTTCACCAGAACTTACCACTGGTTCGTCGAAATACTTCAGTTCGTAGCCCCTCAGGGTAAACCAGCGAATCTTCCAGTTCTGCCAAAGCAACATTTTACGACGGGCAGAACTAAATTAACAGCTTTTTGATAAAGCGGTCATTATAAAATATTAAACTTAAGTTACGGTTTTGCTAGAGTACTCAAGAAACAATCAAACAATTGCCACATGTCACAAATGTATGAATTGTACGCCTAACCCAGGACCGTAGCCACGGGGAGAGGGCATTCGGGGACAGCGCCCCCACAAATTTTTGCGCCGCCCCAAAAAATTTTGTTATACCCGGAAAAATTTGTTCTAAACATACAATAAAAAGAAAAGTATTGCTCCCTAAAAATGTATTTTGACCCCCAAAACCTTGAAACCTGGCTACGGGCTGGGCTAACCTACACGGCCAAGACAAAAACTACCATTTTGGCAGCAGTGCTTCAGCGAAACCTTGAGAGTTGCCCAAGATATTCACACTTACCTTCACGTTTCCACCGCGTTTTGTGAGAAAACCATTTCGATTGCAAAGACCAATGTCGTCCCATTTCAGCTGCAGGTCGTCGCACGATTTAATAGCATTCTGCAAAATCTTTGCTCGTTTCGTTTTTTCGACGGACGTGATGCAAGCCTGGACTAACTGGATGGCATCGAAGATCTGTTTCAAGTCCGCGTGATTGGATGGTGTGAAGACCGCGAGCATCTGGAAGTACGTCTAAGCTTTACTTACTAAAATTAAAACGCGCTCTCTGATCCGTATTTTGACACAGACAGCAAGAAACAGTCATAAGATCGGGTAGCAAACATTCGGGAGACTTTCAAAAGGTTTGAATTCGAAGTTCCTGACATTTAGAGCTATGCCGTCTACAGGAAAACAATAAGTTTTATGTGAGTTAAGCAAAATGTCGGAGTGATGTCAAAATCGAATACACCAAAATAACGTTTGCTAGCATAAAGGTTAGCGACAGGTAGATCGCGCATAGAAATTTGATGTTTGACTTCTTGAGACAAACCTAATCTCGAACAACTCGTTCAACAGTCATTAAACAATGCGATTAAATTTTGAAGCTTGACGAAAAGAAAGCCAACATCACCGCATAAAATAGTTAACAGTTAACAAATTTTTCTAAGTAGGTTTTAAGCTACAAAAACTGTGAAAAGACTTAAAGCGGTGCGACCAGAAGTTCAAAAGACTGGCCTACGTTCCTTGACAGAGAATATCTCACTGGTTTCATATTACCGCACTACCGGCAGTCCCGTCGCCATGGGGGGCTTTGGCGGGCTTAGCCCCTCCAAACAAAGCTCCAAGTCCCCCCAAATTGAAACGTGAAACACTATAGTTTTGGTTAATTTTTTCAAGCCCCCCCCCGCACAAACGTAAAGCCTCCCTATTGAAAACTTTCTGGTGACGGTTCTGACTGTCGGTACGATAAATCATCATGCCAACTAATAAGTGTTTATTGCCATTCTCAACCTAGATCTGACTTGTGATTAATTACCCTCAGAAGGACTTGTAACTTGCATATGTGATGAAACGGCTTGGCGAGCATCATATCTAGCATGGCGACTTCGTTCGTGGTGACGTCGCACATAGGTCCTTCAGCAGCCCATTTCTGCATAAAAACAATAACAAAATCATGAAACAAATCTCTGCCAGGTTAATTTAATCTATTTTCTACGTCTGCGATCCTAAGTTTGACTTCAGTTCGCAATTCCTATTTTATCTACTAAACTGTGAACTTTTGGGTATGATCCACAGCCCAGGATCATATTTCAATTACCTGTATTTTTTGTTTTTCTTTTTTATGCCAAAATGGGCCTGTGGGAGCATGCAAACTTTTTTCCTCAAACTTTGAGGAGGAAAAGGGCAAACTGTTGAGGGGTGCTTGACTGAACAATCCGTGCTTTTTCGATTTCCTAGTGGCATTGTGACTTTAGATTCAGTAAAAATTAATTTTTCCGCCAATCAACTCAATCAGTAGACTATTGAAGGCTTCATCAGACTGGACTGGTCGTCTGCTACGGGCTTACGTTGAATCACAGCGTTGTTTATTTTTAATTTTAGCTGTTGTTAGTGCGCTACACCAGGTTTATAGAAAATTATGTATTCTTAAAAGTGAGAAACGCAGGACACTTCGGATGACAGAACACTCCAACATCCCACCTGGAGGTTTGATTTCAACGTAGACATTTTCACAACTTCTGACGCTATTTTCTCTGCTCTTGCATGATTAGCGCTGTAAATTTCGTACACGTGGAAGGAATCTTTCTGCGCGAAGAAAAATCAAGCGATGAAGAATTGATCTAGGAAAGGAACACATCCCGTTTCTATGACAGAGCAAATCTTCCGGGAACGGAGCCTCGAGGGTTCTTGAGACTTGTCTCGAAACCTGGTTTGGTGGGTCTCGGTATGGATAGCGAAGAATGCAGGTGCGGTGCTTGTTTCAATTCCTTTCCTCGAGACTTGCCATGCTTTAACCAGACACAAACTTTTGCTTGGAACTTACTTGAAAAAGTTTCTTGGCACACAGGCGTAGCCAGGGGGGTGTCAAGGGGCCATGCCCCCCAAATTTTTTCGTGCTTTGAGAGGCGGTGTCCCAAAACAGATATTGTTGCTCGCTTAAAGTAAAAAGATTTGCTACCTCCAAAAAGAATTTTTGTCTGGCTACGCCACTGGCTTCAAACAATTTTTTTAATCTGAAGCTCTACCCTAACCCTGACGTTTATCCTCGGGCACTATCAAAAAAACGTTGGCCGAATTGAACAAAATTCATTGAATTTGAAGATCAAAAGTGGTGTGGAATTTTTTTTCGTCATTTGTGTAACTTGAAAGAAATCAACAAAGTTTTTGCGAGGGCCAAGTTGCACAAAGACAAATATGGAATAGTGTTCCGAAAAATCACTCAAATATGTCACTGAGGCAACAGAAATGGAGGTGAATACAAGCTTCTAGCTGACAAATTTTCAGGGCGCTTTTGGTGCCCTTACGAATCAGCTTACGAGTAAAATTCGAAGATCAATCGAAAAGTGAGCACGGATCAAAATGCAAAATAGTACCTATATAAAGCAATAGTGGGCAAACTGCGGCTCGTCGACATGTTTTGTGTAGCTCTTCCAGCTGAATAGCAATATCTCAAATTGACAGCGAGTTGTCGCCTCATATTTAATGTTTGTTTCATTTGTCAATGTCTTCACATGAATTCGTAAATTCGTAAGTTGCCAAGGAGTCTACGCGAATTGATGTAAGTCACTTTATGTGAAAATTGCTTTCTTTACCGAATTTGTATTGACACTACAAACCGATTTTGCGGCTCGCTGGTGTTGTTGGTTTTCTGCAAATGACTCTTCTAATGAACAATTTTGCCCACCCCTGGTATATGGATTCAAAACCAAAAACACTCAGTTGGCTTTCCCTTATCCATTTCTCATTTTTCACTTCGCTTCCACTTCCTCTACTCAGTACCCATGCAATCATCCCAATACATTCACATGTCGCGCTTTCTGCATGAACCGATGAGGTTATGCATGTGTTTGGATGAGCTGCTGAACATCCGGATGCAAATAAGTATTTCGCTGTTACTTGCCTAGATGGTTATTGTTCACGATTTGCGAAAAGGTTGAAACACGAGAAACCAATTCTAAACAGTAATTGCACAAGGCAACCTTATTTTACAGGTTGAATGCGCAGACAACATACCGCACATTGCTACTTGGTTTATTGTAAGGCACGCTTATTCTCTACACAAACCGTTTCTGCAAGGGTGTAAAAGCACAACGTGGCAGGCAGATTTCTCGAATACCATATACTTCGCTATTGGGTAACGGTGGATTGATTTCGGAAGTGCGTTTGAAGCAAAAAGGATACACCGTCTCGGGTTTTGCTAAAAAAAGTTCTAAAACCTCACGTTGAAAAAATCTCGGGTAGAGAAAAACTTCCCGAATTCTAGATCTTCATCACAGTAAACTTATCGAACATCATTATCTTCTAACATTGTGTATTCCACTTTTTCCCTCGAATGTTTGCTCTGCAATTGGGCGTCACTTAGTTATGAGGGGGTTAGGTATTTTGCAAAAACATTTCAATAGGGTGAGCACTTGTAATCCAATAACCAAGAGCACTTACAACTTTTTTAAACCCTCCTCAAACGAACTTGAAAAAGCGGGATTGGACAGCAAATGTCGTTGGTTTGCTCTTCGAACAACATGCCCAATCTTGCATCAAATTTGTTTTTCCATGCGCCAGAGTAAGTCTCAGCCAGATGAATACGTTTATTTTTATAAATTATGGTCGTCAGTGACTTCAATATATTTTAATTGCTTCTGTTCTGCTTGCTTACACACACCGCGGGTCGCGTGTTTGAGGCCCCTGCAGTATACAGAGAGCTTTTATTAATGCACAGCCGCCATAACTTATATTTTAAAATTAAATTGCATGTACACGGCCGCATACATTTTTACCGAAGGCTTCATGCGGCTGTACGGCCGCAGGTTGTGCACCCGCACATGGTGTGCGTCAGATCACTTCTGCTGTACAGTTATGGTTTTCACAAAACACAGGTTGTGACAAATGTAAGACTTGTAGCATTGTTACAACCATTTTTGGATAACTTGAAATTATTTATCAAATAAAAGAGGAGCCAAACCATTACGAAGGTTAAAAACATGATCGGTGATTCGTATTTATCTAAGTTTGAATATTCCTAAATGGTAGCAAGACCTTGGTGGGTTAGCAGATGCATTCAGGCATATAAAATTTTTCTTTGCTTTTCTATTTCAACACAATCTGATTCAACCCGGGACGTCGGGCGTGATCACGTGATTACCATCTGACGCCATTTGCTTCAGCGGCTTTTAGGACGAGAATAGCGCTGCGCTGGTCATATATTTTATACCCATTGTTTGAAGTTTAAATCATGGCAGCTGTGTTTAATTTAAACCGAGCGTGGTCCACACGCCGCACTACAATAGATTAGTTCGCAACTTTTACCATGCATGGTCAGATCACACTGCTAGTCACAAATAACCCGCAAGGATCAGCTTCACGTGCTTCCGCTGTCGCATATCCGCTAAATGTGGCGAATAAGCAAGCACACTTGCAACGTCATAATCTTGTTCTGGGTGGCTTGTTAGCAATATATTTAAATTAAGAAAACAGCGTATCGTTCCGACCATGTTACCAACTTGGGTGAAGCTGAGATTGTGACTGACGCGAGCTTGTTGCAGTTTCAAAGAGTTTTTGGCGAAAAGTGGACAACGGTACTTGATTAAGCAAGAAAAAAGCATGTTACGACTGAATTATGTACTAAAATTTCTACAGACTTTCTCAAAATTTAGGAAAGTGTGTTGCTGACGTTCTTGATCTTCTACACTTTTAGTTTAGCCCAAACAAACGGTAGTTGTTAAAACATTTGAACCAGAAAAATTTTAAATCGTGGAAAAAACAAAGACTTGCCTAAATGAAATTAATAGAATTACACCTGGTCAACCGCTGTTGGTACCCCTCACCGACAAACGTTACCCCATACATTTATGGGTGATGGTTAAGCTACGCACGCCGCAAGGAATGAATTTAAGATTACGCAAAAGTTAAGGTTGAAGCTGTTGTTGAAAGCGCGATCGAGAACCGTAATCCCGCACGACTGAATGGCCAATCGTGTCTCACTTGTGGAAATCCCAGTCCCAAAATGGTGGAAAGAACCGGTATGCAGATTCACAGGAACATAGTCTTCTTTGACCAGATGCGCTGCTCTGTTTTCGCCTGATCTTGCTCCCTACTATTATTTTTTAATCCAAATCTTTTGTCTGTTATTGAAAATAACGTAACACCACAAGGCAGAGGTCGGAAACTGGGTTAAATTGCACCAAATGGAATAAAATGTTGTCACAAGCTTTCCTCATTTAAATAAAACTTTTTCTGATATGCTTGTCCGGCTATTCATATTGGGTACAATATGTTTCGGTTCTTGCATAATTGTGGGCTAATTTCATTTTTCTTGAAATTATTTTTGGTTAATATTCAAACAAGTTTCCAGGCCCCTGCTATAAGGTAATGTTCGTCAGAAGAAAAGTTGAAACGCGTGAAAATTGTTACAAAAACAGAAGCACAAGTTAGTGCGGACCACAATTGTTTGGTTGGTGCATGGAAGACTACGGGATCAAAATTGATAGAACAGTGGAAATCTGAAGCTAAACATTGTTTTACATAGTCACACATAAATGTTGAGGGAATACCAATTAATTAGTGCAACTTTCTTGTGTTCGTATTAAACATAAATTGCTTCAAACCTCAAATGAACCAGTTATTCAAGGCAGTTTCCTATAAAAATTTCGAGAATGCTGTCAACTGTAACAATAGTATGAATTACATAAATAATCTTAATTAAATGCTTGCGACGGGCTTACCTTTTCAACAAACCGCAGACCTATCGACGACTCAGTCATTTTCCTAACGGCGTCATCAGTTGATGCAAGTTCCTCGTCGGGTTTTCCCAGATCAGAGGTAATGGCGTGCAACAAGTTGTCATGGATGTCCAGAACATCTGTTATGTTTCCGAACAAAGCTCTAACTTGGCCTTCGTCGATTTCATACTCGATTTTTTCAGCGCATATCTCCAAGTCGTCTTTGATCACCTGAAGGAAATGCAATCGACAATTTTAGTTACACGTGACCATTAAAAACATAAATTAAAGATAAAGGACAAAAACAAAAAAATACGTTTCAGACACTATCATGCTTCTTCACGGTGATTGTTGTGGATGCTTGTCCACTTACAATGCTTAGAAGCTTTCAGGTAACAGTATTGAAACAAAGCACCAGCCATACGCAGTTGAAAATTTTACGTTTTTGTAAAAAAAAACACGAGGATTCAAGAGGTTATTGCAGCAAGATAATATTGTAGATCATAATCACAAAGCCGTTCAGAAATTGGCTCAAATATGATGATGACAGCAAACTGCAACTGGTAGAAGTATGTTAACACCCACCAGATGTTTGTAAACACCCACCAGATGTTTGTAAAAACAAGTGAACATAGTAAGGAAGGTACAGGTCTCATAACAAACGGAAACAAGCGACCGTATGCACATAATAGCATTAGTAGACTTTGTATTTAATTATCCAGCCAGCTCCACATCGACCTTGTATAGTTTTCTGGATATACTTATTTGAACGTCGAAACTATTTTTACAAAGTAACTTTCAATGAATAAACTGTTCGTTCGTGCCTTCTATGGCGTTGCGCATTAAATCTACGTAGATAATCTTGCGAAGTCTGTGCTTTTCATTAACTTACCTAGCATGCTGTAACACAACATGTTAAGCGTAGTTAAAAGTAATTTTTGGTGTGCTGGAAACGACACGTTTATTGCTATTACACTTGCAACTACCACCATAAAACACGCTTTGTTTTTGCTATGAGACCACCAGTTGACCGAAATTGATGCCAGAATTCTGGATTCGGCTTCTGAAGAAGTTCAACAACTTGATAAAACCAAAGTGGACGCGGTTCTCGTTGATACCACTAGGAGGCGAGACAGACAAATTTTTCACACATTGCACAACTCTGAGTTCGGGAAAGACAGCAATAGTCAGACGTTCGTGTTGCAACTTACAACCACTTCTTGTTTATTTAAGAAAATGTCCGTAAATCCGCCACTGAAAACTTTAAATCTATTCTCTAATATTAGTTTCGTTACAAATAACATTTCGTAGGAAAATGTGCTTTTATAGACGACAACATAACAAAAGTTAAAAATTTTTATGTGGCAACAATCCGTTTCGTATTTGCTTATTTTATTTAACTCCATCTTCGAATATCAGTTACTTAAACTTTGACTGCGTCATACTTTTTAAACCTTTTCACGAAGCACTCGATGATCTATCCGTTTTCGATGCAGTATACCAGAAAAAAACACATTTTAGATTGACTCCTCTGCGTCGGTTGACACAGTAGTCTGACAGCATGAAATAAGAGTTTTATCATCGGAGGGTGCAGAGGACGCGAATGACCCAATTCCTGTGAATGACATTTTAAGTTGCGTTTACTTTCAGAATAAGCGTCAAATTTGATGTAATAGGGCTCTCGCCTATTTTAAGCTTTCAACGTAACGCCTGTTTTGTTTGACTGATTGCTGAATAGCACCATTGCAACTGATGACGTGAAGCACACATCACGTTTATTAAAGTACATAGGCAATCGCGAGCGTAGCAGGGACAACATCGATTTAAAGTCTTTTCGTAGAACAAATTCATGAGTGCCTACGTCTCTGTAACACCTTTACGAGTTCAGAAACATAAGATTGCACAGCTAAGCCTCGTAATTTGTGTTTTTTGTGAAAATAATGCACTTTCGCCTCAAACAAAACGCTTGGATCTCACCAGGGATACTGCAGTATTTTACCTGCATCAAGGTTGCGAGCTTATCGAGTGCTACGCGCTTGACTTTGAAAGGTAAGCACTTAAACTTTTCTGCTCACAGTCCTATGTACTTGAGAAAACCTGCTCAACAGTCGAGACATATGAATGAGGCACTCATAAAATAAGGCAATCAGTACCCACTTACATTTACGATGTAACGAAGCATTTTCAGATACTCTCTTTCGCTCCTGACGATCTCCTTAATGATGGAACATCGTATTTTGGTCTGTTTGCTGAAGGCCGCGAAACAAGCATCAGACGTTGTTTTGGAGGGCGATGCACCATTTGACATTCTCATTGAAAAAGATTCAGAAAGTTGTCTTTAATCTTTACACAATCAAGGTTCGGCACTTAATGCTTTATATTATTTCAAGTAAGCTAATGGCAGTTCATCGAAAACCACGACCTAGTGCACAGAGAAAATGCATGCATTCAAAATTGAACCACCTCAAAAATTATTGGAGACGAACGAAGACCACAGAAAAATTCCTGTATCTTTACTCTCTTATTCAAACTGCTTATGGTCTAAACGAGTGTACCTGAAACAGTTCAAATAAACCACAGCTCATGTCCCTTAAAACGCACGCAGTCACGCTCACTCACCATACTATGGTCACGTTCTGCAATTGAAAATCAGCTCATTTTCCCCTTTGACGCTCCAACGTGACCCGCGTCTACACACGTCATTCGTGACGAAACAGTAGTTTCGCTATTATCTAAGAAACATGACAATTCTTCTTGCATTGTCATACGAATATAAAATGTTAGTGATATTTCCTGCAAGCAATTCAACCACTGTAACAGCACCGTAATTGTATTTCACTGCAATGGTGGTACTGGGATAGCGAGCAAACAGCTAAGGCAGGGGTGTATAACCATTTGCTATTGCCGGCCGCATTACTTTTATTTGTATGAAGTACGGCCGGCAGTGCCTTCGAGTTATATTTATGAGAAACGTTTAATTAAAGAATAGGTTTTATCCTGTATATGCCATTTACTTGTGCCCAAAAGTATAATAAAATGTCAAACATTTTACCGAATCTATTAAGTTAATTATTTTGATAAATAAACAGTGGTTGCTGCTACTGAATGGTAGAATTGATTAGTTTTTGACTTGTGCTGACAAGTGGATTGTCTTGTCAGTTCTTATAAGTTTTTTTGAAGTGCTTGTAACTTATTTTGATTATATTTGTTTTGAATTTGTGTGATAGTGGTGTATATTATAGTCATTTCCACATATCATATTGGGTAATGCATTAAATAGATGATAGCCTTTTTTGTCAGACTTGTAAATGTGTGTGCTCAAAATGGAACTGTTTAAAAGGAACATCACCATCCAGATTGTTACACATCGTGTCGACTGATTTTCTTACCTTGCGTTTGTTTTGCTTTAATATACGCCAGCACGGCCGCCAAATCTTATATTTTAAATTACAAGTGAACGGCCGCAAATTTCATTATCGAAGGCCGCATGCGGCCGTACGGCCCCGGGTTGTGTACCGTTGAGCTAGGGCATCGAAGCAAAGGAAGAGCTACTAAAAGAATATACAAAAGAATATAACTGTTTGTCTCGCCACTCACGGACGCCGGAGCAGCGGTAGCAGGGGGGAAGAAATAGAGTTGAGGGCAATATAAACTTATAAAAAACATCGTTACCAATTATGCTTGTTTCTGTTTAGCAACAATGTTGACCTCAAAGACATTAATAGAAATTCTAGAAAACCCTTCAGAATTTTTGTCGGTGCGCGAATAGCTGCAATAAATTTGTTTCAGTGTGGTATTGATAAACCATGAAATTACCTATGATATTGTTATAAAAAGGCACTTCCGGCCCCCCGTTACCACCCTTTTGAAAGGTCAGGCGGAAATGCCCCAGCCATTTCCCGCTTGCCGGCGTCCCTGTTGCCACTTCTGAGGTTGCTTGTTATTTACAGTTTTATTACGTCACAATCCACCAGTCTACTTGACAAACGTTTTGTGTGACCGCTTGAAGTGAAGACCTGCCTCGCAGCACCTCTCGGTCTATGCTTTTGTTGTGATGATGCTAAAGTTGCGTTTAGTTTTCTTCGCTGTATCAAAAAGTTTCACTGCATTCAATATACAAAAAACTGCGTTTTTCGTAATCTTTTATTTTTCTAATTCTACTGAACACTTTGTAAATTTTCAGTAGTTTTATAGGCTAACGGTAATTCTATGACCAAGGCTTCTGCTGGCCAATTTATAAACCGTCTTTCGTTTTCTGGGGATTTACGATAACAAATTTTGCTGGCTTTTGTTTTTCGATTTTTCAAAGACGAACAAACCCACTTGCATTTTCTCGACTGAAGTCTACAAATGCAGACAACTGCTTGGGGATCTCTTCTTTTGAAAATCAAGCTTTCAGTGTGCAAGACATAAACAATCTTCTAGAAATAAACATTTTGTTTCTACATATCGATATCAGCAGACACAAAACAGGACTGCGCAGTGTTACAATACCCTAAACAAAAGATATTTATAATATGACTTTTTCATTTATTTACAGAGTACTCAATGAGAAGTTGAAAAGCAGATAGCCAGGTTCAATAAAAAGACATCTACTATTTTTCGTAGGAAGGCCTCAACATTTTTTTGACGTATGCCACTCAACATGCTTTATTTTAAATTCTCACACGCTGCCATTGGCAACCAGCAAAAGCGTTAATCGAGACGAGGGGAAGGTTTACCAGAAGAAGAAATTTAGAGATCTGACCAAGAGAAAACTTATGTTTCGTTCAACATGATTTGGAAGGCAAAATGCTGCCCAGTCGATTTAACTTTCTTACTGACTATTTCTCAGCAGTAAAAAAATTACTGTAGCCACTAGCATATGCTTCATCAAACGTTTTAGTTCTACCGGCTTAGCCCTAACTTTGAAGGTAACACCTGCCATTTTCATCACCACGTTGTCACTGTCTCGTGAAAATGCGTTTACCCATGAAGTGCACCCAATGAAAGTACAGTACAGCAGCTTAAAAACTTATCTTGGAGCAGAAGATCACCATTTATCTATACCATGAACCTGTAAAAACTTGCAACTTGTGCCTAAACCCTTCAATGAATTTGGAACAGACATACTCATTAGTGTGAAAATGGGAGCAAACGTTGAGTTAGCAGCACGTGTACTCTACTCGCGAGAGATGTGTTTAAAGTGTGACAAGCAACTGCAAAATCTTTGCCCTAATTTTGTGGTATGTCTGTGATAAATCAAAATTGCCAGTCTACGAAAAATGAGGATCAACCGAAATTTTATCATTTGTAAGAAAACCAGGTCCGCAACCAGGTATTCGTTTCGGGGTGCAAAATGATTGTAACTTGTTGTTGTACCTAACAAATAAACATATTTTTGAAAATTTTGGGTGTGTCAATTACCAGGTTGCTCCCCTGGTTGCCAGCCTGACGAAAATTGATGGAAATGTTTGTACCATGTTCGTATATGGATCATTTTTGTACAATTAAAAGACACGGGCTAAGTGGTACAGTTGCTTGAGCACGCGCCACCAAAGCTAGACTGGGTATGATTCCCGCTTGGGTCATACTCAAGACTTGAAAAACGGTGCTTGGAGCCTCGTGCTCGACGTTGATGGGTTAAATAAGTGCATAGAAACGGTTCACGCGCGGTGCTTTCATACACGTGACTTTAGCTATGCGCGGAAACGTGCACGCAAGAGAAGCGTACTAGGTGGCCTTGGTACTAATGAATGACGATTGCTGTTGCCCGGGCAACATCATCTCGCCGGAGTTCAACCGCTTGAGCTGTTGCAGGCTTTCAGCAAGGCGGTCTACTAGATAGCCATCATTGTGGGCAATGCTGCTGACTTTGATTACTGACATTTTATGGATGTGTTTCATTGAAACTTCACATGTTTTGCTGTAAGTTAATAGTAGGCCATTTGCCTGTTTGCTAACAACTGAGTGTTTACATGCAGGGTGCATGCATACACCAGAACCCATTTTAATAAGCTGTTACAGAGGAGTTAATATTTATTTAGGACAACCTGTTAATCCTGGATACGCGTGTCACAATTTGGAAACCACTGGTTTAGGTTGCAGGTTGGGTTTAAGACCATTTGAATGTTTAAATTACCCTAGGCTCACTTGGTTAATTCCCTGATTAGCTTTATAATGATAACTTGTTAATGCTACTGATATTTTCATAATGAAACTATTTTTATGATGGCCAAAATTGAAACTTTCATGTCTTTGATTTGAGGCAAAGCAAGTGATATGAGGAAGTATATGTGTAAGTATTAGGTATAATTTGCAGATACCCATCACATAATATGCATGAAGAGAAGTTAAGTCATGTAACATCCCTAAATAGTAAAATAGTTACTGCTCATGAGTGACCATCCATGACAAATCTAGACTTAGGTCTACGAAAGTAGCTGCGTGGCTCACGGCGCAAGCAAGCGTAGATGAGCGATGTAGACCACTCGTGACACTCCGAAAGTAGGACAGAAAAAGAGTATAAATGAAACCGAACAGAACAGAATAATTTTTTAAAAAACAAAGCAAAATTATGATTGTCACTCCCTGGGTTCTGAAAATTGGTGCTAATACGGCAACAAGTGTCGGGTATTTTGAAACAGTGCAGCTTGGTCGTTTACTCTAAGCCCAGTTTAGTAGCCTCCAATGCAAACTCATTATTTCACAACTTCCGATGTGCCTCCTAAACCCTTGACTGAGGGAAAAGATCGCAAAAGATCTAAACAAATTGACCTGTTAAAAATCAAGATCTGCTGCAACAGTGCGTTATAAGGTTTATTCAGTTTATGACACGATCTTTACTGCCAGAAGAATGAAAGCGCATTTTGCCAAACATACAGTAGAAATTGAGAGCTGCGAAACGTAACCTGGCAACGAAGCGCTGGAGAAAAATGATAAATATATTGAGCTCCCCTGTCGCTGTCGTGCGTGTATGATGTAATTAAAATAAAAAGTATCTCTCTCGAAAATGAAAAGTTTGTTAAAAACTCGCTTAAAACCGACCGTCATCTTGGAGTTTGCACTATTCCGTTTCTGCTTATTTGTCAAATATCTACCGAATGCCTTAGTTTTCTCAAAACGATATCTTACGTTTGTGGCCTCTACTGCTATGTGTGAAGACTTGTTCTCGGTTCTTAAAGAACGTTTTCACCAACCTCTGACTGACAATGACGCACTTTTACAAGGCTCAACATTTGCAGTTTACTTCTAAGCATGATTTAACAAATAAGCTGTGAGGTAAGGACCTGATCTTCGCGAAAATTTACTGCTATCACTAGAAAACTGCAGCTTTTTTGACGATTCGAACAAAACGTCACTTACAGTAAATCTTTTTAAATTGTTTATGTTTTTGAGAGAAACATTTCGTTCACATCACGCACATATTTCTTAACTACCTGATGTGACTGTTTCCCAACTGCAAGGATATAATTCCAGCAGACAACACCATTGGCTTTAGTTCTCTATACAAGAATTAGGAGAGAATTAAGTCAAGTCACTGTAGTTGCTGACCCACACTTAAATATTCTGTCGCCCAGACGTTTTTTTGGCGCCGACACTGAGGAGGGGGCGATAGTCGTTTTGCCATCAAAAGTCGTATCTGCCCCGGATTTGTGAAAGCACTTGTGGCCAAGGTTTTACCACATACCATCTTCAATCTCTCTATACTTTCAACTTTTGCCCGTTAAATCCACAACTTTCCCTACCCTCTCTGCCGTGAATTTTTTACTTTGCCGACAATTCACAAAAACGTTATTCTCACCCTTGTATTTTCTGTGGTATATGACTATTGTTACGTAAAAACTGCTGACCCCTTCAAGCCTTCAACGTAGAAATGCATACATGTTGAAAATGATGGTTGTTACTACAAGCTACGCACAATTTTGAGCTAAAAATGTAATGCCCTGTTAATTCCTTCTTGTTTCGGCGTCCCTGCGGCTGCAAGTTAACTCACTCTGAAGTTTAAGTGCAATGTCAGCACTTGATTTGCTTCAATTTAATTGAGGTCAACCAAAAATTTCGCAACTTAACATTGTATGTCTGAACTGAAATCGGGAAAGTTGTGCTGATCGCGAAACTGAGACATAAAAGTAAACTGTTTATTCCTAAGCGATTTAATGTTAAAACCTTCACACAAAACTATAGGCTTCGTTGTACAGAGGATCAAACTTGTCTAAATAGTTTAGACCAGCATGTCCAACCCACGGCCCGCGGGCCGCATGCGGCCCAGTTAAGGTTTTTGCTGTAGTAAAAGTATCCTACATACTGACAACCTGTCCTTTTTGATAATCTTAAATTTGACATTTTTGATGCAGGTGGTCCTCAGTGCCACTTTATCACGTCTGCCCCATTGCANTTA
>JGI24158J21664_10002974_pt1 | contig 21003 bp, 17 predicted proteins | sample Ectturendosymbi3_FD_21664 | JGI IMG/M metagenome (IMG submission 21664) | reverse complement strand
CCCCCCCCCTAAATTTACTGACTGGTTCTGAGTACGACGCAATATTTGCCCGTTTATCTTTTCTCAGTGACGAACTTCAGTCCATGCGTGCCTATTGGCAACCGCCACGGCAACGGTTTCACTGTAGCGCATACCGCGACCTTTGACCTCAAGCAAGGTTTCTTTTACAGGCATACACCAACACAACCAACTCGTGGCAAGGAGTCAGCTGGGACGTGAAGAGGGCAGAGTCTCCGTCGAACTCGTTCTTGCAAGTCACCACTCGCCAAAGCAACGTACGTCCCGATCACAACGCGTCCATAACCATCAGAAGCACGGAAGATGTGTCCAAGTTGAGAATCATGGTACGTTCGACCTGGCAAAAGAAGTATACATCTGACTTTTTGTGCGCAGCCTTCGAACGAACTGTGGATTAGTGTGGAATTGAAACTATTCAATGATGTTCGTTATCCTGGAAAGCGGTTGGTGTTATGTAATTTGATGGATTACAGGGGTTCTTCTCGCTGACATCCGCAAAAATTGTTAAATGTCCATGCTAGCAATTTATAATCCTATCACGTTTTCGTATATCTGTAGAAATGCTTTGCTCTTTAACTTCACACGTACAATACAAAAGCGAACTGCTTTGTTTACGAAACCGCAGATCTCTGAACTTTGATTGTTTTGCAGCTTCTGGCAAGAGGTGGCATCGTGAGAGACTTCAATTTTTCGCCGCCCCAACCCAGCTCTCGGAGTCACACCTTTGAGTTCCTAGTCACGTACAACATGATGCCCGGCGTGCAAGTGCTTGTTTCCTACATCAGGCCTGACGGAGAAATCGTGGCCGATTATCTGAAACTGACTGTCTCCACCGAACTTGAAAATCAGGTTTGCGCCGTTTTTAGCAAACATCAGCATGTGAGAAGTGTTTGGAAAAGAATTCTGACTATATTTGCTCTGATTCCTGCGCAGAATTCAGCGCATTGCATGTTTTCGTTGTAAGCCAACACCTGTGACGCTATTCACGGCATTTGCACGAGCACAATAAGCGGGGCATTTGCTTAAAATATCCTTCGCTTTTCTCAGGAGGTTTGCGGAACGGAGTACCTATTAGCTTTTGCTGTTGGCCTTGGTCGGTTGTTTTCATTTAAAATCCACTGGCTCCTATACCTTAGCACGTTTTTTGTCGAAAATCCTTCTGTATCGTCACATCTCTGCTTCAGATTACTGTTCAATCATCGGCGACGCGCGTTGATGCTGGGACTGCCGTCAGCATTCGCGTAAATACGTCATCAGCCGGTGCGTACGTGGGGGCGAGGGCAATTGATCAAAGCGTGCTTCTCCTAAAATCAGGAAGCGATATCACCAAAGAGCGGGTGAGTTGTTCAATAGATTGCTCTGTTGGCTTAATCGTGAAAATGCTGTGGATTTTGACCAAAAGCTTGAAAAATTGCCGTCATGGTTACCGGGCTTTCTTGACAAAAAGCAAGAGAAACGACAGCTGATAAGAGCGTTTTGTCTGTTTCTTGCCTGAAAAAGGATTCCTTTCGATAGATGGGAACGACATCTATTGACCTTTTTCAAACATTGAGATTGTCTATTTTGTTGCTCTTGGATTCTGTTCAAGAAAATAAGTTTTTTTCCCTCGGCTTTGCATTTGCAAGCAGGGTGTGTCATTTTTGTTGGCAGGTTATCAACGATATCAACGAGTATTCAAACGCGGACAACTTCAATTACGGCAACAGTTACTGGAGATGGTGGTGGTGGTATCCTGTCCCGTCAGGAGCGAGGGACGCATCAGAAGTGTTCTCGGTGAGTGATTGGCATGTGGCGAGTGCAGTTGAATGCGAAGTGTGTGCGTTTTTTAAACGGAGATGAAGCCAATACAGACAATGTGAGAAGCGCTTCTTCGTTGCGCAAGTTTTTTTTATAATTTTCTCCTAATCTTTGTGAATTCATTCGAAGAAACATACATTTTTGCTAAAAAGCTGATGTTGGTTCGGGTTCGATTACTTCATAACCGGATTTTGATTTTCATCTCATTGTGGCGACAATTTTCTAATGCCATCATATTTACCTCATTGCAGTACTTGCTGTTGTTTTGAATTTGCTAGAGATACCTTTTTTAAGTTGGTAGAACCGAGTGTGCCAATGCTTGGGGTAGATAGTTTTAAACTTTGATACAAGTTTAATACAAAAAATGCTTGGTTTGTTTTCAACACAGCATGAGATGCTTCGGAGAAATTAAGAACGTTTCTTCGTTTCATGATGCAATGCTTGTTCAATCTCAGATGTAACAGGCTGAGATAATCGCTTTTAATTTGCAGGAGGCTGGTATGGTAGTTCTGACTGACGCCCTTCTCCACAAAGCGAAGCCAGATAGTAAGTTGGCGGCTTATTTTTCATTAACTGCAAAATGACATAAGAGTGTGTTGAACGTTTGATTCGTTGTGATGCGATGGAATGGAAGAATTGGGAAAACAATTGTCGGAAACACAGCAATTGCGCGACGAGTTTTGGCTTGCTGCACTTCAGCAACACCTGTGCGGCATTGGCACAATGCACCTTGCGTACATGCTACTCACTGGTACCGAAGCACTATGACGACACAAAAGCGTCATTAGTATTCGCAATTGTTGACGCATTTCCTGTTGCAGGAGTGCGGAATAAATACATAGGGCTCTCGGATATTGATACGCTAGTACAGCTGGCGACATGTTGCAATGAAACAGTCTTTTGCAGGTGCTTGCAGTTGGTAGCATTTTTGAAAGTAGAACAATTATTGTGACAACGTGAAACCACGTCTGCTTTTCTGGTCACACCAGGGCTATTTCTCTATTGCTCGGAATTGACACGAAACTAGATTGTGAGCAAAACAAATGTCTGAACTTTGAGTTAACGCAGTTGATGAAATTCCCGAATGTTTTTGTGTGTGTTTGTTTTTAAACCTGCAAACGCGTGTTTGTCGTTATCGCAAAAATTCCACAATGCCACGTTCGCAACGAATTGGTTCTTTGAAACAGGGATGGATGGATAAAGTGACTTAAACAGCAACGATTCACTCAGTGACCGTTTTCAAGAAATAGGTTATGATAAATTTATGAAAGGTGGAAGATATAGTTCAATCGATTGATTAAATAAAAATTTTAATCAATATATATATTTTTCCTTATGACCACTGCCTGTGACAAAATGCCTTGTCTATCGCTATAATATGCGAGGTATTTGGTGGATTGAATTCGGGTTGGTCCGTTTACACTTTTTTTCGTTTCAGTACCAATCTATTATGCTGATCTTGCTTTTACGGATACGCGTGCTTTCGCGGGCAGAACACTTGGTGGGGTACCACCACCAGGAAGGCCCGCGACGCCGGTCAGGTCCTTCTTTCCAGAAACTTGGCTCTGGGCGGATAATACCACGGGGTGATTTAAGTTGCGATAAAACTTGATGCAGATATTTCGCAAATATGCCGCCGCATCTTTGTAACCGCATGAAGTGTCGCTGTGCTGTAACCGAACACGGCCAGAAGCAAGGCCTGCGGGTGGTGCACTTATATTTTTGCTGCTTCTTGAGGAAATTGCTGAATGACGAAGCAGGCGTTGAATCGGAAAAGAGAGAATGCTCTTGCTACGGCGCTCATGACTATGAACTCGGGCTGTTACTTTGACATCGTTCCTATGGGGTTGTTGAACAAAAAACTGAGGAAGACCATGTAATTTGGTTTCCGTTACAGTTCCGCTGATCGCTTATGAGGTCATGCGCCAATCGGTTGAAGCCCCTTCGTTTGCCGTACAATCCACTGACGGCACCTTTCGTAGAACGTCAACAAGCAGCAGCGCTTCTGCTCAACAAACCCGCTCGTTTTTCCCGGAAACGTGGCTGTGGGCCGAGAAAACGACCGGGTAATGTGCAGACGATGTAGCTGCACGTCTGTGTCACAGGGTGACTAACGCCAGGACTCCATCAGGTGTTGCATGCTGGTGCTTACTAGTGTATTTAACCTCTTTTTTCAAACAGGGTCCCGCCTTCGAACGTGTTGTAGACGCATCAGATCTTTTCCCGTTCACCGCTTTCTTCTATCGACTTACAGTACACAGCAAATCAGACATTGGGAGCAATATTGTCGTCCTGCCTCTGATCACCTGTTATGGCACCTAGGACAGGAGTTGGCAAACTCGCACTGCAGACCGGTTTCAGCCTGGAACGATTTCGCAGACCGGACCTCAACAGAATCATGAATGTTCGGCACATGCAAGTTTATTACCACTTTTAAGTCATGGCACTGAATCAGTGAGAGACCTAGGCTTGCTTTGCCGCAATAAGATCCTCCGCCCTGCAGGGATTGTGGTAGTCAATGGCACCCGCACTGTGTTCTTTATGTCAATAGTTCTAGTAACTTCAGGACCAGTTCTGCCTTGGTTCCGGAAGGCCCGGCAACAATTCTTTCACGGCCCGTTTTTTTACGACACCTACTTTAGGGTTTCCTTTCCTATGAATTTAGCACAGCCAGTTCGGTGGTACAGTTGGCTGATCAAGTCCCATCAAAGCTGGAAGGCTGGATTCGATTCCCAGTCGGGTCATGCCAAGGAAACAACCTCTGACTTAAGGTTAATGGTTAGGTGCAAGGGAAAAGCGCACACGCGGTGCTGCCTTTGACACGCCATCAATACAGTGACCCTCTGCGCAAGCAATAGAGATCTGCCGCAGGCCACTTGTGGCAATCAACAGGGAGTGCCAAGCGGGCGCAAAGAAACTGATCTGATGACTTGATCGCGGCATCCGCTTCCTAAAATTGCGTAGAAATCTGGTGTGATGTTGACATCGCGCTGTCTGGTTATTAATCCTTTGTTGATTCTGCAGCGACGTAACGACTACAAGGACAGGGAATCGCGGCTGATGTTGATTTATTCGACCGAGGAATCTCGCCAAAAACGCTTGAAAATGATTTTCAGATTAAATTTTTGCTTTGCATTGATTAGCGAACTCGAGATACTATTGCGCATCGGGCGTTTTCGAGCAGGATGTAGTGGTGTTTGCTTCAAGTCGGAAAAGTTTGTTTTGTGCTCTAAAGAAAAACTCTCGGATTCGCTGTCAGAAATAGTCATCAAAATGACTTGCCGCTGTCGTGACGATGATTACCCGCAAATACTGCATTACATTCATCATAGCTGTTATTTCCTGAGTCGCACCTACCTGCATATAAAGCCACCTAACATATGTGAAAGAAGGGAACTTCTTCCAGGTTGCAAGATCAATTAACACGTTGCTGGTCGTAAACATGTGACGTGGCAGAGGAAACGCCGCATCTGATGAAATAACTTGTCCTGACGGCAATGCATTAAAAACCGACGATGTCGTATAAGCGTAATGATTTGTGGAAAACATTTTATATTCATCCATCCGTTTCAGATAAAAGCTTTTGGTCTGAAGGTGCTTTATTGAAAAACACTTATCATGTATTTTCCTTTTCACCACAGCCTCAATAATCCTACCTTCAAGAAGGCAAAAAAATGTTTGTTGACGTAATTTTGTTTGGTGACCCTATTGTGGAAGCAACAAATTTATTGATAACAACAAGACAGTAATGAAATTGGTGACAGTCGAGTACCTTCGTTTCTAAATGTTTCTTCTGCCTGAAAAGTGACACCGATTTCATTTTGCAACACGTGTTTTTCGGAAACAGGACCTTGACCTTGCATGTCCATATCTTGTATAGGGCCTATGCCAATCGCCTTCATGCGCTTTTCCTACCGACTTGGCTCGGCACCAGCCAGTGGCCGAAGTATGCCCAAAATGATCCGGTCCAAAGTTTCAACTCACACGCGAAGCCATTTTCCGGAATCGTGGTTATGGGATTCAAGAGTTTCAGGGTAACGTGTCCTTGCATTCGTATTCATAGTAATCAGTCACAAACACACAATATCAGTCTTTCACATCACTGCAGAGGCTGGTCTTCATTCTTGTAACACAAACACTGCATTTACTTTTCACGGTATATATCTGATGTATAAGTACTAGTTTACATGAGATCGATATTAATTGTGAAACATAAAATGCAAGCTGGTGATGATTCTCATTCGCGTGGATATTCGCGAGCTTGAGGAGTGTGACTTCGTTGGCTTGGTTAAGGCGAAGCATAACGTTGATGTAAGCTAAATAAAACCGGTTGCTTTATTGATTTGCTGCTTAACATACTCGACCTTTGATAGGCTCTACATCAAAGTGCGATGTTTACTCATTGTTTATCAAGTAGTTGCTGGACATCGCCGTGATCGGTGTTACCACGCGCGAAGGTTATTGTAAATTCCCTATGACATTACGCCAAGCCAAACCATGTTTTCCTTTTCGTAATTCACGTTGTACAAAAGTCTACGTGTGTTTGGCGTTTGAGAGGCCAACATTCTCACGTCAGACTGGTTAAAGATGTCGGATCCGTAGTTTTTGTGCACTGTAAATCAACGTAATTTTCTCTGCACTTTAAGATTCCAATTTTTATCCTTGACATTACTCCCATCCTGGAGCGCACACCCTGGTAACGCCCTTGTTTCATGGCACCGCGGTTCACGTGTTCTCCGGCGGGCATCGACATTTTGGTCTTTTGACTTTGAACCTCGAAATAATTGAACTGAAGTTGTTTTTGTCATCAATGAAAAATATGCATTGTTGCCAGTGGGTTCGCGATCCAATTCTGGAAGCTTCAATGTTGTGCGTTTTTCATCGTTTGACTCTCACTGCAAAGCAAACAGTCACAGATAGGTGGTTTCAGCAACATGGCTTGTACTCACTACTTAACACAGGTTGATGTCTTCCATTCTTTTCAAGTTGGTTTCAAAAGAACTATCGCATGACTTCTGTATCAACTCAGAGTGCATATTTACTGGCAAACCTTTCTCGCCACTGTTCTTTCGCGGTTTCTTCCATGCACCGTCGTTTTAGGACGCTACAACTTTGGTTAAAACTTCCCTTGCAGCTGTTATTCATCAATTACATAGCGACTCCTCTGTCAGTTAATTATTCAGTAGTTACTATTTCGATGTCATTTTCCATCATGCACGGCATTGTACCGCCACAAAATAATCCTGTGTTTCTTTGCTCTTCAATTGTTGCCACCTCACAGTTAGCGTGGCGTTGATAGTGCGGAGCGCGGCCGACGGGATGTGCGCAAAAATTAACACCCATATATATGTGGCGCGAACAAGCAATCATCGAGTGATCTCTATTGTTGCTCACTGCCACAAGCTTTGCGCATGTTCCCCTCCGATCTCAACACAATAACACTGCTGCAGAAGGGAGTTAGATGTGATTTTTGAAGCTTCTTACTCGCTTTTGTTGGCGAAACACGTTGTTGTCCCTTGGATGTTAGCGATGGACGGGGATGGTTCGACTCGCGACATGTTACGTATCGATTGCTGATCAAACCAACCTGCACGAAACCCGTTCTTGATGCATTAATCGTGCACAGTGAACCCGCAATCTCATTCGCTGCACAGCGATTAGTTCTGACATTCCAACCCAACCAGTAGTAAGTGGTCGCCGTGGTGACTGCCAACTTTCTCAGCCACTAAGTCTCATTTCAATAGAAGAGCGCTGACGTTGTTTACGTTGTGACCGCAAACTTTGTTTGCTTGTTTTGCTGGCGTTTAAGCGAGGATGATACCGCGCTGTCCAGTCGCTCCGTACTGCGTTCAGCAAGCTCTCTTCCCAACTTACCAGGCACACCTCAGTATTTTCTGTCATTGATCGTCACAGCTATCAATCAATCAACCTTCCTAGCGAGTCTCAGCTTCTCTCACGACTCGCGTGATTTTATTCTTCTAGGATGTGTGGTTAAGGTGAAAAAATGATCAGCATTTCAAAAGGTGGAAACGTTTAAATTCATAACCTGTTTACTATTTTCGCTTGCGCCATCGAATCTATACGGACAGCCAAAGATAACCTTTTTCTCTCTTGCATCGTCTCCATCTTCGGCAACGTGCATGATCATGCTGGGTTGCTACAGCAAACGCTGGTTGGAAAACACCGAATGAAGTTATTCAATCCACAACACTGCTACTGTACCAAGCCACTGAAGATTTGGAAAGACTTCCTTTATTTATTTTTGTATGCAAAACACTGTTTATTCCCTAAAAATGTAGTTAAATCTGCATCGTTGTGTTCCTGATCGAGAGCATGATATTTAATCAACGTATTTTCTCTGCGCTCCGTTGACGTTGACGTCTGCGCGATTAATTTCGTTTGATGACGTCACCTGTCCTTTACAGTCCCATTCCATCCAAGGTTTATGATGTACGATGACGTAGCCGCAGACATGATGGAAATGTCAATGCCTGTTTCTATGGATCTCTCACTCGCACCCTCCTCAGTAGAGCGTCCGAACACCCCACCCACTGTTCGAAGCCATTTTCCAGAGTCCTGGTTGTGGGACGCGAAAGTTGCTGGGTAAGATGTCATTTTCAGTTAAACCACTCCAACGACACAGCACGACTTCTAACAATCTTCAACATTCTCTTGTTTTCTGCCGCGCATATGGTCACGTGGCTTATGTGCAGTAATGCTTTTTTGTTTAAAGAAGTCTTCAAACAGCTTGCGATGGCTGTTCATATCACTCTGGTCATCATTGTCCATGAAAATATAACATGTTCACCGCGTTTGTGAAATCATTTGGTTCGAGAATACACGTGAGGTTTCCGTCGTGGAAAACTGTCATCACAAACTGGCAGCTGCCACTTTTTCGTCCAAGTCAAGTTTTACAATCGTTCCTCACCCTCTGAAATCAGATGATTCATCCCAAACATCCACCTCATTATGTGCGAACTAGCGGAGACTGAGTATACTCCTTAAAATCGCACAATCAGTACAATTTCCTTCACTCTTATGCATTTCACTTTTAACTGTTTTGCTCCTTCATATGTTTGTCTTGAGTCCCGCTCCTGTGCGGCCGAAGAGCGCATTTCAAACACCGAACTCTTCACACGATGACGGTTATATTTCCCGCTGTCAATCGCCGAAGGGCGGGAACATGAAAACTCTATGCGCTTCACATGCGAACGCACATTGGCGATCCATTGTTTGCAGCCATTCATCAGAGTCTTGTTGGTTGTCGCGTGGAAGCTCTCTCTTTTTCTTGTGCGTGTGGTGCTGTGCACCAAGCAATGACTTTTGCTGTCTCTGCTGGAACTCACATCGCTTTTGCTTCGAAAATCGCTGACACGATGCGTGATAGGTGTCGGCGGCAAGAGCATCTACGTCATGCATTCGATACCAAGTGGGCGTTTTCAACCACGTGAGAAACATTGTGGTTAAGCATCAGCCCTTACGTGCGAAATCGTCATCCCCCGTTTTAGAAGACTACCTACCTTGCACAGTGTAAGTGCAGAGCAATGCAGTTACAAAATTCTGACAACATCTCTCCAAGGCCGAAAAAGTGCTGTTGCTTCGTAAGAAAGCATACTTTTTTAGACGCTCTTGTCCCGAAGTCTGCCCTGCCAACTATTATCACCATGTTTTCTGTGCAGACGTTTAGACTCTGAGATGGTAGTTTATATTTTTTCTATTGTACTGGTTGCAAGCACTTGTTTGGCGTGGATTGCTTCGTGTGCTTGGCAAGTACCGGTAATGGTGTCTTACGTCTGTGGACGTATTCGACGTTGCAATTCGAGCCGACCGAGATGTTTCATGAACGAGTAAAATACCAAAAAAGTGCCAATGCCTTGTTCGTGCTACGATCAATCAGTAGTTCACTGCCATGAATCAGCGATACGGAGAATCATCAAGCCAACTTCCACATTTAGTCAGAACCTAATCGTGCGCTCAAGCAAACCTTGAAGTCTTGCTTCAAGACCATTAAATAGACTTCAACTGAACAGAGCATAGTGGTATGGATTTAATACCACAGATAGGTCAAAACAGACATGACGAAGTAACAACAGGAAGCAAACCTTACCATGCGACTGGAGTAATGGATAAGAAAGCGATTTACATTTAATGGACTATGTTAATGTTAAATTAAATTCTTTATATGCGCGTGCATAGAAAATATATAATCTTTTCTAAAAACTTTTATTGCGGTTTGAACCAACCATTAGACTTATCGCAACTTCACAGCGCATTCTTGAGGCAGTGACTGATAACGTAGCACGCGGTGTCTTACGAGAGACTTCGTACTCTGATTTTCAAAAACAACTGAGGAGCCGTGAATGTCGACATGACTCCTACTCTGTACGTCGCCTTGGTATCTCAAAGTCATCTGCGAGTGATTGTTTCTAAAATGAGCGGTGACGTTGTGTAGTCTTTGATTTAACAACCTATTTGTAGATCGAATTCTGATTTTGCTGCTCCAAAATCTGTTGTTATTATCGCTCTAAAACCTGCTAGAACTGAAACGCCCCTTTTCACATACACTTGGTCAGTGCATGGAAATGCTGTAAACTCTATTGTTCCTTAGAAACTTATTTGAAGCAACCCACCAGTTACTGTTTTGGAATAATATGTGTGATCTTTCTCATACTTGCCGGGCTCAGAATGTCGTCATATTTGCTTCCTTTAGTAGTGGAAGCGCACCTCAACCAAGCTTTTCAGAGAGGGACCTCGAACGTGTGAGTCTAAACTAGTCCATCTGCGCGTAATCAGCAAGAAACAAATAGTATGTAGTATGTTTAGCGTGATTTAATTGTCGAAAATGGCCTTTATAACCTGCAAAACCTGGTTACGGTCCATCTTTTATGGTAAATTCATTCCATTGTTTTTTGGGGTTTAGTTTATCAGGTTCCTCTTTGGTTCTGTTGTGAAACTATGTTGTTTTATTATCGGCTTGCATACGCCAAACAATTTCACAACTCCAAAATATATTAGCGTTGTTTGCAATGTTTAAGTTGTATCCAAAAATGAGAACAGTTATTACTTCAGGTAATCTGTCAAAAGGGTTTTCCAAAAGACGCATTGACAACTTGGAAATCCCACATTTCATTAGCGTGTTGCAGCAGAATTTCGTTTCTGCCCTCTACTGCACATTGATTGGTTCAAATCGCGCAATAACACATTGTCTGGTTTATTCGATCTTTCTACAGTCTGCGTTCACAATAAACAGTTGCATTTCTAGGCAGGTCGAGGTCTATTCGTGCTAATGCGGTTTTCTGAACAAAATGAACATAGAATTAACGTATGACAAGCAAGGCATGAATAATTCAACGGAAAAACAACTTAACGTTTACTTTACTGGCAGAAACGATGCGACTTGCTAATGCTACTACACTACTTCATGTGCACTTTAACAGCATACAACACTAACGTCTCTTACGCAGTCACTAAGCAAATTATTATTATTATTATGAGGGGGGAATGGCACTGTATGACTGCGAAGTCTTGTAGTGCCAGGGCAGGAGTAAAGAGAATGTACATGCGTATGCCTGACTCTCGCACTAAGCAAAAGAAAGACGAAATGCCACCGAGGGTCCTACTACACACTCTGGTATGCACCTCCAAGCGGTCACGCAACAATCAAAGAAAGCAACAATTGACCAACGCATCGCCGCAAGACAGATTTGCTGCTGCCTGCTACAAGCGAAATCCCACATTCCATTAGCGTGGAAGGAGCACCGCATAACAATGAATATATCATCCAATAGGATTTGTTTCAGCGCAGATTTGAATTTCAAGTCTGGAAACAAAGAGAATTCAATTTATTTTTCGCCTAATTTCGTAAACACATTGAAATTAACGTGACAGATGCCTTGCCCACAGAAAGGCGTGATTGTATAGCAGTGAAGGCTGTCTTCAAATTAACCGCAAAGGCGTGAAAAAAGATTTTTTTTACTGTGGAGTTGCGAAGTTTTGCCGTTGCCATTAGCACAAGATCATTTTCTCATAAAAGTGTGAATTGTAGAAGTTAAAATTCCACGAATAAACCGTGGCACTAAGAACACGTATGGCGGTAGAATACCTCAATTCGACTAATACACATTAAATAGATTTTGAACTGCATTATTTTTCTGCAGAAAGAGTGATTGGCTGCACTTTTATTGACGAACGAAATAATGCGTGCTTTATTGAAGTTTGACGTCGACTGGCTTTTGCTTTTTGGTTTTGAGAGAAGAAAGACAGGCAACACTTTGTCTTTTCAATGTTTTCGATGGTCAAGTCAGAAAAATTTCGAGCCTGTTCCTCCTGTTTTGGAGCACTTGCTTTCACCATTTGCCTGCATGTACGGACATGAAAGCCGAGGTAGAGCTTGTTGAATATTTGCAGCGTTTTACTTTCGTCGTTTTCATGAGCCAATCATGATTGGTGGATCCTCCATTGCAATGTCAGTTGACTCTGGCTGCTCATCGACCCGAGTTCTAAAAACCACTCCGCGTTCTCATTTTCCAGAAACCTGGCTCTGGGATCAGTCTTTTACAGGATATAACCGACGAATAATCTTACATTCACCGCCCAAGCTCTGGGCAATCATAGACAACTTTTCATCGTTTGTTGTTGCGTGACTGGCTGCATCTATGATACGCTGTCTAGAATCGGTTAACCTACTGGCGTGATAGTGGTCGTTATGTGCAAGTAGTGCTTTTTGCTACGTTTTAACTATCTCATCCATACGTTATGCATGCCTTCAGCAACAACGCCTCCGTGCGTTTCATCTTCGCTGCGTCATCACGCAGACGCATTACGTAGGTGGTTGTGCGCAGCACTGGGTCGAATTACCGTCTTTACCAGGCACAACCAATATCTGATGTTTTGCAAAAAAATGTCGACTTAGTTCGAGCTTGAATTTTTCGTGGTCGTGTTGGAAAAGCTGCCGTTGACAAGTTGTACACAAACAACGTGAAGGGCCGGCAATCTCCTCCCCATCTGTGCAGGCTTGCAAGACGTGTATGTGGGGCCAGTGATGTCAAAACTGTTGAAGTGAGATGCAGCTTTGCACCTTGTAGTTTACTAATTTAATTGAAGCAAGCTCTGTGCACAGCACGGACCACGCGTTGCTTTCAGACGTGATTCTCACTACCGCTGTGTGGTTGATGCTGAAATAATCCATCATTCCAATATGGCATCGAACCTGAGTGCGCGGTGTTTGCAAAACGCTTTTGCAAAACACAGCGAACAGCTTGCACTGATCAGTGTCTTGGCATCCGGCGGCCATGTTCGAAAAACAGACTGCAAGTATTTGCTGCGAGTGCGATCATTGTTTTTCAACACATCCTCCGCAATTCCTGAATACCCGTTTATAGGTAAAGAAATAAGAGTACAAATCTTGCTTCGCAAGGTAAGAAGATTGTCGCCAGTTACCATCGATCAGCATGTTGCAAAGAGTGACATGTGAAGTCTGGACTTCTACGCACCTGCGTGTACGAGAACGTACATGCGCACCAAAAAAAACAAGTTTAGGACTTTTCGGGAATGGATTGAAGTTCTATCTCTGATTATTTTCATACCTCCCCCACCCAGTAAGAGATTGCCTAACATACCCGGATAATGGTTACCAAACCTTTGCTTGTTTGCTTCTTCCATAGCTTACTACCATGGGCCGATAATGTTCGCTATGGCTGAGAGTGCGAGCTTCGACAGCGATTCTTCGGCCGTGTCGGTAAGACGTAAAACTCCTGCCGCCACTGCCACTCCGCGTTCGTACTTCCCGGAAACTTGGTTGTGGGACAACACTTTGACTGGGTATCTACGCAAATTGTCTTGCACTGCATGCTACAAAAAGCACGGTTTCGAGCATGAATAACACCCATCATTGGATCCTGGATTTTACTTCGCGGAGGGCTCCCGTCGCAGCTTTTGTAGTGTTGGTTTTAAGCATGATTAATATTGGGACAGCTTTGCAACAGTCGGTGAGCTTTTTTTGGCGTTAGCTGCAACTTTGCGTTCAGCATAAGTGGAGACGTTTTGCACGCATATGACGTTCCCAGCAAGACAATTGTGGTCGACATGGTGACAATATTGTGTTTGTTACAAAAAGGTAGTTCTGCAATTTCGCGCACGTTCTATTCGACCTGTTTTTGTCATGATCGGGTTGGACGGAGTTCCAACATTAAACCCCTCGAGGTTGTTTAAACATTAGTTTCTACTACAATGACGCATGAATCAGACAATTTCCTATCATAGATGACTTCACATGATCTGTCATATTTAATATGATAGTTCACACTATTTCATGCGAGAGATGACATCCCTTACTACGCTACGCTCCAGTCGTTGTGAGCGTCTTCTCAGACCGGAGCCGGGCGATCGCTTTGATTGCACTACTCTCCAGTTTCTCCTTTGGTGTAACATGGGACACCATTATGCTGATCGCTGTAAAAGTCTCAAATCGCTGAAAACTATTTCACACTGTTTTAAGTTTTTGTTTTGTTGTCGTTTTCTTTGAAAGTTGGATGTGACGAAATCATGATTAGCACCAAAAATTCACAGTTAGGACTTGAATCTCCTCAATTCTCTATGTTGCTAAAATTTTTACTTATTTCGAGTCAAAAGCACGAATTGCCGGGATTCAACGAATGTGAACCTGCACGTGCCTGCAGACACCAAGTTTTAAATCGGTTTGAGAGTCTTTATCAACGACCGCAGCGAATTTTTTCCGTAATAACGATTCTCGATTTTCTACCTATTTGCATCTTTTTTCTCCTCCTTTATCGCGAATATTTGTCCAGCCATCCGATATGCTTTTGGACCTGAGCGTTTGCCGTTACAGACCACCCATCATAATAATATAGTTGTAGCAATGGTATTCAGCGGCTCACATAAACCTCTGCTGTAAACGTTCGCAGCAGAATCAACTACAAAGCTCCTCTTCCCTGATTGGGTGCCTGATGTGGGTTTCTCTTCCCTGATTGGGTCCCTCTTCCCTTATTGGGTCCGTCGTAGGATTGCAAAGGAACGAATCACCAATAATGTCCTATTAGCATGCTCGCAGAATGTCGTAGTTGGTAATTACAGTTACCAATGTGAAACAACATTTGCTTATACCCTGTGAAGTCAGCTGAACACCCATAATTAAAGCTCGTGTCTTTAATTGCTCCCAACAGATGGCTTCATCCCTTTAGCGGGCGCTGTGCCTGAGGATTCCGTGCTGGTGAAAAAAGAGACACCCGCATCTAGTCTTCCTGCTTCCACAAATGTGCGAACCTACTTTCCCGAGACCTGGTTTTGGGCTGACACCACGGCGGGGTAACTTGGAAATTAATGGGACAGTTAATTTTGGCATGGAAGCATGTTGCACGCTGTAAGATGCTGTTTATTAATGTTAGGAGCTATGCCCTGGGTCCTCATCTGAACACACACTGATACATAAGACAGGTGGTTTCAAGAAAACGTTTGTTTACCATATCTTCCCCCAGGGGCTATTTTTTAATGATTTATTTAAAAGAAAGTCCGCGTATTTTATCTTATGAAATCATTGAAACAACCACCATTGTTCGCTTAATTTGCGCCTGATGTTTTTGATCTTCGCAGAGATTTTCTCCTTTGTCGCATCACTGTAATTGCAAGATTTTATTCCTTGGTAAAACCATTGTTTTCCAAATCTCGAGCAGCATGAAGGAAATGCAGTAAGATTTTCTGCGGTAAACGGGAATAGAACTAAATTTCCAAAAGCCCCCGCATGTATTTTGCCCGCTTCACTCCAAGCATTAGACACTTGACTCGTGAACTCCCATTCTCGACTGCAGACGATTATCATCCAGAAGTGATGTTTGATTCCGCGGCAAGTGATTCGTTTTTTGCCGGCGATGACGGCGGTGCCGGAACAAGCATCTTGCAATCAGCACCCCCGACCCCGACCCCCCGAACGTACTTCCCTGAGACCTGGCATTGGGACGGCTTATTAACAGGGTATATGTCCTTGTACACCTCAGCATGAAGTTGGCGCATGCCACATTCTTTTATCATCTTTTGGCGCTTCACACTTAGCTTAATTCCTGTTTTTTCCTTGTTAATTCCCGTGTTGATCTGTTTTAATTTAATTTTGGGTGACGACAATTGGCAGCTAGCCTAAGCCCGAAGTTTACTTATGGCCTGGCTGTTAAGGTGAACCCTCTTGCCCATGGAGCGCTAAGGTGATTCACTTAATGGCCGTGGGTCAAACACCCAACCTTTCAATTGTGAGGCGAACAGTTTAACATGAGCTATTTGCCAGTAACAGCGGCCTGAAAAATTTTTCTGACAAGAAATGTGGAAGTTTAGCAGTTTCGCAGACTCGTAATCCTCTTTAATGTTTCAGAACGATATTTTGATCATTTGAATGACCTGTAAGCAATTCGACTACTTGCAGTCACTTAGCGCTCCACTTTTCTACCGTCGTGTTGACATTCTGCGTGCAGTACCTGTCCCTCGCTCCAACTCTTTACGCTGTGCTGGAACGAAGCGGCCGTTCTGCTCAACTTAATTGGACTCTAATTGCAGGAAACGATGTAAAAGTTGGATATATTTACCTTCGCCTTTACTCTGGCGCAATCTAGGCCGGTGTTCTAGCAGTTGGAGGAAGTCTCGAATATTATAAGTTTTTCGCATCTGCTTGTCAAAATGGTCACACTGTTGAGGTCATTACGTTTGCATGAAACAATTCTGCATGCCCTATTTCCAATAAGCACGCTCTTGCATGCATTTTGTTCGATTGCGTGCGTACTTTCATTTGGCGCATTTTAGCAACAGCATGAAACCCAGCCGCTGATCTCTCCGTTTATTACACGCTTGTCGTTTTGGCCCAAACGTTTCCATGTTTGAGACAGTGCTGTAAGTTTTGAAATCTATTTGTATGGATGAAAGTGTGCCTGCTCAAGTTTGTTACAACGATTCTTTGTTGTGTTGGAACTGCTCGCTTGTTCGTCCGGGTGATTGCAAATATATAGAACTGATACACATTTTTTCGCTGTCGCGCGTTGTCGTGATTACATCACGGCAACAACCACTAAACACGTATTCTTCACCGACGCAGACCTGATGGATCGGCAACCTTCTCAACAACTGCACCCGACACAATCACGTCATGGGTGTGGAGCGTCTTCTCTGTTTCGGATCAATACGGTCTTGGGCTCACTGACACTTTCAAGGTGAGTTTTCGCGTTGTTTTTTCAGTTCATTTATATATGTCATGTAATGAACGTTTGTGCTTGTTTGTAATATGTTTATATTATCGTGAAACAAAATCTTTATATAGATCACCGTTTTCCGTGAATTCTTTGTGACCCTCAATCTTCCACTTAAAGTCACCCGCGGAGAGATCATAGTGGTTCAAGCCGTCGTCTTCAATTACTTGAAAAGTAGCGTGACCGTAAGTTTCTTGCGTTCATCACTAGGGTTTTTGGAGGTTTAGCTTAGACCGCAGCAATTTATCTGAATGCCGAGACAGTCACAAAGCCAGCCTTGAGTGTTTTCGGTGGTGGTTATGCAATGGGGCACTACTGTATTTGGAGAAGCCGTTGGAAAAAATTGAGAAACGGTTTCGGTCCCTCAGAACACCTCAAAAAACACTGCTCATCACTTGAACTGCATCGAGATGAGTTGCAATTGTTTGCTTGATCCAACCGTGCCAAGTATCAAACTTATATGTTTCAGCCAAAACACTAAAAATCGCAAAGGCTGTTGACGGTGGTGTGATCTTATTTGTTAACTATCGCTCCGTGACACTCCCTCATGCCCTTTGATGAGCAATGACTATGACGCACAGAGCAAAATACATTCTGGTCAATGTATCTCGTAAGGCAAGTGTTTTGAGAATGGCATAGGTAAGCCAAGAAGCGCTCCTCTTCTGGATTGAAAACTTCATATGCGTCGTCACGTTCCCCAGAAATAAAAGGTTCAAATATGTTTCTACAAAACTCAAAGGAGATGCGCTTTATGGCCAATTGCCAACTGCTTTCTGCCTCTTCTTATAATATTTATTTCATGTGGCATATTTTCTCCTGTCCTCAACCACGCTTGGGTTGCTCATCATTCACACTGGTTTGAACCCGGTGAACATTTGTCAGAGATATTGTTTTCACTTAAATACGCAAATCTCTATTTTTAGCGATGCCGTTTGCGCCGTTTCTCTGCGTACTGCTGTATGTCCTAGATACGCAACCGTCACTGAAAATATCGACAATTTCACCGTAGAATAACCTTAGGCTGTTTTTTTCAAAGCATATGTTTTGACCATACTTCAAAGCATATGTTTTGACCATACTTTTTGTCTGCGATGATGTAAAGCATACTGGCGCATTTTTGTCATTTTTCTTCCCTCCTCCNAAAATCAGACACCACAAAACGAAAGTCGATGCAAACGCTGTGAAGACCAGTGTGTCTATGGTACGTAACTGTTTCTTGTGATTCAAGCCCATGAATTTTTCCCAATCCGTTATGCAAGAACACACCAGAGTTTCTCACCAATAAAACCAATCTCAAGCAGAGATTTTCTACCGTTAGCCATGTGCTCAGTGATCTGCAGTAGAACACGCTTGGTAACATTATGTTGCTGAAGAATTGGACCGAGTTCGAGTTCGTCGGTTTCTTCCGGACTTCGACGCATCTGTTTTGATTTGCCTTTTGGACTGCATTGCCTGACAAACGTATGACGAGCAAAGCATATGTTTTATTGCTCAGTGCGATTGGTAGGCGCGCACGACGACCGCAAAACACGTCAATGCCCAAGCTTTCTGAAAAATCCTGTTTCGTTCCAGTAGGAATTGAAACATTTTTTTCAGTTATTAAAAAAACAACGCAATTTTCGCTTCTCTGTTCGGTCATTTTTTGTTTATTTGATTTTTCGTTTCAAACCCGTTATATTGTCACAATCGCAGGCCAGCCTGCAGCTTGTATCGAGCAACAAGTTCGAACTGATTATTCCTGGTAACGATTCAGTCGCTGCCGGACCAAGCCGCGAGATAACCGTGCCTTCCAATGGAGCCATCTCCGTCAAATTCCCTATCCGAGCTAACACTTTGGGGGAAGTACCGATTACAGTGTCGGCGACGTCCGAATTGGCTTCCGACGCGTTGACCAGAGTCGTTTATGTCCGAGTGAGTGAACGCTTTAGAAATTTTGCTACAAATCTGCCATCCCCAACAAAAATGCAGCTTTGTCGTTAAACAGCAGCATATTTAATTGAGTATATCGAAATCAGATCCTGATTGTTTGCGTGACTCATTTTAATTCTGCGTCAACGTAAAGAAATGGTCGCTTCCGCTTATGTTGAGTCCTGTAGTATGTTCCGTGTTGTGTTGCGAACATCAGAGGCCGTTCAAATCCACACGGCACAGCCTCTACTGTTGCGTGACGTCATTGTTTGCCGAGCAATCAAGTGATCCACACCTGCTATTAGCGAATAAAGACGCATTATTGCGCAGCCGGAGGGCATTCCACAATGTTACTCAGCTTCGATCCTCGTGAATCGTGCATCGGTCGGTGAACAAGTGACGAACCAGAACTTGCAAGTCAACGTACCTGCAGGAATTGTGCCTGGTTCAGCCAAAGTTAAACTGTTTATCTATGGTAAGCAAGCAGAGGGTTGAACCAAACACAGTAGATTTATGCACAACAGTTACTTTAAAAGTGTTTTTGCGCTGTCACGATACGCTTTCTCAGTTTTGGTTTAAAATCGTAGTTTCAAACAGTGGCCATCTGACTTTCAACACCTGAATTTTCTAAAGGTTTTTGAAATCCCAACGACGCTTCCGTTAATTTGCGCTGCAGAGATTTCCGGCCTGGACTGCAGGTTCTGCCAAAAATGTTGAATAATAAATTGAAGCACGAAGTGTATCAATTTATTTGTAGTCTTGTATTGGGTCTGCTGGACAAAAGAACTAAGTGCTGCTGAGTGGAAATGCGATGCAAGTTCGTGAAATATGTTTCATTTCACCGCCTGCTGTTTTTTTAAAAAGCGGTTGACTCGCTTTTATTTTGGATAAACCCATAAAAATTGACATCCTTCACATTTTGTCCCAGGTGATATTCTGGGCAACACTCTGAATAACCTTGGCCGGCTACTAAAGGCACCCTACGGTTGTGGCGAACAAAACATGGTCAACTTTGCTCCTGATGTTTTTGTTACTCTCTACCTCCACAAAGCGAACAGATTGGACGCGGCGACACGCAAGAAAGCGTTTGAACACTTCTACAATGGTTATATGAAAGAATTGCAGTGAGTTCCGTTGTTATCAACACATTCTCTTGCTGAATGTTTCGCTTACAACAGTGGCTTTTTACCTTTCTGCCACCCTTAAGTAGTTGTCTTTTGTTTCAAGCCCCCTGGCTTTGAATAAACTGTGAAACGAAACTTATTCATTGCCAAATATATTGGTGAACTTAACATGTTGTATTGCGCGTAAGGGCTCGCGCATTCTGGAAATTTATTCATGCCCCCCTTGAGAGGCGTTCCCAGTAGGTTCGACCCCCTGGCATGCTAAATGCATTACATCGGAGTCCGGACCCTACTTAGGTTGCATGTCGGTGTTAATGTTGTTTGCGTTTTTAGTAGTGTTGTCCTGTGAGCGTTTTTCATTATAGACATCCACATCCGGATTCACTATCATTTTTCAACTTTTTCTGATTGTTGGTTGGTGATCCCGTGCGGTGGGCAGTGGACCCGATTCAGCCAAGTTTTTCGCCCCGGCTCAAACCTCTAGTGACGCCACTGGGCGTGTCCTCCGATTAAGAACTATTGCTGAAAAAAACAACTCAAGAAATGTTTTTTGTCGTAAATTAAGGCCCAAAATTGAAACTTTGCTTTCAGACATCGACTCCAGCCAATAACAACTGATCTTAAAAGACTCCGTTTTCGAGACACTGCTTTTCCATAATACTGAGGACTGCTCTTTGCCATCTTGCAATGCAAAACACTTTCTGGTGGAATATGGCGTGGTCCACTCGAAAATGTTGTTTTGTTATTTTCCTCAGATACAAGCACAATGATGGATCGTACAGTGCTTTTGGCCAAAACGACAAATCGGGGAGCACATGGTTGACTGCGTTTGTTGCAAAGTGCTTCATATTTGCTCGAGAACTCCGCCCAGAGTTGGTTGAAGAAAAAATTATTGACCAAGCGCTGGATTTTCTGGT
>JGI24158J21664_10002971_pt1 | contig 21014 bp, 11 predicted proteins | sample Ectturendosymbi3_FD_21664 | JGI IMG/M metagenome (IMG submission 21664) | reverse complement strand
GTAGCCTAGTTTCCAGTAAAAACTTCAGCGAAATACTACCACCTAACGGTTGGCACCCAGGGCCAGGAAAAGTGGGCCAAGGTGGCCTAAAAGTCCTACATATATGACGTCACTCACAAAAAAGACCTGCACACCCAAAGCAAAAAAATTTTTTTCGAGTGCAGACTAGAAGACTTGACGCATCTTTTCATGCTTCGACCAGGTCCGTAACCCGTATAGAACCAGAGATATTCCCGTGCAAAGCCACGTGCGTTTAGGCGTTTTTTATTCCGAAAATCCCCGAAAGCAGCCGGACACCAAAGTGTTAATGCTCTGAAAGCAAAGAAACCGCTTGTTGATTCATAAGCGGGGTGGTCTAAGACTGTACCTCACTAAAATATCTCCTAATATTTCAGAGCTTTGTGAAGGCCGCCAAGCACAACCATCACACTGAACTGGGGACCATGGTATGTATTAATTTTTTTATATGAAATTCTTTAAAAATACTAGCTTGTGTTTGCTGTATCACACTTGGAATTTGCAACTTCGCGGTGAAGATTTGCGATCCAGGTTTATCCATATGAGCACAATCATTGCTCGACTCTTGATTGCAACATTTTCAAGAAAACCAACTCAGTTTGTGAAACCAACTCAGAAATTTACATTTTTTCAAGCCCTGGTAGCAGATGTCCAGGCTCCCTAGAAGGATGTGCTAGAGACATGTTGTTCCTTTGCAACAAAGCTCACCAGCTTAGATGCCCACGATGATAAGATGTCTGGTGTAGGACACAGGCTTCCAGCCAGTTTGCAAGATGGCGTTGATGACAGGATCAATGAGGCAGGTGTGCACAATGCAGCACCAGGTAGGAGCACAGTACTCTGCTGTTGAATGGACCAGGACTAAAGTGGCTCTTCGCAACGCTGTTTCCCCACGACCCCAGCGCCAAGTGTGTGATGTGCAATGTCAGCTTTTTGCGAGGTGATTTGAGCTGTCAGCGGTATGTCCTGACGATGTTACTCTATGTCAGTTGTTCTTAAACTTTCATAGTTGTGCCCTTATAAGTTTAACTGGCAAATGTTTAATATATCGTGACACTTGGGTATAATGCAATATCATGGCAAAGCTACCCAGCAAAGGCCTCTGCTCGTGGCCCCCAGAGAACTGTTCTGTGGCCCCCATTTATGAAAACCTGCTCTATTTGTTTAGGGTTGGAGCAGAAGGGCGGGGTTTTGTTGTAGTTGTTGACAAGGTAGCAGTGGTTGCTCTCGTGTTATGAGGTTTGGTAAGAATTTCAGAAATTCCACTACAGGGAGGGCCACTAGAAGGCACATGTCGCAATCCCCAAAAGTGCACAGATTGATTCAAACTCTTCACATGAGTGGAGACTAGTTGCTTGTACACAGACATGTGCAAATTTCAATCATCAAAGTAGAGTCCATCCAGCTGATTCCTCAAAAGCTTGCAAGTTTAAAGCTTTTAACAGTTATCTTTACATAAGCAGGTTCACTTATCCTTTCTTGGGGACAGCATTAATATTTCACCGACTTTTTAAGAGCTTTGGTGCCACTGTACCATATATTTGTATTTCAAAATGCCACACTGAGCCAGTCTTTTCATGCCACTTAGAAACTCCATAACTTGCCAGGCAAAACAATCAGATGGAGTGAGTCTTCTAGATTGCATTTAAAAAAAATTAGAAAGTTTTGGATTTTAGGTTTTTTATGGGTGACATCATAAGTGGGGTGGGTTTAGGCATTTTTGGTCAAGGTCATCAGACCCTGGGTCCCATCTGCAAATCATTTTTTACTCAAATTTTTATTGGAAACTAGGCATAATCTGAGTCTTTAGAGTCTTTGATTAGCTTTCTAGCATTTCTGGTTCAAAAGTCATGGCCAAAAAAACAAAATTTGGATAAAGAAACAAAATCACTTTACCCCAACTTGGGTATTGTATCCAAATTTCAGTATTTTGGCCATTTTGCAATTTTTGCTTCAAAGTAGATTACTATGTTACTTCCTGAAATGATGTCATGCTTGGCAATTTGGAAGATATTTAGCATAACACCAGTTACACCGCCGCCTTTTTCTCAATGCAAAAGATCATTAAGTTTCACCTGTTACCATGACAAACAACAAAAACAGCATGTCTTTTCTGGGTGAACATGAAGTTACAAATGAAACAGCTATATAAAACATAAATCAGAAAAAAACAATCCAAAAAACAGTGTTTGCATAACAAAACAATTCAAATCATTACCACATGTTTTGCAGTGATAAACTGTGAAGCGCTTGTATTTTTGGCAATCCTTCCAATCCCACCAACTATGGTATTGTCATATTTGAAACCATAAATATCGACTGACCATACGTCAAGACCAGCTTCTCTGTAGATGTTCTTTAGCTTAAAAACAGGTTTGCTGAAGTAGAAACATCACTAAAAAATCAACAACAGCAGATTCAATTCAGCAACCACTGCATTTTATTAATGTTATTACTTTCAAATCATTTAAACTACAGCTCAACCAATGCATGAGCATGTGGATATGTATATACTGAAGGTCAGTCATATCGGCAAAATCCCACCAAGATATATTTGCAATATTTCCTCATAAATCCGCTATGCTGTTGTTCTGCAGAGTGTTCAAAAACCCAATTTGCTACTTTGCCTCTGATTGGATAACATAATTCTCTGCCTTGTTCCAAACAGTGATCAGCCCTCTGACTACATCAAGTAGTGCGTAATATTGTTGCATCCAGTGGTCCAACTATATGGACAAGTACGTATGCTCTGGAATCAACACATTGTAATTGACTGCTGGTTGAGACATCCTGCTGCTGGGCATAAACAGTTCATATGTTCACACTGTGTTTTTATGCATCATGTGACTTAATAGTCACTCCATGTGCTGGATGCATTTTTCTGTTCGCATTTCTGCGCATATATTTACAACCTCGCAGAGTCTTGCATAGTTCCTTTTTTTCCGAGTAGTGTCACAAGCAAGTTGTTGTCCGACTGACTGATCGACCATTTTCTGTGATATGCTTGTCTCTTCATCATGGTAAAGACAAGTCGCCGTTTGTGCTAATGGTCGGTAAATGTTGCCGTGATGTGTTATTGAATGCAACGCAAGAGTTTAGGGCAATAAATTGTACAGTGTCGTCTCTCAAATCCCCTGCCTGCTTCATGTCTCAAGCAGACACGAGCCTGAGTAACACCTTCGCCCTTTCATAGGACAGAGTGAACCAGATTCACCGATGGAGATTACATGTTTGCAGAGCGAGACACGACAACAAAGTGGTGCTGTGACTAGGATGAGACTTTACAAGAACATGCAATCAGTGCAGCTTATTGTCACAGCATTTTGTTGCAATCAGAAAGCCCGAGCAGCATGTGTGCAAAGCTTGGCACTGTGGCAGCAAGCAACAAGAGATCACACGCTGTGATCAGTCTATTATTGCTTGTTCATGTCACGTATATATTGGTGTTGTTCTTCTCACACATCCCATTCGTGGTGAATCACACATTCAATGCAACGGTAGCGGAAAGGTTGCAACAATATAAAGACCACTGCACAATCACTGAGAAAAGCGAACTATGACATAACATTAACTCAGTTTTTTTGCGGTATGCAGATGAATGCCTGCAAACAAATAACATGTCTTACAGAGCTGTACAGCATAGCTGATCTCACATATGTCCAATAAACCTTTCATCTTCAGTGAGGACTTTTTCCCACATTCTCTATTTCATCCATCTAAGTTCTGTTCCAAGTGTTACTGCTGCTTCGCATCCTTACAATTTAACTGGTTGCCCAAATTACAGGAATTATTCACCATGTTCACTTCATCGTATAAGTTTCCACAGGCTACACTGCTCTTTTACAACTTTCCTACACCAAGCAAACATTAGTAGTAATGTATCTTCAATGCCCCAGATTCTGTTAAAAGTTGAACAAATGCAAACATGGAAATATTTTGCTTGCCTATATGACAGACAAGAGTTTTTGGATGTTTTTGGATGAAAATCAAGTTGAGTTTTTGGATCACGTTGAGTTTGTTTTTGGATGAAAATCAAGACTTTCGTGTGGACTTCATCAAAAGAGTCAAGAACTGGACTCCTAACAACTTCCAGGCTGTCAAAATCAAGCAGTTCCCACGAAACAGCTGGATCGCACGTGGCTTGAAGGGGTAACTCTGGCGCTGAAAGCACTTGGCACGTCTTGTAGTTTGCAATGAAAAAATTTTGGCTTTTGGTTTTCGCACTTTTTGTGAGTGACGTCATAAGTGGAGGACTTTTAAGCCACCTTGACCCACTTCACCTGATCCTGGGCCCAAACCGTTAGATGGTAGTATTCGCTCAAATTTTTATCGGAAACTAGGCTACAATCCGAGTCTTTTGATACTTTGGATAACCTGCTAGGGTTTTGGGTTCAAAAGTTATGATCTAAAGTAATAAAAGTATTTGACTAATTAGCTAATTAGTTAGTTAATTAATTAGTTTGTTTATTTTGGATCATAAATTTTGAACCAGAAACGCTAGACAGTCAATCGAAGGCTCAAAAAACTTGGGCTCAAGCTTAGTTTCCAATGAAAACCTCAGCAAAATACTTTGGTCTAACAGTTAGGCCCTCGGCCAGGCAACATGAGCCAAAATGGCCAAAAACTACTTCACTTATGACGTCACTCACAAAAAAAATCTTTTTTTTTATTGCAGACTAGAAGACGTCTTGAATTGCTGAATCTTTTGAGGGTTTGAACAGCTCTCTAGCACAATCGTCGGAGAAGCTATGCTGTTGGTAAGGCAACCGATAACTGCCAATTTCCAAGTATTAATATATTGTACCCCGGCAGTCAATGCGTTAACTGGCCAAGTGCATCTAGTAGGGATTGGTGCTGGGTACCTCTTCCACATAATATACTTTACTTCATTCAATCTGTGCACATCAACTTAAGGCACAGTGTGGGCCAATGAAGGAACGTTCACATCACAGACCCTGACAGGTATTTCAACACAGCGAATTCTTCAACCACACTTTCAGGTTTAATCACCGACGAGCGTAACTTCCACAAGCGCAAACTGCTTGGAATCCTGCTAATATGTCTCAAAGTCATACACACAGCACTTTTCCAGGTCCGGCTTTGTGTATAATACCACCTAATATCGAGGGCCTCTCTGGGTCACAGCAAGATTTACTTACTAATTTGTGCTCTCAGGATGGTATTGATATTGTATAGTTTGCTTCCAACAAAAAGAAACAAAATATTACAAACTCACCTGTGGTTCTAAAGAATTGCGAAGAATCCTAGAAGCAATGTTGTCAAGATACTTAACATCATTTGCATATTTCACAGCTTGGCCATTAACACGTAATACTTTAACAGATGCTTTCAAATATGGCAAGGTGGAATTGAAAGTAAGCAATACATGGGTAGTATTACCAGAAAACAACAATGCAACACCTGAAACAAGTAACGTGGCATGCATAATATCTTGACCAAAAAATGTCATCTGAAAAAATAAAAGTAAATGGCACTAGTACTACTTGCCATATCATCTGTATTTGATTTAGAACAGGAAAAATCAAACAGCTGTACTTATTCAGATGATACAAAACCCACTCAAAAGCTTATTTCATCATGAAATGCCATAACATACACTCAGCATCATGTTTTAAAATCATTCTGAGATAGGAACATAAACGTATAAAAGAAATAAAACAAGCATGAAATCAATCAATGCAAGCCAGGATATGTTGGGTTAAAATTTTGTTTTGTAAATATTATCCATAAGATTTAATTGAAAAAATAGTATAAGATGAGCAGTATTTTGTATACAAAGTTATCACCTTCCACAAGGGAGTCATTAGTTATAATAAGGGTGATCTACTTATAATAAACACAAGTGTCTATAAAAAGTCTATAAAATAATTCTTATCGAAATTGGGTGGTCAATACGGCCAGGCTTCGTAAAACCTGTTGACCAATACAGGTATCTGGGGATTGTATTGGATACTGAGCTCTCAGATGACAAAGACATTCAAAGACAACTGCGATATCAATATTGTGCAGCAAACAAGCTGCGAGCCTCCTTTTTGCGATGTTCAAATCCAGTTAAAAACGTACTTTTTTGTTCCCCTTGTGCGCCCATGTATGCATCACAATTACAGTGTAATTTCAGGAAGTCATGCATGCAGAGATTGCGTGTGGCATATCATTTTGGATGCAGAGCTCTATACACCTGCCCTGGATAGTGTGCGTTACTAGCCACCAGGTACAATGTAACATTCCTACCTTTTAGGCTCTGCTATGAAAATACACGTACCTGTTCCTCGAAAGATGCAGAAAATCTAACAACATATGGTTACGTGCTTTGATGCAGTCAGATTGCTTGTATTCGTCCCTGTTCTTTGAACACTATAATCACATTTTACTCTATGAATTAGTGATCGACATTTGCTGTATCCATTTGATTGATGGCGTGTCAAGCCACAATGCTTTTGCATTCTACCTAGACTCAACCAATTCAGGAATTGGCACCCTGCTCCACAGTAGTTTTGTAACAAGTCTTACATGTTAGCTAACTTCAGTGTTAAGAATGTGTCTGTAACCCTATGGTTCTGTCTTCAATGCAGCTGCAAAAGGTGTCTGTAACCCTGTGATTCCGCCGACTTCAATGCCTTGTACTACGTGCTGCTTTGTCGTTTTTATTGACCTGCGTTCTGCAGAATGTGTGTGTTCATACTCATGAACTTTGTGTCTGCTCACAAACAAATAAATTAAATAACAGTGTGCATGAAGCTGCATCATAATTTCATTTGAGCTACATCACATTAGTGTTTGTGCATGAAGTAGAATCACAGGTTCAATAAGTTCTTCTTTGGAAAAATCAGTCACACCACGTTTAACAGTAAACAGGGCCAAATGAGAAAAATTGGTACAAAGCTGCATATAGTAATTGATACAGATAAGCCTGGTTAATTGCATAGCCAATTAGCTGAGCTTGTTTATGTGTTTAATCTGAATGTGATTATCTGTGCAAACATTCACATGTTTACCACCTTACCCTATTTCTTTCCACATGCTTGCTTTCTGGCACTATGGTTTGACACCGTACATGGAGATTTCATGAACTGTGGGATGTAAAAGTGCTTCTACATGTTCTAAAAAACCCTTAGTCCTGCTATTTTAAATTTTGAAACTCTGCGGTGTTTAGCAAACCAACAGTCATCAGTTATGTTCAACAATCATTAATTGAAATGTAAATTCAAATTTGTTGCAGGGCTGTGGATTGCACGTGATCTCTAACGTGTGCACAGTGCATGTAATAATCGCATTAGTTGCGGAATGTTTCCCACACTTGTGGCCATGATTCTTCTGCATGCTTGCATGTTTGGAATATGTAATGCAGTAGTGACCACATTTAAATCTGAAAGTTGTCATGTAGTTTTCCTTAACAGCACATTCATTGTTTGTCAAAAGTTAAACTCAGTACCTGAAAGACATAAAAGCCAAGCACCAATCTTACACTGCATACATGATTCTAGTTGACTTTTCTGGAAACTACTTTTATGTTGTTCGAGATGAAGTACCGGTATATCACTGCAACCATCTCCTGCTGTGCATTATTTTTGCTTTTCATCAGATGACCTGACTCACAATATTGGCATGCCATGCAGTCACAATATTGGCATGCCATCACAATATTGGCATGCCATACAGAGTAACTATACACAATGCATTCATGCTAATCTTCCAAAGGTCAAGTTTATTGAATACTTTTCTGATGGATGGATTGGTCACTGGTCATTATCAGAACCACAAATGCGTTTTGAGTTTGACATAACACAAACATGATTTTGGTACAGTCAGACCTGGTTTGTCCGAACTATGATTAACCGGAATCCCCACTATCCAACACAAAACTGCTAGGAATGGTTTTCTCCCAAAATTAAATCTGGAAACTTTGCTGTCCGACTCCAACGTGGAAATTTAGGAACAGATATGTCAAATCAACAGATATAAAATCTGCTAAACCAGATTAAGCCAACTGTTACTTAGTTGTTTATTAAATCACAATGGTAGTGTGAAAGTAAATTTTCAACGCACAATGAATGTAACAGTGGCATTGGCAGAACGTACAAGATGCAGTTAGGTCCCTTGTACAGTTCTTTTTCACATTTAATCTCATTCAGAATGCACACTAGCTCACGCATATGGATCTGCTAATAAACAAAAAAAATAACAGTGTTTCACTTAGTCATGTTCCATATGCAGTCTACATATTTGCTAAGTTGACAGTTCGTCTTAGTCTACTCTACAGTTTTTGCTGTTCCCCTTTGAGCGTCTGCTTAGGCAAGTTCTACTGTACATGGTCACCTGTTTACATTGTTAACATTTACTCAGAAAAGAAATTCGCTCTATATACTTCCGATTCCAATCAGGACCATAGCCAGGTCTAAAAGGTGTGGGGGGACATAACATTTTTATGGGGCAGTGTTTTTGTTTTATTTTTTAATTAAAAAATTTTGTGCGCACAACAAAATTGAGGGACACAAAAAAATTTACTCCTTCCCACGCCTACAGGCCTTATTCCGATTATCTGGATAACTCGCCGAACTGACATGACGAAGCAAAGCAGTCCAGATCAATGAGGTCTGACTGTATAATACCCTGGTCTTTGTTTGCAACAAGCCATGGAAAACTCCACTTTGTGGAATGGTGAAAGCAAACCGTCTGCACCACCTTTTTTGAAAACCTTTGCAACGCTGTAACTCACCAGCCGATTGAGTTAGAGAGCTGTTCAAAACATCTACAGATTCAGAAAGTAGTTCAGATTGAAACAAATTTATTGTGGGTTTTGGATTCTCTGTGTGCGACATCATAATGGAGGCATGTTTTTGCAACTTTTTGGCCAACTTTACTTGACCCTGGGAGCCAACACAATGAGCCATTTTCTTGGCTCAATCTTTTTTGGAAACTAGGTTGTGATCTGCATCTTTAGAGCCCTTGATTGACTTTGTAGTTCATTTGAAGCCAAAATCATGGTTCAAAACACAAAAATAAGTAAAAAAATTTTACTCCCACAAACACAGACCTGAGGTGTATTTACACATGTGTATTACATGTATTGTATATGGTCATAACTCACCAGCAGATTGAGCTAGAGAGCTGTTCAAAGCCTCTATAGATGGGGAAAGTCTTGTAGTTTAAAAAATTTTTTTTAATTTAAGTGTGTGATGTCGGGTTTTTTCATGTTTACATAACTACGATGTTTATGCATCGTTTGTCTACATTTGGATGATGTCAACATCCTGTGGAAGTCGACCAATCGAGCCGATTTCGTGGCTCGAAGTTTTGTTGGATTCTATTGGATTGTAGGCTATAACATGAGTCTTTAGAGGGTTTGATGGACTTTCTAGCATTTCTGGTTCCAAGCTTATGGCCAAACATCTTGAAAAAAATTACAGAAATCCCCACAACTTCCTGTCAGAAGTCCTTCCTGTCTTTGCATTTTTTGCATAACTTTAGAACCAGAAACACTAGAAAGTTGATCAAGGGCTCTGAAGACTCACATTATAGCCCAGAATCCAATAAAACTTTGAGCCACAATATCGCCTCATTGGATTGGCCTATAACGTCACGAAAATAACTGCAAAAGGTACTCCAATCACGATGTCATCGTCCCAAAACTTTAAAAAAAATTTTATTCTAAACTCAGACTCCGTGAGTCTTCAGAGGGTTTGAACAGCTCTCTAGCTCAAGCTGCTGCCGAGTTATGATTAGCCAAAGTTTGGCAAGAAATGACTAATGTCACCTTTTCTGAAACTTCTTTATCTTTGTCAGAAATAGGGTATTTGAGCCGGAATTTTGGCTCCAGATATGCTAGCAAGTCAATCAAGGGTTCCGAAGACGCAGATCAGTCTATTTTCCAAAAAAAGATTGAGCCAAAAATGGCTCATTGGCTTGGCGCCTAGAGTCAGGTACAGTTGGCCAAAAACTCAAACACTTCCCCCCATTATGACGTTACCCCCAGAAAACACCCAAACCAAAACAAATATTTTTTTCAATCAGAACTAGAAGACTTGCTGTGTACATAGAGCATTTGAATAGCTCTCTAGCTCAATCCGCTGGCAATTTATAACGTTGCAAAGCTTGCCGGAGATAAAAGGTTGAGAGAAATTTAAATGCAACTTCTGGATAAAATTTGCTGTTGTCTGTGCAAGCAGTATTCTCATTATGCATAGAAGTGGCAGCGGCAATACAGATGCATTCTGCATTTCAAAAGAAGAACTTGTACTGGCCAGATCTTTTTTTGAAGGAAAGACATGCTCTTGCAAATACTCTACTTGGAACCAGGCCATTTCACTGCGTTGCATCGGATGTCAGCATTCAGTAGAGTTTCAGATGAAACTAGGTTAAGTGTTATTGACATTTTGTCCAATGTCATTCCCGCAATGTAGATTTATTACATGGCAGTTATGTCATATATCATCCTGTATACCAGGGGTGGCCAACAGGTCGTGGTCAATTGCCAAGTCTCAGTTGGTCGATTGCGATCGACTTTGCATTGAATTGACAAGATACCTAAAAATAACATTTTACAATCAATATTCCAGACCCGCAGTAATAAGAGTTGTAGCTGCTGTTTTTACTGTCAGTGATTGAGCATCTTTGTTACAGCCATACCTTGCCTACAAAATGAGCGCTTCAAAGAGAAGGAAGATATATTACTTCAATGAAAAATGGGAGCTTGACTACTTCTTTATTATGATAAATGTGAACTGCACTTGTCTTATCTGAAATGCTTCCCTTGCTTTGTCCGAGAAAGGAAATCTTGAAAGACACTTTATGACACGCCATGCCAAACATAACGATTATTATCCTCTTGGAAGTGAAGCAAGGAAAAGGAAAGTTAACAACCTTAAATCAAATTTACATGGACAGGAAAGAGTTCTAAAAAATTTTTGTACTTCGTCAATAGCTCTACTATAGCCTCATTCAAAGCAAGTTTTTTCTTAGCAAAAAAAAGGAAAAGCATTTTCAGAAGGGGAGTTGCTGCAAGAGTGCTTTCTAGAAATTTCCAATGGTCTTTTTCAGTATTTCCGTAACAAAAGTGCTATCAAAGAGCTACAACTGTCAAGAAACACCGTGATGAGAATATAAGTGAAAATGTTGCCCACCAACTTTACAATGATTTTAATAACTGTGCGTGTTTTTCACTGCAACTTGACGAATCAACAGACATCAGGGATGCTGCACAGGTTATTGTGTTCATTCGTATGGTTTTTCATGATTGGAGCATTAACACTTTGAGAGCCGGTCTACAATATGTTTGTACTTCGATTTCGGTCTAAAAAACAGCAGTTTTCAGTTTCCTAACCAACGCCCTAGCTCTTTTTCCAAAAGTTCAAATTTTCCAAAAGTTCATTTATGGAACACTGCAAAAATATTTGCAAAACTCTCATCAGCAGCAAACCACAAAATTTGAAAATCACCTGAATTTTGAATTTTAATACTTATTTTCAATACTTTATGTACATTTTGGCCAAATTCAATAATTCTTCAAGGTCTTCAAAACAGATTCCACAACTTTTTTAAAACCTTCAATACAGCATGGGAACCCTGAATATTGAGAAACAGAAGATGCAAAATACGTTTTGACTAAATAGTACAAATACAATATGCAGCCACAATTGAAATCCTTTCTGGTGTGTTCTGTGTTATAATGTCTTTGTAATTTTAAGGACAAACTTTGGTAAACATTAAGAATATTCCATTAATGACAAGCACAGGTGTATATTTACATAAAAAATAAGACATCTACATTTTTTTGCAATTTATTGATGTTTAGGAGTTTAGTGTCATCCCCAAAGTTTGATCCATCAGGTAAAACTTACAAATAATGTAATAATTAGCAACTACTTGCAGTAAGAAGATAATTTTGATGTCTTAGCTCACTAAATTATAAACTACTTATTCATGAAAGCTATCAGAAAGACCTAGAAAGTTAATCAATTTCCATTTATTTTTGCTAAAACAGATCAAAAATTAATGGTTTTTACAAGTACGTTTAAACTTTTGATCTATATCCTTCTTAGTCAAGTGTTAAACCCAGGTGACACTGTTATTACCACCTTTGGTGAAGTAAACAACTATGTGCGAAATTACATGAAAATAACTAAGTGTGCAAAACAGTCATAAAAAATTAGCAGTGCACGTACTCCAATGCCCATGCTGACAAAAGACAATATAAAAAGTAAATAATTACCAACATGACATAATTGTCATTATTGTATTTCTTGTGTCACACGACTTGGAACTTCAAAATTCACCATAATGTTGCAAAACAAACACATAATGATGTCACCAAAAATCACAATAGAGTCGTAACACATTATGGCTGCTGATCCTACACTACAAGGTCTACTTTTTGCATCAAATAACTGCATAGCATTGCGTCAAAAACTGTTGTGACTGCAATCTCTGTCCTGTGTCTGTCTGCATTCCTTACTCAAGGTATGCTAGAAGCATTAATTTGAAAGTAACTTTCGACTTTATATATTCTGTTGTTCATGCCAGGGGCCAGCAACGTATTTTGCACTACAAATCAGCTTAAGTTGGGCATTATTTTGCGGACCAGCTCTCAATAAAGTAACAATCAGAACTTAACCGATGTATTGGCACACTGATATACATCAGACAATGTGACAATGTCACCAATGTATCGTATCAGCATAATTCCGCCGATATATTGCTCATAAAAGTGTTGCGCTGTTGCTCTGCATGGAGCGTTCCAATCCAAGTTGCTACTTCGTCTCTGACCATGATTGGTTAGCACAAATGCTCTGTCCTGTTACTGGCGCATAGAGCCTTCATGCATACAGACCATTGTGCATCAGTTCCAACAAAACGCTCCTATGACATAACATTTGCTCCTAGGTTTTGGCGTGGTAAGCAGATGATAGTCTGCAAACAAACTATGTTATGTGCTTTTGGTGTTGATTGGCTGTTTTATCAAAGTCTCTCTAGGCTAGACAGTCTTGCGTTCACCGTGCATCAACAAAGTTCCTACGTCACAGCAAGCAGGACCCAGGTTTGCACAGAATTTGATGTTGTACAGTTCATCATCTCAGTAAAGTGATGTTTTCAATGCGTCGCACATTTTTTTTACTTTTGACATCTGAGCGTAGGCACAGACGTCTACACAAGGAGTAAGCCCACTTATACGTAACACATTCTTGCTGTTTGTGAATTTTTTTTATTTTAGAGTTAGACTACTGTGAGTCCTAGAAATTTCTATGGACTGTAGCAGGCACAACGGATTAAGCGATCCTTTTAGAGTACCTTTGACCTTTAGTCAAACACAGCTGGTTGAAATGGTCACGTGTCAAGCACAATATGTAAAGAAACAAGGGTTTAGGTTTAGCCTACAGTTCACACAATGCAAGGAAGAAGCTGCTAACAACTTGCCAGCATTGAAAGCATGACATTACTTGTCTATCAGACTGACCCATTTACAGTCAAGCTGTCCAAACTTGTCATATGACCAGTTCTGCCAATCATGTCCAGCTGGTGGCAAAATAGCTCCAAGAGTGTATATTTTGCCTCATAACATAATTGTAACTTGTGAAATTATTTTCTTTATGTGGCCTGAAGAAAAATATGCACTGTAATGTTCTTTCAGCTGTAGTTTGAAAATGTTTGGCTGAAGGCAAAATAGCTCCAGGAGTGCTTGTTTGCCTCACAAGGCAAAATAGACACAGCTTGAGTAATGCAAAAAGATTGGTATCGGCATCGGATATCGGCAATGAAAAACATCAGTATCGGCCCCAAAAAAGCTTATCAGACAAGCTCTAGTAACAAATGTTTGGTGCATACAAATTGATTGCAACTTATAAGTCAGTGCTTCACAACCCCAGGGTCGCGACCCAAAAGTGGGTTGCCGTGTGATTTGGTTGGGTCGCCGACTGCAGTAGTTTACACCTGTAAAGTTAAATCATTTTTATTGTGACTTGATGTCGGTTATTGCTTGTGGGTGCGACATACTCTCTAATAAATTTTCTTAGTTGAATATCATTAAATCAATCTTTGCATGGGCCAAATATAATGGTGGTCGGCGCATCTGGAAAAAGCTTCTATAGGGAAAAGTTGAAATTGTGGAAGAGAAAGATAGAGTCTCAGAAAACAGCATAATTTCCTGTTTATAATCAGTTTCTCAAAGATATGGAGTAGGTGTGTTTTTATGATGTCCACCTCGTTATCAAAAAGCATTTGGCTTCATTGACACAAGACTTTGATTTGATTATCCCCAAAAAAGCAAAAGAATTGGAAGGGGTGTGCCATCCATTTGCTTTTAATGTTGATACAATGTCGGAAAGCTGCCAAACTATTTCTGGATTTAAAGAGGAATTTATTGACATTCAGTGCGACAGTTTATTGAGAAATGCATTTAAGAAAGTAAACCTTGGTCAATTTTGGACAAAAATCAAGACTGAGAAAAGAGTGTTTTTGGTATGCCCGCTGTATAAGTTCTACTGCCACTTGTTACTACCTGCTTGTGTGAGTGTGGGTTTTCTGTGCTTACACAGATGAAAACAAAGACGAGGAACTGTCTTGAGCCTGAAGACGACATGAGATTGGCTCTGGGAAAGATTGCTCCAAATTTTGACAAAGTTGTGGAAATGATACAAAATCAGGATTCACATTGATTAAATTTTAACTGTTGTTATAACTATGTTTAGGCCTTTGTTAAACTGTCTTGTGTTTAGTTCATCTGTTATGATTGCAAGAAAATGTGTGAAAAAGACTGGGTCGCCAAAGCTTTGCTATCTATTTACCCTTAATATTTGGGTCGTTACAAAAAAAGTTTGAGAAGCACTGTCATAAGTCATCATGACACAGTTTCAATACGAGATCTAGGCTTTCCTACCACAATAAAATCCTCGCACTATTACAATAGTCAATGACACCTGAATTACAATAGTCAATGACACCTGCAGTGCGTTTCTCATGTTCAGCCTACTATATGATTTTGTCTTGGTTGCTGTCACCACAATTCGACCGCGGTTCTACATGGCTCATTAACAAGTCCTTCATGGATTGGCATCCCGCCCCATCCCAGTGTTTGCCAACCCTGGTTTACACAGTACAACATCTGAATTGCTAGATTATAGACCTGTTTTTTTTTCACTGAGACATTTTGGTCACTGAAATATTTCAGTCATTTTTCTCAGTTCTATTAAAACTCACCGTAACTGCTTTTTACCCTATATTTTCAGACATTCTGACCAAAATTACTTAATTTTTTTCAGTCATTTTAAAAACAGCTATGCATTTGAGAATTATTGGATCTGAACAGGCGTTGTTAGGAGTAATTATGATATTGATCAACTTTCAGCTGCCTTAGTAAAGCAAGGTTGCACAGATTCATCTCTTTCATGAAAAGAATACCTACACATATTTACATCAGAAATTTTTTAGCTGTTTACCTTCAGAAGCCCATTTTCTTTATTTTCAGCAGTGCATTAGCTGTCCCACAAACTTTAAGATTAACCACCACTATTTTGGCTAAGAAATACACTTTCTTGGAATAGAAACAACGTGCAGTTTTCAAACACTGCAGTTAAACCAAAAAATCTAAAAATTAGCAATTTTCAACATCGTGTGTTTGCAACGACAGTAACTGTTAGTAACACCAAGTAAATTAAATTCACACTGATGCCTGACCATAACACCTTTTTACTATTTCCAATCGTGTTACATTTTTCCATGACTTACAGCCACCAGTGAGTTAAAAATATTATTCTTCTGATTTGCTTCTGTTTTGCTTCCTCTTGTCAGTTTGGTCATGTTTTTGCTAAATATCTACATACAGCAGAAAAACAGTTATACATTGCCTTAACTAATATTTTAAATTGCATGTGCACGCCCATATACATTTTTATTGAAGATCACAAGAGGTCATAACAGGTTGTGCACTGCTGACCTAAGCTTCATGACTTTGAAACATAAAGCTGCATGAAGACAGTGGAAATGCAGCAAATAATATCAAAGTTGATATTATTAATAAGTAAATGCAAGTAGTACCACCAAAACAATAATTTTCTGTCAAAATCTTGTAAGTGTAAAGGAATGAGCAAAGCACTTACCTGCAGAAAACAAAGTTACAACAACAATACATGCAGGAAGAAGCAACCATTTTTTCTTGCATTGCAAAATTTTCTTGTTTTTTTTTACTGCAAAACAAGTTTTAAAGATTAAAATGGCATAATTTTATAGCAAACATTATGTATCAAAAACTACTTTGCATATGTCATGCTACTTTTATTCAAAATAAATTATCACAGCATATGGCACTCATACCTGCAAACACGAATGTTTTAATCCAATATTTTGAAGTCTGATTTTTGCAAGGGTACAGACCAATGAAAACTTCAAAAGTTTATGTTCGGTTTACCTGACAATTTCAGGACTATTCCATATAGCAAGGGTGGCCAAACCTGCTCTGTGTATGAGCCGCATATCGTAAACCCAAGTTAGAAAGAGTCGAAACATAAAAATCTAAAACACAAATCTATTTGCAATTTACGCTTCTGTGACATCATAATACTTGTTGGAAGAACTTGCAAAGTGTACGGCATGTAAGCTATCACAGTACGACTTCACAACATTTGTACACTTTGCAATAGAAATAAAAAATATAAAACAAATATATCAGTTTTTGGAAAGCTCAAAGAGCCACATGCAAAGGTTTGAACACTCACGGTTTGGCCACTCCTGCAATATAGACATAAAAAAATTTTTTTTATCTTTCTTGCTAAAAACCAAGTACAAAAGTTGTGGCTTTTCCAAATGATACACAAATACATGTTTTTTTAAAGATGCTTTAGAGACCCGATTCGGGTCCCTAGAATTTAAAATCGGGTTTCTAAAATGAGAGAAAATTATCATCAGGTTCCTAGAATCAGAGAAGTCAGGTGCCCAACATTTTCCTTAAAAAAACGCTGCAGAAATAGTTAACAATATCAACATTCTGAAAAAATATTAGAATAAAAAATTATTAGAATGCATGTCAAAAGTAGAGATAGACCGATATATCAGCCCCGGGCCAATATTTGGGTTTTGCCAATATATCGGTATCAGCCAAAACGGCCAATTTTATCGGCCTCAGCAGGTGTTGTCAAAACACTGTTATATTCCTCACGCATCAAGACAACTTGCACAAGAAAGCACAACGAACCAAGTCAAGACGTGTGTTTTCATGAACAAGCAGACAAGATGAACCATGAAGCACGCGTTGGCCATCGCAGCCGAAACAAAAGCACCAGATTAATCAAAAATCATAGCAAAATATTGAAAATGCTGCAATTAGAAAAGTTTTAACTCATAAATCCTGATTTTCGAAGTTTTTGAAAAAAAGGTAAGGCATAGAATACGTAACATTTTTGCTAATGAGGCAGAAAGCAAGATTTCAATATTTTGGAAATATCGGTATCGGCTATCGGTCTATGAATGGCCAATATATCGGTATCAGCCCAAAAAAAGTCATATCGGTCAATCTCTAGTCTAAAATCAAGTCTAGATAATTATTTCCTCTTTTCATACTAAGATAATTTGAACAAAAAATTTTTTATGACTTTTCCAGATTATAACTTGCCCAACTTTTTTCAATACTTTCCAGACTCCGAAGAAACCCTGTTATAAACAACCTTCGTTGCCTTACGAACTGCCAGAACTATAGTGAAATATTTGTACAACAGCCATATTGGTATGTCTTTGCATCATAGCATAGTCACATTAGAAAATAAATAAGCTTTGAGCAGCCTTCAATCCATAGTAACCCAGCAATAAATCAAAAATTACTTGCTCTTTCTACTTTACAGCAATCATACATATATTCATGTACTTGCAAGTTAATAAGATCATGGTAGGCTGGAAACTATCAGTACATCGTTCTTCATCACAGTTCTACTCACACACTTACATCATACCTGTTTTTTTGCTGAGACATTTCAGTCATTTGTCCCATAATAGTATTACCATTCACAATAACAGTACTCACTTGCCTACCTTTTCATACATTATAACCAAAATTTTACTTAATTTTTTTTTTACATTTCAAAAAATTTTGCTCTATGACCAAAGAACAAACCCAGCATCATACTAAGTAATACTAGCAAGCAGAAAAAATCAATATGCTTTTGCTATTCTTACTTTCAGAATACTCCTTAGTCATTGAAATTTCCTTCTCTTTCAACAATTGACTTGCAACATCTTCTGGAATCTGAATACTGTTGTTTTCAATTTTTGTAACAGCTTCCAGGTCATTTGCATCCTAACACAAAGTCACCTCGCAATCATCATGTTTAATCAACAATGATACATTTTGGAATAATCAATTAGAGTTCAAACAATTTATTATTAGAGCTCAAACAATTCAAACAATTTATTATATTTGAATAAGAGCTGATGATGGCTACTTCATATGCGAAATATATACTCTATAAGATCATAGTGTCTGATTCTTTGCTGGGAAATGATTCCTTTTGATAGACAGAGTTCAAACAATTAGGTTTTTTTGGAATGACACAGTTTTTGATCTTTCGTTGCTGATATTTTTGCATTACTCAAATCCCAGATGAAAGGCATTACTTCACTGCAATAAAAAACATACATCGAACTTTGTGCAAACCTGGGTCACTAAAACAGGCAACCGCCACATCACATACCCTGATTTGTTCGCAGGCAGTCATTTGCTCATAGTACAACAACCTGCAAGTAAATGCTATGCCACAAAGTGGTTTATTCAGAGTCATAAAGAACAAGACAGATAATTTGCATTATCAATCAGAGACAAAATATCAACTTGAGTTTTCCAACATTCCATGCAGAAAGACAGCAATGTTGCTTTTATGAGCAAATATTGCCAATATAATCTATGGAATTTTGCTGATATGACACATTAGCAGCATTGCTACATCAGCCAATACATATCAGCATACCAATGCATCACTTAAGCTCTAGTTCCCAGTCTTATTTTGCTGTAAGACTGGCAAAATCACTATGGTTAATCTTGAAAATAATGATTTATACACAATTAAAATATTTCAAAGTGTAAAATTTTTGTATGAAAATGTCATGTGTTAACAATGGGTTAACACAACATATCTGCATAACACTATAAAAAGGTTATGTTTGTTAAACCCTGCAATAGGCCGGCACAACTCAGAAAGCTAGAAGGCCCAAATTAACAAACATAAATTTCCCTCCGGCTGCAAAAGTCTATTTTGTTGTAGTTTGGAAGAAATTGTGAAACAACCATTAATTATCCAAGTTGTAAGCCACTAAAATGGTGAAAGCAAATTAATCACAGTTAATTTCATGAAGAAACCAGTTTCACGTTTGGCGCTTAAAAAGCGGAAGTAGTTTCCCTGTTGAATAAACTGTGATCAACTTACTTTCACTATTTTTGCGGCTTTTTCTTCGTCATTTGAGCCAGTTATTACTATCCACTGCTTGGTTGCATTAGATCTTAGGGTATGCATTAGCAGCCATTCAATTGTCTCATCATCCTCAACCACTAGACTGCACAGTTCATGGGGAGGTTGATGGATTGTATAATAAAAGACAGCATGGCCGATGCTTTGTTCTTCTGGGCCACACTCACAGGCCTCAGATGAGGCCATACCCCATTTGTGGAAGCAGGAGCAAAAATGTCTGAAACCAGCACGGAAGCGATTAAGCTGGCTGTTCTTGGCAGGGCCATTCCGGGAGGAGGGTGCTAGTGTCAGGCATGAAAGTATGGAGTCTCATGTTGTGCAACCACTCTGCATTCCATCAGTGATCTGCCAAGAACAGTGCTCTTCTGTTTTTGCTGTCAGCAGAACTGATACCAGGTTTTAAGGTTTGGGAGATCAAAATGAATTTTTAGGTCATCTTTTAGTTTTTATTAGATGCTTAAAAAAAATTTTCTGTGTCTAACAAAATTTGGGGGTGCACAAAAATTCGTGCACATTTTCTGTACTTTCTGGGGAACAACTACAGAGAGAAACTAGAAACGTATTGGGAAAACTACAGAAATGTGAGCACCAACAGCAATACACGAAACATGTATCAACATAAGAACTGAGCATCAGCCAATTACTTGACATAACGATCTACGTACTGAAGATGTATGAAGGGGTGGAAAATTTGTCTACAATAATCTCGGGTTGCCGTTCTTGTATCAGAAGTATCTCTTTAATTAATAATTCGCGGTAGTTAAAAGCAGATGCACGATTTAAGGATTTTTTAAGTCCATCAAATGACCTGGGTATGTGTATAAATGTTTGACTACATCAGTAGCTTGGTGGTTCCATTTCAAAGGACTATGTTCATCCAGGTGAAATTTCAAATTTCTTTGCGTTTGTCCAATATAAGAATGACCAAACGAACATTTAAGTTTAAATACCACATTGCATCGTTCCAGATGTGCTTGCTTGTCCTTGCACTTAAAATGATCTCCAATTGTATGTTTTTTATGAATGAGAGACAGATGAGCAAGTTCTTTCAGATATTTTCTAAAAAGTTTTGTAATTCTCTATCTAGTTGTAGAGATGTTTCACCATGGTAGGATATATTCATACTTCGATTTCGGCCTAAAACACAGCAGTTTTTGGTTGCATTACCAACGCCCTAGCTCCTCTGCCGATTGCGCTAGAGAACTGTTCAAAGGCTCAAACGGATCGACCAGTCTAGTAGATTGCATTCGAAAAAAAATTTTTTGGTTAAGGGGTGTGGATTTTTGTGACTGACGTCATAAGTGAAGTAGTTTAGTGAAATACTACCTCAGTGAGATACTACCACCTAACAGTTGGCGCCCAGGGCCAGGCAAAGTGGGCCAGGGTGGCCTAAAAGCCCTCAATTTATGATGTCACTCACAAAAAAACGCATCCCCCAAGCAAAAAAATTTTTTTCAAGAACAGACTAGAAGACTTGTCGCCTTTTTTGAGACTTTTACTGGGTCTGTAGAGCATACCAGACTGGAGAAATTCCTG
>JGI24158J21664_10002970_pt1 | contig 21015 bp, 15 predicted proteins | sample Ectturendosymbi3_FD_21664 | JGI IMG/M metagenome (IMG submission 21664) | reverse complement strand
AAAATTGTCCATTACTAGACCAACACTCTCACTTAATTGGAATTTACAAAAGGGTACTCAAAATTATTGACATTTTTTATCATGTACACTAAAAACCAACCAAACTGAACTTTCACAATTGTTCAAATTTTAGCAGTAAGCATTCTCATGTGTCCACCATCTCAAAAGTTTGCAAGCAAACGAGGCACATCACAAAAATAACTAATTGCACATTCACCCTATTAAATTGCGCAGTTTTTCTACCCACATTCAAGGTAAAGATTTGGTTAATATATCAAGCATATTTTCACTTTCACAATATGTCACTTCAGTTACTGTACTTAAAATGGCTTCTCGCACAAAATGATGACGAATGTCAGTGTTCTTTTTTTCTACCATGAGCAACAGGTTTTTTTGCTATTGCAATCGCTTCCTGATCGTCGTCCCTGATAATAGTTGGGTTTCATTGCGGAGCTCCAATATCATCCAAAAGTCTTCTCAACCATATGGTTTCTTGTGTTGCAGAGCTCAAAGCAACATACCATATTTTTTGAACCATAACGTGGACTTAAACTCCTTTACTCTTCTCAAAAATTGAAAGTGCGCCTTATAATGCAGCCTAATGTATAGATCTGGTTGTGCTTTCTCATCTAGAACCAATTTTTTGGGGTAAATGGTGCTATTTATTTAATTGCCAGTTAATGTTTTTTTTGTAACAGACCATCATGTTCCGTAAAAACCAACAACAATTGCAATGAGTAGCGTATGTGGTTCCAAGAGTAGCTTGCATATACCACAGATTGTATTACTCTGCAGTCTCCTGACTACATTGGCGCACACTGAATCAAACACGTGCACAACTTCTATTTTATTCTGTTCGTGTCTAGGGGGTAAGGCATGTGTGACAGATTAAACTCCCTCTGATTACCATACATACAATGGGGTTTAATATGTCCGATTAAACTCGTTCGTATGTTATCTGAGTTTTGCTTTATTTGATGTGCCCTATAATCCTGTTCGCCTTATGTATGACAAAAGAACAGCAAGCATTCAATTTCTGACACTCTGCCTTATAGTCCGAAAAATATGGCACTCTGCTTCTGCTGTGGAAAGAGCAACGACAGCTTGTTTTTCACTCAGCCTACTTATTGCACCACTACTAACATGAAAAACCTTTCCTGTCGTAGAATGGTGATCATTAATATCTCCTCCCTAATCATCATCTGAATATTCAACTAGTTGCAAATCAGATTTTGTGTTCCTCAACGCATAAGCCGTAGTGAGCTTAAGGTACTGAAAAATCCTCTTTACCACTGTTTCATGAGCTTTGGTTGGGTTTGCACTAGACTTTGATGTAGCACCTGCTGCATTAGCAATATCAGGACATGTTGCCCTAGCAGCATACAAAAGACTTCCCACCTTTGATTGATAAGTAACTGGATGTACACCATTTTAATTTGCAGTAGCCTTCCTCAGTTTCACGCTTGTAGCAGAAGGAGTTGCAGACATTTTGGTATCTTGCAAACTATCGGTCAAGAAGTCCAAATATGCATTGTTTTTGATATAACCAAGTACTCTCACTTTCATGGTCCTGAATGATGCTTACCCCAAGCAGTAGTGGAGTTCTCCCATGGATTTTGTTTTAAACCTGGAAGAAAAGTTTTGTTTTACCTTCATCAGTACATCATTTGATGCACACACTATGATCAGGTCATCAATATACACAACAGTTGCTATGGACATAAATCGATGGATCAGCACCACTGTGTTTGAACCCAAGTAACTCTAAATACTCATGTAATACACTGTTCCAACAGCATGGGGATGGCTTTAGTCCATACAATGACTTACAAATTACATACAAGGGTTTCATCACCAGGTGAAATAAATCCATCAGATTGCAGCATGAAGATTCCTTTGTCAAGAGAACCATTGAGAAACACATGATGTTAGCTTCTTGTGAATTGACTCAAGGTGTCAGCGATACATGAGCAACCTGTCCAACGTTACTCCAGGGTATTTGGGCTCAGCAGAAGGACAGAGTTTCATTGTTGTATTTAACTTTAATCCAGGGTTTTTTTGAGGAAAATGTTAGGTACCTGATATGGACCTGTAGGGACCCAATGAAAAATTTCGCTGATTCTAGGAAGCCGATTGTCAATTCTAGGGACCTGAATCAGGTCCTTTTTTTTGTGGTGGTACTGAGCTTCAACTTCTTTTCACCTATGGTTGCCATGTCCTTGGCAGCACCCCTTCCACTGCATGCCACTGTCCATCAGCATGCATGATTACTAGATCGTCAGCATATGTATACTTTCTGGAGACGGTGGTTGGCAGGTCAGAGATGCAGATGTTGAGAAGAATGGCTGCCAGGACAGATCCCTGTGGGACGCCGTTTTTGAGGCGTCGTAACCTGCTTCTTTTACCATTTCAGGTGGTAGCCAAAAAGCTATCCTCAATGTTCTGTGTCAGCAGGGTGACCTGGTCTATGGCCGACCTCCCGTGTTGAAAGCCCGCCTGCTCCCGTGGGAGCAATGATGGGTTCGACATGTGCATGGATGAGTCAGTCTTTCGAGGATTTTAAAGGAGACACACAGCAGAGATATGGGACGGTAACTCTTTGGGTCCCCCAGTGGCTTTTCTGGCTTAGGGATCACAACTATTAGTGCCCTTCTCCAGATCTTTGGAATTTTGAATTGGCGCATGCTGGAAGTGAGGAAATTGCAAAACCAAGATTTGAGAGCCGACCTGGCGTGGAGCATAACTCTGCGAAGATGGACTCCTATCCCGGAGACTTTCCTGGTTTCAGACGTCCGAGGGCAGCAGCAAGTTCCTCCAGCCTAAAGGGTTCAGAGATACTGTGACCCTCAGGTATTGGAATCTTCCGTAGGTCGGACAGCTCCTTGTTGACCAGCCTTGTGGACTCGTGATCCTTGGCCCTATGTGCCTCGTTCTTCACAACTTGCTAGTCAATGAAGTTTGCCGAGACGGGGCACAGGTGAGAGGAGCATCCAGACCTGCCAGTAAGTTTGTTGATGGTTCTCCACACCTTGTGGCTAGAGTGTGAGAAGTCGATGGAATTAACAGCTTCCTCCTATTGCTCCTGCTTCTTCTGCTGTAGCCGAGATAGTAGGGACAAAGCAGCTCTATCAGAGTCAGTCCCCACTGGGGTTTGGGTGAAAGGGCGATAGACGGTCTCGCACTCTTTGTCCCAGTATGGCACATACTTCTTCCAATGGCCACATGGGATAGGCCTACATTGTTTGGCCCCAAATAGTAGGCTCTCACGAAAACCCAGGTATGCCCTTTCAATATTTGATGTGTCCAGAGGTGGCAATCTCTCAATGGATTCATCTGTAAGAAGGCAAATACACTTCCAATCAACCTTGCGAAAGTTCCAGTGCTTCACTGGATCGCTGTGGGCAGGAATCTTGAGTCTTGGTGGCGTTTGGAGGGAGGGCTGATGTTATAACTGCAGGAACTTTCCAAGAAAAACGTCTGTCTGGCTTTCCTGGTCAAAACTTGCGAAGACGAGATCTGGGTTGGTGTCGACGTTCCATCAGTAAGAGTAGAAACTGGCTGGTGCCTTTGGTTCATACAACAGTCCAATGTTGTTGGATGTTGCCCAGAAGCCCAGGCTCTCACTGTTGGGAGATGTTTTGTTGTAATCCCAGTTGACATGTTGGCAGTTGAAGTCACCAATATGCAAACTCATGTGAGGGAACGTCGGGATGGTGTGAATGGTGAGTTGGTGTGAATGGCGAGCGTGGAGGTTTGCAGACGTTAATGAGTTTGTATCCACACAACCACTCAGTCTCTGATTGCTCTAGAGACTGATCGACCAGTGACCATTCCAACAGCTCGTGGACAAACATGGCAAGGCCGTAATTCCTGCTCAGGACTGACCCAGCTAGTGAGAAGTTGGTAATTACTAGCTTGTCTGCAGTTGTGCAGTGGGTCTCTTGCAGGACGATGATGAAGGCCTTGATTTTATAGGCTAGCTGCTCAATAACGCTGATCTTGTTTGCAGTGAGTCCCTCGGTGTTCAGCTGGAGTATATTGGGTCGTGGGTCATCTTTGGCAGCACTTCAGCTGTTGCACCCTGAGAAAGGCATTTTATGACCCATCCCATGCCGAACACATCCAGCACGGGTAGCAGTGTTTGCTCTCGTAGTGACAGGTTTAGTTGACATTAGTAGCAAATGTTGTTCAGGAGGGTCATGTGAAGGCACCTGTCATCCTCTGTGTGCATTGAACTGTTGTTATTATGAGTTTTTTTTTTAATCACAGAAGATCTTTTTTGAATTCTTTCATGCTAAATGGAAAAAATCTTTGTTTTTCTGTTTGCATATATTGTGTCTGCTTTGTAATTGTAATACAATAGAAATGTAATATTTTGCTTTCACAACAGGTGAATGGCATAAAAAGGCCATAAAGGAATTGACCTTGCACTTGCAGACTGGTACTGATTCAATTGTCTTGGATGTTTTAGACCATTTAAGTTGTGCTAAAAATGCCTCGATCGTGCTCTTGAAAATGGATGATTTTCCTGAACTTAAAGCACTGATTAAGGTAATGCAATTTTTGTTTAGTGTTGTTATTAAATTATTTTATATGGTTAAGATGATGGTTGATTGATTTTTGATGGACGAAAAGCTGCTTAATTTTTATAACTGAGGTTCAATAGTTAATTCTTTGTTATAAAACCAGTTGTAAATTGCATAGGTTAGTCTATGCCAGTGGTTCTTAGCCTTTTCTCCACCCCGCTTCCCTTAGGTAAACTTACTTTGTTTCACGCCTGCCTGAGTTTACGTAAGTTATGAAAATAAATGTGTTTCTTGGTATATTTATTTAATTATTTTATTTTAAGGTTTTGTATCAGACATGAAGTCCATCGAGTACAAACACACACAGTCTACACAATGCAGATTGATGAAAACAGACACAACAGAATGATTAATAGCGAGTTTTGAAGTAGAACAACAGGGTTACAGACTATTTCTTAACACTGCTGTTTCCTAACCTGTGACACTTGGTACAACACTACATCCAGAGTAGGACTGCAACACCTGAGTCCAACCCTGGTCAAGGCTAGGTAAAGTGAAAAAGTATTGTGGCATGCACATGTCCTCAACCAAACACTGTAACGTCTGAGCACTCAGTCGCAAAGTAAAATGTGGTTGTAGTGTTCGAAGAATGAGGACGAATGCAAACAACCTGACTGCTTGAAAGTGCGCAACCGTACGTTATTAGACTTTCTGCATCATTGAAAAAAGACGCACATATTTTTCACATTAAGGCTTTGAAAGTGGGAATGTTGCATTGAGCCTGATAACTACTCACACTCGCTTGCCACAGTAGGTTGTATAGAGCCCTGCACTCAAAATTATAGGCCTTTGATTACTTGACAATTTTTGGCCAATATTTGGTGCAACATTATTTTACAGCATTAGATGGAAAACACTTTCTTTTAAGCGACATTGCGCAAGAGTGACCAGTACTCACAGCCAATGCATGTTCTCACTCTAACCCACATGCTTAATGTGTTGCAGTTGCTTTTTTTAGACTTAGGCAAGCTTTTGCAAATTCTTTGTTTGTTTTATTCACTCTGCATAGCTTTGCAACCGTACACTACTTCGTAGAGTGAATACAGATTTCTCTGACTAACTCTATAACCGTGCTTTGCATAAGATTCCAGGATCTCAAACCAAAACGTTTCACACGTGAAAAACATAGTGCAGTTAATTGCATAAACCAGATATTCAAATATAAATGTAATTTTTATTTGTAGACATAAACACTCCGTGCTGCTTAGTGTGAGTGCAAGACACGGTTGTGAGTTAAGCAACTGAGTGTCACCATTGGATGGCCAGAAAGCAAAGTTGTTATCTTTCTTTGGCCAAGAAGTTGACATCATATGGTGGCCTGTAGTTTCCGTGCTGCATAAACCTAGTCTCACATTGAATAAGAGTGTGGCTCAAGTGCAGTTGAATTGCCATAAATATACATTTTGTCGCATCAAAGAAGGACACAGTGGGATTACTGTAGAAAATTAGTATCATGCAGGTGTACGGCCACATTGCAGAAAGCTCATCGAATTACAGAAAGCCATAGCGGTATCCCACATTGTGTGGAGCTATGCAAAGTGTATGCATTCATGTTCATCTGGAATTAGGCGAGATACTCTGCAGTGCAGCCAGCTACTTTGAAATTCTATGTGCACCATCCTGTTCTCAAATGTGAGAATGACACATGTTATTGCTAAAGTGACTTGGCATGCTGACTAAATCGTCTCCGTAGTTGCGCCCCTGAGTGTTTGATGCAGACTTGAATTCAGCCTGCAAAATTTCAAGAAATTTAACCCCGACTTCCGTTTCTGTCACAACTAAACCAAATAACATGCAGTGGTGTATTAGCACTGGCGTAACGTTTGGAAGGTACACATTCCTGTTTAAAAACCTTCCATATAGAGCGTGTAAGGGCTAGCGCCCCACTGGAAATTTCTTGATGCCCCCCCGTTTACCACTGGTCTATGCTGATACTCAATTTTATAGATATTTCATGTCACCTCCTCAATTTTTTGGATTGATGTTCTTCTTCATCGTTTGAGCCAGTTCTTTCGGTTCACTGCTTGGCCACACTAGATTTTGGGCAGGTGTTGAGCAGCCAATCAATTGTCTCATCATGCAGAACCATCAGGCCACACACTCCAAGAGTTTCACAGTTTTATTGATTTCAGCCACAAGGCCCATAAGACATGGCTTACCGCGCATCTTGCAAATTTTCATCATACTCAAGGCAATTATACATGCCCCAGCACACACGAGACAAAGCAATTGGCGACGTAGATAGAAACAAGCATTTTAATGATCTAGAGTCATACTTGTTCATAAAACAAAAATAAAAAAGTAAAAACTTGCAGCCAGGACAGTTGCGGTTTTCGAGTTGAAGTGCCCCAACACAATTACTACGTTTACATGTCAAGCGACGGTCCGCAATACGAGACAGCCTATTCTAATGTCATTGTACTGTTCGGTTTACATGTCTGAAAGTCATTAACATGTGGCAAACGCATTGGTAAACATCTGCTGTGCAGGCTAGTGAACAAAGGGTTGCATGAAGTTGGAAAGGGTTGAATGGAGTTGAAATGTACATTGATTGCAGATTTCACGAATTTCAAAATTGCTGTTCATGCCTCTCATGAAGTTGGTGCCATGATTTATGGATCATGCTGCACACTGTAAAATCCATCTATAGCAGACGGACATTGACATATACAGCATGCGTTCATGTCACATGTGCAAAGTTACAGGCATACAAATTTCACACAAGTTTCCTAAGCACAATGCTGAAAAACATTTGGAGATTACCGCTTAATATTGCGTGTGTCTGCAAGTGTGTAGGTGGAACTTTTGGTGACACATCAGTCAAAATCTTTAATTTACACTGATACTTAAACTAATAGCCTAATGAATGTCACATTAATACAAAACATTCAGTGTTTGTTATATTAAATATACCCTATGACATTTTTTCTAGGTGACAGTGAAATAATTATACTGTATATCTTTTACTACTATCACCACTGATGCCAGAAAGTTGCCCTATTTTTGCAAGCCTGATTTATGAAGATTAGTGCAACACACAAGGCTCTTACTTTCAAAACAACTATTCTTAACACTGACAAGCCACTCCAGCTGATCAGTAGCCTATTTAAAACATATATTTGTATTTAAACAGAGCCTTTTATCATATGTTGTGCACAGCTTTCAACCTTTATTATGAATAAGTATCTTCTCAGTAATGTTGCATTTCTGAGAAGATGGGGTATCTAAAACTGGCAGATAGCCTACATTAAAAAAGCATATTTTAGTTACCTACTTCTATCATGTATCACCACTGATGGCATAGCATTACTGCATTCAATTTTTTAATGACATGTAAAATGCAGAAGCAAACAGCTTTTAGCAAGGTGGTTTTTGAACATTTGGTTAAGATTCTTGCCTTCAATATTAGAAATCCTAACACTGCCAACCCAAATCCTAAACTGCTATCTATTGTAAAACTACCCATCCTCGCTGACATGCCTTGTCAACTGCATGGTAATCATGTTGGTATTACACTTCTAAAACTAAACTCAACACACTATCAGTTAAAATAACGGTGCAGTCATATCTTATCTGGAGACAGGTACTGAATACTAGGTGCTAGCCTAGCACCGCGCAAATGAGACCATGTACAGTTCAGAACGAGACGTCTTCCTGTTGAGGTGACCAACGCATTGACTCGTTCAGGGTGCTGACTCAACAAATCACGTTCAGAACCAGACCACTTGTTATCCACATATGGTAACGAGACAATGCAAAACTGGCCATGTAAACGTAGTAAATGAAACATGTCAGTGATAGCCAAAAGTTAAAGAAAAAACACGATTATGTAAAACAGTCAAACAGACCTGAGATAAGGACCATGGAAATACTTCAGTTGCCTACCACAAAATGCCAAATGCCACATTGCAAACCATATGAGCAATCAGAAATGCATGCCAAACGTATGCGTAAATGATAAGACAGACGATGTGGTAATATTTTTATTAAAAATTTAACTAGATGTATATGTTGCAGCAACAAAAATGATAGGTATTGATTACTAAAGGTGTTATGGGATTTATCTTTGAATTGTTGTTCATTTGCCCAAAGAGTAGCTCCTTGAAGACATTTTTTTTGCCAGCGTTTGTTGAAACTTGTATAAAGTAGTTTTCGTTGGTTGCATATCTTGTATTATGACAATGAACTTCAGCCGTTTTTTGAAACAAGTTTTCTGAAACCATAGAGACGTTGATAGGATTGCAAATTGGAGTATGACATGGTCGACAGTTTGTTCTTCTGCACCACATTCTCAGGCCGCAGAAGGGGCCATACCCCTTTGTGCAAGCAGAAGCAGAAACATCTGACACCAGTGCAGAGGTAGTTAAGCCAGATCTACACTGTTCTTGGCAGGGCCACTCCAGGAGGGGGATGCTGATGTCGGGGTGAAAGTACAGTGTCTTGTAGTGTTGCTAACTACTCCGCATTCCATCAATCATCTGCCCAATGCGCCACAATTCTAGTGCAAAAAGGTGTCTCGATTTGAGATGCCATGCCTTCCCACTTGATGGACAGGGGATCGCTGAGTGGAGCAGATGTCCAGACTCCATGGCACTGGAGTGCTAGAGACAGTGTGGCTCATTTGCAATGAAGCTCAGCAGGCTGGATGCCCGCAAGGATAGGAAGATTGCCTGCTGGTGTAGGATGCAGGCATTGAGTAAGTATTTGGAAGGCTTCATTGATGGCAGGGTAAATGAGGCTGGCGTGACAACTGTGGCACCAGACAGGGGCATAGTACTTTGCTGTGAAATGGACCAGGGTTAAGGGTGCTGTTCGTAACATTTTTCCTCCAGCACCCCAGCTCGAGCCAGCAACCCACCTCAAAAGTGTGATGCATGATGTCACATTTTTGCAAAGTGACTCTAGGTATTGGCGATACATGAACTTCGAGGTATTTGGCCCTGAAGCAAAAGGACACAGTTTCGTTGTTGTGGTTGACTTTTAGCTCACGTTTAGCTTCCTTGTTGTTGAGTTGAAAGAGTGCCCACTCCGTTTTTGTAGTGCTGAGCTTTAACTTCCAGGTCTGGAAATATTCACCAATGTCTTTGTCATGTCAAAAGCCAGCTTGTTCCTGTGGAGGTTATGTGTCAATGACTGGTTTGACACAAGTGTATATGAGTCTTTTAAGGATCTTGAAGGGGACACAGAGTAGAGTTACATGGCTATAGCTCTTCAGTTCCCCTAATGCCTTTTCTGACTGATGGATTGCAACTGTTAATGTTCTTCTCCAGATCCTGGGGATATCGAGTTGGCACATGAAGGAAGTGAGGAAATTGTATAACCAAGATTTGATAGCTGACTAGGTGTGGAGCATAGTATCTGGGAAAATAGGACTCAAACCCGGAGACTTTCCTATCTTCAGGTGCTTGACAGTGGTAGCAAGCTCCTCTGGGATGAGGGGTCTAGAAATACTACAGTAGAATTCACTTAAAATTACTTCAGCTATAACGACAGTTCCCCTATCCTATAACAATGCTTCTTCATTGGGCCAGGCAGAATATCCTATCGTATTTTTCAGATTATGAGGTACAGTATCAAAAATTGAATGCTAGCTGTTCTTTTTTCATACATTAGACGCACCAGATTTTTAGGCGCATTAATTGAAGCAAAACTTAGATTACATAAGAGGGAGCTTAATCAGACAGATTAAACTCCCTCAGATTACCATATATACAAGGGAGGTTAATCTGTCACACATGCCTAATCCGCTAGACATGAACAGAATTAAATAAAAGTTGCGTGCATATTTTATTCGGTGTGCGCCAATGTAGTCAGGAGCCTCTTGGAATAATACCATCTGTGGTATATCCTAGCTATTCTTGAAACCATATACGCTGCTCATTGCAATTGTTGTTGGTTTATTATGTAACATGTTCATCTGTTTGCAAAAAAATCATGACTAGCAATTAAATAAATAGCACCTTATACCACATAAAATTGCTTCTAGATGAGAAAGCACAACCAGATCCATACATTAGGCGCACTGCAATATAAGGTGCACTTTAAATTTTTGAGCAAATTGAAGGATTTTTAGTGCGCCCTATGGTCTGAAAAATATGGTACAAATAATTTTCATGCATTAGAGTTTGGCTATAACATCACTTAGTGTATAGCGATGCTTTTTTTTCGGTCCCCGCAGAATATTTTGTTATTTGATGATGACAGTTGCGTGTTTTCTTTACAGTTTCAAGTGTATGCTCGCCTATGTGGAGCCATCACACAAACCTTTTACGACTGAATTTGAATGCAGTTACGTTTAAGTACCCATTTGTTGAGCTGTGATACGTGTGACGTGGAGTGCGAGAAGTTGATGGGATTGGCAGCATCTTCCCATCGCTCCTGCCTGTTCACGAGAGTAGCTAGCACATACCACAGATAGTATAACTCAGCGAGGCTCCTGACTACATTGGCGCTCACCGAATCAAACATGTGTACAACTTTTATTTTCTTCTATTCATGTCTAGCATATTAGGCATGTGTGACAGATTAAACTCCCTCGTATATAATGACAGATTAAACTCCCAGTGGCGACTACGGCACTTGGGAGTTATTGGGAAAGAGTTGAATACAGTTTGACTTATATCTAAGTTTTGCTTCATTTGATGAGCCTTATAATCCGGTGCGCTTTATGTATGGAAAACGAACAGCTAGCATTCAATTTTTGATACTGTGCTTTATGGTCCCGAAAATACAGTAACTACAGTAAGACCTCGTTTATCCGAACTGCTTTGTTTCATCAAATAATGTCGGTTTAGCGAGGTATCTGGAAAATCGGAATCAGACCTGTAGCCACGGCGGCATTCGGGGGTAATCCCCCCTACATTTTTTGTGATCCTCGAATTTTTGTTTTGCCAAGAAAATTTTTTATTAGAAATATAGTAAAAACAAAAGTCTTGACCATCTAAATATGTTTTGTGCCCCCCCAAACCTTTGGACCTAAGCTACGGGTCTGGCCTAAGTGAGCGTTCAAAGGAAAAACAGAAACAAACTGTAGAGTCGGACGAACTGTCAACTTAAGCAAATATGTAGACTGCATGTGAAACGTGACTAAATGAAACTCTCATAATTGCTTTTGTTTATTAGCAGATCCGTATGCAAACAAGTATGCATTGAGAATTATATTTAAACGTGAAAAAACTGCACAGGAGACCTATAACTGCATCCTGCAGGGTCTGCCGCTGTTACATTCATTGTGCGTAGAAAATTGACTTTCACCCTTCCATTGTGATTTAATAAACAACTATGTAACTGTTGGCAAAATCAGGTTTAGCGTCTTTTTTTTCTATTGATATGACATCCGTTCCTAAATTTCCAAGCCAGTTTCAGACAGCGAGGTTTCCAGATTAAAGGGTGAAATGTGTTGGGAGAAATCTGTTCCTAGCAATTTGTTTCAAATAGCGGGAATTCCGGTTGATCGGAGTTCCGACAAATAGGTCTGACTGTATTTGGAATAGATAGTGGTATTGATCTCATTCTCAAAATACATAAAAAAATTCCAAGTTATCATTGCTTTCGGCCACAGCGCATTTATTACAACACAATCGCTGTTTGTTCCTATGAATATGGTGCTGAAAAGATACTTAGCTTGTCGAACATTCAGCAAGTGTCAGCCATTCAACAATGAGGGTTTATCCAAACGTGCATACACTTATAAAATCAAAGCTGACAATCAGCTGCACAACTGTGTCTGTGGAATGCTGTCTATCAAACATGCCAGTGTTATAAATATACTTGCAAAATCACTGCGGAGAAGAATGATTGAATTGCAGTTGCTCTGATTACTTTGCATCGTTATGTAGAAGTGACTAACTCGAAATCCATATAGGACTTCTTGCGGAGCAAACAACATCGTCAACTGCTTAAGTCTAAAAAGGCTATTTTCAAAATACGATGCTTGACTGATATTTTGTTCAGATAATGCGGCCACAGTTTTTGAGGCTAGCTGTCGTGCCTTTCAATATGAGAAGTTGCTTGTAAAAATATTGTTTCAGTGGAACCGAACCCACTTCACTTGGCGTGATGCTGAGGAAAGCCTAAACTTATTAAATTTTGTCATAACCTAGTAGGTGTAAACAGCAGATAAAATTATCCCGAAACTGCAAAATGAAACGATCATGATTGGAGACTGTCCTCTCGCCATGATGTGAAATATTACAAAACAGCTCGTGCGTGGCAGTGTATGAGATTGTGACTGCATTAGAGCCGGCACTGCCAGAGGAGGAAATTCAGAAGTTCGTTCCTTTGACACAATATCAATTTCGAGTGTTGAAAACCGTGGATTGTTTCATGTCACTGTGCAGGCGCTATTTAGACAAGGCACAGACGTTGTTGTTTTGTAATAGTACTATACAACGTTACAAGGGAAATGTAGGCTGTTGCCTGTTCCAAAACACCCGCCTTGGAGATCTGCAGTAACAGCGTGTGATATTTTATCGGCTTCAATGCTGAGTACGTGCAGTGCAAAGGGGTCTGTCATGACAGCCAAACAGACCCCCTAGATGCGCCCCTGTTTGAGACTGCATTCATTTGAGACTACATTGAAACCAACTGCATTCATGTGAGACAACATTCATTTGAGATCCACATTGATTTGAGATCACGTTCATTTGCGATTACGTTCGACAATCTACATCAAGGGGTTATGCAGATGTGGTCCAAAACGTGGTTTTACAATGAATTTCCCAAATTGCAGAAGGTGAAGAGTAATTTAACACGGCTTGTCTGGCTTGAAAAAATCAGCTAACTTCCTATCGTTTTTCTTCTCTGAAATCGCTTATTGTGAAATAGTAACTGGATTAACTAAATAATTTTTTTTTTTCATTTGAAGAAAAGAGACAGATCCAATCGGATTTGTCAGTCTTCTTGTACTTCTCATTTCGACAGCTTGTCCCACTGGACTTAGAATCAGTAACATATTACATACATCCATATTGCAACCATACTTTGGTGACGCATTGAAAGAAAGGAAATGCTGAAAACAGTATTGATTCACTGTTGATAATATTCTTAAACTTGCATTGAAAAATATTATTGCATTTTTATCGGGAAGAAAGTTTGCACTACAGCACCCAACACTGTTTACAAACAAGGCACATGTTTTCTCCAAAAATATGTGCCGCTGTAGTTTTCATGCTTTGCAATTTTGAAGCAGTTCATAAAGAACAGTTGTTTTATCAGCTGCTTGGAATGTGCAACAGCAGCATCAAAAACATTTTCCAGAGTATAGTTTCTGTCCTTCACAGCAGCTTGCCATATCTGCCTGCTTTGTTCAGATATTTCATTGAATGTCTCAGGGGATTCAGGTCACGATGGTTGCTAGCAAACAACCTGGTTGGTTAGAGTCTGAATTTTCACCTGTGTGAACAATACGTCATGAAGATTGCCTCAAGTTTGTTGATACATGTTAGCGGGTTAGCTATAGCAGGGGTGTCAAACATATTTGGTGCTGTGGGCCATATTTACGCACTTAAGATTTTTCGCGGGCCAGACAATTTTGCACGTAATGATACAATTGATATTTTCATTATTTATTCATAGTACTGCAACTCGAAGAAACTTGACATCCTTTGGCAGTTACAGGTTAATATCTAGTACCAAAGATTGTGCAACTGCAACTTTTAACGCTGAGTTGAGATGCACATCCATCAATTGAGATCGGACTTGTTTATGTTCAAGGAGAACAGTTGTTTGCCGACATCATCACTAGTGAGCATCGACATGGTTGTCAATGTTGGTCCAACATATTGATGAAATGTTTTCATGTCAACATTTTCAAATTTGGTTTTAAGAAGACTGTTGCACTGTAACTCAATTAGTTCCATTTGATACTTTTGTGGCACCTCTTCAGCATGAAAGGGTTAGTCTACTAAACATAGAAAAATCAGTTTCTAGATTTTTTAAATCAGAAAACCTTTCTTTGAAAGTGTTGGAAATTTTTCAAAGCCACATGGAATCTAAACTCAAGGGTTTGAACTAAAGAAGTTTTTACCATTGGTTTAGCTTAATTATTAAGATGTAATGTCATGTTATGACTATCAACAGAAAACATATCTCTGCTATGACATAACAATAAACATAACTCTGTCAGACTTAATGCAAGCACAAAACTGGCATGACCTGGTCCACAGTGTGGGGCATGGTGGGCCGGATTTGGCCCACAGGCAACCAGTTTGACACCCCTGGGCTATCTGAATGCTAGCTTCCTCTGTAATGCACAATTCGCGTGTTGCTAATCTACATTTGCAAAGTTGGGGCCACTTGATGACTTACCTGCTTTCCTTGAAAAAGGTGGAAACTACACTCTGGTGAACGTTTTTTTATATTGTTCGTTTCATATTCGTGACTTTTGTAAGGTTAACAATACTGTTTTTCACAGTGCTTGACAGCAGCTTAAATGTGGAATGGACTAGGTGTGGAACTGTGGTAGTACACATTTCTCCAGTTAAAAAATGTCGTGTTTGTAAACAATTCTAGCTGAAAAACAATTAACAATTTTATACCTTGTTCCTTTCAAGTTATTTTCAAACGCAACTTGTGTAGGTAGAATATCTAATCACTTCAAGTTTTAGTCAGGTTTTAACTCCTTTGAGTTTAACAGAACATCAACACCAGGTCTGATAGAAATCCTCCCTCCCATTTCTCCCCAGTAAGCACTTAATTTTCAGTTGAAAGTGCAGCATAAGATTGGTTAGAACTGCCCTAGTGCCATTGAAAGTTGTAACTCAGAACCATGCTCTTTAGTTGCTGTAAACTATTTCAGAGCTAAGAAAAAACAACCGATCATCCTGGTGTGTGTTTGGAATGTACAACATTACTGACAAAGTTTATTCAATACCTTGCTTACATACAAACCAAATGCGAGAAGTTGTGAGAACAAAAGTCAGCAAAATAGATTCGCATGCGAACACTTCACCAGCAAACTGAAACCGCAACAAACCCCCACCACAACTAAATGAGAACTTGAAAAAGGCACACAAAGGTTTTGGCTACTAGTTTGAAACTAAGTCGACCGCTACTTGGCTACTTTGGTTATCACACTGATAATAGCCCAGGTAATGAACTTTTTTAAAATGAACAATGTACAGTGCAAAGAAATGTTCTCTGATGTTAGATGTACGATGTTGTGGTGACAATTTCAAGACATTTTCTACACACAAAAATGACACTGAAGGCGGCTATGTATGTGCTTATCAAAGAACAAGTAAGCACACTTTCAAAACGAGAAAGAAGAATGAAAAAGACACTTTGCTAACATTTTCAAAGCACCGCAATCATTGCTCAGAGCTTTCACTGCATTCTTTATTCCACTGATTTACAGAAACCTTAGCTGCTGTCCTAAATCAAAAATCCCCAAATTTTTCAAAATATTTACTACTTGCATGTGCGCAATTGCACACAAGTAACATAGCTTATCTTGTTCAAATGAGCAACTCACAACTTTATGTGCCAGTCACTTAGCAAGATCAACATACCTACTATGCTGAAATTCTATCCGCATGGTTGCAAAAGTTTCATGCAGTCAGTCTGTGGATGGATCACCATATCACATATGAGTCCATCAAACAGCTTCCACACAGTAGGGTGTTTGCACAAAAACACTGCCTGGAGGGCATTGTGAAAACCTTCACAATAGTTGGTTTCTTTGGATGCCCTGCAACTGCGTCATCAAATTGATTCCATAACTGAGGTTGCAATCTTGGAGGTGTTGGTCTGCTGCTGATCGGCATGCCGTAATTACATCTGAAATACTGCAGTAGAGCATTGCATTTAGGATCATTTGGAAATGTGGCTCCCAATACCTCAAATACAACAGAAACTTATGCAGGTGGCACAAATGCCAATGGTAAAATGCATTTCACTTTTGTAGTGATTTCCTGGTCAGTTTCATAACGTTGCTTTGGTCCAACTTCGCAAACTTTTTCCATTATAGTTTGGGTAAGATGAAAAAACAACTGGCAACCAGAGCATTTGTAATTCTGATTCATAAGCATTTATCATTCCCAGTTCAAAATCTATTAATACAGTTTCAGGAGACTGAAGTATTCTCAAATGAATAGCTTTAAAATGAATGTTGTCTCAAATGTCGTGGTCTGAAATGAACGTGGTCTCAAATGAATGGTACAAAATAAATGGTTTCAAATGAATTGGAATCAATAGTCATGGAACCAAGATATGTTGTTTAGCTCTTGCAGAGTTCCTGGCATGTCTTCTCAATGTTTGTTGTGGCCGGAGGTGGCAATCTCTCAACAGATTATCCTGTAAGAAGGTAAAATCACTTCCAATCAGCCTTGCAAAAGCTCCAATGCTTCACCAGATTGCTATAGGCAAGATCCTTGAACCTCGGTTTCATTATTATGAGAGAGGGTTGGTGTTGTGACTGTAGGAACTTTCCTGGAACACGTCTGTCAGGCAAGCAGTTGTCCTGGCTGACACTCATGAAGGCCCGGTCTGGGTTGGTGCCTACATTCCATCGGTAAGAGAAGAAACTGGCTGGACTCCTATTGGGTTGTGCAGCAGTTCAAAGTTGTTGGCTGTAGCCCAGGAGTCCAGGCTCTCACTGTCAGGACATGTTGTGCTATAACCTCAGTTGACACTGGCAGTTGAAGTCACCATCATGCACAATGGTTGTGAGAATGTCAGGATGGCTGTAGGTGTGAGTTGTAAGGGTGGATGTTTGTAGACATTAATGAACTTATATCCTGCGACATCTACGCACAACCACTCAGTTTCTGATTGCTCTGGAGACAGATCAACCAGTGTCCATTCCAATCGCTTGTGAACAAACATGGCAAGGCTTTGCCTCCTGCTTAGGACTGACCCAGCTCGTGAGAAGTTGGGAATCACTAGATTGTTTCGTTATTGCAGTGGGTCTCCTGAAGGACGGTGATGATGAATGCATTGTTTGTGTAGGCTAGCTGCTCAATAACACTAATCTCGCTGGCGGTGAGTCCCTAGTGTTCAGTTGCAGAATGCCAGGTCTTGAATTTCTTGGCTTTCTTCCTGATTGCCAAGTGTGTATGTGATTGTTGGGAACAATTGAACTATATTAATGTTTTCCATGTCACTCCAACCAATGCCACCAAGTTGACTCCTTCTCATTTTATTCACACATTAAAGAAATAATATTCTAACCTGGCAAAAAAAACATTGAAGATTCCAGCTCATTCTAATTTTCCAACTTAAAATGTCACCACCTGACTTACCCTTCCCACTTCCCTTTATTTTTTTGTTTATTTTTAAATAAAAATTCTTGTGTTTGTTGCAGATGTCAATCTAACAATTATTTGTGCTAGCAATTTGCAATTCTTTTGTAACTAGCTGTCACTACTTTTATCATCCTGGTTTGTTGTGACTTTACAACAGGGGTAGCCAAACTTGCAACTGCCTGGCCACTGGAGGACTGGATACAGTGTGATTTACGCAACCTATGCAAGAACATGTTGTTATAATGTATTGTAGTACAATTATAATAATAAAATCCCACTACTTTATTAGTGCTGCTGCGACAGACAAATCAACAAGAGACAGGCAGCAGCCAATGGTTTTGCACTGCTGTCCACAGTCCGAAATATGATGCTTGAAAAAAATTTGCAAGGTATTTGGCAGGCCAAGTTAAACTGGTCAGTGGGCCAGATGTGGCCTGCGGGTCGTAATTTGGCCACCCCTGCTCTATGCGATTAAAAAACGAGCCATAAACATTTTACGCTTTTACACCATTTTAACTATAATTGTAAAGTGGTAGTAATAAGAGAAGAGTGTTCAAATTTTATTTGCATGCATTGGTAAAAGTTTTAAAATCTACCAAGTAACTCGTTTTTAACAAATAATGGTATGCCTCAACATTAAAAAGGTAAAACTCTGAGAAAAGTTGTATATGCAAGTGGAGAAAAGAACGCATTGATTAAACTGAGTAAGTTATATCCATGTATGGCAATTCTTGTAAATTTTTTTTTTTAGTTTACTGATTATTCAAACATTGAGGCAAATTTTTTATTAACCCTAAAACATCAAGATGCACTAGCTTACCCTTGTTCCAAGAAGATCATGCTTTCCAGTGCAGAACTACATCTTACATGTCATCTGCAAGATCCTTTAAGCAGAAGCATTTAAGAAATATAATGCAAATAAAAACCAGAAAAAGGTACTAGATAGTATTACCTTGCCAATTCATTACAATTGTGACCTCAACTTTTCCTCAGTTTGCCCTACGTGGAAAGTATAAACAACCTGCAACTACAGTTCTTTCCCTAAATGGCAGAGGATGAAGTTTACCAAACAATTCAAATATCTTGGTGTATTACTTCATGCCTCATTCACAGATGACAACTATGTGTTTTACATGTTGCTTGCCAATGCTTGCCTGTCAATTATAGTGCAAGTGCACACAGTCTAGCATAGTAGTTCCCATTGTTTAAAAAGTTGTGCACAACAGTCATCTTGCAAATTTCTTGACATCTCACTGTCCACTATCAAACTGAAGGTAAACAGCACCAACAGTGAAATTATAAGCATAGATTCATTGCATGTAATAAGTACAGAGATAGGTGCACCTGTTTAGCTTCCACCAGTTTTTCTACTTGTTTCTGTTTCGGAAAGTGCAACTCTCATATCATGTGTCACATCCAATCTGTAGCTTAATTTTGTTCTGATTTCATATGGTACAGTATAGAAAAGGTCTCTTAAACTTGTAGGTTGTTGCAAATGAACACTTTCACAAATGTCCACAATCAATGTAGCACAGCTGACCATCATTTACCAGTCACACACATCATATTCACCACCTCTACATGTGCTTAGCATGTGGTGTTGGCACAACATCAAAATTATACTGGATTAAAAGTCAGCACAAAGTAGCACCAAACAATGCCTTGTCATTTGTGATGTCACAAAGCAGCACTGTGCAATGTTGGTACAAAAGACAGAGTCAACACTGCACTTGAAATATACATTCATAACAAATCAGTAAGTCATGCGGTTCCCTTGAAATTGCTTTGCGAACCCCAACTGGACTGCAGACCCCACTTTGAGAACCACTGGTCTAGTATTAAACGCCAGTGTTGCTTCCAATAATGTGCGTCAAATTTTGCATTACATCCCCAAGAGTGCAAGTTTTACCCACATCAAGTCGCATTTTATCAGAGCAGCCCAGGGCCAGGTAACCTTAGCCAAAATGGCCAAAAACTTACCCCATTTATGATATATCCACAAAAAAATGAAACCCAAAACCAATAATTTTTTTCATTGCAAACTAGAAGACGCACCGAGTCTTTTGGTTTGGATAGCTCTCTAGCACAATCAACTGGTGAGTCATGGAGTTGTAAAGTGGCGCGGAATTAGCGGCTCAATGCGTGATTTCAGAGTATGATATACTCGTACACTGGCTCCCAACATGTTAAGCAATTGTACTTCACAATGCAGTAACTCATAACTTTTTTCACATAGAACATTGCTCATCACTTTTATGTTGAAAGCAGGGTAGTAGACTACCAATATGTTCATGCATGTTTTCCTTGTCATATGTGCTTCTGTTGTCATCAGAATTTCATTTCTTACTATTTGCCCGACAATTATGTTTTGTCTTAACCCTTTAACGACCTCGATTGGCCGGCCCATTTTTGGCCATAAATCGCCAGCTGCTAGAGAGCTGTTCAAACCCTCTACGGGTTCAGCAGGTCTTCTAGTTGACATTGAAAAATAACGTTTTTCGTTTTCTGTGGGGGTTTTCTGCAGGTGATGTCACAATGAGTGCATGTTTTGGAAATTCTGGTCACCTTTGGCTGGATCAGGGCCCTAACCCATTGACCCATTCTATTGGCTCAAAGTTTTGTTGAAAACTAGGTCAAAATCCACGTCTATGGAGCCCTTGATTGACTTGCTAAAATTATGGGTCAAAAACCCAGTTTTTGGCCTAATTCAAAACTTTTCAGAAAAGGCATAATTTACCCTTTTAGGGCAAACTTTGGCCAGCCATAACTCGGCAGCATATTGAGCTAGAGAGCTGTTCAAACCCAGTAATTACCAGTCGCGTCGTGTAGTTTAGGCTAACAAAAAATTTTTTTAATTTGATTGGGGGGGTTTGGGCCAATGGGATCATGACAGGGGCATGTTTTGTGGTTATATGACATCATCATCCGATCCCATGCGCCAATATTTTTGCTCCCAGTATTTTTGGATTCTAGGCGAGAATACATGTTTTTAGAGCCCTTGATTGAGTTTCTAGCGTCTCTGGTTCAAAAGTCAGGCCAAAAAATAGCTAATTGGTAAGGGGCTTTTCTCAATACTTTTGGGGATTTCCCTAATTTTATTTTAATGTTTCCTTTCCCCAATCTTGGAACCAGGAACGCTAAAAATCCATTCGGACCCTTAAAAGTCCCAAAATGTAACCAAAAAA
>JGI24158J21664_10002967_pt1 | contig 21019 bp, 12 predicted proteins | sample Ectturendosymbi3_FD_21664 | JGI IMG/M metagenome (IMG submission 21664) | reverse complement strand
GGAGCAAATTGAGGTTGAGGCTTCTGGTCTATAGTAGAAGCGTTTTGCTCAGTTCTTCATTGTGCTGATACAACCCAGTCCAGGGACGTAACGAGGTTAGATGGCGCCCGGGGCAAGAAACAAGTTTGGCGCTCCCATGTTCCAACCTCAGGTCTATCGGAAGCGAATCTGCTGTGGAAGAAAGTACTTGTGACATTGTTAGGACTTTTTGGCGACCGCTGCAGAGATTCGGCGCGCCCATAATGTTTTGACGCCCGGGGAATTGCGCCTCTGACCCAGTGGTCTATTGCTTTTATGTGTAGACTTTTTGCCGTACTAAAGTTTTCTATATTTTATTGATTTCTTTCCTTAGTGAAATCGTCATTGCCTCATAAATAATTAAACGTAACTTGAATTTTATCTGCAGAAAATAACATATTCGGTCGCAAGTAGGTGAGTGCAGTTCAGTGTGTTGAAGGTAGCAAACAACAACATTTTTACTCCAAGGTTTCAAGACACTTGTTATATTATATGGCAATTCAGAAGAGTTGATCAGTTTTATGCAAATCTGGAGCGGCACTGTTTGCGAAAAATTCCACAATATGTTGTTTCGAAAACAACGAAATCCACAGATTTTTTGTGCGTTGGTTGCTGGTTACTGAGCATTTGTGAGCCCTTGTAACATTACATTTGTCTTTCGGCTCCAGTCGTACGCAAAAGTTGCTGAGGCGTCATTTCCAACATGTGCCCAAAGCCAGAAAAAAACAGATAGCAATTTTAAGGCAAATACACATAAAATATGCATAATCAAACACAAAATAGACACTAAAACTCGTCAGAAATATCGATGTAATGCAATTCCACTCTTTAGAAGCATATTCTTTCCCCGTAACTACATTGTGGTAGTTTGTTTCTTGTCAATAGCATCGATCATTTTCAGAGTAACAGTAGAACATTTTCAATATTTTGTGTACCCTGCATGGTCATAAACTCTTTTCAGAAGAGATTTATGAATATGCAGCTCAGACAATGTTTTTGCAGAGTCAAGCCTTTCCGACTGAAACAAAGCCAGAAAAAGGCAGATTATGTCTGGCTTGTGCCATGGCAACCCTGCATGTGCCATGTAGTTAAGGCTTTCTCAGAACCACTCCGCTAGTGACATCAATTTGTTAGCTAACCACTGGTATTTCTGACACGATTAAGTGCACGATCCGCCCACCGCTCTTTCAGCCAATGGCAGTAATGGCGCGGGATCCACAACGCGTTCAAACGTAAAGATGATCTTTCAAGACCCGCATGCATCGCTGCGTGACAACGGCGTGGGTAACCAGAGGTCACGCTATCGAGGACTGAGGAGAAACCCTAAATGAAGTGTGCGTGAGGTAGAACGCTTGCTGAGCTCGAACGCCCAAGGCTAGATCAGGCAGCAAAAGGCGGGTGCAAAGTACCGGTTCTGTTTTAAAATACTTACTGAAACAAGCGAACAAGAAAGTTAAGATAATAGAGTAACAACTTGTAAGAGAAAAGATATTGGAAAAAAATTTCTGGAAATGTATGTTGAAGTTTTTTGGAACGTATTTTGATTTAGAGATGGTGATTGTGGAAGAACCTTTCGCCTGTGGTTGCGGTGCTCCTAAAGCGAAAGTCGTTAAAGTCTTGTACCATCATCGATGCGGTGCTAGCAAGGCGTCCAGATAAACAATCTAGAAGGCCTTGGTGCTAGCCTGCTCAGCCTGCTGCTTGGCTCTTCAGCGGAAGCGTAGCGGCGAGTGGCCTCGCGTCATCAACAGGTGACGTGCAGATGGCGACCAAGCCCTCGAGTTGCGTAATAAAGGCGTGCTGACGGTGTGCTACGATCTAGCGAAGCGCGTGGCCAGCAACAAAGAGCAATAGCTACGCTTCTCTTGCTCAGTTCTGATACAACAGTTTAATCTGTACACATACGTTGCATACAGCAGTTGGAAGCGTTGTTTGTCAAATTTAGTCAGGCTCGTCTGAAAAATCTTTTGAAATAACGCAAGCAGTCATGGAAGCATCTACTGCATCTGTCACTGGCGTCTTCATACCAGCCTTGGGAGGTAAGTTTAAGTATGCCTATTAATAACAAAAAATGGCCTTCTGAACTGATAAAAAATCTTGTTTGCGTATTTTTGGTTCTGCATTATGTGTTGCGCGGTACTGATTCGGAACAGAATGGCATGCTTGTATGTGTTGTTATAGTTGGGCAAATAGAGTTTTACCCAACACCTAGCACGTTCCAAAACTTACAAGTGCTAGACAAAACTTTAATCAGGCTCTACAAAAACTTGCCTAAGTTTCGATAGTTGATGCAACTATCTTCGTCAGGAGGGCTAAAAATGAAATGAAAATTTTGGGACGTTTTTAACGTGTTTTGATGTTTTTACCGCCAGCAGGGCCTGGTTAAATAATTTGTTTATCGAGGTCCTGGCATCTTCTAAACAGAAAGATGTTGCAACTGCTAATCGAAGGCAAAATTGCGGACAAACTTCCCTATCTACCTTAACACTAGTCCAAAAGACTTCAATGCAGTTAATACCGAGCTTTTAGTTGTGATTTTGTGCTCTTAGAAAGGGTTGCCTGGCCAAAGGTTCTGCTCACTAGACTCAACAGACCTAAGCGCTATTATTCTCAGTGTATTGGCTATATTCGAAAGTGACATCTGCTCTGCAGTATCCGGATGTCAGGCCGCCAGAAACTTATGTTTCGCCGTAAACGTTTTGATGCTTTACACACCGATTTATTGACTTAGGTAGAAATAGAATACGTCTGGATGAAAAGAGGCAATAGGAAAAAGCTGCGTTGCAAAATCGGTTTTCATGTTGCACCATATTTCCTGAATAGTTCTTTGCTTGTTGATGTAACGTTGAAGAGTAGTACAGGGAGGGCATCCGCGGAAAGCTTTAAACAACACAATGCGTCGGTTGTTTGCTAAAGCGCGGAGTTGTGAATTTGTTTGCGAAATTGCTTTTGCACGAAAACAGCTGTTAAAAACTTGCAGCACGATCCAAAAACGACACAAGTTTAGTGGCAGAGACTCCGCTTGTTTTAAGCTGCCACAAGCCACGTTAAAAAATTCGCGCTCAAATCGAACAGCATTTAGCGTTTTGGCGTTGAAAACGCGACTTTCGCTGAATGACTTCCCCAAGGGATAAAACCTTGGGCTTTCGGCGAGCAACGGCTGCACTGGTCTTTTCGCGGGATCACGTGGCGCGCTTCGGCCAAGCGTGACGCGATGTATGTACGTAAATTTCCCGCCAAAACAAGTCGATTTTGCCCACGTTTGTGTCTTGGTTAAGAATTGGAATCGCAGTGGTTTGCCTGCTCATTTAGAACACACTGGTCATCATTTGGCGTAATGATAGCTTTGCCGTTAACATGAATACACTACCAAAACCAAAATGGCGGGGAAACTTGAATGTTTCTGAATNCCAGTGATACTCAATCACCGTGACTTGTGCAAAACTTCCCGCCCAGTGAAGNANCNCTGTGCATAAAGCAGCGGGTATCCTTGGCTTAANCCAACCGCGGTGAATCGCAAAGGAAAATTATGTAATGTGCTGTCAGTCCTTAACAGTATAAGTACCTAATGATTAGCTGTTTCGTTTTACATGCAGCTATTCTCGAAGCACAATACATGAAACTTCAAGTTTGTTCAAGGTAATTCCTTTCGTTTTCCTTCAGAGGGGATGCATGTCATTTTTGTAGTTCATCAAAGGATAGTCAGATCTGCGAAACAACGTAAGCAACTCGAAATTAACCACCACTTTCTATTTCTCAAATAGAGCTTAAACAAAAGGTATAGCTATCCTTATGAAATTGTATGAATGAAACACTTTAACCATTCGAAAATTCCTGTTATCCTATTGGAAAAAATTAGGGATCGTGAAATTGGCTGTCATCGACCGCGTTATTCGCTCCTTGACAGCTTCGCTCCTTTATGGAAGGATATTTCCGATGCTATCGGCGTTGCAGTTGAATACAAAACAGCGAAAGTAATCGAGAATCTTCTCCAATACAAAACGCGTGTACAAGCAAAAACTGAATCTTTTTTGCACTTCTTCAGTTTCTGGTCTGTGCAGCGGTAAATGTGATGCACCACTCGAAAAGTTGAATCTGCACCATTCGATCCAATTCATAAATCAAATATATAAGCTCAAACACCGCCTAACACTGGAACATTGTTGACAACATGCCAATATTTCCCCGCCTTTTCACTACCTTGACCTAGTATTAGCGAAATTGTTTCCATAGTGTATGTTTCGGCAACAAGTTTAGTTATGGGTTACGTCACTATATTTGATTTCTCCGATGTCATTGACTTGTGCTTGAAATTCACACTTGTGCACGTCTGGTGGAAAAAACACTGCAGATTTTTTTAAGGAACAACTGCAGTACCATGGAACGTCGAGTCCTCGATTTGGATGCTGGTTGTCGGCTTTGTCATCGCCTTCGTCCTGTCTTTCGCCGTCGGTGCCAATGACGTGGCCAACAGCTTCGGGACGTCGGTTGGGGCTAAAGTCCTTACGCTCCGTCAGGTGAGTAGAAGAATAGCGGGCGCGTTGCGACTAGTTCACAACCAAGGCTCGAAGTAAAACGCGCGGTTTCCTAACCAAGTGTTTTGATGTCCAGTTGAGCGCGGAAAACTCTCAGGGTTACGACAAACTCCTGCGCACACTCGAGTATCGATACCAAGTCGCAAGAAATCGGGTTGTGAACTAGTTGTCGCCAAGCCTACATCGTCTGGTTCGTCGTAGCAAGCTGTCGCCAAGCGGCGACTGGTAGGTAGCGCCTTACGACTGCGATATCATCACTACAGGCCTGCCTCCTTGCCACCATTTTTGAGACCGCTGGAGCGGTGTTCATCGGCGCCAAAGTCGGCGAAACGATAAGGAAGGGCATCATTGATGTCAGCATGTACCAGACGGTTGACAATGGCGTCGAACTATTGATGCTTGGAGAGCTCAGTGCTATGTTTGGTAGGATATATTTGTAAACAGCTTGCACGTACGTCGGATCCGCTGTACTGGCTGTTGGGAATTGTGTTGACCAGTAACGTGGACATTCGGGCGGCAAACGAATTGCAGTTAAATTACTTAATATACATTTTCTATCGTATAAAACGTTGACTCCCAACTCCATCGCATTGGATCCGTTCTCTTTGCCTTTGTAGCCAATATCACCTTCCTGTGCAGCAATTGCTTTTACGTCCTTCGCCGCCTTGCGTTGGAGGAATCAATTTTAATTCTTGCAAAACAAAGACAGAAGGCAACGACTTCGAAATGCCGATAAAGAGCCGAGACAAAGCAAAGTGCCTTTTTATTCCGCAGCTGCTTAGAAATTTTGAAACAGTTGCATTGAAAACATGAATTTTGAAGTCGTTGCTCCTATGGTTACTGTCGTTTTGCCAAGCTATCAAAATATACCTGTGACCGAAACTGGGTCATTTTCAGTTGTATGTTATATTAACATGGTGTATTTTCAATTTCGAAAGGTTCCGCTATATGGCAACTGATTGCTACCGTCTTCAAGCTTCCTGTATCGGGTACCCACAGCATCGTGGGCGCTTGCATCGGGTTCTCGTTGGTTGCTGTAGGAACGGCGGGCGTGAACTGGTCGCAACTCGGGATGATTGGTGAGTATGATTTTGTAACTTTTCCTGGCAATACAAATGTACGCGCTGAATTCAAAATATTACATCATAAAACGGGCGGAAACGGAGAGCAAGGAAACGAAATCACGCCGGTGTGTGCGGCACTCAGATAAAAATAACTTCCAAGTCACGCACCGCCCACGAATCTTCGGCGTGGGCCTCTCGGCTTTTCTCCATGTTGAAATTGCTACCGCGTATGTTGCGAAACTCGGCCAGCCTGGGCGGAACGGGAGCGGCTGCCACGGCAAAAAGACAAGAACTAATTTGCGGTCACTCGCAGTGAACTTTTGAGTAGCGCGGCTCTATTTTTGGATTTTCGAGAAACTTTTTTTTCAGCGCGTAGCAACGGCGTGCGCCGTTCTTCAAGTGATTCAAATACAACGCTCAGCTTGAGGATCTTTGTGCGTGTGATGACTTTACAACAGTTTTGATTTTTTATTTTACTGGTGAGCAACAAGTTAATCGTTGCTCTTGAAATACAATTAAAGAATTATGGCTATAGGTTCTGGGGTAGTAATGGACTTCTTTCAAAAGAGGTCCTCTTTTGATACTCTTTTTGACCTCTTTTGATAAAACTGCCGTTCTCTGCTTTCATGTTCGGACAAACGTAAACTGCGGAATGCTTCTCTATGTCAGTTACACAAGATTCAAGAATTATGAATTTTTATAAGGTCAAATATATTTTCGCGTGTTTTGCGCCCCACCAAATAAGATTTTGTCCGGTAATTCCGTTTCGTCGCAGTGAAATATACACCCTTTGCAGAGCAGATAGTGTTGTACCGCAATGACGTATGGAAAGATTTGCAAACATGCTAGTGACGTCAATAGAAGTAAACGACACTTCAGATTGTTTGAATGTTTCTGATCATCGAAGCCAAGATTCCACAGCAATGAGCAGAGCTGTTTTTTACGCAACAGGTTGTAATCGGCCAACACGACACCAGTTTCAGTGTTCAGGATTTTAGTCGTTTAGTCGCTTCTACCTTCTTTAAGTAACGTTGGCTTCTGCAAGCTCTGGTAATACTGTCTGATATGCTACTATGAAACGTCATCAAAACGTTGTCAGTGACGCTGCATATGAATCCTGCAAGTCAGTGAACGAACTAAAATGGACTTGTAGTGACCCATAGGACATCAAAATGTAAGGGCTGGTTTTGCTCTAACGTTGCATACTAGAATCCTCCCATAGTAATGGAAAAAACACTTAAGTTTGTGATTGACAAACATGGCGTCTTTTAAATGAAAAAATCGCTTTTTGGATTTCAGGTTTTCAGAGTACCTTTAGGTTCCGCAAACGAGAAGGCTGACTCCTATTGTTGTGTTAACGTAGTGGAAAAGCAAGACAGTCGGCTGTACCATTCTAAACGTGCAATAATGAGAAAATGGTGAGAACTATAATTCCCGGGCCAATGGCTTACTCGTTCAGCAGAAGCAACATCGTGCGTTATAAAAATTTCTCAGACAGAAACGCAATATCATTTTCTACAATTTCTGGATTCTTTTAAATGACCATTTGTTAGAACTGTTATTTACCTTCAAACGTTGCTTCATGCGCATGTTGCTATCTACCAAAGTTATTCACTCTTATTCCGGGTTTTGTACCCCTTATTAATGTATGAAAAGTGAAGCCACACATGGGCATCGTAAGGATTTTTTCCAGGGGTATAACAGTGAATTTTTCCAAGGGTAGCCAAAAGTGGTGAAAATTCATTTTACCCAATCGAAATTAAGCAAGCCACCTTTTTTGCTGAAAATTTCACAGTAAAATGTCAAATTTCAAACTTCAAGGGGAAAGGCTNCCCCCGCCCCCCTCTTCCGACGCCCATGAAGACACTNACACCAGTGCAACGCATTCTGAATGAAGGTCCNGCTCATATGGCCGTAGATTGCTGAGTTTGAAAACACCTTTGAATACCTGGAGGAAATATATTTTTAACGAGGTGTTGCAACCAACCAATCAGTGCCAGTGTTACTGCATCCTTGCACCACGCGCACTATCACGTACCTCTAACCGCACGAACTTGCTTACGGGTAAAGTCCGTTCTGCTGCTTTCGCTTTTCTNAAACTAACCCGCGTTGCTGTGCCCTTTGTTTTGTACNTTCACCTGTGANCGGCACACATTCAGAACATGTTGACTAAGTGGGCGGCAACTGAAAATTACACGCTTGATACTAGGGCCGGGCTACTTATCAAATATCAGAACATATGCCATTGATCATTCCGCTGTTAAAATTACCCGAACTTGATCACCCATCAAACGCATTTTACGATCGCATTGCTTTCGTGAACATCACGTGCGTTTACTTTCAGTTGAATTTATTGCCGTCACGTGGTAGGAAAGCTTCATGAGACTGTGAAAGTCGTCAAAGTGTTTTACGCCTTTTAAATGCTGTAGAGGCGGGGCCTCATGTAAAGCACTGTACGAGAAACTAAAGTGCTCGAACGGATAACGTAACCACGAGAGCGTAATCCTTGGCAAGATAGTCGTTGACAAGAGCGCTTAGAGTCAGACAGGCAAAGCTGCTTTTGATTTTATGGTCTGCATGCGTTTCATCACTTTCATCTTCGATGTGTGCACCAACATCAGACCGGCCATATCGGCATCATCAGCCGGCGCAGCGGTCCGAGTTTGATAATCAAGTCATTGAAGAATTTAATGTGTAGTCATAACTACGTAACTACAAGTTGTTTCACTAGTAAAAAACACTAAGTTGGAAACACCTGAGCATTTGGTTTTAGGAGCCGCGTCAATGGCTAAACATTTCCTGAACGACATGATACAACATATTATTTTTTGCTTGCAGTTCTAAGCTGGTTCATATCACCAGTTTTGGCCGGATTGATGGCTGTTGGACTTTTCCTTATTGTGAACCACTTCGTTCTCAAAAAGGTTGATTGTTTACACTCGTTGTTAAGATTTGTGTATGTAGCATTTTTGATGTGAATTTATCCTGCATTTCAACATTGGAACCCCTCACCCACGACCCACCGTTGATAACACTTTGTTAATTTTGTCCGTTGTAACAATAAGCAAAACAGTACATTTTGAAGAGAACGACATCGGGTGCTCGGGCGTTCCTTACAAATGGTGAAGGTCAAATGTAACAACTTTCGGTCCCGTTTCTTAATCGCCCTTGTTTTTCTGCTTGCCTTGTGCACTTCTCTTTGATTTTAAAGAAAAATCTGATCGCTTTTGCGTGCAAGACTGCAAAGCGTACTAAGAGCTGCTGGTCTACGTATTTTTAATGTGCCTACTGCAAAATGTGCATCGGAAACTGTGTTTTCAAATAAAGAACATCATATAAATGGTTGTTTTTTCGAAATAAACGTCGACAGACGGAAAAGGAAATGCTCCTTGTCCCTTCAAATTTTTAAAAATACCTCGCAATCTTGCTGGTCTGTAATGTTGTACACAAGATAAAATCAGCATTTTTCTGTTTTATCAGGAAAATCCCTTAAGAAACGGGCTTCGCCTTTTGCCTGTCTTCTACGCCGTGACGATCGGGATCAACATGTTTTCGATTCTTTACTCTGGCGCACCTCGTAAGTGTCTCATGCATAATGTTGATACAGCCACAGTTGAACTTCAGCTGTTCATCACTCATTCTCGCACAGCTTTAGCGCGCAGCTCACGCGCAGTGGTTCCACATCAGGTGATAACTTCGCGGTAAAACGGAAAGCTGCATGATTATTACGCGCCAAAATCAACGCTGACAAATGCGCGTTGGAAAGAATGCCGCTCGTAAACAATCACAGCAGCGGTCAAATCCAGACAAAGGATTGTTTACAGGCGGGGTGGTGGCAAACAGTTTGTTTGCAAAACCCCAGGTCATTAATATGCGCAACATTCATAATTCTTGCATTTGTTGTCTTCATGCCAGTCTGCTGTTGCTGTCAAAACCTGTCCAGCGTTGCTTGAAGTTGCAGTGCTTGTTTAACCTACTGAAATATGTTGAAAGTTGCCGAAGTTTCGTGATTTTTGTTGAAGTGTAAAACGGGAGCTTAATAAAACCTCACTGACTGTTTTCCAAACCCGAATATCATGAAAAAAAGTCAAAGTTAAGGTAAGGTCTAAATCTAAAACCTGCTTGCGTTCGAAATGGCGAGATACACGGCTGTTTTTTCGGCCATTGACCGAATTGTTTTTAAATGACCGAAAAAAATTAAGCGACTTCGGTCAAAAATTGCCTTTGTCCAGTCATAAAAAATTTCCGAAAACTAAGAAATGCCAGATGCTTTTAAGCTATTTCGGGCAAATTATCGAAATATCTCAGCGAAAAAAGCTGATCCATGGTCCCGTGTTCCACGCTGGCCACGCCTATGCTAATGGTCAGATTCAAATAGATTTTTTTACTCATTAGGATGACCGTAATTTTGGTGTCACTGAACAGGGCGTTTCGCAATACTATTAGCCCGTTATGCTGGAATTGTCTTCGTCTGATACCCTGCGAAATTTTTTAATGAAAAATATTGTCAACGTTTTTTCCCGAAACGAGAACAAACCTTTAACGGCTCATTCCATCGCGTTACGATTGCAACCAGGGTCGTCGCCAGCCGGGAGGGCATGGATGCTCGCCTCTCCCATTTGAAATCTGTGCCCCCCATTTCACGTTTGGCCCCCGGTTGCTGCATTCATCCAATATTGTATTTAGAAAATGTGCCCCGTTGTAATTTTTGTCACCCCCTGCTGCGAAATCCTGGCGACGGGCCTGGCTGCAACGCTTAATTTATTTTTTGGATTTGGATTGGATCCGGATTGATAATAGCTTCATAAATTTAGGATTAGGACCGGATTGAGTAAATGAATACGATGTGCAGAATTTTTTTGTTAAAAAGCTGTATTTTGTTCATTTTGTGGTTTTCATTTAGACTTCAGACTTGAAATTTCTTGAATTATGGTTGAATTTGCCCGGGTTTTAAATATTCAACACTGGATCTGGATTGCCAAGTATGGCAGCCCGCTCATCTCTGACCTGTCCACCACCTGAAAAGCAGGTCGATGGATGTTTCGTAACCCAAGTAATCTACACAACGTGTGTACGTCCAGTTGCAGCCAAATTGTAAAGCATTAAGTTTGTTTTTTTTTAGTCTTAGGACTGGACAACCTACCCTTGTGGACGCCGATAGCAATCGCCCTTTCAGCGGCCGTTGTCACTGCTGTCCTTGTGCACATTTTCGCTGTTCCCCGAATCGGAAGAAAAGCAGCTCAAAAAGCTCAAAAACAAGCAGGTTTGTTTTAAATGCGCAGTGTGCTTGTTAGCATAAGTTTCAGTCGTATTACCAGAGTCTATAATTCGCCACTGCGTTTACAAGTGTTTACTAACTACCACACTGGCTGAGGCCACTTGTGCGTGCAATTGAAGCTCTTAGTTTTCTTTTTTCCAGCAACTACAAGATGTGGCAATTACAAGTTTCAAAAATTTGTCTCTATGAAGTAAAATACGTCCACTACTATTGAGCAATAATGTTCACGGTGTTTAGTTTGGAATTAAAACCTGTTGGAAGCACCGCATAATGGTTGGAATGCAGCTCAGATGTTCGCAAGTCCACAATTACACCCTGTGAAGTGTGCAGTTGCATGCACGATACAGCGTGTTTTCAAACAGTGTGACAAGCAAAATCTGGAGCCCTGTAAGTGTGGATGGTGATAAAACAAGCGGGGCTGGGAAAGATGAAGTTGCACCATAGGCTGGAAGCTTACTAAACGTGACGACCGTATCACGTGATGGGAATAATATATCACGTGATTTCATAGTTCAATATGGGTTCGTGGTTCGGACTTCGCCCATGTTTTTAAGTCTGACCTATGCTCAGGCATGTTGAGTAGCTGGCTATGACTGTTATTTTAACCCAAGGGGAAATGTTTACTTTGCCTTGCACATAAAGCAGCAATCGCGGTGATTGCCGAGCAGGGGCGTGCAGAGGTCTGGTGATGCCCGGGGCAAATGCATGGTTGCATGCCCCCCTACCAAATTCTAGTATTGGGGAATGTGAAAAATACAGACATTTGAGGTACGAAAGAACTAGTGTTGACAAAACAGATGAAGATGCAACTCTTTTTATTCAACTAGAACATATGAACAATTTAGTTGCTCACTTACACTTTCTAATTTCTCTTTCTTAAATGAGCTCTCCTATCGGAAAATATATACACACTACCTCATTTTTACATCAACTGAACGGAATTTTCTTTCAGTACTGATTAAAGCCAAGTTTGTTATGTGTTCCTGTAACATGGAGGATCTGCAAAAGGGGGAAGAGAAATAGGGTGTAAGGCCTAAGATAACCATGGCAGTGCTTCATGTTTCTCTCGGGTCACTCAACATACATTTGCATGCCCCCCTCAGGCAGGTTCCCATCATATCCATGCATCACGTGTTTACCTTTGCAATACGAAGAAACATCGAGCTGCAGCATTTGAATAAAATGTAATTTTTGTAATTTCACTCTTTGGCTACCGCCTGCCTTCGATGCCCGCAGCAGCCGCCCCGTTCGCCCCCCCCCACCTGCACGCCCCTGTTGCCGAGTGCTTCCCTGACTCATAAGCAAGTTCATACAAGTTTACAAACATCGGAACTGCTGTTTCAGTGAATTGTTAGATTTTTAGCCTGTGCCAATTTTTCTTTTCATTTCACTTTTTGCTNCTTTTTGAACAAGGCAAGACATCTGGCCTCGTATGAACAGATACCAGTTTCAATAATGTTGTGCAGTCTGAACCGTTCACGTAGGTTTAGGGCATACAACGGCATGATATTTATGACTTTACGGAGGAGCTTTACACCAGTGGAATAAACCGGTTTAAAAAAACATGTTTAAGACTTCTGGTTAAACTTCTTTCATGGTCTCAACTCAGTTTAAGCCGCATTTCAAAGAATTTTTCTTTGAAACTGATTTGGATGTGTTAACTGCGGGAAAAAAATTTACGTACCATTCAAATCTTGTCAAAGATTGTATAAGAAGCCGAAATAGGAATTAATTTTTGTGTTTTTCACAGAAATCGAAGCCGGTTTTTCAGCATTAAACACCAAGGCAAGCTCCAGCTCCATAGAGAAAAGTTTCATGCCTTGTGATTCCGGTTACGACACGCCGTGCGATAAAAACAACGTAAGTCCAGCGTGTTTCGCAATACAAATTGCTCGAGCGTCGGACGTAAATCTGCAATCAGGTAGTTAACTCGTAATTTTTTATTACTCAGCAAACTAAATTTATTTCGTTGTTACTGACGCTTTAAAACTTCGTCGTAGTTGCCTGCAGTGCAGGTTTTAAATCATCAATACACAGCATCGAGATGACAGCGCCGCGTCATTTATATTCCACTTAATGGTTTGTTGCTATAAATTGAAATGAAACTTTCCTAGTGTCGTTTTCCTGACCCGCTGCAACTAACGGTGTGGCTGGTTTGTTTTGTTTCCTCTGGGTAAGAAACTTCTCAACCCGCTTTGCTCCCATGATTTGTATGTAGCTGTCTGCTTTTCACTCCGAAGAGACACTGATTACAGCTTAAACACTTTCGTTTGTTGTCGAATAATTTAAGAGGTGAAATGATGCCAAGTTTTTAATTGTCCTGCACTTTATCCTTTTCATGATAGGTGGAGATTTTCTTCCTGCTTTTTCAAACTTTGTTTGCTCTTTCTCAAATATTATTTTCATGGATATTTTCGCTATTTAAGATGGTCAACACGAGCATAAACAGCACCTTGATCAATAAAGTGGATGAATTGTCTCACACAGAAGCAGATCTTGCCGTCCGATTGNGGACGTTAGAACCGTCTGAAGATGGTGAGCGATCTTTTGAGCTTTAAAAATGTTCNGTTGAGCTAATTACAGCACTTCGAATTTTTCGCACACAAACTATGTCTTAGGTAAATCATGTTGCGTTCGTGCCTGCCTTTCATGTGGCTTTGAAAAGCCGTCACTTTCCGCTCCGGCTTGCTCTATTTCGAGCGCATTCCTTAGAGACTCGTATGATATATTCCCCTGCTAATAACTTCGTTCGTGTTAATTAAAACCCTCATGCTGTTTCTTTGCATATACTTCGGTCGTGAAGAGAGAAACGGAAAAAGCGTTGCCCGGCTGCGCCCGTTTGGGTGATTTTAGTCGAATCGTGGATCTCTGACTCATGCCCCTGCTGTTTGATGTAGGCCGAAGTTCGTGATGTTAGCTTTCGCTTGAAAAACTAGCCTCTGACAGCTTGTCGACGAAATCGCGATATTGACATACGCTATACAACAGATGGCATGATCATCTGCCTGTGATTGCTCGGCGGTAAACGCGCTCGAAGCGACTTGTTATGCCAAGGAGACATAGCACAAGCGGCTGCCGCACACCTTGAGACACTTGTTCTGCTTTGCGTTTCCCAAACCTCTCGTTTAGTTATTGACTTTAACTTGCGTTGGATCTGCTTCTTGAAAATTCAGTTGCGGGTGTTGTCGACGAATCGACGAGTGTTCGTTTTTGGCCCATTTCAAAGTATTCAGCAGCTCAGTGCTCACAACAGCTTGGTTTAGAAGGGCAAACAAGACAGTGAAGAAAAAGATCTTGACAAGCCGCTTCTGTTCCACGTGGCTGCAGTGTTGCCAGATGATTGTCACATGAAAGTGCTAAATCTTGTCACAAAAAACTGCCAGATTCTGTTAAAAATCTTGTTGCAAGTTTTCAGCTAAAATCTGCTAAAAGTAATGAAATTCTGCCAAAATATCTGCTATTTTTGAGGTGATCAAAATCAACTTATAAAGTTGCTTATCAATTTTTCGTCTTGCAACTTCACTATCACTGGTCTAGAGCAGAAAATGATCGTCTTGGCCATCACACTTTTTGGCCTACAATTTTTTTTCATGGGCGTTTTGAACAACGCAAGTGCAGCTTACCTCCGGTTGGTACGACACACAGTTTTAACAACCTCATGCAAATGGCCGCATGTGTTTATACAGTAGAACAATGCAAAGCGATAAACGGACTGAGCATACCTTCAGCCCCTACAACCTTCTAAGGAATGTAGTCTTTTAACCTAACGCGCTCACTGAGCACAGAAGCAAATCATTTTATGCTTCACTAAGCCATCTACTGGTTATTTTGACACAATTATCAGCTTGAAGCAGCTTCGTTGCGTCATAATAAATATTCCAAATGATTGAAAGCAGGTGGTTGTGCCTAGTCCTGATGTTGTCCAATTTAAGGATCATAAAGAAGATAAAGCATTTTTCGATGAAGAAGGTGTAAACGTTTTTATCTCGAAAAATTGTTGAAACATATTGTTGTTCAGGAATTTGTTACCTGCTAAACATGCCAAACGGTTTTCAAAATCCTGCTAGAAAAACAGCTAACTACTAGATTGAAAATTTTACAGCTAACAGCGAGAAAACCCTGCCAGATTTAGCACCAAATCAGCTAAAATGGCAGCACTGCATGGCTGTCTGCTGCAAAACTTTTATGCAGCATTGCCGGTGAACTTTACTTTCAAGCGTAATAACCACTTTTCTCTACGTCACAAACCGTCACCTTTGACCCCTACCTGTATGAACAAATACTTAAGTTGTTTATATAATACTAGATGCTATCGATTTCGTTACCGGCTTAGAAGCACCAACCCATTCTGACAACGGCAGCTTTATCAATGCTTGTGCTAAGATAAGTCAAGCGCTTAGAGATTGACAAAAATTGTTTAAAAAAGTTGTTTCGCTTTTAAGATTTTTGCTTTTTGCAGAAGTATTGACAAAAACGGCCTCCACCGACAGCGAAGAATCTTTGGAGGTGAGAGTTTTCTTCTCTTTTTTGTGCAGGTTCCTACAAGCTTTTATACCTTCCGTAACTTTTTCAATTTTTCAGGAGCATTGGGAATTAAGAAACAACAGAGTAGATTTTTGTGCAGAAGAAGAGCAAAAAAGTGGACTTAAGGTGCGGACGTATACCAGTATAAACCTTTCACAGTTCTGTGCCGAGTCTCAGTTGATTTGCTAGCTGCCCTGATTCTGAAACGACACTCTCGTCGATGTGTGTATGGTAGACTGTAGGCGCAGGTTTTGGAAAATGGCAAAATTTAACTAAAGTATGCTGTTGATTCCCAGACAACAAACGCCGTTTACCTGCTCCGTGTTTTGCTAACATGCAGCAGTTACCATAAGCAAGTCCCGTGCTGTCATGAATTTCGATGTTTTTTGATGTTTTTACCCAAACTGTGCACGATGCAGGAGAAAAAAGGAAGAAAAAGGGAGTCGATGTCCATTTACGGAGAGGAAGACGAAGACGAAGACGACGTCGACGATTCGCCTGAATCCCGAGAGCTCTTTTCTTCTTTGCAAATCCTCACCTCCTGTTTCGCAAGTTTTGCTCACGGAGGAAATGACGTCAGGTGACTGATGTTTTAAGGCATAGTGAGCAAACGCTTTGAGACCATGATGATTAGTTTTTGTTCTTTTGGAAAGCGTTACCTTCTTGTAAGGATAAAACACTGACATGTTTACTTTATGCTCTCAAAAAGTTAGAAAATCTTACCTTGTCAGTAAAATATAGTTTTTGCTGATTGTAGCACAGCAAAAATGTGTGATGAAAAGCGTAATTGAAACAACACCCAGAAGAAAGGTTGTTACTTCCAACCTTTGCGCGTATTGGGTCTGTCTCGTTGCTTGAACGAGAAGTGTTTGCTAGAGTTTTAAAGTTCCTAGATTAGGGAGTGTAGTGAGTTCCAAGGAATCGCAGTACATGCCTCAAACTAACCACCACCGCGTGCGATTTCCTTCCAGCAACGCGATTGGACCGCTGATCGCCCTATGGCTTGTGTTCTGGTCGGGTAACGTGGTTCAACAAGCGTTCACGCCCTGGTATTTACTTGTTTACGGTGGGATGGGCATCACCGTTGGTTTGTGGATTCTAGGAAGACGTGTGATTGAGACGGTCGGCAAAGACCTCACCAAGGTAACCCCATCTCGGTAAGTGAGTTTCTTCTATACCCAACAGTGCAAATCCTGTTATCGAGGGAAGAGCTGCAGCACAACCAAATCGTTCAGCGCGAACAGCAGTGCTGACAACGCATTTATAGTAGCTGGTTCAGATTTCGTGGTAGTTGCTCCTAATAGAGGCTGCATAGAGCCAGGTGTTTGTATTTGCCAAAGCTAAGGCTCTAGGCGGCCTATCTTCCGTAATTGACTGTTTGAATTAGAAGTATGGACGAAAGAAACGTATTCCTCAAAAATCTGTTGATTTTTCTTTAGTGGCTTCTGCATCGAATTGATGACGGCCATCACTGTACTCCTCGCCTCCAACGTTGGCCTCCCTGTGTCAACAACGCATTGCAAGGTACTGGGAAGAGTGACTTGGGTAATGCAATATAGTTCAGCAGGGAATGCGCCAGTAGGCTTATAGGCCTGAACTCTGCGCAAGATTTTGACGAAGTTTTTTAAGAATGCTTTCTGCGAAAATAAGTACCGTGGTTCTGTGCGTTGCCAGTGTTGCCGTGTAATTGAATATAAGTCAGTGGTGGTCCGTATAATACACGTTTCCAAATAATTCAACATAAGTCAGCGTTCCGTATAAAAAGAACACGATTTCGCATCCAACCGCGTTAAAGTTGTTTTCTTTTCAACTACCATTTTTGCGAGTCAGTCAAATGTTTGTTCGCAGGTTGGCGCTGTTGTGTCTGTCGGTTGGTTGAGATCGCGCGCAGCTGTTGATTGGTCGCTGGCGCGCAACATCGCCATCGCGTGGTTTGTGACGGTGCCTGTTTCCGGTCTCATCAGCGCCGGCGCCATGTGGATCCTCATGCAGGTCGCCTTGTGACCGTAGCGAGCATATGTTTTCAGTGGTGCCACTGCAAGTCGCCTTGTCTCAGTGCTGCAGACACAAGCTGCAGTTTTCAAAGCTTGACGTTTTCTACACGTTGTAGCTCTCCACTCTTACTCCAAAAATGGTTGAACAAGCGCTTTCTCAGTGGATTTGTGACATTTTTCTCGGTGAATATCTGTGACGTACTGTGCTTGCATAAGTCATATGCGGATACGATGCGGAGACGAGTTGCAGATGACTTTTTTCTACGTGACAACAGGCGAGAGGTTTGGAGATGGTAATTTGTGACAAACAGTTTTTGATCGGCAGTAGGGAAGCTCCCCTTGCTTTTGTTTCCTAGTGAGCAATTTTATCTGAGCCTTTGGGGGTATCTTTGCTTCTTCATCGAAGATCAAGGTTAGTTAAATTAAATTGAGCCAAAACACTTTTGCTAGACGACTTCAACTAAATTGCAGTAATGAAGAAAACTTTATCAATAAACTGTATTTACTGAGATCTTGATTTACTTCGTTTACTTTTGTATACTTTTTTAAACTTTACAATTGAAGTTATTTTTGGCTCACTGCTTTTTAATGGAGGATCGGAAAATGTGCGTACCACATTTCCTATTCCTTCGTCTCCAGTTATGTTGTCACCGCATTGTCTGTCATTGTCTAAGTCTAGCAGCTACAGTGACAGTAAATGCAAACCTTTCCGATCGTGCCTAAGCCCCAGCAATTCGCTTGTTTCCACCACATGCTTGCACCCAGGTGGCTTAAACAATGGAGACAAATTGCAAGAGCGACAGTCTGATCGAGTTAAAGCATCTGCAAATCCCTGTCATGTGTGATTCGCACATTATTTTTGATCGTGTTAACAATCATCCAGAATAGCAAATGAGAGTCTGTCGCCGCGATTTTGTCGAGCTGTGGATGTGAAGGATGTAACACTTCGGGAAAGGGTAAAATAACCATGCAGTTCGCGACACGTTAGCTGCAAGAAAAAGAAATAAAACAACTGAGGTTTTCCTTTTGCAGATCAGTTCACGTCAAACTACCCAAGTGTGCTAGCCAAAGATAAAATGGGGAATCGTATCGCTTTGGCCTACCTGAGACAAATATTTTGACGAAGAGCTTAGTTTATTTATTATTTTGTTGTTTTTCTTTATCGTTGGCAAACGTTTGTTTCCCTTCAAAACATTTGGTATTATCTCAGGCTTGAGGTACCTCATCAGTTTTATTCCAAGTTATAATCCTAACCCCTGTTTGGAATTGCCGCACTTTATAATTTGTATGCGTGTTTTAAGTTTATGTTTCAATTATACTGCTTCTGGAATATTTGGCGCGTTTATCCGAGTTGCTTTATCACTGTTGAAAGACTGCGCATTTATTTGTGTTCAGTTTATCATTGCTCTCATGGCAGAACTGCAATGAAAAACAAAATTGTTCAATTTGCCCAAGTATCGTGTGTCACTTCGGTCTGCAATCGCCATTAAACTTTTCTTTTGTTTTTAATGCCCGGTTTAAACTTCGTTATCGTCATTGTGCTTGCGAATTACTTAATCTGCCTGTGATACATTTTTAAAAATTTTGATAATACACACTTCGCATGCGAAAACCGTCTGTTTTCTTTGTTTATAAATTAAAAGGAATGGAATTGTGCCAAAAGTAGATTTGCAATGCACACAAAAGACCTTGTAACGTGTCAAGCTTTCTCACCAAAGCATCACCAGTTGAACTGCTATCACAAGTTTGTTTCAAGCGCCATTCTCCTTACTGCTTGATGCTTGCCGCAAGTTTGCTGCCGATCATTATTCATTTTCACTGGTAGTGTTAGTTTATTTTGGATACATCTCGACTACGGCGTTGATAACTTCCAGGGCTTCGGCTGTTGCTTTTGCTGTAGAAATAGTATCAACACTGAAACTTCGGAAGCACAAGAGGCCATGTTTCCTCGTTAACTTTTATGACTTTCATGTTGTGCTACTGCTTGCAAATGTTATGTTTTCTAGTGAACTTTGCCGTGGCAAAACTTAGGAGAAAATAAGACTGGTTCGTGCTGAAAACATAGTTTATTTCCACGGATGACAACTTCAAGAAAAGTTCACATATGTTTACATTGTTTTTTATACCCTTCTGATAATGTACTTGCACTGCTATCACCGGCGTAATGAAAGGGGGCACATTTCCNCGGGCGCTTGATCACTATGGGGGCGACGTATCACTATGGGAGGAGCCGNAAAGTCCCAACAATGTCACAACTACTTTCTTCAATACAGTATATTCTTTCCTAAAGNCCTCAAATTCGAACATGGGGCGCCAAACTTGCTTCTTGCCCCGGGCGCCATCTAACCTCGTTACGCCCCTGACTGCTATGCAAAGCAATGCTAGTTCGCTACTAATTAGTTCATGTTTATGCTGTTTAGTTCATGTTTATACCTTCATGTTATGCTGCTGCTAGTGAATTTCACCAGTAATCTAGAAATCCTGATGTTTTCCAAAATAAAAATTCCTAATTTACAATGGCTTGTGCATTTCACGCTAAAATCTGCAATGGTGTCATATCCTAATCATACTCCCTGCTAACAGCATGATTACTAGGGCCATTTTTTATTACCTGAAAAACTTGATAATATGAATTTATTTTTCAGAAAATATGGCTTTATACTACCAAACAAAAATGACTGAGCTAGAACATACATCTACTGTACTAAGAAATACTACCAGCGAAAATAGGCATAAAAGATGGCAGCACCATTGTTTGTTGAAGCTCCACTAAAATGAACTGCTCAAAACATGAGCAAAATATATAGCTTGGTTTGGTTTGAAGCAAATTGAAAACATGCATGGATATTGGTTTATGTCTTTGGGGCAAAACATGCATTTTAGGCAGTGCATTAGATTTCAGGATTACATTCAGCATTACATTTCACCTAGGTCTTTGCCAACATTCGCAGGGTGCCAAAGTGGGTTCAATTCGCAGGTTGCAACTCAGACTTAGTGATACAGTAGTTTCACCTGATATTTAGGTTTGTTTTAATAGGTTCCTTATTGAAGTAAGTTGTAAGAACCGCACAAAGGATGCTTGGGAGCTGAATGCGGCTCTTAGAACAATGTTTGAGAACCATTGTTCAGCAAGTAACACCACGCCTGTCAGCTACCATGCAGAACCGTCGCCGGAAAGTTTTCAATAGGAGAGCTTGACGTTTGTGTGGCGGGGGAGGGCTTGGCATTATAAAAATTAACATAGACTCCGCTGATTTATAATGTTTCATGTTTCAATTTGGGGGGCTTGGAGCTTTTCTTGGGGGGCTAAGCCCACCAAAGCCTCCCCCTGGCAACGGGACTGTTACAATGTCACAGCCTTAGCAATTATTAAACCAAAGAAACATCAAAGCCTTGCAGAACCATTGTTGCAATCTGGTGTCGTATCTCGTAACAATCACGTTTAGAGTGCTATAAGCAGCCCACGTAAGTCTATTTGGCAAAACCGTTAGTATCTAGGGAGGGTCCCAGTTCATTTCAGCATCTCGGCTGGAGGTGGTAACTTCGTTTTCTGGCCATCCCAGCAGCGGGTACGGCAGTTATCGTCTGCGCAGCGCACTTTTCCCC
>JGI24158J21664_10002965_pt1 | contig 21023 bp, 15 predicted proteins | sample Ectturendosymbi3_FD_21664 | JGI IMG/M metagenome (IMG submission 21664) | reverse complement strand
CTTGCACCTGCTTTGAAAGATCTAGAGCAGGGGTTCCCAACCGGGGGTACTCGTACCCCCAAGGGGTACGAGATTGAACATCAAGGGGTACGAAGATCCTTCGGTCACAGAGCAGCTTGTATATCTCTTATAGAGCAATATATATCTCAAAATTTTTTTGGGGGGTACTAAGAATGCTCTGACCTGACAAAGGGGTACGAGCAGCAAAAAAGGTTGGGAACCCCTGCTCTAGAGCTTATTGAAATACCGAAAAGGATGAGTTCGAAGTTCACGTCAGCTTGCATGAGAAACCTGTCACTCGTAGAGGGGTACTATCTCAGGCGAGTCAGTTGTTTGACCCTTTAGGAATGATACAACCTTTTATTCTTCCGGTTAAAGGTTTATTGCAGAGATTGTGTCAGCTGAGCATTGGTTGGGATGAAGTGATTCCCCTTGATCTCCAAGAACTTTGGATGTAGTGGGTTCAAGCACTGCCGAAACTTCAAGCGATTTCGATCCCACGATGGTTTGGAGTTTACAGAGACGATTCGCATTTGGAGCTGCATTGCTTCAGTGATGCCAGCAGCGTCGGCTACGGAGCGGTTTGTTGCCTCTGAGTCGTGAGGGGAACTTCAAGAGAATGTAAGTTCGTTTTAGGAAAGTCGCGTGTGTCTCCGATAAAAACAGTTACGATGCCAAGACTAGAACTTTCCGCAGCTATTCCGGCTATAAAACTAGCTCGAATGATATCCAAGGAACTTGAAGTGGAGTTCTGTCAAACTGCGTACTTCTACGACAGTGTTACGGTACATCGTAAATAGATCTCGTCGTTTCAGTGTATTTGTGGCTAATCGCCTGTCTCGTATCCACAGTAGTTCTCAGGCATCTCAATGGCGATACGTCGAATCTAAAAGAAACCTCGCAGATCTTGCTTCAAGAGGTGCAATGCCAAACGAAGATTGTGGCATTTGCCTCAGGGGACCAGAATTTCTGCGGCAGGCAGAAAAATATTGGCCTGCACGACCTGTTGACTTGTCACCGGTTGATGATGATTGATGACCCTGAGATTAAAACGGTAAAACTTGTTAATATGATCACTCCACACGTCAGTCACTGTATTTCTACCTTCATACAGCATTATTCTACATGGAAGAGATTGATCAAAGCAACCGCTTGGATGATTCGTTTCAAGCAGTACATTATGTGGAATTTTTCCGGAAAAAGTTCGCATCCTCACCCTTCATGTAGCCTCCTCACTGTGAAAGAGACAGATGCGGACTCTTTGGACATAGTAAGGTTTGCCCAACGAGAAGTGTTTCCTGAGGTAAGAAATATGCTCAAGGATGACGACGCGTTTCCAAATTTCACCCGTCAAGGGTCAAGTATTGCCCGAACGCTCTGCGCAAATTGAGACCGATTTTGGTTCGTGGTCTTCTACGCATTGGAGGACGATTGCAGAATTCACCGTTAAACGTTGACGTGGGACATCCATTCGTACTTCCGAAGAGACATCACGAGACTGAGCTGATTATTCGTCACTATCGTTTAAGGTTTGGTCATTGTGGTACACAGCACGTACTTGCAGCGACCAGGGAAAGGTTTTGGATCGTACACGGACATTCGACAGTGCGACATTACCTGAAAAACTGTCAGACATGCCTTTTGTGGAATGCTAGAGCGTGTGGTCAAGTTATGGCACCTCTCCCTAAATGTCGTGTTACCCCGGGGTTTCGAGCCTTTTCGTGTACTGGTGTCGATTACTTTGGAGCAGTCCTAGTAATGCCTTCTTTAGATTCGTTCATCGAAGAGGACCTGTCCGAGAGAGGTACAGCGACAGAAGTACCAACTTCCTACTCGCCGAAAGAGAACTTCGTGAGGGAGTTCGCCGTTGGAATCAATCCCAGATTCACGAGTCACTACGTCAGAAAGGCGTAGAGTGGCACTTCAATGCCCCCCTCTCGCCATCCAGTGGGGGAGCGTGGGAGATTCTCGTTAAATCGGCCAAGAAGATTTTGCATTGCCTTGTGAGCGAGCTCTGGACGATGAAGTTATCCACTCGTTATTGGTCGAAATTGAAAATATTCTGAACAATCGACCGCTACCCCAGTCAGCGACCATCCACAGGACTTATCGGTGTTGACACCGGCGTCGCTTCTCACCGGAACGCTGGATTCTTGCCTACCTGCTGATGTCTTTATCGAAGCAGATGTTTTTCGTCGCTCATGGCGATCTGCGCAATTGCTTGCTGATTGCCTTTGGAAAAGATGGGTTGAGGAGTATCTTCCTCTACTCCAACATCGTCAGAAGTGGTTAAAACCCTCCAGAAATCTTCGCGTTGGCGATGACGTTTTTATGCGTGAAACAAACACTAAACTTGGCGATTGGCCCAAGGCATTGGTGACGGACACATTTGCCGACAGAGACAATATTGTACGAAGGGTTCGAGTGCGGACTGCCAATTCTTCGTTCATGCGTGGTGTGAGAAAACTCTGCCTTTTAGAGGCGAGAGAATAATGAGGTGCCGAGCGTCTTTGTTTTCGCTGTTTGCATTTGTGCAGTGACGTGCATGTTACGTTTCTTCTGAATCTTCTTTTTGTCGATCGATCAAGGCAGCAGCGTGTCTTTCTGCAACTGTTGTTGGGTGTTATCGCATGTGATTTTTCGATAAGACTTTTGCGTTGCAACTGTTTTTTTGTCGCAGTCGCAATACAGCGTCTATTTCCTTAAGTCTGTATTAAGGCGGCTTCACACAGAATCCGGTAACGGCTTACGATCCGGCTTATGGCCAACGGCAGTCTTCACACAGGCTCAGCTACCCGTATCCGGGTGAATTTTCTCAGTTTCGACCGGCTTACTTAAACCAATTTTAAGTAAGCCGGACAGCCGCTTTTGTCAGTGATGGGATTCTTGTTGTCTAGGAAGTCTGTGTTCCTATCCAGGTAAGACAAAGTTTTGCCAGCTGCGTGGAGCTGATTAAATGTTTTGAACAAATGAGACTTGTTACGGGATTTGCGTCGACAGCCGTAGTGCAGATTTGTCCGATGGTAGATACTGCACATTTTTGTTGTATGCTATACAATTTTCGCATTAGGCTAAGTGTAGCATATATATATAATGTTGTCTTCAATATTTGTCACTTTTTTGTTTAGATATATAGAAAACTCTTCGTATTATTTTGTCTGGGCAAAATTACATCAGACATGACTCTTCTTGTTGATGCGTTCAAGTTTGTTATGCACCCTAACACCCTGTGTAATATAGTGCTTTCGCGCAGGGCGTGTGCAAATGATGTGAAATTCCTCGAGAATTGGTCATATTTCTTTTGTGCAAGTGGTTAGTATTCTGTTCTCACGTTTCTAAGGATGTTAAAATGATTTCGCTTTTCACAGCTTCAATCATTTTGGGGGCGGTATGTAACGTTCGCAAAATCGTTGCGTGTCTTTGCTTGCCTGTAACCCTGGCGTGACGTTTTTCCCTAATTGTGTTAATTGTGGTGACTAGGCCTCGAGTAATTGATGGGCCGCGTTTTATGTGTAATTCCGCATACCTTGGCGAATGTTGTTTTTTCCGAGTTGTGGGAACGTTGAAAAGGGTCAGTATACGAATGAGGACCGAGAGGTTGTCCTTTAGTTTTTGGAAGACGTATAGGTCTTTGCAGCACAAGGTTGATATAGCATAGGGCTATTTATAATACAGGACATATGGTCCTCACAGCATAAGGCGGGGTTTCATAATTTTCGCTAATCACGTTTTGTTGACACGTTTGTTGGCCAAGTTTGTGGGCTCGTCAAATTGAAGTAACGTTAATTAACGAATTTTGTGGCTGTCTGTTTTCTTGATGTGGACCTGTCAGTCAGGAAGCTACAGCAACAATTTTTTTTGTTTTTTGTAAGTTTCCATTGCCCTTTACTGCTCCCCCTACCGGCGTCCCTGAATATGCAAGTTGTGTCAACAAACTTCGCCAAGACATTGGTTTGCAAAGGTGAATATGACGTCATATCGTGACGCCACAAACAGCGCATACCCAGTAACAATGACCATCATAGGCCTACGCCACTGCTCAATACTAGAATTTGGTGGGGGCCATCCAATCAAGCAGTCGCCCCGGGCATCACTAGACCTCTGCACGCCACTGGTTTATAGGCGTAGCCAGTGGGGGGCCAATCAGCCATGGCCCCCCAAATTTTTTGAAAACAGTCATTTTGTTCTTTGAGAGGCATTTCTCCAAACAATATAGTGTTATTCGCCTAAAATCAAACATTTTGCTACCCCCCAAATTTTTGGGCTGGCTACATTTTGTCCCCCCCAAATTTTTGGGCTGGTGAATAACATTATTTTGTTTGGAAAAACGCCTCTGAAAGCACAAAATGTCTATGTTTTTTAAAAATTTGGGGGGCATGGCCTTTTGCTCCCTCCCCCTGGCTACGCCTATGGACCAGCAATAGTTTGTTGTGGCATCAAAATTTGTGAATTTGCTCTTTTTCGTCAAATTTTCCAACAGGAAGTTTTCAGTTAGCTTGGCTAGCACTGCATATTGTTTTTGCCACGGAGTGTTTCCGTACTTCTGTTATTGGCACAACACTGTCTATACCAGAGTACCTCTGCGTCTATATAAATGTAAACGTAATCCAATAGAGTCGATGAGTATCATAGTAAGGTAAAGCAGATGAAACGTTGGATTTGTGAGTAGCAGAAATAACCTGCGAGGCGTTACACAAACTGAAAATCACATCTCGTTATAAACTAATAAAAACAAGAAATCAATTTCACTGTTGCTGTGAAACGAAAGAAGTTTGCTTTGGTTTGCAGCTCAGAAAACCGAAATTCGATGAAGTTACAGACAAGAATTATTTGTAGTAAAGACAAGAATTATTTGTAGACAAAATAATTAATCGCAACACATGTTATGTCTAGTTTCAATCGACGGGTTGTGGCAACATAACTTAAGCAATAGATTTTACGAAACAGCAATTGTTCTTCATTTCCCACTTACAATCTAAAACCATTATGATGAACCTGAATGAGACAATCTGAGTTTCAGGCACAAGAGACATTTCTGGTAATTCGAGAACTACAACACCATTGCTTTGTAGTCGAGCTGGCACTTTCACGCTGGTCACTATGCTGATCATAGCCAAAGCATTGAGTTTATATCAGGAATATACCCAAAGCGTACGAGGCCACTCTATCCCCAGAAGTAAAGATATTTTTCCGCGAATCCAAATGCGCTGTTCGTGCACTTCTCTGGATTCAGCAGCAAAAGAGGAAAGCACGATGCATATTTATCTTATCGATGAAACTCAGATCCAGCAACCAAACAACCAGGGCACTACTTGAGAACCTTGCTCAAGCCAATCAGGACGTAAACAAACTTTTGTCAAACAGAAAACACCTCTTTTGCAAGTTTTTTTGGCATTCAGTTCATCAAACAGAAGGTATCAGCGACTTATGAGAGCCAGTTAAAACGATGGACGGAAAAAAGGTCATACCGCAGCATGAGACATGCCATTGAAAGTCTTCATCGATGATGAAAACAACAGCAAATGAAAATACGTAAAATGCGACGTCACACGCACAAAACAAGACACGGTATGAAGATATCTTCGTTGGCAAATAAGACAGTAAAACGTGAAGTCTTACATAATGTACGGCTGGATCTAAAACAGCTTTGAAGCAAAGTTACACAGCGGGTCAGACTAGTTAAATACTTACTGGACTAAGGCTTGGATGAAAACAGTTTTCATGTGACCAGCTCTTAAACTTTTTGACGCATTACCGTTTGAGGAATTCACAACGCGACCAACTGTTGATTAACAAAAGCTATTGACTTTTGCTTCACCGCTGCGTATGGTCGTTGGCAGGCTACGTTGCGATCAGTAAAAGAAGGTCACTAAAATTGATAGTGTATCTCATAGCCGTTGATTGCGATAGGTGCGCAGCAGGCAAGACGTAAATGCAAGATAAGCGAAGCGCTACGTTGTATTTAACACTGCACACCTTGACGTAAACACTCATAATAATCTCTGCAGAGATCCTAACACTGGGCGGAAGAACATTGGAGGTACCTGCTGGCTCTACAAATGATCACAGGCAAAAATTGAGCTGATGTAGGGCAAGTTAAAATAACAACGGGTTTATAGAGTAGCGAAAGGTCCGACGTCGTGTCTCTTAAACCGCCTTTCGACGCACATCGTGAACGCGGGACTGACCGGTTTCACTAATCGCAGTGAGCTCTTCGGGTTGTACATGTTGGGAGCGGGCACGTCCACTGCTGCAACACCAGTAGTCGTGTTAATACAGCAACATCTACTTTAATCCATGCAAGTAGAGTAACATCCGTTTTAATAATCGTTATGCAAGTTGATCCACATGTTGAAGTGACTAAGAATTTAGCCAAGGGGGCATCAAAAACACGCGCTCGCCCTTTCTCCCTGTCTCCAGATTTCGTCGCAAATTTTTGTTTTTTTTCTAAGTTCGTTAGAAAATGAGTAAACACTCAAGCTCCTTAACGTAAAGATATCTTGATGCAACCATTGTGACGTCAAAGATATGACAGGCTACAGTCGTGACGGAGACCGCTTTTCGTCTGTTGAATGAAAATGCATGTGCTCGACCGTGTGCTGAACTTATGCCCGGATGTGACGGGTGGAGCCGCGAAACGCTGAGCCGAGCTGCGTTAAGACTTCTCTGCCTCTTTTCCTGGGTCGTCTTAGAAAGATCTCCTAAGACGACATTAAATAACTGCCACGCAAACACCAGGTTACAGACGTTTGCTGCGAGCGTAACAGCAACAACTTGTAAAAGCTTTTCGTGTTTCTGTAAGGGAGTTCAGCAAGTATTTCGTGCTCTGTCGTTTCGTTCCATTTACCGCATATTGGTATCAATTAAAGAGCGTTATGTCTTAGTCACCTTCAAGAAGCAGCGACCCATGCGAATATTGCTGCTTATTGCACACAGTTTGATGTTTCCAAAAATATCTAACTTGCTTCCTTATACAGCAACCCACATTTTTTCCAAAAATAGCATACGTAGTAGAGTAACATCTCATTTAGGCAGATTCTAGTTTGCTTTGTGTTCAAGAAAAAACGTGCATAGACCACAAACTTTACGAGATTTTTTCGGCATGTTCTTAGAGGCCTAAAGATCAAATAAAAAGTTGCCCAAAAACCGCCGCTTGCAGATTATTAAAATTTACATTTTGGCTGCTTTGCTTTAAAGTAAAAAATTAAATTACGTGAAGTTTTTTGAATCAATAAAAACAGAGTGTGGATGGCATCCTGAAGAAAACTCCAAAGACGACATTAATGGTTATGTGGCAACTACTTTCGTGTCAAACACGAAACTAGTTTCTTTGCGCAAGTAAACTGCAATTGATTCGCTTTGTGTGGGTCACTGCTGTGACTTAACTATTATTACCAACGTTTGTGTGGTAGTAACCAACCATGTGATGTTCATTAACAACCCCTAACAACTGATATATTGACCCAATGCTGAGCGCAGAAATCCTTTGCATCCAGCTATTAAAGGCCGTTAGAGTTAAAACCACCAAATCATCTTGATATAAAATGTTTCGCAACTACTTTTATTTTGCGTGTCATTTGTTGCATTTAGTGCTCATGAAGAAACCCAGGAGAAGAGGCACAGACTTCTTACTTCACGGTATTTCACAAGGGCCATGTTTGTGCTGACTAACCCAAGGTTCGCCAGCAATGATGGCGAACGGAGCAACATTCCACCCGAAAAACTCTTGCTGTTTAAATTGTACAAACATTAATTTTCTACTAAAACGCGAATGGTAAAATCCTTAGCACACCATGTCATCACGTATAGCCAGAACGATGTCTATGGAAAGAAATCCTTTCTCAGCAAAGAATCAAATAGTCAGAAATAATGATTTGTTTTTTCCACGGTTGTCTGAGAGAAAGGAGTGTATGAAATCATTTTATCTCCTTCAAGCACTACGCGAAAATAACAAAGATATATCTAACTGCAAGAAAGCAGCAATTGAAATAAATTCCAAGTAATTTGTATTGATTTCGCGACAAAACTCAGTGATCAAGAACACCAGGAAGCACCTGTGGTGACTACACTAGGAGCCAAAGTAGTTGCGCGAGTAAGAGGTTGAACCCAAGCATAACCTTTTTGCGCAGCGTCACAACCACGCAAGTAGTTCAAAAACCCGACAAAAATGCAAAGAGAATTGAAAAAATACAAAATCGAAACGCTTCGCAAGAAACGACCCGAATAAGAAAAAAAAGTAGCACTTACAGGATTTGGTCCAAACTCTATTCGGCAGTTTGCAGCCGATGGAATAAGATGGGGCCGTTGTCATGACTTGTCTAGTAGCCAGTTCTGGTATGTACAGGTTCGAACCTGGCAGTTCCTCTTTGTCTTTGGTAACAGGATACATGCTGCGTCGTACGCCTGGAATCGCAAAAGTTGCGTGAGATTTTCGCAAACCTGTTTTGGAATTGGCATGGATTGACAGAAAAAAACAGGGGGTCTCAACAAAAAGGTTTATACACAATTTTTACAACAGTTGGAAGTATTTTGAAAATGATTTTGCTTCCTGGCCGACTTAAAAAGATGCGCGAGTTGATTATTATCTCTGTGCTCCTAATCCACAACAGTCGATGAAATAACTTCTTTTCCAGCCACGTATCAAGTTTAACTGCTGTCAGACCCGTGGAGAAGTACGACTCTGTGGCGTTTCTTACTTGCTCCGCAAATGCTAAGCGCCGGTTGATCTGATCGAAAGCGTCAAAATGATTCACCAACAGCCTTATATTCAAAAATTCATTTCGATACAGCATCTCACACGGTGTGGTTAAGAATGCCGCAGAGACGGGTTCTTTTATACAGCTTGCTAACATTATTTCCACTTTACACATAACACCGAGATGGCTATAATCACCTATACCAGGGGTGGGCAAATAGCGGCCCGCCGGCCAAATGTGGCCCACCACAGCGTTGTCCGTGGCCCGCAGAATCATTCAGGAAGATTGTCAAATCTGAAATTTCCTCCAACTTCTCATAGTAAATATTAGTGCTGAGGCTATAAATCGAGACTTGCTTCTACTCCCATAAAAAAGTACAGCCCTCCGTCAAATGCGGCCTTCTCCAAGCGACCCACAAGCAAAAATAATTGCCCACCCCTGACCTATACCCACCACCTTCCACGAAGTAGACACAATTGTTCTACAGGTTGACACAATCCCACTATAAATGTTACAGAGCACATAAGGCTTTTCAAGTGTATGAAGCTGGATCCACCACCTACACTTACAGTTCTTTTCTCTTTGCGCAATCGTCTTACATTTTTAGATGAAATTTGTAACCGCGAGCATTATGGCAGTTTCTTATCGCTTCCAACCTATGCTTTATAGTTATGCACCCAGATAATAAGCAAAACGGAAGCAAATTTTACAGGGTTCCTCTCCTCTCACGCTGCAGTTGTAGCAAAACGCCGTCCACAGAGCAATGGCGTTTCTTTTCTTTTTCCTGTTGCAAGAGATATGGTCACTCAACTTAAAAATTCTTAACTTGTTTGACTGCTGCAAGGCTTGTTTTTTAATCGAGGGTTTCTCCACCACGGTTTTGGGCAATAGACCCCTCAAATCATAAGACAACGCAGTTTTGTCAGAAAACAACGCAATCAAGCTGAATTACGCCAAAAAGATTTCAACAAAGTGCCTCCATATCAAAATGCAATGTTAAATACACAAGCGAAATCAGTTGGATAAACATAATCACAGCGGACACAAGCCATAACAGCGAACTTAGCTGAGAAGCTGAAGGTTATCTTCTGCTTATTAACGGATTTAAACTTTTTCTGTTGTGATAACGGCTAATTTTATGCTGATGTTCTGCTAAGTTAGTGCAAGATGAGGGTGGTCTACGTGTGAAACGTTGGTTGAAGTTCGAATTTACATTCTGGTTCTCATCACAGATAGATATGTTGTGCAGTCTTGTTGCCCAAACGCTTTTGTTGACCATTTGGAGTCGCATAATCGGGAACGCGCAACAGGACAAAGGCGCGCTATTGTTACGATTAAATGCTAGTTGTCTAAATTGTTTGACAATAAAAGGTGAAAGATGAAATCACCTTCAAAGCTTGTACTGTCACAATCACGCTACGGAGTCCCGATAGCGATAATGATTGTAGCATTAAGACGATGTGCCTGCAAAAAAGCAGGAGAGCGAGGAGCCAAGTGACGGAAGGATTTCTTTGAAGAGCAGTGATATTTGCAACTACGTGATGACTGTTTAGGGAAAGGAAATCTCCCAACGGCTCCCTTATATTTCCTTTTAGCTTCCAGTTTATGTTACGAAGTATAATTTTCACCAATACCGGTACCGAAATCACAAGGCTTAGGGTATGAAATCGACAATATCTGCATATGACACCATTGCAGATTTACATGACAATTGTGCGATTCCCAGCTAGCTTTGGGAGCTGCTGTCCATCTACTTTACTGTTTTTAGATGCATTTTTTATCTTTGTATTATGAGATAAATTTGTCTTTAACGAAAGCGGGGTCAAACATTCCTGCACGATAAAATAACAATAATATTTAATACTGCAACCTCTGGGGACAAGTGATTAATGAGCAGCAAGCAGTGAAACAAAGACCATATGGCGCGAATTTCGCGACAAGGCGGCATCTGCAAACTATGTAAAGGATGGTTTTCGCTCGAATCGCATCAACGACAAAACGCATATACACATTCGCGGAGAAGACAGTAGGCTACGCAGTAAAAATTTCAGAAACACTGGAAACTAATCACCCAGAGCAGCGCGATTTGTTCGCGACAGGTAGCAATATACTGTAGTCGCTTGTCTGCCCCAGACGGTGATTTCCTCGTTTTTACTCCCTTGATCTTGTTAGAGAATATGAGACCAGAAAAAGCGATGAGACCATAAAAGGGAAACAACAAACATGCAAGAACTCGTTACGCTGCCAATAGCTAGCCCAGCAGACCAATTCAAAACTACAGCAGTACGAGCGCACCCACCCCACCTCTAATACAAAAAGAAAGCTTCCAGAGAAGTGTACCTATGCTATGGCTTGGAAATCCGTGATTCAAGTTGGTTTGCTTGGGTCCGAGCAGAGACCTGTGCTGATAATGCGAGGGCGTCGGCCAATGCCGCTCGTATTCCGTTTTGTGCAGGAATGGACTATCACATCGAATCCATAACTTCGACCATGCCCTTTGCCCGCTGCCATCTGTCGTCAACAAAAAATCCGTATTGTGTGAAAGCGTTGCAATCACGAATCCCACACATTCATCTAATGCTTGCGAATTTTGACAGCAGTCATAGTGGCAACGTTGTAGTTGAATCAGAAGCACTTATTCCGCCAGAAAAACTTTACATGTAGATTTTTTGTCAAAATGAGAACCCGAAGCATTCGAATAAAAAAATTTCATAAAATTTCACTCATTGTGAGTTACACTGTACTTTTATACATTTCAGGCATTCCATCCAGAAATAATGCGAAGGATCTTTTACAGAAAACTCAAAAGTATAATGATATGACAAAATAGTGATTAAGAAGAAGCACTAGTTTACATTATATTAAAAAGATCCGTGTATAAAACCAAAGTCTTTTAGCGCTTAGTATTTTGCATATGTATTTTTGGACAAAGTTTTTTTCACATAAAACTTTAAAAACGTGTTTTACACAACGTTTTACAGAAGCAATGTTAAATACTCAAGAAAATACCAAGCAGCTGCGGCAATGCAACGACAAACGCCCTCCAACCGTGGCAGCCGCACTGGTGTATGAACATAGATTTCACACAAGTATAGCGTTTTTGAAGGTTTGTGAATTTAGAAAGATCTTGAAGTTTTTGATTAATTTGAGGTTTAGATAAGCACATGCCAGAAATTAATGAATGTTTTAGTCTTTTTCCACAGTTTCCATACACATTTGAGCAAAATTTCACTGCNACCCCCAAAACATTTCACTTCCACGGGGTTGTTTCGCCGAAAGTCTGGTTCTGATTTTAGGGGAGGGGTCCACATCGCGCCGGAGCGGCTTTGAAGTGTTGAACAATCAAGCATTTGGACGCTCTCTAACCTTTTTCTGTTTCCTTCCTTCCAAACGAAAACGCAGGGGCGTTTGTTTCGTACAGAGGTTTGTTTCGTGGCGAGTAGGTGGTGGGACTGGGACCAGACATGTCGATGCGGAGAGGTGGACGACTCTCCATCGCTTCGTGCCAGGCTGAAAGAATTAGTATCTGGTCGCACACAGCACGGGCAAAACACCAACGCACTGAAAGTTTTATGGGCAGAGATAGCGCCAACTCAGTCAATAATCGGGCTGGACAACAGTGACAACTGGCGTTAACTGCTTTCGAGTCTTTGTCGGGCGCTGCAGACATCAAGGAAGAGGTTGATCACGACTGGAACCTGTTGTCACATTTCGCGAGCAATTTTGATGACGTATCATGATGAAAATCTTTTGATTTTTACATTCGTACTTTTGGTGCAAGAAGGATTGATTTAATTTAATAATAGTGAGAAGTCTCATATGATCACGTTACCACGCTAAAGAGACGCTTTTCGGAATTCAAAAAAGGTGAACCAAGGAAACTCGTTAACAGTTGACAACTTGACTCCGTGCTTATCAGACTCGGAAGCCATGTGTTTTATACCCAATAAGATTCAAAACTCGTTGCGCTGTTCGAGTTGAACCCAATCCATGTTCAGGCTTTTCAGGTTAGATCCGAATTAGTGGGCCATTTCAGTAATGGGTAGACATCACACCGAATGCACCAATGATATTGGGCTGCCCCTCTTATGTCTGTTTACTGCAACAAGTTTATCTTTTCAGCCAGCGACTCACGTTTGGATGATAATTAGAACGAGTTCCACCAGACTTTTAGATGCTTGTTTGTTGTTATTAGAAGACGCAACTGTTAAATATTAACAATTTGGGGGTTCGAAAAAGAAACCGTAAGGAGTTTGTTCACTTCGAAACACCTTTTGAATACAAAGAGAGGCACAATCGCGACAAACACCATTTATAGATCTTCGAAGAACGTTTTTTTGCTCGCCACATCCGATAAAGAAAGTAAGAACGTTATTAGCTAAACCTTGATATGAACCGCAGCAGCATAATTTTCCAGTTTATCCAATCGGTGACAATTCATATCTTCATGTCATAATAGATGCTATCATCTCACAAAAACGTGTTAGCAGGAGTACAGAGCAATCATCGAATATAACTTCCATGGCGTTTAAAAAAATAAAGGAGTAAAGCTTCATGTGAGACGTGAATACGAAAGGACAGGGGCAATTGCAAACAGACTTACTTATTCTTTTTCCAGGTGTTCGCACAGCTTCGTCGCTGTATAGTGAGCTTGGTCGCCTCCTAAACAAAATCACAAGTCGCATTCAAAGTGGTAACCGCGGCAAAACAGAAGCAAAAATACAAAATTCTGGCAGTAAGACTACAAAAAGACTACGCAGTCGTATCAATCAGCAAGTTGCTTTGATACGAAATCGATTCCACGTAATTCACGCATCCTCAGTTGCATAAAATACGTGGAGTTAAAACATTATAACATAATTGCAAACAAACTTTATAGAACGGCTATAAATGGCGGCATTGCTGGTGAGTTTCAAAATACAAAAAAAATTAACAAGATCTTGACTCACTTGAAAAGGAAAGCTAAACTCAAGTATTACAAAATCCAGCTGTTTGAGAACTCCAATACCCCAAGAACAACTTGGAAAACGATCAATAAAGTAATTGGTAAAAAACTCTGTTGACAAATCCATATCAGTTATTCCAAAAACTGTTCCTGATGCTTCTTCCCTTACACCCAACCAATGTGTTGCCCAAGTTTTATATCAATTTTTTACATCAGTTGGTTTATCACTTGCCTCCCACTGCAGTTGATTCTTATTCACCTAATTCTCCACAAACCTGTTCTTCCAATGTTCATGACTACAACTTGTTCAGACGAAATACTGAAGCTTATCAATTCACTCGATGACAAAGAGTCTACCGACCCTTATGATATTCCTTTCATATTAGTGAAACTGAGTAAAAATATCATATGTACTTACTTAGCAGATATATTTAATCACTGCGTTCAAAACGGAGTCTTTCCTGATAAATTTAAACTTGCGAAGGTTATTCCAGTTTTTAAGTCTGGTCCAGTTTTAAGATATCGCTTCCAATTATAGATCAATATCAATTTTATCACACTTTTCCAAAATATTTGAAAAACTGATACATACAAACTTGGTCAGCTTCCTAGATACAGTACTAACAACATAATTACAAACCAACAATGTGGCTTTCGTTCTGGGCTTTTCACATTTCTGGTTTCAAACCAACTTCATAACTATATATTACATCTAAATTTCTATGGACAATACACATGTGGCATTTTTCTTTATTTCAAAAAAGCATTTGATACTGTAAATCATAAAATATTACTAGACAAAATCAACCATTATGGAATTCGTGCTGTGGCTTCAGACTTTTTACATCATATTTACAGAATTAATCTGACAAAGATGCAAATCACTTGTAGTGTGTCGCAAGATTCGATTCTTGGTCCTGCGCTATTTTTGTTGTATATTAATGATCTCCTCCAGTCTTCCAATTTTTTTTGTAATTTTTTTGCTGATGATACAGCATTACTTGTTTCTGATAACGATCCTACTAATTTGGAGAAAAAAAACTAATATCGAATTAAACAGAGTATTCAGTTGGTTGCAAAAGAATAAACTTACATAAAATCGGTATAAAACAAAAACTGTTTTCTACAACAATCCTAACCCACCCAAACTCTCAACATAAATTACAACAATGTTCCATTAGAGCAAGTTAGCCCTAATAAATACTCAGGCACCATAATCGATTCCAATCTAACACGGAAAGAACAGGTTGCTTCAGTTGAAAAGAAAGCAGCTCAACGATGCCACGCCCTCTGCAAGCTTCAGCCGACTTCTGATAACAATATATTACGAAAAGTCTACTAGGATATTTATGTTCTGTTTTTCCTCATCACCGCTATGCAATCTTGACCTGGTATAAAGTCTCTGCAACGTATTTGACTCATCTGAAGGCACTTCATCACCGTTCGATACGCTGTATGTGTAAAAATATCCAAAGCTGCTCACATCTCCATGCTAGATTTATATCACTCATGTAGAATACTTCAAATTAATCAAATATATGAATATGAAATAGAAAAATTTATGTACAAAATAGTCCACAATTGCTTTACAGGTTTCATCTCCTGCTGTTATTCTCATATTCGCGAAAGGCATGATTATCCTACTAGAATAGCTACTAATAACAATCTCACTACAGCTTCATCTAAAAAATCTCTAACACGAAGATCTACACAATACACAGGTCCAAGACTCTGAAACAGCAGTTTTCAAAATGGGGCTCGCAACCCGCGTGGGGGTCGTTTGCCTTTTTCCTAGGTGTCGCGAGAGCTTCTGATAAAATAGTCATAATTTCTTCTATACTTTATATTTCATATATGGAACCACTTTTAGTTGTAACCAAAATAATAGGATCACATGGCAAAAATGATAGCCTANTTTTCATTCAAAATTGTTTTAAGTGTGATTATGACCATCACAAAGTTTTGAGTNCGATGATGACCATTACAGTACTGTTGCGTTTGGCAACGCACGAATAACTTCGTGACGTAAGAGTGTGTTGTGTTTGTAAATTAGATATCTGAATGCGATAGCTAACTTGGGAGTTATTCTAGTTCTCAATGAGTTGTTCTGTGAAGTGATTTGCATACGGCACGGGTCTCTCTCACTAATTCTGCCATATGTATGAATTTAATAAATGAGTCTTTGTGCCACATAGTGATATCGTAAGTTATTTTTTAGTCATTGTGATTTTCTATTGTGCAAACACAATTGCATTATATATGCCTGATTGGAAATTTTCAGAAGGGGGTCGTTAAGCTAAATTGGGTTGCAAAATGGGTCGCTTCATGAAAAGGTTGAAGACCACTGCTCTGGAAGAATACTCCTAAAGATTTCAGAAGTAAATCATTCCTAGTCTTTTGCCCAACATACAAAAAATCATTGCTGGATCAAGTCATGCTGCAATACCTGTTTTTTTCGCTGAGACATTTCGGTCATTTTTGGCTGCAATATTTAGGTCAGCAGGCTTTTTTTAAGGAAAACATTAGGCACCCGGTATGGAGCTGTAGGGACCCGATTTATCTGAAGGGCCCGATTTTCTCTGATTCTACAGACCCGATGATAATTTCCTCTGATTCTAGGGACCCTATTTGCAATTCTAGGGACCCGAGTCGGGTCCCTGAAACACCTTTAAAAAGCCTGGGTCACTGAAACATTTCAGTCATGTGTCTCATAGTTGTATCAAAACTCGCTGTAACAGTGTTCATTAGCCTATACTTTCAGACATTCTGACCGAAATGACTTAATTTTTTTCGGTCATTTTATAAATATTTCGTCTATGACCAAAAAAACAGTGTAATATATGTCTTTTCAATGTCATATCGTCCGAGAAACACTTCTTTTAATTTTTGCTTCTGTGCTCCAATTCTGTTTAGTGCTAACAATTTAACACGAGGCATAGTTTTTTTCCTAACTTCCCATGACCTATGTGTACCTCTTAGGACTCTACTGCCGTACTTCTTATTTCATTTTTTTAACAATAGGTTATGGAGTGATAATGCTGTTATTTTGTCTGTGTGCATTTAGTGTTAATAGTGTCGTCACTGATGCGACGATGCTTATGTGACTGAATTAAGATGTACTAGTGGAGGTCCACAGCAATATGATGACGCTCTGTTATACTACGATGTGACGTTAACTGCGACGTTGCATCAACGCAGTGCTCACTGTTTATTTGTATTTGTTATTTACAAGATTTATTTATATACGTGTCCGGTTTGTTCATTTGCTTTTTGATTTTACTAGCTGACGCAGTTGATTTTTCAATGACCTAATCCCTAACAATATGGACGTGCTCCATTTGTCCCATATTTATGTCCTGTTTTCAGGGCCGCGGCTCGGTGGTTGCGACCACTGCTCTACAGCTTCGGCAAGCGCAACTAAAAAATGTAGTCCACAAGATAAACACTTGCTGCAAACATGACCGCGGTATCTCAATCCGGGCAGCTCTCTGAATACTGCAGTTCAGATAAGAATGTTTTTTATGAGAACCTTTCATTCGAGAAGCGCAAACTAACGAACACGTTTTTACATTCACTCGGACAGTCGACCTTGTTCATCAGTGAAAAAAGTTTCCTCGCTTTACGCATAATCAGGGGCGTCACGAGGGCACAATTACCCGGGCGCCGAATGACTATGGAGGAGTACATTTGCTTCCGAAAGACTTCAGGATCGAGCACGGGGGTAATGGCCTATCCATGGGGGACCCTTAGTGAAACGTCCCGTTAGTTTTGCATGGCCACCACTTGTTTCACAAGACGCAAAAAAGATGCAAAAGTTCGTTACTTCTCAGGGAATTTTTGTTCGTTAACGTTTAGTTTCCACCTGAACTCCTGTCTGGGCACGCAACTACTGACTTTATGCGCAATGACACTTCGCCAAAGCGCAGTACCTGGCAGATACGGTGGCCATTCTCATCAATCTATGTTGTGTGCCAGGGTCAAGCTGCCGGATGTTTGCACCAGATCTCCAACGCTTGTAATTGGGATCAGTCCGAAGCGACGGTGTCTTGGTCTTGCGGTAGGTGATCTTGGCAAAATGAATCGGCTATTAGCGAGACGCACCGCGAATAAGCCAAATGGCTTATAGCAGAAGCAAATTAAAATGTCCTTTTCAGTCAAGGCAAATGCAATGTTCGAGATACAACATTTGGCATAATTCAGCTAAAGAAGCGCATCTCAATGAAGTCACTCTACTTCCTGGCACAATTATATTTAAACTCAGCTACTGTCACCAGTAACCAGGATTATTATCAGCAAACATTTTCCGCAACGGTCACTAGATAGTTTTTTTCTGTCAAAGGAATGTGACTTGTGTTTAAATTATTACTGTATGTGGAGCTATCACGTATTTTACCAATGATGGCTGTGGAGGAATGCAGTTTTCTTCATTGAAAAGTCTGTCTTGCACAGGTATTGCTTGTGTTTTAGGAAAGGAAGTTTCGTGCTTGAGATCAATACCTGACATCCAAAAAAGTAATTAAGTACAGTAATAAGTCATTTTACAAATCAGTATATTTAACTTCGTAAGAAATTCTGCAATTGCCCAATTAATTGCAGCAAATATATAGAATTTTTTGAGATATACCAAAACGGAACACAGTAACAAACAACCGTTATTGGTTTTTAATCCATAAAACTCTTACTTCATGCTGCTACAAATAGTAAAACAAAAACAAAAATAGTGCAGTCAGATTTATTGATTCTAATTTAGCGAGTGTGGTGCATCAGACATGCAACCATCAAAGTCAAAGCAAAATTGAATATGACTAACACAAAAGTCCATACTGTACAACAGTGAGAATTCAAAGTAATCTTTAAAATCTATTATAAATAGGATATGAAATTCAACGTTCTTTAAAATAAAATCATCACTAGGCATTTGTATCAAAGACACGTAAAAAGCCCAAGAGAAGAGCAACTGGGAATTATCCAAAGTTTTGTGATGGTTGAGGGGGCATGACTTTTTATAATGGTCATGACGCCATGTTATTCACAAAGTAGATGTGCAACCTTTATAAAATGTTTATTTGATAATCATACATTGGATTGTCAAAGATTTATCCATAGGTTGATTTTTTCTGATATAAAATGATTTTTTCATTCATCTTTAATCTGTTATGATGTGAAGTGATTCAACATAATGTGACGTACATGAGTATTTTTTTCATAATTTTAGCTTGACATAGCTTTGTAATCCCCATAATTTCTTTACAGTTTTATTTGATAAAATATACTGTCATAATTTCTATACCAACCTTATTTCATTATAGACCAGTGGTTTTCAATCTTTTTCATGCAGCAACCCATTTAACCTAATGACCCCTTTCTGAAAATTTCCAGTCAGGCATATGAAATAAAGTTGTGTTTGCAGTTGCACACTAGAACATCACAATGACTAAAAAATAATGTACACTATCACTATGTTGAACAAAGACTCATTTATTAATTGATGCATATGGCAGCATCAGTGAGAGAGACCCATGCCATATACAAAAAAATCACTCCACAGCACCACTCACTGAAAACTAGTAGAATAACTCCCAAGTTAGCTACAGCAATTAGATGTCTAATTTACAAACACGGCACATTCTTATGTCACAAAGTTATTCGTGTGTTGCCAAATGTAACAGTATATACTGTAATGGTCATAATCACACTTAAAACAAATTTGAATGAAAAAGTAGGCTTTCGTTTTTGCCAGGTGAATTTTATTTTGGCTATGACAAAATGTGATTCCATATACGAAATATAAAATGTATAAGTAATTATGAATATTTTTATCAGAAGCTCTCGCAACCCCTAGAAAAATGACAAATGAACCCCACAGGAATCGCAATCCCCAGGTTGAAAAACATTGTTAAAGACAGTAAGTCAAACCAGTAGCTAAACTCAGTTGCAGCTCTTTGCTTAGCATAAGAATTCCAGTGTTGTTACCTCTCAGGGTTTCAAAAATCAAGCAGTCTAATCCAACGATTAAACCAGCAATTTTCGATGTTTATCTACACTTGGTATTGAAAAAACTTAACATGTTACACAGATCAGAAATGCATTAAGTATTATGATAATTCATAAAAGTTGTGTTCAGCTGCAGTATGCTAACCTATACAAATGAAAGCAAAGTTGTTATTTCAGCAAAATCATCTGCCATAAATCACAACTCACATACTCATAAGACACTCCAAACAAAAGGTAAGTTAGTTGAAAATATCACTCTTAGATAGCTTGGGTTAAGTGTTTCTGTGATATATTTGATTTAGTGTTCATTACATTTCAGCCCATGAACTGTTTTATGTCTAAGGTTTTAAATCACAAGTTCGAAAGATGTAGTCATCATGCATCTCTAGTACTTCATCTTATAAAACACCTACGAAGTTGTTGTCTGCACTCATTCCAAAATTCTAAGAGAAACTAGGATTAGATTTGTCATGTTTACTATAGTAGCAGTTCATACAAAAGTAAGTTGATTCCATGGTGTTGAAAATAAAGTTGAATCACTCACAAAAAACAGTTTTTTTAAGTTTTTGTTCAGCTCATAAATAATCAAAAATTAGCTGAACAAAAACTTAGAAAAATTCTAAAATACTAACTTTTTGTAATATTTTTACTCTTTTTTTGCTTTTGCTCTAGACCAGGGGTGACAAATCTATTTGCTATCACTGGCCACTTTGTTGGTTACCGCTGAGTAAGCAGGCCACACAACTTTTTAGTCATACTATGAAACCTGTTAAAAATGAAAAAAATTGTTCATCAACAGAAACAAACAACAAACGAAAGCAACAAAAACCCATGCTTTGCAGGCCGCACGAAATTCTTTTGCGGGCCACATGTTCATCACCACTGCTCTAGACAGAGTTTTTATTGCACTGCTGTGCTGATTCATAACCTTTGGGACTTTGCACAAAAATGTTCTGACAGAATAGAATGCACTGCTATGAAAGACAATCCAACTTAAGCTCACTAGACAAAAATGAAAAATGCCTTATGAAGAGATCAATTCTCTATTTTCAATAACTGTAGATATGAAACAGGTTTTAGATTTTATTATCATAGAAGCATGAGCAAGTTTAGATTGTTTGTATATATAGTATTTGATCTTTTCATAAGGCATTTTAAAGAAGAACAGCGCAGATAGATCAACAAAGAACAGCGCAGATAGAACAAAGAACAGCGCAGATAGATCAACAGAGTAGGAGATGAAAAGCAAATTATTGATAAAAATGCCAATAGATATTTCATCTTTTGTTAAAAATGTTTAACTAGCTTAACCAAGTAAATCAGTCACAGTTTATTGACGGGGAAACTAGTTTCTATTTGAATAAGGACTGATGATGGAAAACGCGAAA
>JGI24158J21664_10002964_pt1 | contig 21028 bp, 11 predicted proteins | sample Ectturendosymbi3_FD_21664 | JGI IMG/M metagenome (IMG submission 21664) | reverse complement strand
ACACACACACACACACACACACAAAAGACAAACACAAGACGTATAACGCATCAAGTGCAAAAACACGTCACAAATATCGAACTGCAACGAGCAGCGGCAAAGCAAGGTTTTAATTACAAACAAAGACGGGTTTGTTTGTTTCGAATGTAGCAAATGCGTACATAATGCCGGGAATCAATGAAATTTATATTTAAAAGAGGAGCTGTTTATATAAGTTTATAAATGTATGGTACGGTCTGTTTAATAAGACTTTTGGAATGCCATTTCAAAGCTTGGAGCCTCTGTAAGCAGAATGGCGTTGTTGTTTTACTGTTTTGTATAAAGGAATAATTAGTACCTTATTATCCAGTTGTCACGTATGAAAATTATGATCTTTTGATTTGTATTCATATTCATCTGTGATTGCTTTTGGTGACATCCGATTGCATATTTTATACATATATTTTGCAAGTTCGTATTTATATATGTTATGTATCTCTAGAATATAAGCAGAAAGATGCATATCCCTTATGATATTTGTTCATTGATGTGAATTTTACAGACAATGCGTGTAGCTCGGTCATTTAACTTGACTAAAGAATCTAACAAGGTTTTATTTGCAGTGCCAAAATAAGAATTGCGTAGTAGAGGTGACAGTAAACAATAGAGAAATAAATTTTACGAAGCAAATCTACATTAATGTAAGGCTGCAACTTGTACAGAGTGGCACTACCACATGCGCCATTTTTAAGGTGCATTGTTCACAAAAATTTTGGCCTATTGTGTCCGAGGATAACTCACAAACTTGTCTTCCAAACAAAGCAAAGTTAACGTAAGTACCACAGCTGACAGGAGACTAAAAAAACATGAAAGCATGGCGTTTCAAGGTTTCCAGTTTTTTTAAAATCGACTTTGACCACTGTGCCCCTGGTCCAATTGTGCACCACCTTCCCCACGTCGACTTTTGACTTTGTCTGATGACCACAGGTTCAACGTTTTTGATTTAATGATACGTAAAACTTTAAAGCAAATGTCTTTAAAACCTTTTGAAAAAATGAAGATTGCCCGAGCATGATTGCTTTACTGTTCTAAGCTTAATCTCTTAATTCCCCACGGGGTTTAGAATCTTAAAGCAAACAGATTTTACATAACTCTAATCACACTACAGAATACATCTGACTACTGAGCAACTCACAGTTTTGTTCTTGGTAAAATTTTTGAAATATTTCATTGAATATATCTTTTTGCTTGTTTTTTTAATAAGTTGAACATAGATCGAATGTAAAATTGTCGATTTATAAAACAAACGAACTTTTTCAAAATATTTAAGAATTTGTCAAAGAAAGTGTAACAAGAAAACTCGTTGCTGAATGAAAGAGAATACTTGAAAGTATAGGTTTGAGGTAGCTAAATATTTGATTTCAATTGCAATGAATGCAGGGGCTTATTGACACGTTTTGCTGTAAAAGTGTGCTTTTTAACCATAACTTTATCTGTTCATAAAATCTAAATTTTCTGCAGCATGTCCTGTGGCCCCCAATGCCCCCAAAAATGGCCAAGGACCAGTTTATTCACCTCTACAACCCACAGGACCTCCATATGCATCCTTTACAACAGCGAAGTATACTTGTAACAATGGATACCATCCTGTACCAGCAGATGCCATTCTTGTCTGTGATGGACCAAACAAATCTTGGCTGGGCGGTCCAATTTATTGTGAAGGTGTTTATATTTAAAAAACATCCGTAGAAAATAGATGTATGGAGCCATTTGTGTTTATTCACAGTAACGCTGTTGACTGAGGGAGCAAACAGGCTTTGCATTTGTAACTGAGGTCTTCCTCATGTTATTTTTATAAAATACGCCGCGTTTTGATTTTTTCTGTTGATCGAACGTTTCGCTTTTTTGTTTTTCTGATGCAAAAAAACGTTAAACTACAAATATCTCACAATCGTTTGCAGGTGAAAATGAATTTTGTGCGAACATGATTGTAAAGTGTAATCTCTTGATTCCCAACGGGGTCACGAAATGTAAATCAAAGGGCTTTCATTCAAAAATCTTTACTTTCATTTTGATCAGGGGTGCACAACCTACTTGCTATTACCCGCCGTTAATGACTTCCGCCAGGCAGGAGCGTAACGAGGGGGAAAGGGGGATCAATTCCCTGGACGCCGAATGACTATGCGGGGCGCCGAAAAGTCCCAACAATATCACAAATACTTTTTCAATACAGTACATTTGCTTCCTATGACCTCAGGTTCGAACATGGGGGCGACAAACTTGCTCCTTGCAGCGGGCGCCATCTGACCTCGTTACGTCCCTGCCGCCAGGGAACTCAAGATATTTTTATTTCTACGTATTGCTGCTGTTCTGCTTCCACACACTGAGCCTAGCCTGATTCCACACGTCTGTTTGGCCACCTTTCTCTTAAGTACTTATCAATGCATGGCCGCCACAGCTTGTAATATGTCCACAGTCGCATAAATGTTGTCGAAAGCTGCGTGCGGTTGTACAGCGGCAGGTTGATCACCTCTGATTTGGATTATAACACGATATCTGAGTATTGAACAACCTACTATTTTATTCGTGGTAAAGTTGGTAAGACATTTCACTGATTAAGATTGAATATAAAATTCTCAAGTTATAAAACAAACGTGGTTTCTCAAAATAGGTCAGAATCTGTTAACACTAGAATGCCCCGATTTTGTATTCACGTAGAATGCCCGAAGGAGTCATTGTTACCCCTTGGCGTTTCTTGAGCAACAGTACTGTGATTACGGGTGAAGACTAGCTTTGTAAGACAGCAAAACTACAGATATTTTCCAAAAGTAATTTTATTGAACAAAACCAATGCAACAACACACAAACGGCGAAAATAAACCAGAATGCCGAAAAAGGACTTCTGTCGCTGTGAGGAACGCCATTTCACGCACAGATGTCGTGTTTTAGAAGTGCACTTTCCGCACAGTGACCTGATACATTCATGGCAGGTGGCCACTGTGCCATTCTTTTTACATTCGCTTTTCTCTTGGCAGTATTTATCATTTCACCATGCCTTGCATCGGATGTTTTTCCTCTTGAAACCGTCTTTTCTTATCATTATTTGGATGTTTTTTTTTATTCTAATAAGCTCAATTCATTCTTACTCTACACGACTATACACGTCTGACAACCTGCTTTTACCTAGTGTTATCTAATTTTGAGGAAAATGTTGCCTTACATTTGTTGGCCCAAAAGTGTGGTCTTCAACACCAGAATGTACAAGTCTTCTGCCGCTTTTACTTTCGAATTGAAACTTAAGAAACACCCCTTACATGAAAAAGACACACAAATATGTATTTTAGCAACACTTCACCTATCAAGAAAGAACTACATGCTGAGAGTTTCAGCAATTTAAATAATGCGATTTTGTTTGTTTTCTATAAATTTTTACTTTTTTGTTTCTTGTTTCTTCTTATGCACATCCCATTTTTTCGGCATGAAAGTACACTCCATAATATTTGTTTCATTTTCTTTTGTACCTCATCAACTACTTTTTTGTTTTTTTTACTTCATTTAAATATTTTTTCACCACACCAAATTTTTTCAACTGAATTTGAACCACTCTTTTGTGTACGTAGGCATGCTCACCTCTCCTTTAAATTTACTTCACCGTGTTCTATGTTTGTTTGTTTTTCTAACTGTGCTTATTTGATTACCATGTTCATCGCAGACCAATTTATAACAGACAACCTTCTAAACAGGTCTGTTATGAATATAGTGTATTATGAACGTGGTCTGTTAGAACGGGTCTGCTGTGAACAGGGTCTGTTATGACTAAATTTATTTTGAACGGGTCCTTTATGAACACGTCTGTTATGAACGTGGTCTGCTGTGAACGTGGTCTGTTGTGAACGTGGTCTCTTACGAACGTGGTGTGTTATGAACAGGCTTGATATGACCGTGATCGTTCCTCGGCTGGTCTGTTACGAAAGGGTCTGTTACGAATGGGTATGTTACGAACGGGTATGTTATGAACGGGCCTGTTATTAACGAAGTCTGTTATGAACGTGGTGTGTTTTGAATGGACACTAGTGAAAATATACGCCCAAGCCAACATCCCCAAGGAGACATTTTGCCTCCATTTGGCATCCCAGTGGTAAAGATACTGTAATTAGGAAACCCATTGCTGAATGAAAGAGAAAACTTGGAAAATGTGAGTCTGAGTTGGATTCCTATTTGATTTCAATTGTGAATGATTGCAGGTATTCCTTGACACGTGTTGTTGCAATTCGTGGTTTTCGTCATTTATAACTTCTCCAGTTTATAAAATATAAATTTTCTGCAGCATGTCCTGTGGCCCCCAATGCTCCCCAAAACGGAAAAGGACCGGTTTATTCACCTCAACAACCCACAGGACCTCCATATGCATCCTCCACAACAGCGAAGTATACTTGTAACGATGGATATCGTCTTGTACCAGCCGATGCTATGCTTACCTGCGATGGTCCGAGCAAATCTTGGATGGGCGGTCCTATTCAGTGTCAAGGTTCGTTCTTGTTTGTATTTGATAAATAACTGTAAAACATAAGTTTAAGGAACCCATTTTATTTTTTATTGTAAGGATGTTGGTTGCAGAAACATAATTTTATATCGTTTCCTGCGATGGATTACCTTTGAAGTTTATTGTATATTTGTGGTAGTCCTCATGTTTTTTCAAAATGCGCCGAGCTTCGACTTTGTCCGTTGACCCAAAGATAACTTTTTGATTTGATCATGCAAAAACTCACAACGTTGTGATCGTGGGCCCTGAGCACCAAGAGCGCAAAGCTCTAACACTGTGGCAGCAACCAACATAGAGATCACACACCGTATTATATCTGTTTGTGCGTGTTTGCGCCACAGACATACAGGAGCTATTCCAACAATCTTGATTTTCTCCTTTGCAAAAGGCTTAAAATGCAGTATATGTGTTTTTTGTAGAGGACGTTAAATCGGAGAGGTGTCACCTGCGCAACGCACTGCGCACGGGAATCGGTAATGACGGTTGTCCGGACATGGGTGTTTTGCCGCTCTATGCTTAAGCTCTCAATCCCAATTGGGTTCACAGCTTTAGAGCAAACGGTTTTTACTCAAAAATCTTATCGCACTTTAGGTCATAAAAAATATCCTGAATGTCTCACATTTAACTGTGAAACTCAGAAGGGTTCCTTATATTTTTGTCTTTAGAAGAGTTTGCTTGAAGTAGGATTTGTGCGAAAGGTAGAATGTTATTATCACTGCGTTCAATCCAACTATCGCAGTGACAATGCAATTACTGTATCACAGTGACAATGCAACTATCACTGCATTTACAGTGGAATTTCGATATGCGTTGAAATGATACAGTGACACCCCTCTGCCTTTTTGATAAAGTTTTACAATGAAATGAAACCTTGCAGATATCACCACTGCTGTAAAAGAACAACCACAGCAGTTTTGCAGTAACTATTGTAGGAATGTTTTCGACAACAGGTCCAGCTACACAGGATTAAATCTTAGACGCTTAGTCATTTTTCCGGTCGAATGCCGTATTGGATATTGGTGAATTCATTTTCTACGTTATCACCATAGGAACGGCGTGTGTTGCAGACAAAATGGCGGTCGCGATTACGGACGTTTGTTATCGGTTTAGCAGTGTGTTTATCTCCAGTTCTGCTTTAAGTTAGCCAAGGAGTCTCGGGATTATTCTTTGGTGTGAGACGTTGGTTCTTCACATTCATCCTTCGGTGGCGGTATGATGTTTGTGTTCGGACGCATTCGCTGGGGCGGACGATCATTCACTTGACCCGAATATTCGTTGTGAAAAAATTGGTGAAAGCTAACAATCAAAACAAATACTTTTGTAAGGGACCAAATGGTTGGACGGCTGCACAAATTCCTCGGAAACGACGCACTTTGCCCACCCTGACCCTTGATCTTGGCAATATTTTTGGATCTTTCTAACAGATCATGTTCTTTGTACGTGGGTGACGACCAAAGGACATACAGTGACAGAAACATTCTGCGCTGTCCCATATTCGAACACCCACGTGCGCAGTGGGTGAACAGTTTTACCCCACATGTGGGTGTCTTGTGAGAAACACTGCCGTGTAGTTTTTGAACCGGGCCTTTTGTTTGAAGCCCGAACGCGGCTCTTGTTAACCCCCCCGTGACGCCCGATTATGTTACGTTTCGAACGTTCTGGCTTATTTTACGTGTGTGATCATTCCCAGTTACATTCGCGTTAGCTCCACCTCTGAAGTGTTCCAAAAGTAGCAGGCATTGCTGCACAGGGCCGGCTTTAAGCCGATGCAACCGATGCAGCTGCATTGGTCCCCGCGCCATGGTGTTTGGGTAGATTGTTCATTTTGCCAGATGCACCTTGCGTTCGATAATTCAGTAGAAACGCCACATGAATTTCATTGTTAACAAAGAACGCTCTCGTCAGAACGAGGAAATTTCCTCTCGAACGTTAGCAAAGGCCCTCAGTTCTCGTGTTAATGCTGCACTGTATATCTGCGCTCTACTACGATCGTAACACGGTTGACTGAACACGATGGCGTCATAAAATCACTGCTCAGAGGGGCCCCGCACTGAGGTCTTGCATTGGGCCCCGCATCTGCCAGGGCCGGCCCTGTTGCTGCAAGTACGTTTGTGTAGGACAGACTGTGTATTGCAGCTACTGCTCGTAGGGACCTGTTCCTTGACATGTTTGAATGAATATCAAGACAGATGATTTCATACTTATTTTTTTGTTGAAACTGTTGAGCTGTTTCGAATGAAAACGTTGAAAAACTTTGAAGCTTAAGAGTTTTTCCTCTTTTCCAATTAGTTTTTCCTGAAACTTTTTTATAAAGTCTATCATCGAAATCTCTGATTTTGCAGATGTCATCTTTGATCTCAATTTCTATTTAGCTTTGAGTTTTTTTCAGAAATTAATGAATGCGACTCAAACCCATGTGTTGGTCCAAGTGCGTGCCAGGATCAAGTTAACGATTTTTCGTGCACTTGCCAGGCTGTTTTTGCTAGCGGAAAGAGATGTGAAGGTGAGTGATTGAAACATTTCATGATGTCGGAACTTTTTCTTACATGTCAGGTGGTGCCAACGGAAGTGGACGTTTCACTTTGCTTACCTCAGCGCACGTCTGTTTTGAAAACAATTATGGAAGTTTTCTTGCGTCTAATTTAGATTTTGGATATCGTATTTGTTTTGTCATGCCTAATGTCTATTACGTTGCACAGGAGATTAACCACATTTTTTGCTACAGTTGATTTCTTGATGAATGCTTTAAACTGATAAAGACACAAGTATTCAACCACTTATGTGCAGTTTATGTTATACAAATTTTAAAAGGTTTACGTTTGCGGATTGTGCATTTCTTGGGAAAATTACAAGTGAAGAGGTTACCACAAGAGTTACAAAATATCAATTTTTGCTAAAATATTCCAGAAAATGAAAACGGCAAACGAAAACATTTAGCAACGCAGCTGCACGTCTTGAAAAATCGCATAGGGAACAACAACAAAAGATGACGATATGTGGTCATTTGCACATACAACTGTTTTCACCATGCGCAATAATGGAGTGAATGAACCTGAAGGAATTGCGTCACAAAGCAAACAGGCTGTGGTCATGCGCAGAAAAGGAAAGCAACATCACCTATCAATCATCATTGTAAGCTATTAATTTGCAGGAGAAATCAATTGTGCATGAGTCAAGCAATAGATATCAGTAATTAAGTAGATCTCGAGTCAACCTGTAACGAGTTTTCCTTGTTCCAGAGGAATTCAAATAATATCAAGCATTTCTAATCGCTGGAAGTGACAAAACTCTCCCTTCACTAACCTTTACCACCTGCTCAGGGCAAAGGCGGATCCAGTCAGTAAAGGTACGAGGGGGGGGGATTTCAGTAATATTTGGTAGTCAAGTCTGGTAACGGCTTCGCTACTGTAAAAGGGATGAAGTATACTTTATAACACTGCTGTGACAAAACAATCGATGACAAAATGGCCTCATATCGTGAATGCTGTTTTTTGAATTGTAAAATATCATGGTGGATAAAGTTACTCTCGTAGGTTTTAGGGGGGCGATCGCCACGATCGCTCCATCTGGATCCGCCCCCTGGTTCAGGATACTGTTGCTTGCTGTGCAAGCATGCAACTCAGGTTTTGGTATTTTGTGGCTTTTAAATCTGGTAAGTAGATTTCGCTGAGTCTAACAATTATACGGGGCACTATGGAAGCGTCAGCTTGTAAACGATGTTGCAGCGTTTCAAAGCGCTTTGAGATGCCCTGAGCGAAACGTTACCTTGTAGTTTTAAAGTGTTATGGACAAATCTCTGAACAAAATTATGAATTTCGAAATTACGGAGATTGCTTTGAATTCAGACTGCAGATGGTGAAAGGTGAGCCTAAAAATGCATGTTTGAAAACTATTTGTTCTAGGTTGCGACTGTTAGATCTTGAAAACGTCTTTTCGTGTTTGGTTTTGTACTTCGATCATCGGTGGTACAAACGTCGTTATAACAAGCTTTGAGAAAGGCAAATTGTTGCCCAACAGCATGCTTTCTTATTGTTTCAAAACTCTAGTGCATTATTTAGTGAGGGTTGTCTATTCAATAGGCAGGATGCAAAAATACTTAAGTAAATTCAAGTCGAGCTGCCAGTATTAAAAGCAAAACGAGATTGCCGTGGTAGAGACCAGTTTATGAAGGCTTCTCTGATACGAGTGACGCAACCTCTCGATTTCTGTCGATCAAAACATCATGAAAGACAATCCAACTTTTGATCGCAAGCTTCCTAACAGAACACATATTGCTATGCGTGTCATGCATAAAGCCAGGAAACAACTACAGTTCGGAAAAAAACGTGCTGGTTGCATATCATGAAAGCAAGTTGAGTTTGTTTCCACGTTGGGAAGGTTGGGAAGATTTGACCGTTTTGTTGATGACGTGGTTCATGGAAACGTCAGACATCGTTGATAAAATGATTGGCTTTATAGCAACACCATCTACAGTATTAAATTGTAAAATTGGCCGTTGAATGTGAAATTCTTGTTTTTCACACGCAATTGGTATTTTATTTTTATTTTTCAAAACTTAGTTCTCTTAAAACCATAAAACGAGTCATTTCCACTATAATGGCATTGGGTTAATGGTATGTCAATAGTGAAATTAACCAGGATTTTAGGGAATAAACTCATTGTCTTAAAAGACGTCATTTGTTGTTGATTGACTGCACTGAAGTCTTCCATCGACGTAAGAATGCCAGATTATCAAAAAGACAAGTTCGCACTTGTATGTTAAATTTCAGCCAGTGTTTTTCACCTTAAAATTAAATTATACTAAATTATGCTGTAGATCAATATGATGGTTAACCCATAGGTAATGACCCACAAGCTGGAACACGTCACGGAAAGTTGACTCTGTAAAATGTAAGAAATAAACTTCACACACAACATTATTCATGTGGAATATGTATATTGCACTACAGACTAACACGTTATCGGCATCCTGTTATTAGCAAATCTTTGTGGGTCACTATGTTATCATCCAGTTCAAGGTAAGAAAAACGCTAAGAGCCAATGTTAGAGAGGATGTCGCTTTTCTAAAATTTAATTGCAAACATGATTGATACGATATGATATTGTGCATAATTTATTCGTCCTCTCTTGACAAGCAAGACCTCTGCACAAATTTTGCTAAATACCTTAATAACAAACAGCTTGTACAGCACCTTTACTTTCAAGTTTTGGGATTTGTTGTTTTCAAATATTCCTGATAATTAAATTACAGATGAAAACGCAAAATGAAAACGCTTTCGAAGCAAATTCAAGAACGCTGTTTCATGACACACCAAGGAGCAAAATCCTGACCGTTGCAACATAAATAAATATTTCAAACAAGTTATTGGTTTAATTGTTCCTAATGTTTAGTCAGATGCTATTGTAGAATCTACGAAACAGAGGATCACTTTCAACACAAAACCTCTGTAATATAAGGTTTATTTAATCATCATTTTAGGAAGCAGCGTTTGATTAATTTGATGAGCGGATAGACTGGACAATACAATGTGGTGATCATATGAACCTCTAAAGTACGTACGGAATAACAGTAACTAAAAAGTCAATGGAAACAGGTCAAACTCTATTTCTACGCAGAATAAAATGCCATTTAACTACCACCCTCTGAATGCTATTTGCAAACCGAAGCAACAGTAGATAGTTCCACTGATGAAAAAAAATTATTTACGCAGTGTGTGGAAGGGAAAGCTAGTCCAGAAACTAACATCAAATAATATCGCCGTTGGGTTTGGCGAGTATTTCACTGATGACAGAAAAACTAAAGTATACTTTAAACAAGGCAGTGATAAGATTCAAAGTCACACGATCCTATTCTGTTGATAGTAGGCGATGATGGAGCGTATGCAAAATCACCGTTATCCATGTAAATTCTAAGGAGCGCATATTGAATTGATGAGATTGAACCAACGTGATCAATCATATTTGCATTGTTCAGTGTGTGCTGGATCACCAATCGACTCACGGTCTGGAATTCGCCCAGTGATTCCAGATTTCTGTGAAAAACTTACCCGTCTTTTGACCACAACGAGCACAGTTTATGGTTGGGTAAAAGAATCGGACATTTTTTTGGGTGGTGATCACTGCAAGGTATAGTGCTATTTATATGTGAATGCTCTAGGTTTTCACGTTTCATTGGATTATCAGTTCGTGGAATACAATTTATGTTTTCGCAAATAAACTGGCGGGAAACATCTGTTTCAAAAGTGTTCCATTACAAAATAAAAAATATATTTTTGAGACGACATGTAAAAACCAAAAAATCTAGTTAGTCAGAGCACAAGAGAAGAAGCATCACCGTTCAACTTGGTTGGTTGTCGAAAACATTTTTACAAGTAGCCAAGACTGTAACTCATAAGCTTATCGCAAACACTATCGTTTGCTCATATCTTTTCATAACCGAGAATTAAATGATGTGCTGTTTCTTATAAGATGCATAGGACAATGTGCATGACTTCGTGCAGTTTCATAAAACAACACCTTCAACTTCAACACATGTCAAATTGTTGCGGGTGCTAAACCTGATATTGTCTGGAGAAGAAGGAAAAACAATAGATGTATTTTTATTTGTCTGGTGCAGCAAACATATTTGGAGGAATTTCCAATTCGACTGCTGATTGTAGTCGTCGATGTCACATGTTATTACTTTTTCGATTCGAAAAACCTGCAGCAAATGTTACCATAACATGAGACCTTTGAGTTCAGAATGCCCTTTTTCAATAGAAACGCCAGGGTTTCATTGGTGGCTTTCATGTTTGAAGGTGTCTGTCTGGTGTGTGCAGTTCGAAAACACACCTATCATTGCGTGGATCGCAAACAAATTTGAAATTTCGTAACGTTTTACATGTTGATTATCATCATTTAGAACTGGTGTTAACGTCGCCTGTCACTCCACAAAGTTCAAATTCAGATTATGTGAAAAGGAAACCTAACTTGTGCTAATTACATTATGTAAACAAACGTTCCCAGGTCTACTCAGGCACCAGTACGAGTGATCCCCTTATTGGTAACCTCAGCGCTACTTCCGGTCCGGTTGTTGCGCCCCCATCAACCACGCAGTTGTACGTTGATTGTATTTCACTGAATTCGGGACTAATTCAGTTCTACTTTTTGAAACGTACGTACATCATGATTACTGTGCACAGTGCTTAGATTGTTTGCTAATTTACGAAGTTATGCTTTGTAGTATAGCTGTGCAGTGAATATTTGCACGAAATAATGATAAAACATCTATTGTTATCAAAATCGTTTTAAAATGCTGTTCTTTTTGCTACACATGTTGTGTCGTAGCATGTTGTATTGTTGTATTGTCTGCTTCAAAATTTTTGTTGTTTTTCTGCGACAGAGTCTTCCACAGCCTGTGGAGTTGTGACTTCATCTACATTCCCTTTCACTGTTCAGTCTCCTAATCATCCAGGAAATTATCCCACAGACACCGTTTGCAAGTGGATACTCACTGGTGCCACTGGATGCAAATTCACCTACAGTATCCCAACACTCGAAACTCAAGTTAACAGGGATCCCCTTTACGTAAGTAAAATGCTTCATCTGTTAGAATCTGAGTAAAAAGCAATGAGGCTGAGCTAATATTTGCGCATGATTTGAATTTGCAGAAAGGTCCAAACTCAAGTTACTCGAAATAATAAAGCATACTTTAATACTTCGATTTAATTGAAGTTTGGTTTAATCACGTGGCTTGTGAGAATTTTTTTGCCGAAGCTACGTTTCAACTACTTATAACCAAGATTGCCAGGTTGACTTTTAGGCCAAACTTCAGATAGCCTATCTGGCCTTATTCAAGTTGGTTGTCCTTAAACATTTCCTTTGGCCTTTGGTCAATTTTCTGACCTTGTCTTAGGTTGGTTTGCCTTAAAAACAAAAAAACTCATTTCTTCTTTTTTTTGCTTTTTTACTCTGCAAACGTTGTCTCTGTGTGAAGATATTTACTACTCCAATTTTTTTGCGACAACATTTTTGCAAATTTTTGTGATTAATGCTATATTAAGTTATTAAGATTTTTAGAATGCTAGATTCGAAATAAAAAATTGTGCCCTACTGTCACAAAACAGTTTTGGACTGGCGTACTGGAACAAATTTCATTCAAAGAGTTTGCAGCGTTTGATCTTAACATGTCTGTTCACCTGGGCTAGCAACGTAGATCTCGAGAGAATGTTTTGTTGAGTATCCGGCGTAAAAACTGAAACAAGAAACAGAGAGGGCAATTGAAACTACATGATGCCATTCTCAGAATTCGATCTGAACTATTGCTTTCAATTTAAATGTTGTAGAGATTTCCGTTTTTAGCAGGAATGTTGAAAAAATATTTTCAGATGTCACGTATTCGCCCCAGTCCAGTACCGACCCATAACCGGGTTTTCTTTTGTGAACAGATCACGAAGAATGTGTTTGTATCTGACCATAGCACTTTTGTCGTGCTAGCTTTATTTCATTCCCAAGCTGGTATTTGTGCTTACATGCTATATGCGCTGTTTCTGTTTCACGTATCTGCTTGAATTTTGTTGGGTTCCGTTTTATTTCGTTAAGAATAGTGTCTACCAAAGGTCGCATTGTATGCAACATACATATAATGCTACATATGACCACTATAGTCCGTAAGCTATACCACCTGGCGCTACCGTTAGATTCCTAACCAATGGTGTTTCAAAATTAAAATATAGTGATATTCTTGTAACTTAATTGTTTTTCTTATGGCAAAGGCATATAAATGCCACAGAAATGTTTGGCTTTTTTCTGTTCTTTAAATAATCGCTTTTGCTTTTCTTTTTTTAGCACTTTTTGGATTTTTATTGAAATTTTCTTCTGGAAACCCTGTTTGGAACACAAGCAGAAAGTTCAAATTTTGTAACTTTTCAGAAAGTGCTTCAAATAAGGTTTGGCGTTGCAAACATTGCGTGTTTTGCTTCAGATTGTGTCGAACAACCCAGTGGAACCAGTGCAGAGATTCGAAGGTTCCCAGACGGGTATTGCAGGAACCATCGAGGGGACTGAACTAACTGTGTATTTTCTCAGTGACTTGAACACAATAAACACAGGATTTTCTGCTACTTTTGACCAAGGTGAAATGCAATATCTAAAACCATTGGTTGGGGTCAGTCCGTGTCAATAACGTATGCAAAGCAAGAAGTGAACTCATTCTGGATTCGTATCTAAATTTGAGCAGAAGCGATCCTTGAGCTTTGAGTGCAGCTTAATATTTCGTTTGTAGCAACAAATCCAAATTAACGTGGAAGGTGTCAGTGGCAGCAAAGATGAAAATGAAAGCACTTGTAGATGTTTACTTGTATTTGAATTGAAAAAATTTTGAATTATTTTTAATGAAAACAAACGAAAGCGATCTGCTTTGTTTCAAGAATGTAAACTTAAAAGATTGCTAAAGGTGAAAGAAAAGAGCAGTCTTTATGAAATCATTGTCTTGATGTATTTGTTGCAGATACTGTCTTGTGTGTAACCTGCTGCTTTCCTGTGTGAACGAACTGCTTTTCGATTTTTCCTGATTGAGATTCTAAAAAATTCTTTACATTTTTTGTTGATGACGAAAACATAATACTGTAGCTGCTGTTTTAAGGACCAGGGGTAACAAGTACTTGCAGCTTTGTTTCGCAATCCAAGCAAACTGAGTGGAATTGTCCATGCAGTGTGACCGATGCCGTATTAGACAGGAGTTGAAGATTTTATTTCGAGCCAATATTTTTTTTTCAGAATGTCCGTGACAGAGAAGCTTTGGAGAAAAGTCGGCTTGTTTGAGTAAGTTTTGCGATTAAGTTCAACGCGTGCATTGTCGGCAGCTCTAATTAATGTGGGCTTTTCTTGAGATTGTTTTGGATTTCTGATGATGAACTGATCTGGATGCAGCGACAAATCACAGAAAATTTGTGAATTCTTAATCTTCCTTCTCCGCAAGTTCCTCAGGTTACATTTTATAAGAGATCAAAAGGAAATATTTTTATATGCCCTGTCAAATTATTTTTAAGTAGAATTTGCCTAATTCGTGACCTCAAGGGGATTAGAAAATAGTGACGAATTAGGCGAAGTGACGAATTATGCAAACAGGTGAAAACTCTGTCATAGAAGCTCGTATGCTTTATCATAGTAACTCGTACACATTGGGCTCTTATTTGCAGAAAAATACAAGTTTATGACGTTATGGTTGAATGCAACAATTAATTCTTCTACTCTATCCGGACTCCTTCATTCAATCTAGCACCTTTTGAATCTTCAACAAACTGCAAAGACTTCCCACGTTCGCCGTTCTCTCAATGGGGAGTCGGGTCGCACTTCGCACCTCGTGCATAAATTCGATAAACAAATTGTGACGTGCAACAATTCTCAGATAAAGATCCTTAATTTGTTTGAATTTCCACACGTTCTAGCTGCTTAGACATCAAAAGCAATACTGCAAATGACGAATTAGACGAACAAAACGCTTCTAAGGGATAGAAAGAGGTGACGAATTAAGCAAATTGACGAATTAGACGATGGCGAATTAGACGAACAGCAATGTACACAAGAGATAGGAATTCTGCCTGGACCGACGAAAAAGTGACGAATTAAGCGATGACGAATTAGACGAGTTCTACTGTATCATTATTCTCATCAATTCAATGAGTTTAATCAGTTGCCGTGTTCTCCAACGATGCGGCCATATGAAATTTCAAACTCGGACAACAATAAAGTGTATGAATGCATAGAAAATTTTTAACAGCTGCTCATTATGAAACTGTTGCAATAAAGTGATCGACACCTTCAGCAAAACTTTAAGATCCGGATTGCTAACAAATTCTGTCGACGAACATGGTTCATACAAAGAACTGATGCAATAACCACAAACAATATTTAATTGCCACAATTCGCGAAATGATGGACGCCTCTCCAGTGTACATTCTAGTGTCACATAAACATGGCATTATGTTTTCGATACAAAGTAAAGAGTTACGTTCCTTTAAGTCAGCGTTTCTTAATCTTTTTCTACCTCAGCACCCTTTTGGTCCCGCCTAAGCAGTCCACCACCCCCTACCATTGGTTAACACCTGGTTACTATAAGGATAAAGTAAAGACAAACGTTTTCCTTTTACCGCCGCATATGAGACCTTCCCCAGCACCGCTTAAAATTGATTTCAGCACCCCCTGGGAGTGCTAGCACCCCAGGTTAAGAAACCATGCTTTAAAAGTGAAAGCAAGAAGTTTGTTATGTTTTAAGAAAATTTTTTAATATAATACTTATGTTGAGTCAGAAGCATGGTCCATATCACAAGGGTAATCGAACAACACAAGGGCGCAGAAATGGTCAGTCATAGCGCACCGTAGAGTAGGTGTTAGTTGATGAACACAGTCAACACTGAGTGAGGAGCAAAACACTGAAGCATCGTACCAGCTTTAACTGCATTCACTCATCGTCTGTGGCGTGGTGATTCGCCACATATAACGTTTAATTCCGGAACAGCAAGGGTCGAGTTGGCCTGGCCGATCGGGGAAAGTCTATTATTGCTGATACGCTGAGGGTCGTCGGTTCAACTCTATCTTTAGGTGGCTCAGGGCGACGCGGCATTAATCCCGCAGTGGAAACAATGAAGAAATTCTAACACCAGTTTCTGACTTTAACAACTAAAATGTTGGATGGGCTTGATCAGGGGTTCACAAATACATGCAAATTGTTTTGAGCAAGGTTTCAAATGCTTTTGAAAGATAGTTCGGTTGAGGAAGACAATCGTTTGCTTTCACTAAACTTAAAGCTAGATTTTACCATTGGTAGTTAAGTAGTTTGATATAATCACAAATCAAATCAAAAAATATTTTAAGTTTTTTTTGTCTCTGTACGAGTGGCCCGGCACAATTTTAAGGCACAGGTTTCATCGTTTTCAATCCTACTTTATCACGTTTTGTGTTTTTTCAAATCAAACATTCAAGATTGCAATCATTGTTTTCTCTTTCCTTTTCCTAAATCAAATCTGAAAGGCTAGTTTTTTTTCTCTGAGACTGCGCTCACGTTTACTTTACCTGTCTGCAGTTTTGTAGGAAGATACTATATCAAATAGTTTGAGCCTAATTTTTAACGAGGAAACAAGGAATCTCTTTAATTTAATCAAATGAACATCAAGCTCCTACCTCTGTACATAAAATCTTCGACGTCACAGAANGATTCGAAAAGTATCTGATGCGTTTGATTCCCGATTCAAGTTTGCAACTTCAAACATTTCTAGAATGCTTTGTCTGNAGTTGAGTACTATTGCCTTCTGACTCCTCTAGTTCAGAACTGCAATCAATTCTCTGAAGAACTGTTGCAATGTCTCCTTGTCATTGTTGGGATGCAGATAATTTTTGGAGCGGAGATCACTGCAACTTACTATGAATTGTGGGCTTTCGAACACTTTTTTTTGATGACCAAAGAAGAGAAGCAAGGATGCGCGCTCGGGCAGCTGCAACCTGCTTCGACCGGTATCTTTAGGGAAGCTCACCTTACAAATCCAACTCAGAGAACAAGGAACGTGCCATTTTGTGAAGTACAACCGCATGGATAATATGAATCGGTGATAAACGTTGATACTGTATTTCAGTTTGTGCTTTCGGCAATGATGACAACTCGCAGCTTGTCATCAGATCCCTGGCATTCCCCTTAGTTCCTTGTGCTAAGTCATTGACTGAACATTGCCATAACCATTAAAATCTTATTGGTGCACCAATTCACACTGTCCATATGGTTGTGGTAATAATGGATTAAAAATAACAAGTTGTCTAGCTAAACGTTTTCCTGTTTTATCAGATGAAGACAAAAATTCCCCAAGAACAAATACAGGGCCTGGTGAGAAAGGGATCGCACGGAAGCCACACTGAAGCAGAATATTAAAGATGCACAGAGCTAATGGGCGATTCCAATCTACTAATTTCGACTGCCTTAGAACACTAAAAGGAGCAACAGAGATTTGTGACACTGACAATTTTATTTTTCCCTAATCGTAGTTTTTCTCAAACTGGTGAAAGAAAAATCCTCCCCCCCAGGTTGAATATGCTATAAATCTTATATTAGCTGCTCTTCTCAATCAACTAGTCTCCACAAAAGTGAAACAAACGAATCACTCGAGCAAATTTTTTGTATCGGAAATCGATTTCACGTAACGCTATCCTAAGATCTGCAAGCATTACTTACGGGTGAAACGTTAAAAGGCTAAGGCAAGAGCAGAAAGCACACACACTGAAGACTAAAATGAAAAAAAATCATAATATAAGGCAATCAGAAACTGAAAAATATATCGTTCCCATTCAGTTGCTTTGAATGGAGCTTGAAAACCATCTGACGCCAATTATTCAGCAACGCAACAGACTCTTATACACGAAAGCACCCCTTTATGACCAAGGGCGTTGGAAGCGGGAGGGGGTGGATTTTGAAATTTTGTATTTTGCTTTTGCCGTTTTAGTAGAGAAGTGGTTTTCTCTTTGTTTCGAGTTAGCAAAATTAAATTTCTCCACTGTTGGCATCCCTGGAAAAAACACTCCCGATGTCCGTGGTTATGACTCAAATCGAGTGCTGGTAAAATGCGCAGGAACGATTGCATTCGTAAAGTTGGAACTCTAGAGATCGTCTTTAAAATTAGATGCTGTACGCTGTGGAGGGATCTAACAACATTGCTGGCTCACTGTTGGTGGAATAGATCAAAATAAGTCAAAGAACAAAGCAAAAGAGTGCAAGAATTTTTTCACAAATGGGTAGAGTCATGCTTTGAATATAAACTTTGCGTTACGTTTTTACAATCATTATCTTCACAGGCATCCAGAGTGTAAACACTGGGTTGTTCTACAAACGTAACAGTGAGGGCTTTATGTGTAGGTGGTTTATTTATAATGTCATAGAACACTGAATAGTGCCGTGAGATGGCTAATTGATCGTTGTCGTCTTTATTTTCTGGTTTGTTCAAATTACTGCGGTACGATGACCATCTCGTGGAAATTTTGTTTCTAGTGGCGTGGCCAGCATACTGTTGATTGCATATCACACAAGTCGCTGGACACATAACATAGGTTCCGTATGTAAAGCTTTGGTTCATAGGAAAGGATTTATTTTGTCATTATTTGTGATACACATGTTACGTGAATTTGTTGTGTTTTTCCATGGCGACTACAAAGTGCACATGAGGTTGCAAGGCCCTTACGCANCTTCGGCTACCTTAGTGACGTCCATGTAGTTTGTTAATTTTTGTCTTTTTTGATAGGTCTTTTGTAAGTAGTCGTTACCTTCGTATTTAAGATTTTTTCCCTCTCGTATACAGTTATCGTGAGGAAAAAGATTTAGCTCAAACCTGTGGATCATCTTTCTTGAGACATTTTGCGGGCGTTATCTTTCTCCCCAAATTGATACCATTGCTATCATGTCATTTTTCCCGTCCAAAGAGAAGTTTATGAGGATCACTTTTCTTTGAGTCTGGTTGAGCTGCTGACGCAATCTTCTTTCCTTTGGTTGAAACGCCTCAGTTATTGCTTCTCCAAATAAGATTGACTTAAATGTCATATTGGAGTGGTATGATTTCCTGTAATGAATTGCCTTCCCTCCGCTGTAGGTTTTACGAAGTCTTTAGTGACAAACCTAAAATCATTTTCAATTATTGCACAGTGGTTAACAATTAGTAATTCCACTTCGCCCGCTTGTTAGGCTGTGCAGGCTTGGCGTTTGGCGAAACGCTAGTTCCAAACCAGTGTTGGCAAATGCTGAAGTTAGTTTGTGACTGTTCCTCTGTTATGGCTTTTTACCCACGAAAGTTTTCCGGACACTTTCTGCGAAACCACTAACCTTGTGACGTTTTCACATTCAAACTCATCGTAAGTGATGCGTTGCTTTTTCAGTTATGACGTGTTATAGAATTATGTTACTCGTCTCTGAAAACATCAGGACGTCTTCCCTAAAGCAAGTGTTTTATTCTCTTTTGTACATTTTCAGGTGTGCATCACCATAATTTGTAAATGTGTCGTCAGCGCCATCTGTCGTGCCAATCCAATGGGATGAAAAGATTCCAGGAATCCTTGACTGCAAGTCATGCTGCAGAAATATTCCGCGAGACAAGCTGTGGAAATATTCCGCGGTGTACGAATGTACTGACGACAGATGCTCTAATGGATTCGATTTTCTTGAAATGGCTTTAAAGTCAAAATACAATTTAGCTGATCAGAATCTGTCTTGTTTCTTGTAGTTGTTATCATATTGCAAAAATGTCTGAGCGTCTTTTTTAATAAAAAACATTATGGTAAACCAAATAAATGACACTGATAACACGCTTTCTCAGTGGTGCTTTTCTGACCTTCTTCCAAGATAGCGTGTTCCTTTTATTTCACATTTCCTGAATTATCTTGGTCCAAGAAATGCTTCTTAACTAAAGCTCAGGCGATGCAAACCAGGTCTAGATTCCTTGGTCATGCGTATTCGCAAGAGATGAATGTCGAGTGTAAAAGTGATTAGAGAGCAGCAATGCGAAACAAGCGAAAGGCCATCTGTTTGCACTTCATACCTGAAATGTTTGCAAATATGTATTTTCTTCTGAAGTGCTTGATGACACGCTCGCTCCTGGCACTGCACAAATGCGTCTGTTTATATAGCAGGCGAGAAAAAATGCCCAAGGAAAAGGCAAGACACGCCCATTTGTCCGGAACAGTGACCAGGAGGCGAATTATTGGAGGGTGAAACCCACTTCGAGAAACGTCTCGACGACACCATCTCGCGAAAAGTCTGAGCAACATAATTTAAACACAAAACAAGAAAAGTGATATTGATATCCAACTTCAAAGTTTCGTTGAAAGCTTACTAAGGTCAAGCCACTGTTGCCTTTTTCACCAGGGTGGTTAAGTCCGTCAAGTCCATCCGGACATGAGTAATGCAGCCATCCGTGACGTCCGGTCGTCTTGGCCTGCTTTGCCATCGGACACCTTCTTGGAGGGGCAAGTGCGTGCGACGGTGGCATGAATAGGCAACCTCTGTATCACCCTAAACATAGGCTCTGCCTGTGCATCGCAGTGTATGGTGCCGAGCATTGTCCGCATGTGCCTGTGTGTTACGTCCAAGCAATTCCTCTGATCGAGTTTCGCGCATTCTTCACGCGTTGATTAGTGCAGCGCCTGCGAGCTGAAGAAAACTGTTTGTCGCAGATCGCCGCGTTGACTTTGCTTTGAAATGTGATGCGCGTTGTCGTGCAGTCGAATTTATTTTTTCCGGTTAAAGTTCCGTTGTTTCTGATCGAATTTGTTTCGCCAGGAATTTACTCGTAACTGCTTGGTACTGGTACGGACATTTTTCTAAAAGCTTGTTTTCCATAAATCTGTGACTGGTTGTATACAGGTAACTTCACTCCACAAGTGAAGGAAGCAAGGAATCAATTACAAATTTTTAATAGGAAATCGATTTCACGTAACACTACGCATCGTCAGTCCTATCATCTGCAAGCAATGCTAACAGGTGTGAAACGTAGAAAGGCC
>JGI24158J21664_10002962_pt1 | contig 21033 bp, 13 predicted proteins | sample Ectturendosymbi3_FD_21664 | JGI IMG/M metagenome (IMG submission 21664) | reverse complement strand
CGGATCTAGCTAACGAGATGCCTTATAGGACATAGGTTCCCAAGCTTTTTTGAAGCTGCACCCCTTTCATAAAAATAAAGTAGCGTTATCACCTTCTCGTTTTAAAAAAAGCGTAGAAATCACAAAAACAGTTCGATTGTTCAGAATCTCCATTTTTTAAATTACCACCCGTAATACGTAGGCCTACTGACAACCAGGGCTGTGGAACCAGAGCCCAAGTAATTTTGGATGGCTGGAGCCGGAGCCAAAAACTTTTAGAATGGTGGATCCGGAGCCTGAAATTTGGGTTCCGGTTCCGCAGACATAGTTTGTGAGGAAAGCGAGTTGTACAAATATTACAATGGTTTTTGGTTTTCAATGGACCAAATTGTTCTGGAGCCGGAGCAAAAAATTTTGGATGCCTAGAACCGGAGCCTGAAATTTGAGTTACGGCTTCACAGCTCTGCTGAGTGCTGACAATGCAGCAGAACGCACTCAATCGTACTGTTTAACTTTCACACCTTAGGCTATTGCTCGTTAGAAGCAAACCTAAAAACGTAATTTACTTGGCGTGGTCGAAGATTTTTCTTTATATTTGCAACAGTAGCTTCAGATGGGCCAATAGGAGTAAAATTTGCCTGAGCCAAAGTGACAAAACTATGATTTAATACATCTGCAATTAATTTTGTATATGAGTAAACTCGTCCATTAACATTTAACCTTTTTTGGCGAAAGTTGAATGGTTTGTTTCTGCCCAAAATATCATTAATTAGCATCCATGTTCGTTTTGCTTTTCTGCTGCTTTCAGCAAACTGGTATTCGTAATACTTGGGCTTCGCTAATTCTATGACATGAGTAAGATGGTTTCAGAGTTTTTTGTAACTTTCGAAATCTGCTAGTAGTTTTGATCTTTTATAAATGCCAATTAAGTAATTTCTCATAAGACTCTTTGCCCCACCTGGTGTCCCAAGCTGTTTACGGGCATGGTTCGTACCTTAGAGATTTGAGATCGCCTTCTATATTTTTGAGATTTCTTTTGTTCGTAAAAAACTCGTTTCTTTTTTCGCATGACACAGACTTTGCAATGATTGGGCGTGGTTCTCCTTGTTTCTCCTTTTTTTCCTAGCCGATGTATTTGTATACCATTAGGTTGGAGAAAAACTTCGAGTTCATCTGCTACTGAGAACAAGGTTTTTTGCTCATCAACATTATCTTCTTTATCTTCTTGTACACCATAAATAAAAATATTTTCTCTTCTTATGTACTGTTCTTGTCCATTAAGTTGAAAACCAATTAAGAGTTTTTTTTCTGAACCAACTCACTGCGTAGTTGCATTTTTTTCTTCGTATTAATTCAGCTTGTTTTCATGTTCAACTATGTTTTTTTGTATTCCATTTAGCTTGTTTTCAAGGTTCTGGATGAGGTCAGTTAGCTTGTCCAGTTTTACATTCGTGTTTCTGATGGTTTGCCAGAGTTGAATGAAGATTTATTCGTTTGAAGTTGACTTTGTTCATGTAGCCTCGTTCATTATGCTTGATATTTTCATGGTGTGGTCGATTTTATCCAAGATCAGGAGACCAGTAAAATCAGCAGTAGGTTGTAAATTAATTTTTTTAATACTGTGATAATCAAGTAATTACCTACACTATCCCATGTCTTATCCAAATAGAAATTACAAGCATCAACACTGTCTGGTTTCTTTGTCACAAAAGATTTGGTAAAAGCCCATGAGGTCATCTATTCTATAGTCCACCAACCCATGCAGTACAACTTGAAAAGAAAAAACAAACTGATAAAACCAAACACACGAATGATACTGTACATGATACATAAAGATGAGTGCATGTGCACACAAGCATAATAATGAGGTGTTTAATTTTATAGGTGTGAGGAGAATATGGCACTGAACTTAACGTATATTTACTTGAGAAGGCAAGTAATAATGTTAGAGAAAACGAAGTTGGGAAAAATATCAAATGACACACAGATAAAGAAGACTAGCCTACATAAGAAAGGGAAAATGTGCAGTGCCTGTTTATGTATAAAATACACAGGAAAACATAATGGAAAAAAACACATGGCACCCAACTTGTCATAGTACGAAAATACAAAGAATTAACAGCGCAAGATGAGCTAAATGAATTTCACTGCTACTTTGTACCAGCTAGCTGAGAGAGTAGGTAGTTTTAGTACGGTTGTTTGAAGTCAAATGACATTAAAACTTGACATGGTCTGGTATTTCTATTTATTCTATTGGTCCAAAAAATTAGAGCATTGCCATTGAGAAGAGTTTATTCTCGGTGATAAACAATTTTTTGAAGTTGTATGTCTGCAACGGTGGTTCTATATTGTCTGTGACGTACTGCTTAAAATGTGATGGGAGTAAATTGTTTTTATAAGAGTGCATAAACGTACCAGCAGACATTTTAAATATTTGTTGATTGTTAGTGATTGATTTTGTATGCACATTCCATCCAAAATGTTTTTGTTGGAGGTACAGAGAAATTTCAAAACTTTGTTTTTTAAATTCACAAAAGGTTGAATAACAGTTTTTGTAGCCCTTACATATATCAAGACAGCATAATGTAAACACGAGTGTATCAATGCATTATTCACAGCTTTTTATACAAATTGGGTGGTATATTATTCTAATTTGGATAACATTCTGCATGATTTAGAGAGTTGGATTGCTAAAACGTATTAACAGATAGTTTCCAACTAAACTTATTATCAAGTATGATGCCAAGCAGTGTTCCCTCTAAGGTGCGCAAATGCGTTGTACCACCAGAAATTTGCGCAGTGAAATCTCATTCTCGCGCACGTGCAACATTCCAAAACATTAAATAAAAGCACGTAAACAAGAATCTATTTGAATTACCTGTGTAGCCTATCTTGATAAGATTTTATACTTACACTGATAATTAAAAAGGTTTGTAATTCATTTCGAACTCTGGTAACTCAGCCTTGAAGTAATTATGCTCACTGAAACAAACCATTGCTCAGTATAAAATCTTCTTAGAGGGAATACTGATGTCAAGGTATTTCATGTCATTTGTCACACATTTGCTAGTTGTTAATAGATATATTATAGTAAATGTGGAAATACCATGCTTAAGTTTGTTTAGTAGAATGCAATTAGTTTTGTTGTAATCAATAGACAGCTTGTTTGCCCTTATCAAGTAGTCGATGTTTGAAATTCATCTTGAACTTTGGTTTGAAAAGTTTTATTATTGGATGCACACATATGCAAAATGATATCATCAAAGGCGGCACTGCACAAATTCTTTCAAATGAGGTCTTGGTTTAAGAAAGCCCTAAATTTGACAAAAAACATGTCACCATACTTAACAACAAGCTTGATCATGGAATAGGAGCGCATTGTATTGGGTGACCGGGTTAAAACATAACGGGCAGCTGCACCGTAGAATCGGTAATGCCATGTCGATTCGGTTCAAAATCGCACAAATTGCAGGTTTCTTATCAGTTTATTTTCTCTAGCCGATGTATTATCTTACTAATACGGTGTGAACGTACAAACGAAAGTATTCTTCTAATGTCGGTCTTTGTTTCCCCAGCATTGTTCCAATTCGATTTGTTTACAGAACTGGCCATTGCGTCTAATGCTTTTTTCTCTTCATTGGCTTCCTTCATTGTTCAGAGCTGCTCTCATCAGTGAGTCGATGGTTTCCGTATACATAAAACGCAAAGAAGCCGATTTCTGCTTTGACTCAAACGTATGGAGATGGATTGTAGATTGGAACTTTACACTTCATGATTTTTGGGCAAAGTTCTTAGTACCGTATTTAATCCATTGTAAGCCGCGGCTTATAACTTTTTTTAAACATTTTGTGCGGCTTATGATCAATGTCAACTTTCAATCAAGGGCGGCATACAATTTTTATTTATTTAAGATATCTAAAGGTATAGATAATGCTCAGTCTTTCTTTGGCAACGTTTTGTCGACTAAACTCTCTTCACATTCTATTCTCTTCAACATTACGTGCACATCCTTCACAGAAGGGAGTATGAACAGAAGGCAATTGTAGTGGTGTAGGCATCATTGCCAAGGTTGCCAATTAAAACGTGAAACGTGCCAGTAGGCGAAAGTATCTCAGAGGCTTAGGTAACTTATGTTCAAGTACGGCTTACAATCAAGTGCGGCTAACAATCGAATAAATACGACCCTCTAGACTCTAGAGCAGTGGTCTTCAACTTTTTTTGTTCAATCGCCCCACTATAGGAACTTTGCTTCAAAATCGCCCCCCACTTATGATTTTAGTGTTGGCAAATTTTAATTTGAAAATTTCCATGCTAATGAAATAAAGGAGCAGTTTAGTTAGCACAAAAAACGAACAGCAAAACGAATGCATTGCATTTGTAAAAACAAACTACCAAAACACTTATATTCATTTCCAAAAACAGTTGGTTCCAACCAGGGCTGTGGAGTCGGAGCCCTGAACCGAAGCCCAAAAATTTTGAATGGTGGAGCCAGAGCCTGAAATTTGAGTTCCCATTCAACAGACATATTTTGTATAGCAACTAGCAAGTACAAATATTGTAGCGGTTTTTAGTTTTCCAATGGACCATATCGTTCTTGAGCCGGAGGGAAGAATTTTGGATGCCTGGAGCAGGAGACAGACACTTGAGTTTCGGCTCCACAGTCCTGGATCCAACTACTGCGAACCTTGCCCCTGGCTTTTATCTGCAGGTTTTTTAAAGCAGGTTTCAAATTGGTCAGCTTAAGTTGTATGGCGTTTCCACCGGTCTTGTTCATGTCAAGACGATTGCGATATTTATTATGCATGTGCGGTAGGCCTACTTGATTGAAACTTGCTCAGCAACATATTTAGTGGAAAACGTCAGTGGTAATATTAGGTTAAGTTTCCCCAAAACGTCCGGAAAACGCTCACTGCGCTTGATCGAAACGTCTCACCACGCGTGATAATAAAATATGGCACAGGTTTCACCATCGCTGTGGTAGTCGATGAAAAGTTCGTGGATGTGAAATCGCATTCGCTTATGTTAGTTAACTGGCCGAACACTTCACCCAGTCACTTTCTATGCAATCCAACTTTTGGCGTTATTTCCACAACAGAAAGACTTTTCAGCAAACCTCAAACAGGTGGCGGAAAAAATTTTGTTGGAAATTTTAGTTTAGCCAAGATGGGGTGGTTGGACTTACTTGCTAGTATAAGCAGGGATGCAGTATTAACAACAAGGTTTGGGAACGCATCCAAAAAAATAGCCATTTTGAAACAGCTTAAAACTCATTTTAAAGCATAACGTGAAAAAGGCGTGGGAACGCCGTTCCCACGCGTTCCCGACCCGCTACACCCATTGGTGTCAGTTATCCTTTTCCGAGTCTACTGTACTGACTGTGTCAATAGTGACACACATACTATGTCATTAGATGAACACAGTACAGCAATATCTACAAGCAAAGTGAAACACTCGACTGAAAAACATAAGCACGTTTTACAATTACGGCGAATTGTAATCAATTTTGCTAGCCATTAATTGCCACGTAAATCGTTTCATAACAGTTATTTTTCACGTATTTTTTAATAGAAGACACTTGTTTCCACTGTTTTACTCACGTTACGAACCAAAGTTTACAAAACACATGAAAACGGACTATGACTGTTTTGCTTACGAAACAGTGTTTTGGCCATGTTCTACCAAAAACTATATGAATGAAGTCTTGTTTCAAGGCAATTATAGTAGTTAATAATAACACATACAGTTGGAGGGATTTGTGTCAGTTCACGGGGAGAAAATAGTTAGGCTAAGCTTAATCGCAGCTTTTTATTAATATTCTTAATCGCAGCGAAAGTCGGTGTGATTATTCAGTGGTAGGAATATTATGATTGTTGAACCATTTTTAGTATCTTCAAAGAAACTGACGATTTTCGTCTTTTAGAAATGAAGTTCGGTCGATTAGGCATTTTCCAATGGCTCTATCAGTATTGGTTGCTTTCAACCAACATAAATATAATAAAACGAATCAATGTATACTAATGTATGCATACGAATTTAACCAATATTAGTATCATAAAATAAACTCATCCATAGTATTCTATCTATACAAGAAAAGTCCAAAATTCCGCGCGTGTTGACATGCCTGTTGGAAATGTTATTGCTTAATGTCGCGTTTTTGACGCTACTCATGCAACGCCTACTAGGTCAACAAACTACTAAAAATACCTATTGCAACAGTTTCCCCGCTATTTTATTTTGTTTTAAACATTAACAATATATGTGAAAATTTGTCAGAACCGCAGTGCTTGGCTCCCAACAAATAACGCTCTCCGTGGCCTTGGATAGTTAGTGTAGTGAAGTGTTACACAGGATAATGCTAGTTTGATTGTTACATGATCAGTCCTATACCTTGTGTTTTATAATCTTTTTTACGAAACATGGAGTCAAAAGGACATGAAATGAATTGGCTCCAAAGTGCAAAAAATAGTTTTTATTTTTGAAATCAATTCAGAAATTTGGTACATTCTAACCTGCAGAAATTGCTCCCCTGGAAACTGAAATCGCCCCCAAATCTGGTAAATCACAAAGTCACCCCCTTAACGCATTAAATCGCCGCCAAGGGACCGATTTCGCCCACGTTGAATATCACTGCTCTAGAGGTAAAACGCTTGGTACCTGTAGGAAATCCAAAAATGTTTGTTTAAAGCAGAACCCACATATGAAATCAAACTTTCAGTAATTTTGATGTTTTCTTGACTTTGCATATAAGATTGCTTCTATCTATCAAAGTTTTCCAATCATTATATTTACCAAAACGCTTTGCCAGTGTATAGTGGCACGTCCACAATGCCAGTTTGAAATATGCTTTTATTTGTGTTATTGGGTTTTGTTGCCGGGGCTGATGAAATCATTTTTTGTTTCGCTCAGCTTCACAAACCTGACGAAATTCCGCTGGCTTCGGCTTGCTTCATGGTCTTTTAGGTTTTCAAGTCGTTTTGATTTTATCACTGGTTTCATATTTTGGTTTTACATAATCCGTGTTGATAAATAAGTGCACGTGAAAAATAAGCTTATTTTTCGTACTCGGATGACCCGCTGATAGCGACGTGCGAAGATGACCGATTACAAGTTGCTGAGAGGAAGTTTATGTCTGCTGCAAAACAAACTGCAACGGCGAGATTTCGTTGAGACAGGCAATGAAATGACGGCATAGTGGCACACACTCACACAGTTGTGAGTGGCGTGTTGTTCTGGATGCAGACAATCCACAAAGACTTAGCTGTGAGATGCAGGTTTATTTATTCATGAACGGGTATACCTAGTGTAGAATTAGATTTAGTGTTGCTAAGTGTTTCAGAAATTAGCAATTTTAAATTATGCATTCATGGCCAGCGGAGTCGTGCTAAAACAAATTTAGTTGGGCCAGGTGTAACATGATAATCAAAAAAGGGGTCATCAGTTTTTGCCCACTACAATTGCCAAAAAATTGTCTGCCACATGCTCACCTTCTCGTCCGTCCATGTTTATGAGCATCGAAAAGCATCAACGGTGGCTGAGCAAAGCATTACCTGAAACTTGCTGTGCCCAACGTAATTTTTGGAATCTTCCGGGTTCCTATAGGCGTGACGCCACTGATGAAGACTTTTGACTATTTCTACAATAATTTCGACTTCGTGTTTAGGTTTAACGGTCGGGTCTAGTTGTGCGTGATATTTTTTGATGTAAGAGGCATTACGCCTAAAGAGTTACAAATGATTTAGTCTTTGCAAAAACACGACAAACACTTTTTGTCGTGTAACGGTTGTTGTGTAACTCAGTGAAAAAGCTATATTAAAGCATTGTGGATTTTACGAATAAGGAGTTGGCTTTAATAGTGAAAAAAAATCAAGATTGAAGATAGTTACAGCACCATTAAGACCACTATTATGTTACAACTTCAACTGCGTTGACTGTTTCATCATTCTGCTGTAGTCAGCAGCATTCTTGACGTTTCATATTTGCTCCTGCTGAGAGAAAAAGCGTGATCAGGTTTCGGTAACCGACGTATCAAGTGGGTGGTAGCGAATCCTTTAAAGATGTGTTGAACTTTTCTTAAGATATAAACGCATTGAAACGTAATTTAGAAAACTGCGTTAAGAACAGCTTTGTTGACAGCTCCCGAGGACAATTAGCAGCGGAAAAACGGTCTTTTGAAAATACTGCCAAGTAAAACAATGCTTCGGCAAGAGGTGGCAGCACGGTGACACCAACGGTGATCATTAGTTAAATAAATAGATTTCGCACTTCTGCGTCGCTTCCGTTTGCATATGTGCTCCTTCTCTCCCTTGTTTAGACTTACAACATTGCAATTAGTTTTTCCCAAACTATTTGGGAGCACGAGGCCAACCGGAAACAAACATAATTATTTTGTTTAGCGAACGCATAAAGAGAAGATTCCTACAGTAGACCAGACGTTGAGCTGCAGTGTAAGATTAAATGTGGGAGAAGCCACAGTCAGCTTGCAGCAAAGCTGTGGAATTGAATCTATAGTGCAAGGCAAAACGTGCTTGAAAGTTCTAAATGTGTTAAGGTGCAAATCCTCAAAACAAAAAAGTCCTTTCGCATCACAGCAACCAGCACAAAATGCATGCCGAATCGATGGAAAAAGTCTAAGAGCAGTCACCATGAGAATCGCGCAGGAGCTGGGGAAGGTGACGCGAAACCTCCCTTTGCAATTTGTACTCACCTTATGTTGTGTTTGATGATTTGGTAACAGGCACGGTAAACCTCTTCGAAGGCGAAGGGATTGTCGGAGAAGGAAACAGATGGAAAGTGGTTACAACCTTTTTTAGTGTTCTACTATAGGTTACGAAGGAGCTCTTGAACAAAGAGGAACATGGTCTGCATTTGTTTGCCTCTCCATACCATTTTGTCCTCCAAAACAGTTTGTATTGCGTTTATCAATATACACCTCAATGAAATGTTTGGCGCCTCCAAAAACAGCAACATTTGGGCCAAGCATTTACTGCAAATAGAACCAACAAAAAAGAGAAATATCAGATTGACATGCAATTCAGCAAATACAACCCAGGAGTCTTTTCTTTTCCGACAAAAGATAATTAAAACTTTTATTGTACTTTTATGGCTCTTTTTTGAGGGGTTATGACAAAGTGCCTTAGATTGCTTGAGCTACTGTAGGCAAGATTGGTGCCATTGAGAAGTTTACCATTGCTTTTCATGTCAAGATACGAAAATTTTGGTGAAGAACATTTCTGAACACCAACGCAGTCATCGCCATCTCAACGCACGGAACTGTAAACCTAAGCAAGGGCTTTAAGACGTTACAAGCAGAAAACTTGTTATTTGTGTCATTTTTGATTTGCAAGTAAACAATTACGAAAAATTTAGCAGATGCTGTAAGCTGATACTGATCAGTTATAAACATTTTTTTTTGTAAATTCGAAAAAAGCAAGCAAATCCGCAATTGTTTAGCCTACAAGCAAAGCAAAAATTAGCATTAGTTAACGTGCCGTATTCATGGGCGTCGGGAGGATTTTCCAGAGAGGGGCCAATAGTGGATTTTCCAAGGGTTGCCAAAAAGATTTTTGCAGGTGGAGCTAAAAGCAGCTAAAGTTCATTTTAACCACTTGAAATTAAGAAAACAGCATTTTTTGCTAAAAGGTTGATGGGAAAATTTCAAAATCCAGGGGCGCTAAGGCTCCCCCTGTCCCCTCCTTCCGACGCCCATGGGCGTATTACTGTTTAGTGAATTTACGTGAAATGCCGTATTAAAGTGAGGGAAAAATATTGTAATGCTAACTTTATCTATGTGGTACGTTTCGCCGGCCGTCTGTAGACCTCGCCTCCGCGCCTCACACCGTGATCTGCCATAGAAAGTGTAAAAATCGTGCTTGACCACCTTTTTCAGCTTGCGACCCATTCTTCTGACAGATTTTTGTGTGGGCGTGGGACCACTATGAGATATTGCGGTGAAGCACTTAGGCTTGCTTATTACAGTAGATGTGGCTAGGTCAAGAGGCTTGACAAGGGACAAGTTCACATGCAGCGTAACAGGCAAAGCATCAGTTTTAAGACTGAAACTCTAGTCATATTAGCAACGATCCGTCACAAAAACTGTAAATACCACAGTTTGTGTGACCGCACTTTCATTCTTAAAAGCGACACACTGCACAATTTGCGACGTAACAATAGGCGGATTTCTGGTTCTCATTTCCCGACCTAATCCATAGAAATCGGTTGATTTCAGGGACGCCGGAGAGCGGGTCCATGACGGGGGCATTTCCCCTCCTGCACTTTCATAACGGGGTCAGAGGTGCCTTTTTATAAAAGTATTATATATAATTTCATGGTTTATCAATATCGAATTGAAACAAATTTATTGCAGTTATTCGCGCGCCCGGAAACTTCGGAATAGTTTTCTATAATTTCAGGTATTACAGTAGTTTTGAGGTCAACATCGTTGCTGAACAGAAACAATTAGCATAATTGGTAGCAATTTTTTTTATAACTTTGCATTGCCCTCAACTATTTTACCGCCCCCTGCCCTACCGCTGTTCTGTGGTCAATTTAACATAAAATAGCTAAATACCATAAAATTGTAGCATTTTAAAATGATCCGTGAGCATTGTGAAAGAAATCCAGGGCCCACTGATTGTAAAGCGCCAGCTTAGTTCGACAGAACAGCAATGCACATTTTCCTAATTTTATGTTACAAAATTTATTTGGTTTAGCTTGACTCTGCATTGTAATAGCATTGAATCCAGTTGGAAACACATCCAGTTCACAGAATTTAAGTTGTTCACCTGAAGCAGAGCGCAACATTCAGATTCCGTATTTCATGCATATGGATTCCGACCGCCTGCAACAAATGTTAGCATTATTCCTTGTCCTCCTGTGCGCTTCACAGATTCAAAGTAAGTATCATGAAAATATTATTTTCGAAATTTTTTTAAAGACACATTTGCTTTACAAGTAACTCAAGAATTCTAAATCTTAACACAGTGTAACGTAATGCCAGAGAACGCTATTGAAGCCGTTATGTGTCTTACATCAACAATTTGCAGCACCTCCATCACTCAGGTGCACCGTACCTGCATTTAAAAAGAATTCCTTTGGATTTCGTCTGAAAGTCTTAGCGATTCTTAAACATGCTGATAAGAAACGCGAAAACCACTGCATTGTTTCTGCGGCAGTTTCCAGCACAACTTGCCGACCGGTTGCGCTAGAGAGTCCATGGCGGTACCAAATGCAGAATATTGTGCACTGTCTGAGAAGCAAAAGCAACTCGGCTACCATTGCATTTGAAAATTTGCCTGATACTGTGATGTCACCATAGCGTCTGTATGACTTCATTGTAACGTGTAGAAGAATTTCAAGTGCCAATTTATCAAAACTTGAAGAGCCAGTTTATTGGCCAATGCGATGGCTTTCACGGTCGTTAAAGGGTGATCNTGTCNAAGAGTATGATTCAGACACTAGCATGTTGCCAGTTGGCATACACCAGGGGTGCACAAACTTTTCGTTATTGCCAGTCGCATTACGTTTATTTGCATGAATTACGGCCGCCAGTGAATTCAAGATATTGTTATACTATTGCACTGAATCTGTTCTGTTTCCACACACTGAGCCTAGCCTGCTTCGACACGTCTATTTGTCCGTCTTTCTATGATGTAGACAAAAGTATCGTGAACTTGCTGGAAAATTAGAAGAATCTAATTGTTTTCCCAGCAAAATCATTCAATTAAAACCACTGCATGTGTGCGTGCTCGTCGCCGTTCTCGGTATACTTTGCCATGTTACTCAAAGTGCAAATTAACAAGTGTTGTTTCGAAAGGTGGAAGTGAACAGATGTTTGGTGTAAATGGACAAATGTTTTGAAGTTGCAAAAGATCTCCACCTTCTGTAACAGGTGAAAGTCGTAGTAAGCGATTGGTCATTCATTGCGCCTTCACTTATTGCAGCGCGCGTTGGACAGCTCTTCGTCTTCCCTGTAGCGACGCTACACGTAAGTTGAGTCTGTTGGTCTGATCAAAACAGAGCGGAAAATTTTCATTCACGACTTGTAACAACCGCATCACTTGACATTTCCAGCGACCTCTGGGCGTCTCAGAAATATTCCCGGCACGATACGTTTTGCCGAATTTATCTGTTGACAGTCTTTGATTCAATCTATACACTTAAATCAAAAAGATTTTGCGCTTGTAAGCGTTTTACGTAGTTCATTTCAGAGAAACTGTTTAGTTTTTGCAACTTACACCAAAAATGTTCATAACTCAAGTTAATCAACGGAATTAATATGCTGTTCATACAAAATTTCTGAGATCATTAAATATCTGCACCCAACCAAAATTGGATTTTTTGTTAATCTAACATACATGTGTTGTTAATATTGATACGGTGAAACACGTAAACACATTTTACATTAGGGTTTTTGAATAAAAAATCCGTTTGATGTAAATGATATGAAAAAAAATTTCATTTTTTTCAAATAAGAAAAGAAAAAATTAGAGCTGATCGATGCTGAATTGCTTTGCAGATCACCGATTTTGCTTTCTTTGTCGCTACCACGTCTGCCCTCACGTGGCCGACTGTTCTTCAGGTTTCATCAACTCCGCTTGCTGAGAATCTCCCCGAGTGTACAGTGCATCACCGCAGACGAACAAAACTTGTTTTTTTCAAACGAGACAGCATCAACGTCTTTGACCCATCAACTCCGATGACGGAAGTAAAAACATGGAGTTTTTTCAAAGCGCCGCACAACACGTCTTTCAAATAACATTCAAATATTAATTTTACCTCATGTGTTTCAACTTTAGCTATTTTTCCTTTTCCTGATAGTAGGTTATGATCTAACATCACTGAAAACAGTATCAAATATTTGAAGATTTCATAAAAGGAAACACTTGTTCTATGTCTTTTCCTCAATCAAAATTAGGTTTGCTAGTAGACAGTACACTTCTTAAACAATGAGTTTTATCGTATTGGCGTTGAAATGATATTTATTTTATAAATGTTATAATTAGACACTCTCCATTTGGTGACACATATTAATATTAACAAAATTTGTTTTTTACTCAGTGAAAGTTCGTTTTTTGTTTTTTCACTCATTGTAATATTGCATCCAGGCAGTGATCTGACTGAAAGTAGAAGTTTTTCGTATTGTGTACAAGGCGTCTCCAGTTACTCTAAATAGTGGTGTTGTGTCGTTTTTTCAGTGGTAGTACTGTAATCACATGTGACTTGGGTGCTCTAAACAACTGATAGTTGAGACTTTTCACAGCATTTTCTATTGAACACTGCAAATGTTCGTGCTATTACAGGGAGATGTTTATAGTACAGATCATACTACTTTTGGGAAACGACTAGAAAAATACACTCCGTTATCTTTTTTAACTTATTATTGAGAAATTCAATGCTGAAACTACACATACTGCTTGCAAAAGCCTGTTGTACTGTATAACACCGGTTACTTCAACTTTTGATTTTTTCGAAAGCGTAAGTAAAAGATAAAAGTACGAAGCAAGTCATGACTTCAAGCTTTTAACTTTTCAACGTTTCGGTATTTTCCTGTACTGGCCAAGCTCCCAATTTTGCCGCTCGCTCTGGTGTTGACTACCGCGCGAAACAAAGTCATTCTAAACCAAGCAATAGTTTGAAAAGTATTTTCGAAATTTTGAAGGCTTTTGATAGAGAAAAATAAAACGAGCAAACCATGAAAAGGAAATAACCAACGTTCCAACGGAAACATACTGAGATTAAAAGTCAATTTCCTTCAAACAAAGAGACGTTGCTAAATAACGATATGACAAATGCAACAGCTTCAAACGTGAAAAATGCAAGTTTATTTACACTGAATGAATAGCACGGATTTGAAAACCCATGGAATTTCATAAATGATTTAAATTCGACGCAAACTAACAGCATTTATTCGCCAATGCCGCTTTTGCCGATTGTAACACGCGGCTGATATTGTTTGTTTTTATTTAGTTATTTCGAGCGGCTTGCAATACAGCTTACAATCGAGAGAGGTTTGCCTTTTTTACTGACGTTTCATCTAACGTTCGATTTTGCCTTTTAATAAACTTTATGGAAGTATTCTCTATTGTCTTCTCTGTCTGTGAATGGTGACCCGTTTGCGCCATGTCAAAGTTTTGGTATGGTTACTGTAAAAAATCAGTGTAAAATTGTTTTTCACCCAATTTTTTAAACAAAGTGTATCGCAAGAAATATGAAAAGAGTTTTTTCAATTATTTTAATTGGCAAATTTTTTCAAAGAAAGTGTATTCTCCAGAAAAATTTCATGACGAAAATTTTTTTGTTACTGAGCCCAAACTCTGTAAAAAAGTGTTTCCCATTGAAGTTTGCGAATTAACCATGTTTTAAATCAGGGGTCTTAAACTTAAATTGCTCCGAGGGTCAAATGAGGACTTATAAAGTAACCCGAGGGCCGAACTAAGACTACCTGAGGGTCGCATTACGAAGCAGACGCAACAATGGCGGTACCTGAACCTTACCAGAAACAGCTTTTACATCTTATGTCCTGCGAAAGGTATCGTGAGGTACAGGCAAATATTTTCAAGCCGTCTCTACGTTCGTAAGGAACTTGTTCACTCACTGGCCGAGCACTTTTACACACCGGTGAATGAACTAAATAACTTAAACTTTAATTATTTGCAAATTCCAAAAAAAACCTGTTGCAAATTCATATGCTTGTTGTTCTTTTCTATGACAGATGTTTGTCTAATAAATCATTGGTTAACTTGTATCTTTTGCGGTATAAGGCTTTGGATTCTCTCAACAAAGTTTTAACTATTTTTCTTTGTTGAAGTCTAACTTAAATTATAACTGTTGCTATGGTAAGCGGAAACAGATGCCAGGATTTGAACATTTTGTAAGATGGCTTTCCATTTCACGTATTACAGTTAGATTAGTCTTAGTACAGTGGACACACAGTACGTCATAGGTGCAAAGTTGAGTAATAGACCGACCACGAGCAACAAGAGAAGTCATCATGCTTGTTTGTAATAATGTTTGCAGCAAACGTTGTACAGCTCTGCAGGGTTCCTAACTTGCATCAGAATAATTATTTTTCTTTGAATTTGGTAGACTTTGAATGTTTCAGTTGTAGCACTGGATAACTTTAACACATAGCAAACGAAGGATTGGTTTGAATTTTCCAGTACTTGATAGGTTAGGTTTCGGTTATTTAGAACTTATGATTCTTAGATTTAGGCTCACAACAAGTTTTGTAAGGAAGCCAAGAAAAAGGCGAATAGTGTTTTGGAAGAATGGTGTAAGCTTCTAATTTGGTCTAGTCATGAGCTGCAGCCCCTTTTGCATTCACTGCATGTTAAGGATTTATAATGAGTTCAGGTGAGAGCTCATAGAAAGCTTTGTTGTAATAAAAAATCCAAAACAGAGGTTTTAAACTATTTATTCAATGATCAATTTGTTGACCTATACTTGAAAGAAAAAGGCGAACACACAACGTTTGAATTTAAAACATGAATTATTCGCAAACATGAACGTGAAACGCTTTGTTGGTGGAATCGAGTTCAGTGACGAAAAAACATTTTCGTTGAGAAATTCTTTCTTTAAAAAAATTTTTAGTTTGAAACAACTGATCAATTTAAATAATTTTTAAATAAAAAAATTTACAGCGACGTTTTCAAAACAAAATTTTACATGGCGCAAACGGGCAATAGTGTCTGTGGCAAGACAAGTCAACAGCTTACGTGAGGTGTTAGATCGATTGTTGTATACCTGTGCAGTTTCATTTTTTCTGCTACTTGGATATTGCCATAGGAAAGTTAGCGCAGAGGCTAAGCACGCTACCCTTCATCCAAGTGCATCAAACAATCAAGGGCGTTTTACATTAATTTTTCGACAGCATTTCGTTTGGGAGAAACTTGGCAGCAAGAGTTCAGTGCGGCTTCAAGTTGTCTTTCTGGCACATAACATATTGTGAATCGTTGAACCGTCTGCAGATACCCCTAACGTATCGATATTTGAAGGTTGCACTGCATTTACGGCAAGCTTATCTTCACCCCAGACCTTCCAATGGCACTGATGTAGTTGTAGTTGAGGAAGCACCGGTGCGCTTTTTCCACCTCGTTACCGATAAGATGATTCTTGCAATGAAGACTGTTAAGACTATTGCCAGGTCCACGCAGGCGATAACCAAGTTTCGTTTCACGTCTGTCCACAACCATAGTTTGTCGATCAGCGCAGACAAAGCCAGGATGAAAACGGGGTAAATGGTGAAAGTGTGGCTGCAGTACTTTTCCCAGACAAAGTTCTCCAGCACAAACCAGGCAATCACTATAATCATCAATAGCACCAGAGCTACCGTGGAACCGTCGTCACGTGAAACCGATCCTGTAATGCAATTAGAGGAAATGTCAGGCTTACATCCGTGACGGGACCAGCGTCCATAAATCTCCATGGATAAGCAGTGAGGCATAAGCTTGGCTTGCGTCACATGATATTGACTTGTAAGAAATGGCTGCATAGTTTGTATAGTGCACTAAGCTCATCATGCGTTTGAAACCACAAAAGGCAGTGGTGATATAAATTGGCTTTGAAAAAAGCTGATGAAAGCATGAAGACAACGTCCAAGTAAAAGCATCGAACGAGTGCTTTTTAGAAGGATTTGTTTGTCCTGTAACCCACAAATATTTTTCAGGCTTTTGCGGTTTCTATGAGCAATGAAGTTAGATCTGAAGTTTATAACCTCGGATAGCAGTCATGATGACCAATTTTACGAGCTAATCGTTTTTACCCAATAAACATAAACCGCACGTCGAATGATAAAGGCAGTTGTTCCTCTTAATTTAAGGTGAACTTTTGTTCGAATCGTACCAGAATAATCGCAACTACTTGGAAAACTTGGATGAGCGCATCTTGTTATGTTTTTCAAAACGCGTGAAGAAATGTACGCCTTGGAACTACAGCAAGCGTGTGTTTTACAGAAAGCGCATGTGATCATGAATTTTCAGCTGTGGAAAAGTAAATCAACTTTAGGCCCTGAACCAAACAAGGCCTTCCCTGTGACAAAAGCCCGATGGTTGTAACGATATACGTATGGCACTTCAAAAACTTTAGTCACGCAGTCAGTAATATCCATTTGTCCGTGCTCCATCTTACCACGCTCGATTGCTGGATTGATGCCAAAGCTGCTTTTGTAAATCATGACGTCTGCTAGATTGAATAAAGTTGCAATTGTTAGCCAAGTCGCAACAAGGCACAGCCCATTCTGGATCACGATCCTCATCATCCACAGCACCACTGCGTCAAAAAACGCAACGAACAAGGTATGGGTTACATAACCTACCAGGCCTTGGTTTTGAGATCACGCATTTCTGGCATAACATGTGTGACGCAGCGGAAAGCTTCTGTTAAACCCTGTCTTGAAAACAGTGGCTGCTTGCGTTCGACAGGCCGCTAGACTTAGTTGTCATGGGATTGTTCAGATGGTACGTACAGGTGTTGACAAGTACGCAAACGCTGAACAACTGTTAGCCGCAAAATAAAAATTCAGCCTTTTGGCCAAAACTTTTCGTATTGTGTTTTTATGGGTTCTATAAGAGGTAAACGAAATTAATTTTGGTGCCAGTGAAACAAACTAAACAGACATCTATAAACCATATACAAGTGGCGCGGGTTCTAAGATTGGCTGTCCCAAGCACGATCCGATCGTCGAAAAACACAGCGTGAAAAGGAATTAATTACAGCAACTTATTTCGAGCGATCACTTACTAGATGACTTACTTTTATATCGTGATTTTTATACCTTGTAAAATCCAAATTTTAACTATACCTACGTCGGTTTCGTGAACGCATATACGCAGGGGCGTAACGAGGTTAGATGGCGCCCGGAGAAAGAAGCAAGTTTGGCGCCCCCATGTTCCAATCTGAATTCTTACGGAAGCAAAGCTACTGTATTGCAGAAAGTACTTGTGATATTGTTGGGATTTTCGGTGCCCCCCACAGTGATTCAGCACCCCCGAAGTGATTTGGCGCCCGGAGATTGTTCTTCCCTCGCCCCCCTTCGTTACGCCACTGCATATACGCAAGCTTATAAAATCTGCATAAATTGCGTACAGATGAGGGCATGAAACGCTGCACTTTTGCAGCATCCTTTTTGCCCGGTCACACAAACAAGTTCACGAAAATCGCAACAAAAGCACGTGAGACATTTAACAGTTATGTATTTTTGAAAAGATATTCAAACGTTTCATCTTGTGACGATATTGTACCAAAAATGCGAATTGCAATAAAACGGCATTTTGTTGCGACATGCGATTGTATTATAACCACATTTCAACTGAAGAACGTGTTCTACAACATTGCAGTTGCGCATGGGCTAATACTGCGTGTTGTCTTGATGTCGTGGAAGTCCGTCCTAAGGATTTTATCCAGAGGGGGCTAATAGAGGATTTTTCCAGGGGGGGCCAAGTACACCATTCGAAACTAACAAAATAACCTTATTTTGCCAAAAATTTAATAGGGAAAATGTCAAACTTCAAAACAATCCAGGGGCCAAAGACACTCTATCCCCCTTCCGACGCCCATGCTTTATCTTAAAGTCGTTCTGGCTTATGGGAAAATTTTTCACATCGCATGGTGCAAATATTTTTTATTCGCAACTGCTCGCAACCGAGAACAACTGTTTGCGTTCGCAAAAGGCATTTAGATGTTTGGACTTCGATTCAAAACCACGGACCATTCCACTGAAATGTCTAACTTTACCAAGTTTTGCTCTGGTGATCAAAGCAGCAGACAAGTTGCCTCCTACCTTTGCTTTCCGATTCAAGCTTCGCTGTCAGGTAGTAGACACGTTTGTATGAGATCCCAACAGTAACGTAGGCTGACGCCGCAGCTAAAAATATTAGAACTACCGACAATTCCAGAATTTCTCGATCAAAAGCAAATAACCAGCCCCCGGCGGTTGTCCAGACCAACGCGTAGCTGATCAAAAATCTCTGCAAGTAAAACGATGAAATTCTTCTTTCGCAATTGATTCAAGCTCTTTTTTAAAAATTTGGGAAAGTGATTTGAATTTTGTTGGAAGTGATTTGAAATTTGTTGAATTGTGATCATCTTTGTCAGAAGTGCGAATTTTGTTGACGCTGTACTGGCAAAGATGATCACAATTCAAATCACTTTCCTAAAGTTTTAATTAAAAACATTTTTTTTCTAATTTTGAAAATTAAATAATTTATGAAAGTGATTTGAATTATGATCGTCTTTGTCAGAAGTGCCTCAACAAAATTCGACTGATCATTTTCGAATTGAAATTTTTTTTTCCACATTCGGGTATACACAAGGTAGGCGTTACAATTTTTCACATAATTCAAGTCACTTTCCTAAATTTTTTAAAAAGTTTGCATATACAGTTAGCCTGTATATAAAACTGTATAAAAATAGGAACCTGAAAGTAAAACAGAGCCAAAAGAATAAAGCTGTAATTTTTAAATACAAACTCTGGGAAAAGGCAACTGAATTTATAGTGTCAGATATTTCGGGTAATGTTTGGCAGTTATTTGGTTTAGGTATTTAATTTATTCCGAATAAGATTCGAAATACTTGGATTGTAACAAACTACAATTTAAGTTATTTCACATGTGTCTATAGGTGTTGAGATGTCTCGAACAAATAGGTTTTTATGGATTGAAGTTCAGTCAACACAGTGTTAACATCCATTTACCGTCTCTCAATTTAAACTAAAATAAGTTACATATGTGTGCTACCATTACCCATTCTCGTCAAGATTTTCATCATTTGTTTTAATCCGATGCCGTTAAGCCCCTACCCTCACGCTGAAGTTGTGACTGGTCACCACACTATCTCACCCAGAAGCGGATCCATAGCCAAAAAGAATAGGAGCGGCAATTTCAGTAATATTTGGTAGCAACGTCCCATTCTATCGCGAATGTTGCTTGCAGAATTGTGCAAAATTATGGTGAATAAAGTTAGTAAAATCCTATATTGACCATCGTGACCTTAGATATCAGCCAAGTGCAATAGGTTTGCGCAGATTTTGAAGATCATCTTGCGATATTTTTCAGTGGTATCTGGCCACTGTTTAGCATCAACGATGGTTTCTGTCAGTGGCTCCCAACAAGGCGTGCTCGTACTCCTTGGAGATGCGAGGCATTATTTCAGGGGTACGTGTGAAAAGCATTCGTCTCAATGACAGGAAATTGGTTTATTTATTACTCACATGCGATTTTTTGTTTTCTCTTGCAATGGATTATAGACAAAAACGTGACGTTCGTTCAAACTTACGTGTCGCGATATTAATTATTCGCGTAACCTAGCTTGCAGTAGTTTTTGCTGGAACGAACCAGATATTGAAAATGTTTTTGTCACGTTATAATTGCTTTTCTGTACAATTCTAGGATTGTCTAATAAGCGCATATACGAGTGGATTCCGCATTTCATCACTCTTTGTAAATAGTTCTGTTCTGAGGTGAAATCGATCTTAGACGAAAGAAGTTGCGTGCACTGCCTTACATATAGGAGTGCATTGTTGTTCTTGTGAAAGAGGTTTGTTACGGGCGTAATATACCCAGGATTAGCGTTTGTGGGAGTAGCATATTTACCAAATTTTGTTTTTTAGCCATAATTTTGGTTCCAGATACGCTAGAACGCCAACCAAGGGCTCTAAAGACTCGGGTGATAGCCTAGATTTCACAAAAATACTTGAACCAAAAAATCACTTGTTGGGTTGGCGCCCAGGTCCGGGTAAAGTTGGCCAAAAAAACGCAAAAACACCCCACTTGTGACGTCTCCCCCAGAGAACTCTAAACCCGAATCAACTTTGTTTCAATCGAAACTAGAAGACTCCCCGAATCCGTAGAGGGTTTGAACACCTCTATCGCTCTAGCGGCTGGCGAGTTATGGCCAAAAGAGTACCGACCATCATAGTGGCTGGCGCGGGTGACCTGGAATACTACTACTATCGTTTACTATCGTTACTATCGTTACTATCGTTTTTGTTTTGTCACGTTAATACTATCGTCGGGTCTGCCAGGCCCGGTTTTCAAAAATAAAAAAAATACCTTTTCCTTC
>JGI24158J21664_10002961_pt1 | contig 21036 bp, 12 predicted proteins | sample Ectturendosymbi3_FD_21664 | JGI IMG/M metagenome (IMG submission 21664) | reverse complement strand
TACCAAGACCTTGTAAATTGGTACTGCAGCCTTCTTACCAGGCGCACGGTATGCGGAAGAGCTGCAGCAGGGAACACACTCAGAACACAAAATCGATCGGAGAGAAATGAAACAGAAATTGCACAAACTCAGTCGTGGCGCTACAAGACCTTAGTAGTTATAAAGTGCCAACAACAAACCACCATAACAAACCAATTTACTTAAAGCTTGCAGGAAGGGAAGGAACTAGTACTCCGCATACAACCGATCCATAGCAAGCAGCATAGGCCCATGCAGCCAAAAACGGCTTACATATGCGTTAGCTATCACATAAATTAAAAAATGTAAGAAGCAGCGTGTGCAAAAAACAATGCAGCAATGCATTGGGTAAGGTGTAGAAGTATCAGATATTTAGTAAACAAATTTTCGCTGCACAAATCACGGGAAACTGAACATCAACAGCTCCAAAACCGAACGCTGACATCGGAAACGCGGTGTTGTTATGTGAAATATGCTGATGACAATGCTTGCGCACATTAAACCTGCGTAGNAGAAATCATTTAATTGGTCTGGTATTACTCTATTTCGATTAAAAATGTGGAGAACAACACACTACAATCCAAAGTATTATTTTTTGAAAACATACNATTTTTGCTTCAAATTGACTCAGGCAAAAAGTAATCGCCATCGGCCTAAATCAGGATTTTTTTACCTTTTTAAACACCTTTCCATCAGGCTGCTTCTCGTCTTCCTCGGACAGCATTTCTCGCATTCCCAAGCACGGGCGCGTCGCAAACTGCTTAGCAGCCCTTTCGAACACTTGGTCGATTGTTCGGAGGCCGCCGTAACTGGTTTGTATCAGTTGGCCCATGTTTTCCACGCAACGGTATGGCGAAGCTGAAGCGTACAATTTTGCTTTGAAAACTGTGATGGTTGGTCTGTGCATTTTCTGCATGTCAATCTACTGTAGAAACTGGGAGATCGGTCACGGCAACCGATAGGCTGGCACAGGGGTCGGCAAACTTTTTGCATTGCGAACTGGTTTCAGCCTGGAATTATTTTGCGGACTGGCCCTCAACAAAAATGACGACTGTTTGGCACATGCCGATTTATTACAACTCGCATGGCACCATGGCTATGATTCAATGAGAGGTCTGGGCTTGCTTTGCCGCAATAAGGTGCTCCGACCTGCAGGGATTGTGACAGTCAATGACACCCGCGGAGTGTTTCTGATGTCAGTGGTTCCAGTTAATTTTGGACCAATTCGGCTTTGGTTCCACACGGCCGGGGAACAATTTCTTCACGGACCATCACCGGGCCACGGCCCGGTGTTTACCGACCCCTGGGCTAGCAGCTCCGGTACAAACGGACCGAATCGTCAATATTAACTGCATTCTGTTAGAAGCAGGGCTGTGGAGCCGGAACTTAAATTTCAGATTCCGGCTCTAGACAACAAGTCTTTGGGCTCCAGATCTAGCTCCAATATCTAAAAGTTTTTGGCTCCGGCTCCAAAATGATTTGGTCCAGTGGAAACTGAAAAGCATTGCATTATTTGTACAATTATAGTTTTACACCAGCATAGATGAGGTGTTGGGAAATGATGTATTTGATTGATAGTGGGACCTGTGCAAAAAAGTTTTGAGAAGCCCTGATCTGCATACAAACGAGGAAAAGTTTGCACAGAGACAGGGACTAACGCTCGCCCCGCAATAAACTAAGAAACGCTGCTCTAGCGTATTCCAACAGTTCAACATGATTTTTCATACGAAACTTCAAGTTCAAGATACGATTCAATGGCATAGCTCATATTGTCCTTGATTGGCAAGTGGCGTTGCCAGAAAGCATTTTCTCAAATGCAATGTACTGTGATTACTAACTAGTCCCAAAGCTTTCGCATAAACGCAAAGCGTGTTCAACATCAGCGACGTCAAACACCACTACTACTACTGCGGTACATCCCGCCGTACCACAGGTGACGGGGTCACGGCGCGGGAACGCAGGTGCAAGGCACATAACGAATGCGGAGGTACATGCGAACAGTGCGCAACATCACCCGCGCAACGATGGCTGGGCAGAAGTTTTGTTTCAAGGTGGTGCAGAGGCTGCCTTGATGCCTAAGCCTCAAAAACACTTGGCCTTTCGTGAATGTGATGCGAATGCAAGGCAGGCCCAGACGACCGGACTGCAAGGACGCGTGCCTTTCTCATGTCCGAACGGATTTTAGAGAAACTTTCCCGCAGCTTTCTTCAACCCGTGCGCCGGGTAAGAAGGCTACAGGGCCAGTTTTCACGGTCTTCGTGTTGCTTGGCCTGGAGTGTAACTCCAGACCAACCAGTGCTGAAGGGACCCACTGACCCAGCCTTTTTAGGCATGCGGCACGGCACATAAGAGAAAATATTGCGGCACCCAGCTGCGAAGATATTGATTTGATGAGGTTTCATGACATTTTTAATGTATTTTTAAATACTTTCTGAAAAATATATCAGCTCGAAGCGCCCCGAGCATTGTAAATGGCAATCGGGTTGGGAAACACTGCACTAACCACTAGGCCACGGGCTGGTCAGCAAGCTTACACCACTCATGAGTAAAACTCACCAGGGTCACTGCTGATGCGTTTGGCCTTCAGCCTTCGCGACATGTTGAGCAGGTAGTCTTTGACGTCGGACGAAGTGAAAGCTTGGACCAGCGTCCACGGCAAGTAAGTGACTAATCCAAACAGCCACCAAAAGGCGTCAACAGAATGTTCGTACGGCGTGCCTGAGCAGCAACAACATCGCATTAACAAACGGAAAGCGAGACGAGACCGCGTAAAATGAGATCACGGATTAGACACCAGTCAAAGCAAGCTTGGCGTCAGTTCTCTTTTGCGGAGTGCGAGAAATGGTTTGTGGCGAATCTCGGAAACGGGGACGCACTGACAAAGAACAGTCAAGCAGTGACGTAAACATGGATAAACAGCGAAGCGTTACATTTGACCTGAGCCATGGCGGTCATATGAAAATCAAGTAGTTCGAAAGTTCGGCACAACATCCTGAACTATCATAAGCAAGGAGGATATGGTCATTACGTGAAACCAGCAAATTAAAAAAACAATTCTTCAAAACTATTTTCCAGTGAGCACACGAGCTAAGCCGGTGCACTCTTTCACAACTTTTTTGTTTGCTTATTTATTTATTAGTCCTGGCCGAGGCGTTTCTCGCGTTTGACATCAGCAGCCAGAGTACTTGAAGCAGTTTTCGTACACTGCGTAAGCATGGACCGGCCAAAGACTGTGCGACATAAATTTTCAGGTCTTGAATGTTTGCAACTGGGATCTATTTGTATGTTTGCTCAAAAACATTGAGTGAGAATCATGCGCTCTACGGAGTGTCAACATACACTGCCACCCTTAAACTTGCGGAAACGCGTAGTGCAGTGTGGAATTTTGAAACAAAAAGCGATGGTTAGTGCGTTGAAACAAGCAGCATACCGTAGGCCTTAAAAAAGGCCAGTGCAAGTCTTTTCTGGTTATATTACGTTAAAGGCATCAACAGCCTGAAAAAAAACATGTGATGTTGTTACCGATCACAAATAGGTGCCACGGCGAGAATAGGAACCCAGTCTTTGTTATTTAAGTCTACACACAGGTTATGTTCTTGGTCAGTGTGCAGAACTTCTCCGCCTGGGGTACTCTAAATAGCAGGGCTTCTTAACCGGATGAATGGTTCACCCCAGGGTGAATTATAGTTTTGCTCGTGTGAACGAAATTAAGGGGTGAACTAAATTATTTATGTACCTAATATGAGCAATTGTGAATAAAAGGGCAACTTCAAGCGTTTTAATATGCGTCTACAGCAGTCAGCAACTTAACACTTTAGAAAAATCGTCCTTTGGTGCAATTAACTGCGTCTATTACGTAGTAGGGATAGATTTTGCCATGTTTCATTCACTCGAGTGACTGAGTCTCTGCTGTGTTCTGCATGAGCGTACTGTACTCCTGTGCGAAGGTAATCTGTTAGAATTTCAGCACTTTCGTTGGTTTCATTCTCAATCTCCAGTGAAAACCAGATGCGTGAAAGACAGATCAAAGTAGCGTTAGCAGTCGAAGTGCAGGGGTAGCTTATTTGTTTGTTACCAGTTTGTTATTGATTCCAACATTTAAATTTATATCTTAGTTAATACCTGCGAAATGTCTAAGAAATGTGAAGCAAAACTACTTTTTGTTTTGATGAAAGTAAACGTGAATCGATAGGCGTAATCGATCAGGACACGCCAGCTTCATCAGCTTCGCAGTTTAAAGATCCAGGTTGAAGAAGGACGTTTAGCGTCAAGAATCGGCCCCTTTTAAAAATGAAAAGTACGTGGGATAAGGCTTATATGAAGCATGGATTTTCTCTTCACAAAAGTTAAGAATCTAGCCACGAGCCTCCTGCTCAATGGATGTTTCGCAATGTTAAAGATCGCAACCAATGTTTGGCTCCTTCAAAACTGCGGAGTCATTTACGAAACAAACACGGCATTCTTTTCGGTAATCAAACCATGTTTGAAGATCGTAGCCAGTTTGCCGCATGGCGGAAAGCATGAAGTCGACACAGTGGAGCAAATACCCAGGGCTGTCGCCAGCGGGGGCCAGTGGTGCCCGGCCCGCCCGTTTGAAATCGGTGTCCCCCATTTCACGTTTGGCCGACCAGTTGCTGCATACATCCAATACTGTATTTTAAAAATGTGCCCCCCCTTCTGGTTTTTGGCCCCTCCTTTTGTTTTTTGGCCCCCCTGCTGGTAAATCCTGGCGACGAGCCTGCAAATACCGTTGTCTGATGACACAATGAACATTCGATGTGCACTACCATGACTACTGTCACATCGGCCATGCATTCACAATAAGGTGAATGGGAACGCAGCAATCGATGGCAGGGGTGAACGAAACCGAAAAAGGTTAAGAAGCAGTGCCGTAAGTACAGCGGCTCGCTCGTTTTTTTTTTGAGTGGATCGTAAGTGACAACTACGTCGAATATCGCGTATTTTGATTAAATGCTGCTTATGGAAATCACTATGCTCACAGATGATTTGTCATCAGGAATTCACTGTCCAGCAAAGCAAGAAGCTCGCCGAATTCTTAAAACCAGATGACGCGCATGCAAAGGAGCAAACACATGCAGCAACGTAAATAAAGCTTGCACTAGGACAAAGAAATGCACTGCCAATAAGATTTACATGAGACCAGTGGTGGGCAAACTGCGGCCCGCGGGCCAAATCCAGCCCGTCAACTATTGCCAATACTTTAATGTTTAATCAATGTCGAGAAACAAGAAGGAAGCTTGGCGTGGCGGGTTTCCCTGTTTATCCAGTGCAACGGTTCACCACTACAATAGACCAATCACCGGTAGGATTGTTCTGCCTCGTGCTGCCCCCACAGGCAGATGGTGAGTGATTAATGAATTGTCGATCGGTCGCCGACTCTCGGCTGTTTAATGACTTGCATAAGTTTGTTTCAAAACTCGCTCAGCCCTCGGTTTGATAAAAAATATTTTGTGACCCCTTGTCTGAATAGCTTGGCCACTACTGCATTAAAACTCTACGCTTTGCCTTGAGCACAGGATAGGCACGGATACACAGAACACAATAGGCGTAGCCAGAGGGGGCCAAGCACCCCACACATTTTTGGCATATCTAGTCATTTTGTGCTTTGAGAAGCGGCGCCCCAGACAAAAATACTGTTGCTCACCTGAAGTCACACATTTTTCCCCCCAAAAAAAATTTCGAGGTGGCTGCGCCACTGCACAACACGTAGGGAATGGATGACAACAGTCATTGTTTCCCCTCAAAAAAAGAAAAAGCAATTGCTATTTGCATTTGCGTGTTCTGATTGCTTGCAAGTTTTTTTTGGATTGATTTGCATTTTTTCCACTGCAAGCGATAAACAACATGGATGTGGACACGAGGTAGAGCGGGGCTTTACAGAAAAAGACTGGAAGAAAAAGTAAAATTGAACCAGCATCAGGTTCAATAGTAAAATCTTTCAACCTTTAACTTAGTATCTATCAAAACATCAAAACATTTTCGTTCCTTTGCTTTCAGTTTGGTCTACACTGCGGACATAAGTCTTGTGCTGAACGGAATATAATGCGCAATGTTCAGAGCTTTAGAGTGATAGTATTCATTGAATGCCCCACGGCAAGCAAACCTGTAAACATGCTAAATGACTATCACGGATGAGGTGTGAAGTTCAACACAGCTGTGCTTGCCACTCAAAGCAATTGCACGTCAACAGCATCCATGTGCATGGAGTATTAGTTGCGCAGGAGCAGCTTGGTTGAAGCACGGAACGTGAGATCGAGTAACTTTACGTTAACGCACAGCATGCTTCAACGGCATTGGCCCACGAAGCACTTTGACACATTTCATGACGCGTGTTATGAAATATAATAGCACAGTTGAGATCAATTGTCACGGAAATGGAAGTTTTCAGCATCGATGTGCTGTTTCTTGCGTAGAGCGGGAAGACATCGTTGAAAACTATGAAACGACGCATCTTGAAGTTACTGGGCACTTAAGCAACACATAGAGCAATTAATCACGGAATGCAGAGGCACTATTTACGGTTGGTGTGCTGTTTCTTTCATCATGAGGTTGGTGTTCATCCGCTTGAATTACGTGGTTTAAGCACAAACCATCCGCAGATGACAGTTTTGATCAACGTCAGAGTAAATATGAAATGAATCGGGTGGCAATTAGCCGCATGCGTTATGACAAAACATGAGGGTTTGCAATAAACCTGACGCTCCTGAACGACAGAGGCAAAACGCAAGTACATTTTTCTCTTCAATGTAATAAACAACAAGCTATAACAAACGTACGTTAACGAGCTCAATTCGAAAACCTCAGATCAATCGCCATAGATGAAAACAAAAAAGGCAGAAGTAGCATGCGAGAAGGCCAGCGGTAGCGGGTTGAACACATCCTGCTCATGAGTGGAACTCCACATGGTCAGAAAAATCTCGTGGCAGATTTACAAGCAAATACGCCATGCACTTCAAGGGTTATATAAGGACAAGTTCCAACTTATTCACGGAACACTAGAATCTTCTCTTTCAAGCGATTTTTTTTCTAAAGTAACCGGAGCACAACTATTCCCTTTTCGCTTCAGCTCGCACAAGCTACAGATTGTTCCACCGGACGCCTGCTGCTCAGCGACTGCACTTGCATACTAAGACGTTGCACTTCAACATGGGAAGTCAAACAGAAAACGAAGTGAAAAAGACTGGAGGAAAAACGGGAAAGACGCAAGACCGCGTTTCCTGCATGCACACCAGCTGGCATAAAATGCTGAGCAGTGTCACGCATGCGATCTGTGATCCAATCCTACAGACATGCAATCCGTCCGTTCACGCACAAGTATTTTTAGGTCACTTTATTTCTGTGATGCTGACCTTTACCCAAGGGCTTTTCCATCAAAATGTGAAACGTGCCAACTTTTTCAACGGTTGCTCACACGTTCATGGGTTGCCTCAACAGCAACATAGGGAGAAAAAGCTATGAATCGTCCTATAAGCTTTTTTTGGGCGCATGACAAGCCTGCGTCTCTTTTTGGTTTTGATTGGGAACAGCTACGGGCGACTATATTCACAGGTGAAAAAGCGCATTTTAAGGCGATCCTAATCTTAGCCACCATCATCTGATGGTCTACAATACACATTTGTTGGCATCAGCCTTGTGACCACCACGTTAAGTTGCAGTGCGGTTAACCCGTGAAACAGTGCAGTTATACTACGAAGGTGGAGTAAGACAATCTTACCAGCACACAAAGTTTTCTTAAGTCCGCTGCGGCAACAAATTGTGAAGTAGAACTTGTATTGTTATGATTTTGGCGTTAACTGACTTTTTTACCCGAAAATACAACGCCTTGCCTTTTCTCAAGCTGTAAAAACCTTTTGCTTTCTCCTCAGATAATTATAAGATGAAGTTGGAATTTTCAGTCGTTCTTTCACTGAGACGCTCACACAAAGCCACAAGAAATAGCTTGCGAAGACAAGCTACGAGCACAGCGAATGAAAACGCAGCTTCTAAGAAATGATATTCGAGCAAACATGTTTTGAAAATGGGGCATCAATTGCGTCACTTGATAGCGACAATCAAGTCGTTAGATGATCGTAAAGCGCAGTTGAATTCCTCGTAACTTAAAATGACTGCAGCTAAATGGCGAACCACATCAAATGGCACGAAATTCTGGGAAACGAAAATGCTTTTAAGAGCTAGCTTTAACAGAATATTTTCGATTCTGGTGGCATTTTGTCCTTTCCGTGGTGCAATAACAGCATATGCTCCCTTGCCCAGCGGCAAAATATCTAAGCGAAAAGAACTTCAGCGTAGCATTACAGGTGCCTGGTGCTACGACATTAAAATAAAATTGCGTTCTGTGTTCACGTTGCGGCAATGTATAAGTGCCCGCAAACGTACAACAGCACACATCGTTTGAGAGATGGCAGGGACGATTGCAAACAACGCCACGGTGGAGTCAATCACATCATAAAATGAGGAGCAAACAGCCGCAAAGCGAAAAGACCACGATGTTATAGATATTTTATATTTGGTCCCCATTATCGACTTTGCAAACTCGTTTACGACATGTCAGTTGAGAAAAAGTGATGAATCAAACGTTACACGAGCCAGTTTCAAGCAAACAGTGATATTGCAATGACAAAATAAACTTGAAAGAGTAAACTTTAAGATTTTTTTTCCTTCTTTACCATCTACTTGACGGCATTTAGCGGCAGGCTTGAGCCTGAAATTTGCTTCTTGTCGGAGCAGTTGAGCTGAACGCTCCTGGCCAAGATGCGCGTCGACGACTCACCCAGTGGCCGTAAATTGATCACGCACGATTTCTGTTGGAGGCGGGCGTTCCATAACAGAGCTACCGCCACTAAATGAGTTAGGAGGCCAATCCCCAAGTTCTTCAACGTGGTAGAGCTTAGGAATGTGAACCTTATCAGTTAAGGTGATAGATGACAATGTATCATACGGGAAATCGATCAAAGAAATAAAAAATGTTTGTATCAAGATGTTTAGTGCAAGGGCTATTTGGGTTAATTATAGATGGTTGAGTCTTCACAGGAAAGACGTGCTTGCTGCAAAGAGTTACAGCTATAGAAATACGACGCAGCTGGTTCAGTAAAAATTCGTTGGCACTGATTTCAGCGACAGATGGTGCCAGCAGCCTCCACAAGCAGGGCCGCACTAACCGTTCCCTACTGGTGGCTGAATTGGAGAAGCACTTGCATGTCCAACATTGACATGACGCGCAAATAACTTCGTAAAAATTTGAAAAAATAATTTTTCAAGAAAAATTGACGACTTTTCAGTCTTTGCAACATTTCCGAGAAAACATGGGCTACGCTCAGTGTTGCCACTATGTTATGAAGAAAAACCACAGAATTTACCTTGAAAAACTCCAGGAAATAATAAAAAACCCCAGAAATACAAAATGTTTAAAAAAGTCAAAACCAAACTTGTAATGTACGCCAGCGGCACTTGCACATAAAAATTAAGGTAATGTGCATTATTCGCATCTTATTTTTAACAAGTTCAAGTCTATTTTTAAACATACTGATAATTTACAAGTAAGCAATTTGCAAGTAAGCTGGCAGCAAACCAAATGTGTGAAGTAACATAAAAAGTTAGTTAGGTCTTTTCAAAAAAACGTTTAATGTTTTCTTTACTTTCACTTAAATGCACAAATGAAACAACATGTACATATGATGCATTCAAGTCTTACAGTTTTCTTTTCACCTAATCATAGCATTCACTGCAATATTTGACTACTAATTTAACATTCAAAATTTTACATTCATAACAATCACGATGATGCGCCTGTAAAACAATGAACAGATTCGCAACCACAGCATCTTCAGTCATAACAAAAAAGCATTCCAAAATCATGCACAAGCAGACCTTGACACGTCAGCGATAGATCAGAGTGCTGACCTATGCCTGGTCAGGGCTTAATCTGTAGAACATTAGATTTCAAACAATTTGGTTAAGCCTAGCCCTGCTCAACTGTACTGGCTACTGACTCTGCACATTGTGTATGTGAAACTACTGTATTCTTGAATGGAAAATCCAGTAATACAACATACATTTCTAAAATTTGACCAAAGTACAAAAAAACAAATTTTCAATAAAAACCCCAGAATCCCAGATAAAACAGAAAAACCCCAGATCTAGTGAAAAAAAACCAGCCGTGACAACACTGGCCACGCTGCGATTTTCGGGTAGGGGGGACGCACCATAATGATTTTACCTTGAGCGCAGCCCAATGAAACCAAGGCTGATGATATGATCTGGCCATGAACACTCGAAAAGTGCAATGGCGCACGGAGGACACCAATCAGCCGTTAGCCTGCGATGTGGATAAACTTCCTTTAGGTGCTGAAAATCTCTTAATAATACATTTTCATCTGTTTGAGAAGAGAGGATTTTTTCAAGATTTGGGCGTGGTGACTGTTAAGACATTTTAGGAGACCGCAACTATTTCATCTAAATATTGAGCTGGTCGTAAAGCGAGAGACCGCTGGAAAATTGAGACCGTTTCGGTCTCTAAAATTAGCTTAAAAAAACACTGCACAAGGGATGTACCGTCATTCCGTTTCAACCGGAAATCAAGATTTTTTTCCAATTCCGGTCAAGATCGGAAATTAAGTTTCTGGCAGACATTAAATCATTTTCACTTTATTTGTTCAACATTTTTTCTTTGACAACCGTATCACTTTTGGGAGCTTTTATGCCCGTTCCTTTGTCGAAGTTCTTTTGCATGCAAAGGTCACTCAAAGCAATACTTGTGCATTTCTAATAATACTAAAACGTATGTTTTCCTATCGAGTAAAGTCGCGACTATTTTAGGCCTGATCCGCGACTGCTTGCTGGGTATTAACTTTTTGTGATACATACGCTATGTGATTTGTAAGATGTTTGTGAGCGTTGACTTTAAACTGAGCACACATTGGCTTCTGTGTTTTGTTTTTAGTTCGTTTTGAACTCATGTTTTGTGCTTCACCTGTGCTGTTGAATTTGACAGTCATCAAATGTAGGCTGGGCTTGAATAAGTGACTGCTTTGGCCGTCTTTCGCCCAACCTGTGCTGTTTGTTTTAAGCTTTGTTGATTGAAATGTGTTATATTGCTGTGTACTTGCAGCGCAAACATGACTTGACTTAACTTGTTCTGAGATGGATCACAGCTAACAAACTGATTCTTGTTTTATGTTTTTATGACATCACAGACAGCTACTTCATAAACAATCCAATGTTTTGCAAAAATGATTCGTTGATAAATGTCTGTCTTTTAGGATTTATGTTGAAGTATGTGTTATGTGAATCGACATACGATGCCCATCTTCTCATTTAGCTTATCTTTCGCAGTGTTTTGATTCTTACTGCAAACGGCATGACAGAATGTCGACAATTTGAGGGAGCACTGCTGGAACTTACTTGAAAAGAGGCACAATAATTTTACTGTATATAACAATTTACGGACTAGTTTTTTTTAAAACAGTCAGATTAAGTTATTTACGCTTAAAAAAATAGTGGAACTTACAAGAAAAAATAGTGAAACTTACAAGAAAAGAAAATGCTTGTACAGAAAGCAAAATACCTTGTACGAAATGACTGATTTAAAATTTCTACTTAACGGTAAAAGCAAAATTATATATGAGAAAATCAACTGCGACTTTAAGGTTCTACTGATTTAATGTGTTAGGGAAAAACTGCCACAAGTAAACAAAACACCAAAATAATTCCGTTCCTAGCTGAACATTTTCTTTTGTTTGCGGCCAATTCCAGCCCGACCTGACACGAAGATTTCGATTTCGGTGTATCCCTTTTTATATCTCTCTGCATACGTTGCTGCAGGTAAAAAAATGCTTTTTTGTAGTGAAAGATCGGTGCGAGACGAAACAATTTTTGTGCACCTATACGAGTGCATGGCGGAAGTATACTATCAAGTCTGACCTGCTGCAGACCGTAACTTCGTCCGGCGGCATCCCACTGAACGGGATAAAAAAACGGTCGACATGTCCATGGGCGTCGGACGGGCGGCATTGCCTCCCCTGGATTTTGAAATTTGATACTTTCCTATCAACTTTGTAGTAATAAAATATGTTTCTCTTAGTTTTGAGTTGGTGAAATTACATTTCACCACTGTTGGCCCCCCTAGAAAAATCCACTAGTGGCCCCCGGCCCTGGAAAAAAATCCTTCCGAATCCGAACCCATGAGCACGTCGCCGAATTTCACTGCAGACGAATTGGATGCAGGTTAATTATTTAACAGGCGTGTAATTCTCGCAACACTTCCCGTGCAAAGGAACATCTTTGCAAGACAATCACCCTGGCACAAATGAAACTGTGACATGCCAGTTACACATAAACGGGTAACACTTCGAAATATGTTAGCAGTACCATGCCAAACATTAATCTGGCAACAACAGGTAACTGCTTGATTGTTTTATGCAAACCATGCTTTGGCACACTACATGCGCAAATGACTACCAAGCATTGAGGCCAACGGTAATGTTCCGAATGAAATGCTTTCACCAGTTCCCTTATTTTAGATAAGCACACAACGAAACGGTGCAGCGAAGCTCTTAATGGAAAATTAAGCGAGAAGCCATCCTAAAATACTGTCCGGAATATCTCCAATTACAACGCAGTAAGGTTCACTGTGTGTTACAATAAAATAAATGGCTAGCGGCGAGATGTCGTTCGCAGGCGAGGCCGAAGCGTAATTCCAATCAGAGAACGCGAGTCATTCAGAAGTGGTCCGCAGCGTCTTTCATGCGACGGTACTCTTTCGAAACTTTTGTTATTGTACTTTGAATAAACCTTACGGCGAGCGATACCGCGAACGAAAGCTTCTTGGTTGTGTACGTCGTCCACGAGTATGGCTGGCAGAAAAGGCCCGTCACCAGCCAAGGTCTCATAAGACTTTCGCCTTGGGCGGTGGAGGGCTCAGGAATCCAATCAAAGCTTATCAAAGCTCATCGACTGTATAGTGGTTATTAAGCATGTATTGCCGTGCAATACAAGGGCGAGAAATATTTTTATTTGGAGATAGAGAAGCCCAGCTCCACCAATCTCACCCGTTGCGACGGGTGTGCGACACAGTGCGTGGATCTCTTGGGAGATGAAATAAATGAAAAAGTTACAACTGCCAAGTTCGTCACATTGCCGACACATTTTAGGCCTGGTCCGCTGATAACTCTTACACTGAGCAATACGATATTAGTTGAATGGTAGTAATTTGCAAGAACCCTTCACTTTGGAATTTACACACTGGTTTCAAAGGGTTGCTAGCCATCGTTGTACACTACTTCAGAACAGAAGGCGATGATGTACTTTCATAAAGCACTGCAATTATTCTGAATTTTAAGCACAAAACGGCGGTTGGAGTAAACGGCAGATGAGTTTAATTAGCTGCAGAAACAATGCAGCATAGGAAACTTAAGTTAATATGCCCAGGAGTTTACGCGTTCGTCTCTTCGTTGTTCCTTCTAGGACTATTTCTAATTACCAAGCAATGATGAATCAAACTCATTCGAATACGCCACAGTAATGCTCGCAATGCTCCACAAACACAAACTCACCCATGATTTGTGATTCCAGCTGTGGTCTTGAAATTCGATAGCGATTTCTTGGCAACCGACGCTTTCTTCAGGCAGTCAAATGTATACTTTTTTTTACTAAAAAAACGAATAATTATCTAGGAGCACATTGCGTTAAAGTAACACCAAAAGCTACCAGCCACGCTTGTCTGTAAAGTAGATCTGACATGCAACAAGGTGCACAGCGGACTTTGCTCGAACGACCATAGTAAGCATGTTTGCTTTTCGGTGCGGTAAGCGACGCGCACTACGCGGCGCTGTACTTTGATTGCTCGTGGAAATTGGACTTTGGTCAGAAAACTTCGATTGTTAAACATATGTGTAAATATTTGAAAAAAGAAATGCGACAAGACGAGCACAAGATAAAAAAATGCTAAGTATGCATTCCCGCTCTCCGGCCTTTTAATTAGAAAATCATGGCAATGCACGACGTTTCATTTGAAAAAAACAACAAAAGGGTTGAAGTTTAATTTAGAACTAATGAAAACAAAAACACGCTTGATCGATGCGATCCTGACCCGATAAAGGCTGCAGCAACGTACAGATAAAAAGCAGTTGTCATTCAGGTGTGGCAAGCAACCACCTGAGCTTGCTCAGTTGCACGAACAAGAGAAAAGAAGGCGTGGTATTATTTCGTCATTAATGCAAGGACCTTGGTGGTTCGCAATGCATAATTTTCTTTTGTTGTTTAGCAGAAATTAGCAACATCACTGCACAAAATCCGGCATAGTTCGCAGATGAAGCTGCTGCACGAATCTTGTTGTTTACAAAAAATCTTCTTTTTCTAGCTAGAGAGAGTGTAAACATCTCATCAAGTTCTAGCCAGCAGGCCCTGTACGTAAAACCAAGCACCCCTACAGAACTTGTGTGCAATGTGTGCGGCACAATACCACGCACTGCGACGAAGCTCACGCATATATGCTTTCACCAGTTTACGATCGACTGCAACAAACTTCTTTTTGTCAGCATTTGCTCAGTTGGCAGTGGAGCAACAACAAAATTGCGACCGACACAAAGTAGGTTCAATGAATTTGCAATCAATGGCCATTAAAGTTAAGGTCGCGCTTTGCGTTTACCACCAGACTGACAAGTTTTAGTGAGCGAGTGCCACTACTGACCTGACCTCTAAGCACTGTTTTAATATTATAAAGTTGGTACCACTGATGAGTCCGCAACGTCACACCACACAAGAAGAGCTCATTCTTCGTAAGTCTACCTCTTTCGATACGAAATACGGCAAGTATGACAGTGTTTATTTATAAGAGATTCTTAGCTGAACGCCGATAAACTGCTGTGTACTTTGCAACGCAAGAACAAAGCCACGCATGCAAAAACATGCGTTTGCAAATTTGGGGCTGTCACTGCTTTCGGGTTTGCTTGCAATTAAGCGCAATATCAACAAAAGCATGTTGCTTTATATTACTAAAACAAGCAATGTAAAATCACCTATAAGAAACATAAGGTAATTATCAATGATTCATTCGTGAAACCAGACTGGACGCTTCGAAAAACGTTTTTATCATCAGTAAAGATTGAGTAAAATTACCTAAGTTTCGCCGAATGATACTCGTGTGTGATCATCTGTAATTAAGCGATTCGCATAGAACGTATTGCAAAATTATTCAACCTTCAGAAAAAAATTAATGAGAGGTAATCGATAGATTTGACTTTTCCGTTCGCCTGTTTACTTAGGTCGAATGCAAATCTTAATCAGAAAATGGCAGTGATCATGAGCCGGTCATTTCGTACGTAACTGGGAGGAAAACCCAATAATATGAACTCGATCACTTTACACTGCGAGCGAATGGGCTCAGGCAAACAGAAAGTCGAGCGGAGCCAATACATACAAAATATCGCGCCGAGTCTATTGTGCAAGCAAGACGACAAATAATCCGACCCGAGTAGCCGAGCAACGTCTTTTCAGCCTTGACTGTAAACCATTTACTTGTGGTCCAGCTCGAGATTCATGCCACAACCTGAGTACATAGCAAAACAAAAATGCCATCAGAAAGCATGAGTCATAACCCAAACTAGGGAAGGTTAAATCGTAGTCCAACTATAGTACGCAAGGAATATTTTCAGGACCAACAACGAACACAGTTGACTGACGATGAATTGAACTGCATCTTCAACATTCGTGTGCAGGCATGTTGGCATCGTCTTGGCATCTTTTCTAACACGAGACTTTCTGATTGAGCATATGCAAGGCTTGCCGTCACACTCCAAACTAGAAAGCGTTTTCTTCTCTATAGGGCAGGCCACGATCCCCATTCTCCTGTACCTTTCACCATTATAAACAATTTTCAAAANAAGACAATTCAAAACCAAGTTGATGGACAAATTTCACCGCTNGAAGAACCTTTTTTAGCACGAACGGGAAGACTGCGTTTTTGAAATTTAGTGAAACATTTTTTTGGAAAATCTGGTAACTNCCAACGCAACTGAAAATGCGCGTTCGTTTTGAAGAGGTACCTAGAATTCCATTGACGAATGTATTCTGAAAAATCCACTTCACGTTGGAAGCCAAGATTTTGCTGACGATGCCGCTTCGCAATACGGCTTCATCATTGATTTTTGCCTTGTTGTTTCTTACACGACTTTGAAGTTCAGGTTGTATGATTTTTTTCTTAATTTCAAAACAATTGGGTTTGAGCAAAACGCTCCCGTTCACAATATCATCGAACTGTACCACCCACATTTTTATCCGCAAAAGCGGGTGCTTCCACACATTTATTTGTAGAGCTTTCACCTGGTAACTAACCTACATATGCAAATAAACAAAAAACTGCTAGAAACCTTCAGGGATGTAGCGCCTTCATACCTTTTCAACAGTCAAGTGCCTACAACCGGAACAAAAATAATACAACATCAGTCAAGTTCGATAAAACCACCAGACGCAATTAGACACCAAAACGGGGCAAAGTTCAAAGTCACAGCAAACGCGGACTTCGACCGCCAGACTTTCGTAATTGCAAAAAATCTTCGAAGTGGACACGTATTGCAAAGGGCAATGGTTGCACATGGCCACGTGAAGTGTCACGGTCTCCAGTTGCTCTCACCACTGCTGTATCACATGCCTTCGCTCACATGCGGTATTTGTACGCGAAACAGGACAGCTACGTTCGCAGCCTATTTATTCGCAAAGTGAGGACATGCTGCTGTTTGGGTAAACGCAGTTTTCACTTTCAGGTCTTTTAGCTAAAACGTCGTGTGTGTAACAGCAGGGATCAAGTTTTGTGGACATTTTTCAGCACAACTTTACAAGGCGCTGCGCACCCATTTAACCACAGCAAACGTTTAAATCAACCATCTTTTTGATCATGATCAGTATTGCCTCTATACCAGGGGCTCAAACCTGGTTGTTTTTTTTCGCTGAGACATTTCGGTCATTTTTTCCTGAGAAATTTTGGTCACTGAAACATTTCGGTCATTTGTTTCACAGTTGTATTAAAACTTGTCGTAACAGTGTTTTTTAACCTATATGTTCAGAATTTCTGACCGAAATGACTTAAATTTCATTTCAAAATTATTTCGGTTTATGACCGGAAAAATAACCAGTCTCAAACACGCGGCCCTTGATGGTTTTTGGGAATCTTCAAATAATTAACAGTTACGTTACTTTTATTCACCGGTGTTTAAAAGTGCTCGGCTAGCGAGCGAATAAGTTCCTTTCAAACGAACGTAGAGGCGGCTAGAAATGATTTGCCTCAAACTCATGACACGTTTCGCTGGAAGTAAAGATGTAAAAGCTGTTTCTGGTAAGGTTCCGGTACCGCCATTATTGCATCAGAGTCATAATGCGGCCCTCGGGTTACCTTTGTCTCCTCGCTTGGCCTTCGGGGCAATTTGAGTTTGAGACTCCTGCTCTAAGCTATGTGTGGATGCTTGCGCAATATTTGTTCGAAATTCTGTTATCAACAAGGAACTTTTTGTCAGTTCGCAATAACCACCTAACGACGTGAAACTACTCAACCAAGTACAAGTCTACAAAAATGTCGCCTTCCTATTTAAACGTCATACTACAGAATCATGAATTGAAATTTAATTTATACTGGGTGGAGGCGTTGTTCGTGTTCCTTGGCGTTTGTGCAAGGCGAAAATTTGAAATCTGTGCAACGCAAATGATTAACGTTAACATTCGCATTTTAATAATTGCAATAGAAAAACTGCAATTAAGACAAATTGCTTTTTTTCTCTAAAACTTCCACCAAGTTTAATAAGCATTCGGCGCCAAGATTTGAAACGAAGTTTGCACTTCTACATCTTCCTGATTTTCCGTGGCTCACAATTCAAGGAATTGTTTTTATTTGCCTATCTCATAAAAGCATAAGCAGCTTTTCCGTTTTCTCAAAGCCAGTCACAAAGTGCTCATTCAGTATGCCTTCACTCTTGAAGTAATGCTCATGAAATTTGAGCTGCCATGTGTTCGGCGTTGCTATTTAAATCCTTAACAACACAGCAAATTCACGTAAACAGCTTGTTGTCTTAAATGGCAAAGAGTACAGAAAGTTATTTGCCTCATGCCGGTATAGGTGCAGTAGGTCAACTTCAAAACTGGGACATGTAGCAAAGTTTATCTAATGATTGACTTACGGGTTACATATAGCGCTCAACATGAAGATGACCGAATGCAATAGATGTTGTTGGTGCTTTGCTTCAATGTTTGTTCTTCTTCAGTGTAGAGAACGTATACTAACGCCCACTCAGTGATGCGTTGTGACTAAGCATTTTTGTACGCTTGTGTTTTTTGACTACCCCTGTGATGGTCCGTGTGTCACAGCCAAGTATGTAAATAAACAGCGTCTTGCAATCAGTGAACACTTTACTAGGAAAAAAACGATGTTTCGCTTTGCCTCTTTCTTTTCCAGCAAATGCCTGATTGAAAATTGATTAATTTACATCAGCGCGTTAGTAATAACACAAGCCACCAAAATCAACGCTACCAGGTGTTTGTACTTGAGTCTGTTCATTTATTACGATAGGTTTGAGGCCTTGAAAGCAAAAAGGCGTTATGCACAAACCTTGATTTCACAAAAGAATATGAGCAAGGCTTTGACCTCTGAGTGGATTTCGTTTTTTTAGAAAAATACAAACGTAGAAAGTATTTTAATAGGAATAATATTAGCTAATATTTTAAGGTCATCAGCAAACACTATTTAATGAACTAGTCAGATTAATATCAAAACCTGGTCTACAATTTAATAATTGAGTTTAATTCGTGAAGTTATTTACGCAAGATTTGCCAGTTTCACGGAGGCAAATGCAGTCGCTTAAATAACATCATTTAAAAGGTACTTCACGCATTAGTATTCACCGCTTAATTCGACTCAAGGCTTTGATGATTCATAAACAAAACAGAAATGCGCCCTTAATTGATTTCATAGACGTCCTGCAACTTGCCGACCAAGCTAGATAAGTTAAGCAGCAAAATACGATCATTTCAAAATAGAGGCTTGTAGGAAAAACTTAGTCATCTCATGTGATTTTACAAAGTCTGTGAAATGTGTGCTAAGTTTGAGCTACATGGCAAAACATAACACTATTGCGTATTTTATGTAAAAAAACGTTTTGGCAGGCACATTTGTGTTAAGGATATGAACAAGTACTGCATGTAGTGAGAGTATTTGGTGCGAAATTTCTAGTACCGATAACCTCTTGGGAAGCTTGCGATTCTTAGTGATGAAAGGGTTGTTTCGTCGTGAATTCCTTAGACTGGTTTTAAAGGTTTCAGAGGGTCTGAAGTTATAGAGAACTTGAGTAATTTTGTCATCAACTTTAGAGATACTGATCGTAGAAACCGTTTGCGACCAAGAATAGCAGCAAAACTATGCGCACACATTGAAGATTACTGTGAATACCTGCACAAACGCACTTTCTTGCGCACACTTAGATCTTGAAACTGAAGAGAACACTGGTCATGCAGCAGTTCGCTCAAGACATTCACTTCACAGTCCCAAGACAGCCCAGCTTCCTTAATCATGCGGGATGGCCTCAAGCATTTGGCAGACACACAATCTTCGCCCTAATTCCACGTAACAGTCAAGATTCTTTACGACCAGCCAGTGACCTGGTGGTAAGTGCGTCAACTTTGGAACTTTGGTGCTGGTAGGCCGAGGGTTCGACTGTCGGCCGGGTCTTACCAAGACCTTGTAAATTGGTACCGTAGCCTTCTTGCCAGGTGCATGGTGTCCAGAAGAGCTGCAGGGAACACATTCAGAACACAAAACAAGCCGAGTCAAATGAAACTAGACATTATACAAACTCAGTCGTGGTGCTACAAGACCATATTATAAAGCACCATCAAGAAAAACACCACATATAAATAAGATTCTTTTGTAGAATCTCAAGCAGGCAGGTTTAGGAACAGCATTCTACTCATAACAATTATTCCAAGTATTCAACAATCTGGTTAATTGCACTTTCTGAGAGTTGTGAATGTGATTGTGCTTTCAGCTTCAGCTAACTTTCGATGACATAATAAAATATTAGCCACAAGATTCCTGGATTGTTCAAGCAACGACTGCTTTGGGCAAAACTAAGAGAGCTGTTACACATTTTGAAACTATGCTTGGCAATAATGTTTCCAAAATGCAAAATATTCTCAAATTGGGTCACACAGGCTATTCCAGAACTTCTGAGATGTATACAGTAGATCTGAGAGACTACAAGGTCTTGACATGTGAACAATGTTCCCTCTAAGCTGCGTGCCTGCGCTGCCGCGCAGCTGCTAAGATCCCTCTACGCCAGCGGTGCCCAACCTTTTTTGTCCCAAGATCTACTTTTCAAGTAGCCACGTGCCCGAGATCTACCACTCCAGTGTCAATATCGCGCCGTTCATATCGTTTCCAGCCTGCAGTGGCTAACTTCACAATACTTTCTTGCTGTCGCAAAACCACCCAGACCTCACATGTCACTCACATCACAAACCCTTCCTCTCTCAAACATATACACTACAATCTGTTTGCTAAGGAATGACCTTGATATGAACCAAACAGAAAAAGTAAACCAGATACAAAACAGGTGAATCTCCGAGTTTGAGAAAATGAAATTGCCTCCAATCTTAGTGGGAGACCTGGCACTGGGAGGAGGAGGCTAGCTTCTCGTAGTCAGGAGTGTAGCGGCTGGTTGCAAGGCGTAGGCAAGCTACAAGGTGGTCATCAGTCATTGTTGATATGTGCCTTGACTTTTTGATTTTCATGTGCGAGAAAGCAGGTTAGCACAAATAAGTTGCACATCTTCTGAAATTGGGATACGTCTCCGCCACCAGTAGTTCCCAGAGCACTGGATGCTCTCTAGTATGAGTGGATATTGATTTGGCTTTGATCACAATGCCATTTTACAAAGTCTGAACCTCGTCCTCAAAGCGGAGCTTTCCAAGTCGAAAAGGGACTTGACTTTGGCGGCAATGTCACCACCACCGAATGAAGAG